>JABUBO010000001.1_pt1 | contig 349313 bp, 404 predicted proteins | sample 7240361 | NCBI WGS metagenome assembly JABUBO01 (sample SAMN07256346, study PRJNA390944) | subsurface metagenome | isolation source: Methane hydrate marine sediment | place: Pacific Ocean: Eastern North Pacific, ODP site
CTTGACTGATGATAAAATCATCGCTCCAGCATTTTTTCCCCCTTCACCGCCCCCCACAGTTTTCAGCGCGAGGTTTTTCAGGACTAAGGGACGGGTAGAGGGAGAGCGAGGGGAGGAGGGAGAGCGAATTTCAAGCAGCATTGGTCATTCGTTCCGTTTTTCCCCGCCTGCGGTTCAAGAATTTTCATGAAGGTGAGGCCGCAACACATCAAGCGGGTGAAGGCGATATGACGATGGCAAAAGGAAACCCAAACATGGGCGGTCAGGGGTTGTACCTCGTGCTTGGCTGCGGGGACGTCGGCTTTGTCGTGGCGAGCAGGTTGAAGTGCCGCGATGTTGAGGTCGCGGTGATCGAGAGAGATGCGTCAAAGGTCGAGGGGCTCAGGTGGCATGGTTATGCGGCCTTCCTAGGTGATTTCAGCTCGCCGGAGGTGCTAAAAGGCGCTGGCATAGAGGGCGCGGGAGTCGTGGTCATCACGGTGCGAGATTTCCCAACCATTAAACGGGCACTAAATGCTATCAGCCAGCTTAAGACCCAACGTGGGATAAGCCCGCTTGTGCTTACGCTTGTTTCGGATGAGGCGGAGGTGCCAGAGGCGAAGAGGCTCGGAGCCGATGAAGCGTTGCCGTCCAACCAGATCCTCGCAGATTTCGCGCTGGGTAGGCTTGATGAGTTGAAGTCAATAAAACGTTTGGCCAATTAATCGTCACGTAACCGCCCGCGGGCGCCAAAGCTGGATTTTTTGCAAATCGCTGGCGCAACTATGGCTGATGGCATCATGTACTAAAAGCATAAAATTTAGGAAGCATAGTTAAGTTGAAGGTGAAGTGGTTTGGAATTGAAAGATTATCCAATGTTATACCAAGTAAGTGACTCTTCTGCAATCCAAGCCCAGAAAAAGCACTTTCGGCTTGTTAAGGCAAAAATCGCATTTTTGCTTATCATTGTAGTTGTCACATCCCTTGCTTGGAACCAAGTGCCTAGTCTTAGGACCACAGCGGCTATTGTTTTGGCGATCTTTCTCGTAGTCTCGATGTTTATTAGTGCCATCATGGACATGAGAAAATTTGACCGGACCTGGTTTAGTAGTCGCACAATTGCCGAATCAGTTAAGACAGAGAGTTGGAAATTTATTATGAAAGTAAAGCCTTACGATGGCGCCGTCCCAGATTCTGAGGCAGAAGATCGCTTCCTTGATCGTCTGGATGAACTGTTGCACAGTCAGCCGTCTGTTTGCTCTGAGCTAGTCCCAAATTTGCAAAGTACTCAGATTACCAATCACATGAGACAGATGAGAAATAAAACCCTTAAAAATCGTCGGACTTACTATATTCAAAGACGAATTCATGACCAAAGGGATTGGTATTCTACAAAAGCCAATTTTAATAAAGTTCAAGAATTCCGGTGGTTCATCATGGCTTGGATACTGCAGCTTGCAGCGGCTGCAATCGCCATAGTAGTCATCGGTTTCAGCGACCTAATTATAAACCCAGTAGGTGCAGTTACAACTGCGGGGGCAGGTGCTTTGTCTTGGATTCATGCCCGGAGCTATCGTGGACTGTCTCAATCATATGGGCTTGTCGCCCAAGAGTTATCGCTTCTCGAAGATCGAGCAAACCAAGTCTCGACGGAAGAAAAACTGGCGGAGATTGTGCTAGACACCGAAAAAACGGTTAGCCGAGAACACACGATTTGGTTGGCAAGACGATTATAAGTATCCAAGATTTAGCGGGTGCAACTGCTTGGTGCAACTGAACGTCTAGGGGGCGGACCCAATTCAGAACGGCCAACTATTAGTGCAGCTCTCTCAACTTCATCTGGAAAAATATCTTGGTTCCAATTTATTATCTTAGCGCCAGCCTCTTTAAGCGCAGGAGGAACATCTGTGTTCTCATGGCCGGGTAGACGTATGCCAAGAACTCCATTACCACGATTCAAACTTTCACGAATCTCGAAATCTACCCATTCGCTATCTGCCGTATGCGCACCGATAAGTACTATTGTTACAGAAGTTCCCTCGAGTTTTTCCCTTATCTTACTTCTCACATATTGTTCGTCTTCGCTATCAACTGGACTCAGGAGATGTCTACCAACAAATTCAACAGGGACATTTGGGTTCCACTGTAACAAGGCAAAACCCTTAGCTTGCATGTTGTCGTCGTGTTGAAAGGATATAAAAACCCGGCGCGACATCCTCTCACTTCTATTTATTACTTCATTATCGACTATTTAACGTCTCTGTTGACATTGCCATAATGAGTATAATGATTTTTGCCCATTTTAATAAGCCATCTTAGAAAAAAGAAAAGAATAAATTCTTGCTCTTGATAACTATCTGTGGAATTTATGTCAATAAATCGTGAAACCTCAAATTCCGAAGGTGCTCTCGGTCAAAATGTCTGCCCACCAAATCCACCATGGATTCCTTTAAAGCCTGGCGACAGTAAAAGGGCTGCCTTGTCTTTTTATTATAGCGACCCGCTCTCTAAAATACCCGTTAGGGAAGTATCGCACAAGAATGATCCTAAACCCGATCCAAATCTAGAGACTTGCACATTCGGTTTGTTCAGCACTTGCGACAAACGGATGCGAGCGACTATAGTCAGGGAAGGAATCGAACTACATTTCTTCTGTACAAACAGAGGTGGTGTGCGAGTGTTAACTGGATATTATCGCTATGGCTGGTACTATAAGGTACCAGATACGATGGATGACTATATGCTGGCAGCTGAGGAGGCAAGATTCGTGGCACCCGGGTTCCCTTTGCTTGAATTGAAACCTTATTTGCGTGGGGACCAACTTGACAAACGGTTTCGTGCTTTCCGATACATCCGCCACGATACTGCAGACCTTCTACTTCTGCTACTAAAGGATACACCCGATGCCACCCTTCAGTACTTATCAAAAATCCACCGCCTAGAGCAATTGACTCTAAAAAGAAACGGTTACATCTACCAAGGAAAGTATCCAAACGGTTTTAGCTGGGATGCCGCGATACGACCCATGAAATTGAGGTCATGAGGTAGTAATCGAGTGTTTGTCCTGTTAAAATTAACTCTCCTTTTGTAAGTTCTCAATTATAAACCAAGTGAACTGAGCTCGAAGTTGTAAGTTATAAATAGCCCAGATTCGTCAGTAAGAACGGTTATCAAATGTGTATTATTTCTGATACTTCGCTGGAAAAATTAATCTTCCCTGAAGAAAAATATGAAGATGCCAAGAAGTGGTTTGAAAATAGAGATTGGGGTTCAATAAATGGAAGGATATTGATTTACCCTTTTGATATTAAAAACTTAGGGCCCTTCAGCTATGACCTTTGTGTTGGCAACGAGGCTTTCACACTCAGAACAAAGCGAAAGATTTCTATTGACGAAAAAAAAGAAGTTATCATCGAGCCAAGCGATGTTTTTTTAATTTTAACTCAAGAGTACATTGGTCTCCCATGTGATTTTGCAGGTTCGGTAATGCCCAGATTTTCTTTTGTGCGTGAAGGAATTATTCAAAGTATGACGAAAATAGACCCCACGTGGCACGGAAAGATAGTAGTAGCTATCGTCAACCATTCAAGAAATCCATTTCAATTAAAAAAAGGTCAACCTTTTTGCACTTTAGTTATCCACAGGCTAGACAAACCATGTTCCCGAATATTGAATTCGCAAGATACGCGAGAGTTGGGCAAAGAATCCATAGAATATTTTCTTAAAACAAAGAAAGAAGTAAAGACCCGTCGTTGTTTGCGGTAATAGTATGTTATTCTGTCTCTGTTCACATCCGCGCTAAGGAGTTTGATCTTATTAGCGCCCTTTTAGAAGATTACAAGGAGCACGGTTTCGCTTCGCCTAAGAAAGTTGAGCTGGAAACAACTTTGGAGTGTTACAATTCGATTTAGCTGCCGTAATATCTCCGTATTTGTAGTGCATCATTACTCTACAACCACCCATACATCGCTGGTAGATCGCACAACCCCGGCATTTATTTGGGGGATTTGAATGAAAAAATCTAATGAATTGAAAAACCGGAGAGAATTTCCATATATCTGACAAATTGAACGCACACTTTCTAAGATTTCCCGCTGAAAATAGTTGCAAACCCGACGAGGCGGTGCATGGAAAAACTTCCCCAAACGCATCTATATGGACACGGTTTTCTGCTGCAAGGCAAGATTGATGGCCTTCCAATATGCCAAGTCCTGAATAATATTGTTGAGTGCAAAAACCTGCATCGATATCAATGTCTAACTCGTTTCGAGCTTTGATGAGCTCACCGTTCAACCACTTAACATCATTAGAATCAAGAGACAAATTTTCAAAATGAATCCGTGCTCGCCCAGTTGGCGATAGAGTAAGAATCCTTATCTTACGGCATCCAATTTCGTGAACTTTTTTTAAGATTTGGGGAATTTCTCTATAATTTGGCTTCATCGGAACTACAAACGTTCTCACGTTGGCGGATTGTCGCACTAATTTACGAAGACCCTCCTCTGCAGCTTTTAAAGAACCTTTGACAGATGTTACGCCGTCATGGGTCTCGGGCTTTGATCCGAAAAGAGTAACTGTTATCCTATCAACTAATCTTGTCATCATTGCAGCATCTTTTGATTTGAGCAACGTTCCATTTGTGTGAAGATGGGTTTTTGAGTTTAATGTATGCTTACAATATTTTAACAACGCAAATAGTTTGTTTCTACGTACTAGCGGTTCGCCCCCTGTGAAACCTACATTTTTCATTCCTAGCGAGCTAGCATTGTCCAAAATTATCTTAATTTCTTTTAAACTCAGCTCTCTCCCTGGGCTATCCGACCGAGCTGAACAGTGGAGACAGAAAAGATTACATTTTTTAGTAATTTCTATATCAATGTGCTCCAGCCTACGTTCGGGAGCAATTTCCTCTTGAAGACAATTTGTTTTCCTGTTCAATACATTACCGCTTAAGTTAATTATTCCTGGAACCTTAAACGCCTCTCGTTTCATTCCAGACCACCTCTTCGGGTGAAAAATTTTCGAGAAGAATGAAAGTTAATTTTAAAAAGCGAAAAAAGAGAGAATGTAGTAATTAAATCAAAAAGAGGTGTGATTATGGGAAGAACAGGAAGAACTGTCGATAAAGTAACCGATGGAGATACCTTCAAAATAAAGAGAAATATTCGAGGTAGCAGATTCGTAAGGATAGCGGGTGTTGACACTCCTGAAAGAGGAGAGGGAGGCTCACGGCTTCACGTACTTCTCTAATTTCGCTTCCCTTCCCTCACTACCTCACTTCCCGCAGCGACGAGAAGGGATGAGAGACTGAAGGGACGGGAAGGGAAGAGGGGGAACTGTATTCACCCCCTCGACTCGCCCTGTTTATCGTGAAGGGACGGGAAGAAGGGACGCGGTCGGAACTGCTCGGACGGCGGGTCTCGTCACGGCAGGATTTGGCATTCTTCTATTTCTATTTCTTCCTAAACTTCTTAGGTTCCGCATTACCGCGTAGTTTTTTCAAAGCTATTTTGATGGCCTCTTTTTGCACTCTATTGGCATCTACGGATTTGGACCACTCATCTAACCGCCCAATGGCTGGTTTACCGTAAAAAATTAGTTTCTCAGAGAGTGCTTTAGGTGATATATTGTAAGTATCAGCCCATGTTAAAATACTGTCAATTTCACGTTTTACGTGAACTCTTTTCTCCCACCATATTTTAAGAAGTAGTGTAGAAAGTGGTCCGCCAAAAACGCCTATAGCGATGATAATATCAGTTACAGTGATCGAATTGGTCATCGTACAAAATTGTGCTGCATAAGATTAACTATTTATCCCTAGGACAATTTATTAGAGCTATTATTAAGCTAGAAACTATTAGTTTTGTCGGTATTATGGGGCGAGATGGGCCGGATGGATAACCTCACCCAAACGACTCAAGCGGGTATACGATGGCGCGGGCTGGAACACTAATGGAGGAATATATCACAATCCAGTAGGGGGCCGTACATCTAGAGCGTAAGTGATTCCTTCCATTGGTCCATGTAAAATTATGATTCTCGGAGTAAAGGAACGGTATAATATTATAACCGCACCTTCGTTGTTTTTACTAAAAGCTAGGACAATGCCGGAATCTGGGTATATATAGGTCGAGTAATCACTTTCCTTAGTCCATCCAATCATTTGCGATCTGTACCAACCTGCAATATCTCCGATGGAGGCTGATGACTTGTATATGCGCCAAGACCAGTTCGCAGGCACCTGGTTGTTCATTACCCAGTTAAAATATTCAGATACTGTAGCACTGGGAATATAAGGCTCTGCATCAGGATATACTGGCAAGTCCCCCGGTGTTCCTTGAAAAGTACTTTGTATTGACTTCCAAATTCCAGGGCCGTAATAAATTATCCCACTTATAATCAGTCCAGCAATCACCATCGCGGCAATCATGCCGACCCATCCGACTCCTCGTTGGCGCATTTTACCTCGCCTCCACTCCCCAAATTCCGCTTATAACTATGCCAGAACCTTCAAATCAGCCTTTTCGTAGACCTCCCGCAAGCGCTCGGGCGGGACGACCAAGATCGAAATGGTAAATTTATTCACGCTTTAACCTTTTAAGCTTCGAGATAGCGTTTGATTTTTTCACTTATCTCTTTTCCAACTTTTTCAAATTTTTCTTGAAACTCCGAAACAATTTTGGGGGACGGTTGAACTTTAGAAGGCGGTTGAACCTTCTCTTGCACGAGGAGGTAATTTGCGAGTTCTTCGATTCCCCTTTTTTTCATAAGGGGGTGCTCTTTAATGTTGTGAAACTTTTCAATAAGTTTTTCTACCGCTTTCTTGTCCTTTATTACTACCAAAACTTCGATATTGTACCAAAGGCCCTTCCAAGTAAGGTTTACAGATCCGATAACGCCAATATCATCCACTATGTAAATTTTGGCATGGGTAAAACGAGCACTTTGATATTGAACGATTAAATTATCTTCTCCAATTTTCGAGATGTGGTAAGTGCGCTCCTTCCGGGTTGGAATAAACCCTAGGATTTTTCCTTCGGTGACTTCAACTTTGGTTTCGAGTAACTTTTTAATAGCCGCATTATTTATCGGATGATCGGTGGTAACTATTTGTACATCCACACCGTCCCTTTTCTTTTTCACGGCAAGTTCAGCATACTCAGGGGCAATCCACGGAGATATAACCCACAATCTTTTCTTAGCCGAAATCAACAAATCCTCAAATATGTGCCCAACAGCTTTTCCAATAGAAACTTCAACATTATCTATTAACATAAAACTTTATCACCTCCACTCACCCTCTCTCGCCGCTTCTATTAAATCCTGTCCAAATACTTTCAAGTTTGCCTTATCTAGATTTCTTTCAGGTGCTCTGGCGTCTTTCTGGAGAACCGCAATTATTTTATGATCCTTTCCGTCCATTTTAATTCCCCTTCTCATTTTCACCAAGCTGTGGCGGGCCACGGCGGTCGCGTGCAAAATACCCGGGACCAGGCCCCGCCGCGCTCGGGGAGTATGAGGGTATTCGAACCCGCCCCTGCCACACAATCGCTTGTCGGCGCGGTCTTGTGCCGTCGTGGCCTTTCGCCACTTGAGTACAGCCTCGATTAGCGCATATCTTTTATTCGCTCAAGGATTACCGATGTGCGGACCTTGACACCCACGATCCCGCCGATTTTTCGTATGACGATGTCGGCTAGCTCTTTGTTGTCGTGCGCCCAGACCTCGCCCGTTATCATATGTTCGCCGGCCACGGTTGCTAACTTTTTTACCTCCTCTAGCTTCATTAGCTTCTCTATGACCTCTTGGTGTTTTTCTGGCATCACATCCAAGCCGACGACAGCCATGGCGTTGTAGCCCAGCTTCGATGGATCGGCGACGATGGTGTAGTGCTCTATCACTCCTTCGCGCTCCAGCCGTTTCACTCGCTTCCGAACCGCAGACTCGCTCATGTGCACTTGCTTAGATATCTTTCGAAGAGGAGTTCTAGCGCCCTTTTGGAGGGCCGCGATTATTTTGTAGTCCTTTTCATCCATTTTTAAGCCCTCCCAATTTATGCTTCTCCACGACCTCAGAGTTCAGCTCGATCCTCACTTTTGCCATTCTCACGCCTCCTTCTTTCCTTTCCCCCCAATTATCTTGTTTCAAGATTTAAATGTTCTCCATTATTAAGGTTTTCTTTAATACTTGAAAGGGTGAATATGAAGCGTGATTACTTTGCTCAAGCAAAGGTGACCGTAAGAAAGCAGGTCGCGATCCCGAAAAAGGTGCGCAAAAAATTGGGTGAGCTCACGGAGGGGGACTATCTCCTATTCTATGAGAAAGGTAACGAGATCTACATCAAGAAAGGCGTGCTAACTTTAAAAGAATAATTCGGCGACCCAAGTGGTTCTCCCGTGGCTCCTACCCCCTTTCTTCCAAGCTGTGGCGGGCCACGGCGGCCGCGGCAAAAATCCCGCAAGTGATTTTGGCGGCGAGGATAAAATCTGTTGCGATTGGATGAACGTCAAGCACCTGATCCTCACCCCCGGCGACTTCCTTGCCCGGAGGTTCGACGAGGGCTATGCTGTTCATCGCTTTGAGATCTTCAGGGGACCGAGAAAATAAAAACTTGGAAATTCTGCGGGATTAGTTAGGCTCTCAATGTGAAGGGGGGAAAACTTCCTGTTAAATTTGTCAACTCCAGTTGTCCAATCATCAATACCGGGATTTGCTGTGATTAGAATCAAAATAAATTTACTGCCGCTTGAGATCTCGCTTAATTTCTCAACATCTGGCATAATCCCTACTATGCCTGAATCACCAAAATAGAATTGTGCATTATACCGAGATCCTTTTTGATATCCAATCAGCCAATGCTTCAATTCGATCCATGCTTCTAGCGCACCGGAACTTGTTGACATTTTAACCCTAAAATCGACTTTCTTTCTTCCCATGCCTAATGGGACTTCTCGGTCAAATTCAGCTAATCTTCCAGTAGCTTTTTCATTATCTAAAAAACACAATAACTCGCCTTTCAGCCAGCCTTCTACTTGCACTCCGTATTTGCAAAAACAGTTTAGGGGTTCCTTCTTAGAATTCAAAATTTCTTTAAATCGGACAAACAAGTTCTTGAGGTGGTCTTCAGGTGTCATCTATATCACCTAGCGCGATATTTACTCGACTTCTTTCATCTCCTCCACAAGTGATTTTGGGCGAGGGGATAAAAGCTATTGCGATTTGATGAGCTTCAAACGCCTGATTCTCACCCCCGGAGACTTCCTAGCCCGGAAGTTCGACAAAGGCTATTCCAAGTTCGTCAGCCGAATAGGGCGCGGGATGACGAGGGGCGACCGCAAGCTCGTTCTCTACTCGCTCTTGGCCCGTGCCGAGTGTGGCTTGGCGTTCGCGGTGGGGGCTTCGGCGGGCTACTTCGGCTTCACGATTGTGGTACCCTTGGTGCTCTGCATCTACCCGCTGATTGCGCTAGGCGATCCTCATGCTTGGCGTAAGGTTTACGGGCGATTGGCGCAAGGCGTCGGATGCAGGGCGTCTTTTCTCCTCAACCTCGATATGCTCTACTGGTTCACGATCGGGTGGATAGCTGGGGTTTTATTGGTGGGCGCTTGATCCACCGACCGAAAACTCCCGAATTGCACCACCCCAAATCACATCCCGATAGTGCAACAGAACCATCTAAAGACAGTACCAATCTGTCCCCAGAAGTGGGGGCGATGCGGGCGGGGTTTAAATACTGTTAAGACCCAGAACCTCATCAAGCTTGTTTTTCAGTCGGCCAAATTTGGTCTCGAATATTTCAGATAACCTGTCAGACATAGTTAGTGGAACGAAAAAGTAGTTTTCAAAACGTTTAATTAAGAATCCTGTAAACTTTCCGTTTTTATCAAAAACGAGAGCTTTGGTAAAAGTGGCGCGTTCAGCCTCTTGAGGTTTGTGCCCGATGCCCCCGATCGACTTCAATCGCGGTTTACAGCCGAAAATATTTTGGCAAAAAAGAGTTTGACAATGTTTATTGCAGATTAATAGAAGTAGCAAGGAAGCATAAGGCTGTTAGTTACGGGGAAATCGCACGAATAATGGGAATATCACCCGGGAATGCCGCATAACCATGCCACCTGAGCGCCTCGACCTTTGACGCATCCCTCTCGATCACCGCGACCTCAACATCGCGGCACTTCAACCTGCTCGCCACGCCGAAGCCGACGTCCCCGCAGCCAAGCACGAGGTACAGCCCCCGACCGCCTGCGTTCGAGTTTCCTCTTGCCATCATCATATCGCCTTCATCCTTCTGACGCGCTGGGGCCTCACCTTCATGAACATCCTTGAGCCGCAGCCACATTTGACATCCCTCCAGTCGGAACCCAAGAGGACCTTTTCTCTTTCGGGCGGCAGGGACCTCCCACACATCATGCACTTGTACATCGCTCCCCCAACATATAGGCGGAATTTTCAATTTTCGTGCTCCAAAAAAAGCGGTCCCCTAAAAACTCTTGCTTAAAGAAAAATGAAAGGCACCTCAACTTATGAAAATGAGCAATTTTCGGCTCATTTTGGGTAAAGAAGCTGTTTAAGTAGCGACTCCCTTTCGTCATTTCCGGCCTCCTCGGGCGGCGCGCAAAGGCTTTATGATATCCACCAAATCAAACAGGGAAAGGAGGTTGCAGGTGAGAGCTTGTCGGTTGAAGAACTCATAAAAGAGTTAATCACGGAAATAGATAAAAATCCGTTTCGCTTTCGTATGGAGGCAGATGTTCGAGCTTGGTTATACAATAAACTTTGTGGAGAATACCGCGAGTTGTACAAGACCCGCTTCCCTAGGGAAAATCCTCTAAAAACAAGTCTTGTTCATTGTGAATATTTCGGGGGCAAGGGGAGGCGCATCGATCTCGTTGTGTTCGATGAAGGCGATGTTGGAAACATAACTACGAACTGGATGGATAATGGGCCAAATAATCCTACAAGGCTCTCAGATGCTATCGAAATAAAAATGGAACTGGGTTATCGTGGGAAAGATCAGAGAGAGAAAATAGCAATAAGCGATGTAGACAGATTGATAGAACTGAAGCGGGACGGAAAAACGAGGAGAGCGTATTTTATATTTATTGTCCGATGGCCAACTAGGAACGAAAAAAGGCAGGACGAAATTCGCTGTTTGCGTGAGAAGTTAAGAAAAAAGTGTGAAGAAGATGATGTCAAGTTCTACACAAATAATAACTATTTTTTAGGTAGACTTCCTTCCATGAAGGTGATGTCGCCTTGCAATAGTGCAACAAACAAGCGTCTTCGCACCAGAGCGAACAGCCCATTTAATTTTTGTAGAGATAGACCGCAACTTGCAAATGGTGTGGTACATCTCTATCACCGACTCATACAGGACCTTGCCCGAACTGCGGAAAAGAAGGAAAAAAAATCGCTGTTGAAATCAAAGAAACTATAAGACTCAAAGACTCTCTAAATTGGGAACGTCGGCGGGAGTTCTTTGAAGCAAATCCTAAAATCAAATGGTTAATTATTGCAATTACTCTCGGTTCTTCTTTACTCGGATTGATTCTCTCTGGGTTAGTAGGGCTTGTCATTGGATTATCCTTGGGACTTCTTTCATATTGGTTGGGGCCACTTGCTGTGACCAAAGTGAGAGAGATCGAACGAGGTAGTTCTTAAATGAATTATTTATGCCAACGTCACATAACAGCGGATAAAAGAACTCGCGCGGTTTTCCCACTCTTTTCCCTCACCGCCCTCACGTCCCTTCTTCTTCGCCGTCTCCCCCAGACCGTTTCGCGCGCTATTTTTTTTCGAGGAACGGGTAGAGGGAGAGCGAAGGGAAGAGGGAAAGGGTGCCCGCTTTAAAGCATTCCTCGCCTGTTCCCGTTCACTTCACTTCCCTTGTCTTCTAACGTTTTTTTTGCCCTCGGTTTTGCTCGCGATGTGTTTTTTTCGACGGGCGGGGAAAGGCGAGAAAAGGGAAAGGGAGACGGGAGAAGGGAGAGCGAGGGGAAAAGGGTCAGGGTCCGCTTCAGTCACCCCCGTACAAGATTCCCAGAGTATGTACATAATTTCTACACCGAAGGAATTGGATTCTGACGTGAAAGGGCGCCCACGCTTTCGCCCCCTGCGCCTCCGCTTCGGTCAAGGGACACGGGTGGCGGAGATGGGAAAAGGGACACGCCCCGATTTTACCCGTTTTTTTCCCTTCCGACGTGCGAGCCGCCGTAAAAAGGTAAGGAAAACATGCCTAAATTGTGGAAAACGGTTAGAAAGTCCACAAGCGCAAGCGGGGCGCCCAATATCTTTTTTCCAAAACCAAATCCGAGAGTATTACCGTAAAATTAATTGCGTCATGGGCCTATTTGAATTTCGGCGAGGAGAGGCGGTGTGGTTTGCGAGGCTCGTTGCGAGGTTTAAGTGTTCGATGCTAGTCGAGTTTCTTAAAACAGACCCCCAGACTTTAAATCTTGATCCATACCAGTTGCAAGGGGGAGAAAGATGGAAGAGTATGTAGGGATATGCCCAAATTGTAATGAATTACTTAGTCGAAAATTGTTCTTGGAAGAAATGAAGGGACAAAAGGATACTGAGGGTTTTTTGAGGCTTATGGGTTTCTTTGGCGGATCGGCGATATTTCTTGATGATATCAAAGACTTTCTTAAATTTGATAGATTGCATCATTGGCAAATTGGTGCTATCATTACTTTAGCATCCATTTTGCTTCCAAGCCCCGAAAACGTTACTGTAAAATGTCCCAAGTGTAAAATTAATTTGGGTATGAGTATCAAAAAGCTTCTAGAAAAAGGGCAAGTGGGTAAGTAAAAGCGAGGCACAATAGCTTCCCGTGGTTAAATCTACTTATGGATCACCTAAGGCTAAAGGCGCGCGGCCTCCAAGCTTTCAGCCTCCACAAAACTGGAAGTTGGCGGTTGCGGGCCTCGCGTGGCCGGGTTGAGTTTTGGTTACCTCCATAACTCTAGACGCTCCGACCACGTAGACGCTCCGACCACGCGCAAAGGTTTCAGTAACTTTTAGGAGTACTTTCCAGACTTTAGGAGCAACTCACAGAATTTAGGAGCAGAATCGAATTTAGGAGCAAAGCCCAGGGGAAGCGGTCGGTTAATAGAAGAAGCTGAAGGGGGTTCTGTTGCATATTAGGCGCATGAGCTAGGTGTTGCATTTAGGTGCTTTACAAATAACGCTTTATTTGCTAATATTCATATAGGCTGTCACCAGATTAATAAAGTTTTTATATGAGTTCTATTTAATAACCGTATGGGTTCGATATGGCTCTCAAGCACAAGACAAAGATAAAGCAGAGCAAGAACGCCTACACGCAATATTTAGTTATCCCATCCTCCTTGGTCAGAGATTCACAATATCCATTCACAGAAGAAGAAGATGTCGAGATTATCGTTGATCCGAAAGAAAAGAAAATCATTGTTAAGAGCGTGGAAAAATGAAACGGGAAATAAAAACGGTGATAAGGGAGGAGCCGATAAAGCTGGCGCAGTATTTGAGGGGAGAGAAAGAGAAGTATGAACCAATTAAGAAGGAGTAAAAACCCAATGAAAAAGGGGGACTGCTATGAGTGAACCCATAACCATAGATTTCTACATTGGGGATTGTTTAAAGGAATTCAACCGAATTAAAGGTAGCCCTGTTTCGATGGTTTTCGTCGATCCTCCCTACAACCTAAACAAAAGTTATTATTCTGTGAATGACTCAAGACCAGATTATTTTGAATGGATGAAAAAATGGATGTACCAATGTCATAAGGTCTTGAAACCAGGGGGATGTGCGTATTTTATGAACGCACCTCAAAATTTCGGAGAACAGGAAAGAGTCATAAAATCAGTAGGATTCAAGATATTGGGTTACATAGTCTGGATGAGGAGAAATCCCGCACCCGCAAAGAACATTTTCCCAAACATTCATTCAGATATACACTTTTGTGAGAAACCTGGAGAGAAGCGATATTTTTCTGAGGAAGAGGTTATTGATTATGAACTAAGACGAAAAGATGGACTTGTGGGTAAAAATCACAGACCGTATGATGTTTGGATTGACATTCCAAAGCTCGTTCCTGGGTTCATGGCCCAACCAGAAGTAGTCCTGATTCCCAACACAAATAGAATGGTTTTACCAAATCAATTACCAGAAAAACTTGTCCGCAGATGTGTATTGGCCAGCACAAAACCCGGAGATTTAGTTTTAGACCCCCTTTTGGGAGTTGGGACCACCATGAGGGCCGCCGTAAAAGAAGGACGAAGTTTCATCGGGTTTGAAATAAACCCCAAATATGAGGAAATATTAGAAGAACAGCGCAAAGAATTGAGAAAGTTTATTGCCAAATCGTAATCAATAACCCAACGCAAGCTGATCCACTAAATCTGGGCCTTTCTCTACACCAACTTTTTGATAAATTGATAGCACTTCTTCGTAGGTCCCAACACCACCAATCATGTCCCAAAATTCCTTACCGATTTTTACTTGGTTTTCGACATCCATGTAATTAATCGTGAAAGAATGATTGTAATCTCTCTTATCAACTCCATATGGGTTGTATGCCATAGCATAGTATGTTTGGGTTTTAGGTGGTCCTTGTTTTTTTATTGCGTGCATTTGTAATAACCGTTCGGTGGCTTCTAGGCACTGCCCCTTGTTTGGTTTCGGGCTTTTAATCTCGAAATACAACTTATTCCCCTCATGAGTTTCGACATACAAATCAGCGATTCTCACTCTCTGGGATTTTTCACCTTTAGTAGCTGACAAGACACGTGAAATCAAGTTAGGATAATTCGGCTTCATTCTTTTGGAAGTTATTTCATCAACAATGCGTTCGATAGTTTCTATAGCTTCAGATGAAACCTCACCTTCTATTCTGTAACCCCTTTCGGCATGTTTGTTGTGTTCAATTGCTATTAGCCTAGCACATTCCTCGAATGTTGTCCCCAACTTTGTTGAAAAAGACCGTTCAAATTCATTAACGAGTAAAATACCATGTGGTAAAATTGCCTCATGAAATGGCTTTATGTTCCCATCTTCGGATTTTGTTCTTAAAGGTCTTGGTTTTTTGGGATCTAACTCGCTTTCGGTGAATTCATCAATCATGCCTTGAATAAAACCCTCTAAGTAGCCTTTTATTTTGGTTTTACAGCTTTCATTTAATATTTGATTACCTCCGGTTAATTGTTTTGCTTTCCTAATCAACGTTGTAAATTAGGCTATTTAGGGTTTAAATATGGTTTAAGTTGACGGACTTTTTAAACACGAACCCCGACTTTTTAATAAAAGGCACCTTTTTAATAAAGCCCCGACAAGTGGAAATCATGATGGACATAGTTAATAAAATGGCAATCGCCACGAAACATCTAAAAGTCATCGAGGAAACGTTTATTAAAAACGATAAATCCTACAAAGAAAACGAGCTAAAGATAGAGAAATTGCCTTCTTATAAGGAAATTAAACGCCTGATTTATTATGGCGGGAAAAAGACCCGCGGTCACGATCGTGGTGCTAGACAGATGATATTGGCAGATTTAGTCCAGTATATGTTAGTTTGTCGTGGCACATATATGATGGAAATGAAGGAACAGATAGAGGATTATAAAAAATTAATAATGTATGTTGTCAATCGATTGTTACTCCAAGAAAATATTTCGATAGATGTCAAGTTGCGGCGTATTTTGATGGGAGCACTAAAGAAGGAAATACCAGAAGAACATTTTTTTGAGGGTGATTACCACAGAGAGAGATTCAATGAAACCTTGGATTTTAATGAGAGCATAATCTGGGGCGAATGTGATTCAAAATATTATCATGTTCTAGATTCGTTGCTCCCTAAATCAAGGGGTTGCGCTATAGAGCTCCTTGTTTATCTGTATCTCCTACAACGAAACTTCGGATATGTTGTACCATTATTAGTCAATCAAAGAGTGTATGCTGATAAGGACTCTATTGCCCCACCAGATATGCTCTTGTTGAGAAAGAAAGGAGAAGTTTTTGGTATAGAAATTGGCGGTGGGAAGGAAGGGCAAAGCAGGAATTTTTCTTTAGCAACTTCAATTCCTACATTCAGCGTTGAACTTACTGGAGACCAGCCATTTAGATGTTATACTTGTAATCATTGGATAACATATTGTGATGAAGTAATTAATCAATACGCAAAGGGCATACCAAAAGATAATAGGGATTCCATTAATTGTGCTGAATGTCAAAACTTTAACGATGGAGAATGTCTAGACATAATTTACTATGGTGAAAACGATGAGGGAAAAAGAGGAAGACACCACCTAACTTGTGTAAAAAATCATAAGGTAATAAAGTCTCATTTAAACAATAAAGAATGGCGAGAAGAACACTTATTTGCATATTTTCCACTGGTCGTAGGTTTAGCAGATTTTGCTGAAGAAATAGATCAAATTACTAAAAATTAGATGAGAGGGAATAAATGGTAAGAAAGCTCATAATCGTCTCAGCCTCGTCTCGTATTCTAGATGAACCTGAGCCGCTGCCCGCACTTGAAAGATATGACGGAATATTTCTCAGGACTCTAAGAAAATATTTACGGGAGGGAAAGCTTCGCGATACTGACATAATCATTGTTTCGAGAAAGTTTGGAGTGATTAAATCAAATGATATGATTCCTTATCATGAACCTTACCACGGTAAATTTGGTGAAATCGGTTTGGATGAAAGCAAAGTACAGAGGCTGAGAGAGAAAAATTTGAATATCTTAAAAGGATTGATCGCGCGAGGAAAATATTCAGAAATCTACCTTAATATGGGATATGAACATAAGAAACTCATTAGTGGGTTTGAAAATTTCGTAAAGTGTAAAATAACCTACGCTTTTGGGAGAGGTTTGGGGCCTAAGGCTCAACATATGAAAAATTGGATTCTTTCACAAAAACCAAAATTTAAAAGATAAGTTTAGATAAACATAGCTTTTAACATCGGACGAGTTTTCAAGGTGAGGAGTGGGGGTTGAAAGCTTGGAGGCCGCGGATTGCCGATAGACGGTTTGAGAGTGGGTAAAAAAGGGTTTCGATTCTGGGGGCTTTGCTCCTTTATTCAATTCTGCTCCTAAATTCCGATTTTTGCTCCTAAAACTATGATATTGCGGCGGGATCGAATCGAGGGAATTGATTCTTTTCTTATTCATCCCCTCTTATTTCTCTTATCATTTTTCTCATGGTTTTTGTTAGTAGAGTTTCTATTCTAGTTACTGTGAAACTGTTCCATGTTCCTTTATCATAGTACCAAATGGATTCGACTTTCCAGACCTTCTTTTTATCCCAAATTTCTTTACCAATTGGCATATTTTCACCTCCATCTAACTAATACTAAAACCTGTTAAAAACTTGATGTTGCGGCGAGCCCTTGCGAACCCGCCGCAAGTGATTTTGGGCGCGGGGATAAAAGCTATTGCGATCGGATGAGCGCCAAGCACCTGATCCTCACGCCCGGAGACTTCCTTGCCCGGAGGTTCGACGAGGACTATGCCAAGTTCATCAGCCGGATAAAACACGAAACGGGAAGAGGCAGCCGCAAGCTTGCTGTCTACTCGCTCTTGGCCCGCGCCGAGTGCGGCCTAGCGTTCGTGGTCGGGGCATCGGCTAGCTACTTCGGCTTCGTTATCGTCATCCCGCTCGTGCTCTGCCTCTACCCGCTGATTGCGCTGGGCGACCCTTACATATGGCGCAGGGCATACGGGCGCTTGGCACGAGGCGTCGGATACAAGGCATCTTTTCTCCTCAACCTCGACATGCTCTACTGGTTCGCGGTCGGGTGGGTGGCCGGATGGATGCTGATACAAATCGTCGCACTTGGGGAATTTGTCGCCGCTTAACTTCCTTTATTTGATTTTGTTCAGTTTCAAGTTCTTGATTTAATTACTGCAAATTGCGTTTGCAAGTGACCCCATTTCCCATTTCTATTCCTTGATGTAAATCGCTCTTCTGCATGTTGGGCACAAAAAGTTATCGACTTTTGTATGGAGCATAAATGAAATTCCACAATCATCATGCGGGCATTTAATTTGGATCCCATAAGATGTTTTTCGGGTCAGAGACGCCCCTATAACTCCCCCGATAAATGCGCCGGGGATGGTGCCTTTCTTACCCGCTACCACAGCGACGAAGGCAGCCCCAAGAAGCGCGCCAAGTGCAGCTCCAGCCAATTGAGGTGTGGAGTCATATGACTGTACAATTTCTTGAATTCGTTCAAAAGATACACGACTAGCTGGATCATATAACATATAGTTTGTAAGATAAGGAACAGGAAAGTCAACAGGTTCTTTTACTTGCTCAAAAATCCATACAGATTTTCTTGCTTGACATGCTAGACCTACTTCGAAAGATACCCAATTGGAGGTAAAAATGCTGCCTCTAAGGTTGGGTCCTAACAGCAAAAATACCGCGCTGGATTCGTTAACCCAATTTTTGATGGCCGTCCATGGAGGACGTTCATATCTTTCAAATTCAGCGCGGATAGCCTTTATGAGAGTTCCACCAAAGAGATTGTTAAAGTAGTTAAGGGTCTCCACATCCTTTTGACTATGTGAAATGAAAATGCTTGTCACATTATCTCCAAAATCAGTAGTAAAGTTTCACGTTTAAATTAGTTTGTGAATACCAATGCAGAATCAAACCAAATCCAAAAAGTATTAGGGGTCTCACTGCGACCAAATTTGCTCCCAAGTCCCAGATCGACCGCGGATTGCCCGATTAGTCGGCCTCGAAAATGAGCAGTTTTTCGGTCAAGAACCTACTGTTTTATCACGATGCTTTAACTTCTCAAGTGACTTGAGTATCTTTTCTCCTTTATTTGGTAATTGATCTTTCCGCTTCCGAGCTTCTTTGAACCATTTTAGCGCATTTTTATTATCATTCTTTGCTAGATACGCATCGCCGATATTTGCCATAGCTTCAACAAGGTTTGGATTCAGTTTTAGAGCTTGATCAAAATCTTTTATCGCTCTGTCGTATTTCCCTTTATGAAGATAAGCCTCCCCTCGATTGTTGTACGCCCCAGCAGAGTTTGCATCCAGTTTTAGAGCTTTGTTATAGTATTTAATTGCCATATCATATTCTCCTTTAGAATCGTGAACATTTCCGAAATTGATGTAAGCCTCGGCGATTCTAAATCAGGAGTAAAGCCTAACTTCTGAACGTTTTCTTTAATTGATTCGATCTCATTTCTCCAATCGGGAAACTTCTCTACCACTTCTGTAGCCATCTCCTGCATTGTTGGAATCCCGAACGGCTCTGAGGCACCGGCACCCAGAAAAATTATCGCGCTATCACCCCCGCATCATAAGAAATAATACTAAACCCGTTTTCCATCTTACCCCCCCCTTACAGTATTAAGTCAGCGTGCCCTAAACCTATTCCCATTGCTGGCCACTTAAAATTTCTTGAACTCGGCAATTATTCAGATTTTGAAAATATGGAACTACAAAACCCGCCCTCACCTACAGAAGCTAAACTTTTCGCTTCTTGAACTTTTTCACAGTTTTCCTCAGCTTCGACATCTTCCGCGCTACTTTGAGCGCTTTCGCCGCTTTTGCAACTTTTGCTACCTTTGCAACCCTAACGGCCCTCGCCACCCTGAATACCCTAAAACCGCGGATAACGCGCATCTCCATTTCTGTAGTTGGAATTGAGCCCAAGATGTCCGGCCAGCTCTCGCGTAAGCAACGCTTTTTTGAGGGCGCACCACGAAACCTAAAGCCTAACTCGGTTATGAAGACCGCGCATACCCCGAGGTCGATCCACCCGAAAAGTTGCTCTTGCTCGGGAGTTATCTCGAGAACGATTGATGCAACAAGTAAGCTTAGTGCAAAAATTGCCAGCGCGGCCATCGCAATATCGATAGCCCCCAACTTCTCCTGCTTCAAACCACCCCCAAACCCGATTTATTCGTGGCGCCAAAACGTTTTACGGAAATCGCGACATTCTGCCACAAAAAAACGTTGCTCTGGGGTCTTAGCTCTTTGTGAATGTCCCCTCTAAACAGTAGACGGTTAATCTGGTCTTCTTGGGACACTTTTGGAGGAGGTCGCATTGCTCACAAATCTGTTTCACGTCCTGGATATTGAGTAGTCCCTTTTCCTCAAACAGCGAATACAACAATTTGAGGTACTTCCCCTCCGCAATCCGCGGGAGATTGTACCTATTTTCAATACCATACCACTCATACAACCGCTTGTCGCTCTTGGAAGAATTACATCTCGTGCAAACGAAGGCGGCGTTATCTGGATGGTCAGGCCCCCCGCGAGAGCGCGGAAGCAGGTGATCCACCACAAGCTCCGTTTTGGTGCCACAGTAAATGCACTCGCCAGGCTTTTCCTTCTCTTTGACGTATTCTCGTATCGAAGTTGACCATCGAATTTCGCCCGTCTGTAATTTTTTGAAGCGGTTCATGACAAAGCGAAAATTCTTCTTGCCAACCCCAGCAGACTCTGATATTATCTTTGCATATTGCCAGAAAATCAAATCTCTAGGTGTTTTTACGGCAGGCGGCGGCATCTTTACCCCAAGTCTAACTTGGCATGCTGTTTTAAATGGTTCACGGAAAATTAACTTTGCCGCAATCCGCATCCGTGGGCTATTGACATTTTAATGAAAGTGGGTATTTAATTGGTTAATGGTCAAGATGAACCTTTAAGACCCCATTAGGTTAGAACTAGGCAATACCACTTATTTTTTGCGCTATACCACTCTAACATTGGAAAAGCGTCGTGTTATACCCCGCCATTTCTTTATTTTGAGCGGTCCAGTTTGGTACCAGCTAGATAAATCACGGGGATGTTGCTGGTAGTGCCGGAATTACCTCCCACTATCGGATTTTTTTGTGCCCGCTTTGCAGAATAACTCCCATGCAGTGATTGCTGCTGGGAGAGGGCAATGCTTTATCCGCGCCAATTAAGAACAAAATTCAAGATATGCTTATAGAAAATTTTTCATTTTCCACTCGAGTAGAAATACCCATTTTACCATCAATAGAATGCACACCTATATGAAAAGTTGGACTCACACTCTCGAAATTTTTTGATACCGTTGATACACTTTGCTTTATTAAAGCAGAATGATAACTTATATTTTCTTTTATTTTGGATATATTTTCTAATGGTTTGATTTTTTTATTGATTGTATCCGAGACTGCTTCTGTAGTCTCCTCATTTGCTTCAAATGGCATGATCACACATGCTTTATTTTTTCCATAAAGTGCTAGCTCATAGTTAAATTGTGGATGCAATAAAGCAAGTCTTAAAATTGGCTTTTTTCCAACTAGAGTCTTATACGTGAGAAGCCATCCAGTCATGTCAATAACTTTTTTAATTTCGGGATAAGTTCGTGGAGAAAAAGCATCCACTTGTTCTTTTATAATCTGAATTATTTGGTCTGTATGCTTAATGTCTCGCTGCGCGAGTTGATATTTAACTTCATCTAAAAGACCTTTATGGCCTGCGCTTGTTATAAGGCCTATCTTTGTTTTTTGTATTTTTTGATTCTCGTCGGTATACATTTGTCTACCGTGTAGAAAATACACTGTCCTTGTATCTGCAGCTAAAATTATGTATTTCCCTAAGTTAATTCCGATGTTAATTGTCATAGGGTCACCGCATCGCTTACACTTTCTCCCTTCAGTTAAGCCCATAATGTTACTTAACACTTATCGGATGTTGAGTTTATTAGTCGCATTAAGAAACCCCACCCGCATCAAACCACTTCAGCCTAGCAAGGAGATTGGTTCCAGACTGTGTCCCCGCTGAAGCCCTCGAAGGGCTTGCCAAGCTTGGACCCAGCCACTCTTCCTCGAGAGAGTGCCAATTTGTCAACTCTCTTCCCTTCCCCTAAGCTAAAGGAGGAAGACTGCCACAAGACTTTCGGGAAGTCTTAACGATACTCCCTTTTTTATTTTTTTACTGGTTCCACTTTGGTGCGGTATTAGGGGTTTGAACCTAGATTTGTACCCACAATTGGATAAATATTGTCCAAAATGTATAGATGATTGATTGATGCGTACAATCTTATTAATCGGGTAAGAAAAACCCCTAGTTGGTAGAAGAGGGAGCCATTTGCCTCAAAAGGTTAGTGATGTTAGGCTTGAAAAATTACGTCATATCATTGAAGCGTTAAGGGGTACTAATTTAGATCTCAATTGGATTCTTTCAATAGCTGCATTATCCGCACAAGAATTAGCAATCAAAAAGAAGTTAGACGAGTTTGGTGTTTCATGTCCTGCGGAAGAGGATTTTCAAAAACTGGCAAATAAATTGAGAGAAGAGCTTAGTAAAAGGGGCTTAGACGGTCTTGATATTTTGTTGTCTATTGCCAGATCGTATCGGCATATTCGTGCCAAGCTACTTCATGATGCTCATAAATCTAAAATATCCGAGGAAACAATGACTGCTATAGTTTATAATACCGAAGCCTTGGTTAAAAGCTTATTTAAGAAACCGGCTATTACTAAAATTAAAAAACCAACTAAAAAGCCGATTATTGCTAAGATTCCACAGTTTGTTGAATCAATCAATCGGCGGTCTATAAAAAAATCCTTAAAAGACTTCACATCTTTTAATCTCGAAAAAAAGAAACGAATCGTTAAAACGATTCTTAATGAAATATCCCTTCTTAACTGGTCTGAGATATCAGCAAACGAACGGCTATTCCAATTCCTTAGACTAGCACTAGACGCCGAAAAAGAAATGCAGGCAAAAATTGAGCTCTTTAGTGTATTCTTTAGCACATTTTCTCAAAGAACTATCCCATACGGGCGAGACAAGCTTCTATCTATTGTCGCGGAATTCACCAGAACAGCACCAATAAAGAAATGGATTTCAAAGACGAAACAGACCGATTGGCTAATATCGGAATTCGAATGCAGCAATAGTTTCGCAACCGCGGGAACAAATGCGGAAATAGTTGCAAATCTTGCACCTATCTTGAACGAAAAACAGATCGACGAGATAGTTAAAGCGGCGTTATCGAACAATCAAATATACTATTCATTTGCAGCTCGACGACATTTGATGGAATTGCTACCGTTTTGGGAAGGCAAGGTTAAAAAAAGTAAGTTGGAGGAACTACGTAAAAAACTTGAGTCATGAAATAATTAACTAAATAGCTCTGCTCAAAAATTGGATTGCAGTTGCCATTCTTATTTGTTTACTCCCGAAGTTTTTGAATCAAGTTTTCGGCTAGTTTGATGGCTACTAAAGCTTCCTCTTTGAGTGGTGTCCTACCATCGTGGAGCGCTGCATTTCTGACATACCGTAGCTTTTTCGCGTCTATCAAATCTTGGTTAGAAAGTACTTCGGTCCTTAAAGCGAATTGGAGCAGATGTCCTAATGGCAGCCGAAGTTCCCTCCCAGATATACCCCTGCGCAGTAAGGCAAATCTCAGAGCGAGTTCCACAGCCGCAGCCGCTTTTATCGCGGCTGTAAGGTAATCTTCGCTACTGTAAGCACTTCGCGCCTCCATGACCATAGCTAGTGGTCTATCCTCCTCCTTCCTCAAAATTGCGGTTCTTATCTGTTGTTGTTCCGTTCTGCCGGTTTCGATTGCACGTCGTTTTTCCCTTTTAAAATTATCAAGGCCTAAGCGGAGCAATCTAAGAAGATGCCTGTTCAAATCTTCTTCGATCTGCTCGTGCAACTCTTTGAACTTTGAAAACTCATGATATTTAAATTGAGGTTTCAGTTCTGCCTCTAAAAACTCCTGTAATTGCTCTTCTCTCGATTTGACCCTCTTAACGTAATTAAGGCATATCTTGTGATGTTTCATCGCCTCACGAAATTCAGCTTTCGTTGTTTCAGAATACCTCGACCCAAAAATTCCAATGTAAATGTCACAATCCCGAACTCCTTGAAGGGAAGCCTCTATAGTCGAGACTGATTCTGCGCCTCTCTTTTCAAGGGGATTACATACCAGAAAAGGCATCTTTGTTATCCTCTGCGCCAAAGTTGTACGCTCCTTCTCGAACTCACTTTGTGCAGAACTTATGAAGACTTCCAGTTTGTCTTTCATTGTATCTCCCCTTCACCCAACAACTCGGTTGTTCTTTCAGTTTTTCAATTTTATGTGTTTTATCTTATGAGCCGTTTCCTCATTCTGGGCCTGCATTTGGCGGTTGGGGCTGTTTAAGGGTATTTGATGGCTTGGCCGAAAACTCGAAACGAAGTATTCTATTAACTTCTATTTCATCGAGCTTTAATTCCACGTATTGCCTGTTCTTTTTCTTCCTATCTCTATTTACCTCCAACCGTTTAAAAGGAATTTTTTCTCCGTTCTCAAAGGTGTAACAGTACACTGATTTACTGGTTGCAATAGCGTTAGGTGGGTAGAGTATTTTGATCTTTAAATCCTTAATCAAAGACTCCTGTTGAAACTCAAACCATTCACCCTGCTCGAGATCCTTGAACTGTTTATATTCCTGTATCCAAGTATAGCCATAAGGCTTCAGTGGCTGGGCAGATTCTTTAAATTCTACACTGATTCTCATATGTGTTGGTTCCTTGGTCAAAGGGGTTATAGCATGTCAAGATTAAGCAGAAAAGACGCCTTGTATCCGACGCCCTCAGCCAGCCGCCCGTAAACCCTGCGCCACATGAAAGGGTCGCCGAGAGCGATAAGCGAGTAAAAACATAACATCAAGGGCACCACAATCGTGAAGCCGAAATAACTAGCTGATGCCCCGACCACGAACGCCAAGCCGCACTCGGCACGGGCAAAAAGCGAGTAGATTGCCAACCTTCGGTTGCCCTTCTTTATCTCGTGTTTCATTCGGGCCATGAACTCGACATACCCCCTGTCGAACCTCTGGGCCAAGAAGTCGCCAAGAGTGAAGATTAGGCGCTTGACGTTCATCCGATCGCAACAGATTTTATCCCTACGCCCAAAATCACTTTCGGCGTTCGGCGGGGCGTGAGTCATCGGTTTGACCTCAATCTTTCCGGTGGAATCACCTCTCTAACCTAGCTGGACGCCCCAAAACCGAAGCCCTTTTTTATCCTCCCCCAAACCGTTTATTGGCAATCCGCTGCCCTCAAGCTTTCAGCCTCCACAAAACTGGAAGTTAGGGGATCGCGGGCCGCGCGTGGCCGGTTCGAGTTTTGGTTACCTCCATAACTCTAGACGCTCCGACCACGCACAAAGGTTTCAGTAACTTTTAGGAGTACTTTCCAGACTTTAGGAGCAAAGCCCTAACAGGGGGCTGCTAAATTATCTGGCCTGAATTTGGGCAAAAACAAAATTTAAAGATAGCGATTCTAAGTATCACGGACGGGATAAAGGCCATTAATTATGGCTCTCATTATTCTCCAAGCTTTAAACGCTAATTTTCGCAACAACTTATCCGCGTATAGTTGCCACCCAATGGCGCTATCCAGAGCTTCAGGGTTCTCGATTAGTTCTTCCATCTCCTTTAGCTCTCCGTCTCCTGAATCAAGAAACTCCATGAAAATCTTGATGTCTCTAATCGCAGTTTCTCTCTCGATTTCAATTTCTTCTCGTGTTCTCAGTTCGGTAGAGGGAAGCTGGAGAGGATGCGCAGCAATCTTATTCCTTAACCTTCTCAGATAATCCGCGTCTTCCGCGAATGGCTGGAGCTTCTCATACCCCTCCGCCTTTTTGATTACGTCGTTGAAATCTTCATCCTCTATTTTTTTCAACGCCTTCACTGAGCTACCTAATAGGCGAGTCAATTCATGCCGGAGGGTGTATTCGACCGCGCCCGCACAATAGAAAATACAACTCCTAAAACAGCCAATCTCATACGTCTTCGATGCCTCCTTCATAAAATTCCACATTAAATCTGATCTACGCTCTCCCCCATTGAACACAATAGGTTCCAGCTCAGCCAATCTTTCGGCTCTCCGATCGAGTGTCTGACTATCTAACCGCTTAAGTAGCTCTCTTGCCTCTTGGAATTTATCCGCCATCGCATCACCAGTACACTATACAGAAAAACAAGTTATTTAATCTACGAAAAGCGGCGCCAAGGAGGGGGCCAGACTTTTAAAACAGAATTCGGACTTTTTAAACAGATGCTACTTTTTTAACAAAGCCGGTGGCAGATGGCAAGGGGTGGTTTAAGTCTATCGTTTTCTTCTTCTCCTCATATACAAATCAACAAATGACAAACATATCCCTACCATTGTACCTCGTAAGAATCTATAATACCCATAGGGTAAAATTCGTCATAAGTAAATAGGGACACTGGTATATAATTCCGTCCAACTACTACATCGACCTTACAATCATAACCAGTACAATCTATGAATACTAATCCTCTGTCGGTGGTTCTGAAGGCATTGAGTGCGTGTTCGACGTCAGAAAGTTCTACAGAAACGTAAGCAACACGAATATCCGCCTTTTCTGCATTGTTGTGTAAAGTTTCAGCATAATCTGCACAGACGAAACTGCTGTAACTGTACGGAATCTGGTTTGTTGTATCTTGTTGCAAGAATAACAACAATTCTTCCCAAGTAGGATTTTTTGCGTCGGGATTATTGTGAAGCCATATTCGATGCCCATCTGCTCCGACTGTTATTTCCTCATACAGAAAAGGTACTTCAGATTTTACGAGTTCTTCCATTTGTTCACCATCTTCACCTCTCCAAAATACAGTTCTATATACATTTGGAAATACTGATGTTAACATTAAATAGAACGTAATAACCGATACCAATAGTACAATACATCCTTGTGTTGTATTGTTATGTAATACTAGACCAAAACAAGTGACTCCTCCTGCTATACAGACAAGACCTATAAGAAGGCTAATAGGGATAAACAAAATAAAAATTTCTCCCCAGCCTTCTATCCAAGGTAAGGAAAACAAACCAACTTTAGTACCTATAATGATAATTCCGGACAATGTCAAAACAATACCAAGAAATGAAAGTGGTATTCCCGATAACGTTCTAGTAATACTTACCTTTACAATCCTCCCTAATCGATGAGGTTTCTTGTAATCTTTCCGTTTTGGTAATCCGTCTTCTTCTCTTTTTGGTCGAATGGGTTCAACAGGTTCTGCACCCGCTTTCCACGACCTTATTTTTTCTCCTGTCCTAAAACTTGATCTAGACCAACTCTTCCACTCTCTGATATTTGGGCAATTATGATTCGGGGGTAGTCTGTGTTCGTAACAAAAGTTTTGACCACAGTAATTACATTGATATGGAAGTCTTACTTCTTGTTGGCAAAAATAGCACTTAGTCATTCTACGCACCCGCCATCCCGAGCCTTTTGGCCAGTTCCGTAGCACTCCTCGCATATCCACTTGTTTTCAAACTTCTTCAGGTTCCCCCTCCCGACGTTCCTCCGGCAGCACACCGCGTAGCTCCTCGTTCTCGGCTTCGATGGCCTTCATGGCGTCGTTGATAGCCTTACCGATGTTCTCTCCTTCGGGGAGCTGGAGGAGGTTACGGAAACGCGCTTTTTCTGGCACGTACATCACGCCGCGGGCCTGATAATCCGCCTTCCCGATGGTTCGTCTTTTACCTCGACGCTTGGAAGAAACATCCAACTCCTTCTGCGCGGCGCTGAACTTGTGGTCGGCGAAGCGTAGGAAAATCAACCCCAAAACCGGCCCTGAATACTCGGAGGACTTGAGCCGCGAGTTGGCCCGGAGTTGATCCGCCACGTCCCACAGCCTCTTTTCAATCTCGTTGTGGTTACCGACCATGGGTCTCACCCCTGTTTTAACGTTGCCCTCATTATAAGTTCGCTTTAGAAAATTAAAGTCTACCTCGCGGAGCAATATCAAACGCCGCCCACAGTGTAGGTGGGCGTATTCGGACAATTGGTGGGCGGACCTTCATTGGGGGCTGCTGAATCTGGTCTTGGAGTTCCATGAAAAAAGCGTAACAATTTGTGACTCGTTATTTAAACTTCGGCTTACACAGCCCTCTTCAAAGCCTATTAAGTGCGCGCTCCAGTTCGTTCCGGACGGTACTCAGGGTTTCCTCTAGCTGATCTCTTTTTTGTACAACATTCGAGAGGTCGGACTTGGCACCTATAAAACCGTACATCGTTACGCTGAACGCCAACCCGAGGACAACGACGACTGCGACAAGAGCCGTGATTTTTTTAGCTTTCCGGTTCTTTTTCATGTTTCATCGTCCGCCTAGCGAGTAAGGCTTTGCACATAAATTAACCCTTTTCTGAAAATTCTCTGGAATTTATGTGCAGACTCTGGGATAAATGTGCAAGCAGCGGATTTTCGGAATTAATGTGCAAAGCCGGTCCAGGGGGCTTGCCCATAAAGTCAGTCTTGCCAAAGGCTGTCCTCTGAGCTGAGTCCAAGGACGCTAACGTGGCTGTCACAAAATCTATACCTTCCTCCGGATATCGAGTTTCGAGCAATAGCTCAAGAGTTTCACCACGGAACACGCGCAAGAGTTGTGTGACTGCCTTTTCTCGCCCGATTAAAAAAACATCTTAGTAGCTCGAAAGAGAGAAAGTGGGACGCCATTTCAGCTAACGGTTCGCGGACATACGAAGTACGAGGTGAAGCCGAGCATTTGGGTGGAGTGAAGCGTAGCCGTATGTCTGCTGTTAGGCGATAGTACGAGCAATTCATGTTATCTTTATTCAATAAAACTTACCCCCTCATTCTTGAGGATTTTAAACCCTTCGCCTTTGTCATTGTCGTTGTTGTATAGATTGGAAATCTTTCCATCAGAAAATAATTGATAGAGAAGTAACCAATACCGGTCTAAAAGGAAAAAATCGCTTTTGTCCAGACTATTACAAAAATCTATTACTTCTTTATCATGTTGCTTTGATAAATACAGAAACAAAATAGGAATACAGTCCTTGGAACTGATTACCTCTTTTGCTATTTCTTGGGGTATGGATTGGGAAAATTTGTTTAGATAGTATAGTGTCCAAGTCATTGCATCAGAGCGTTTATTGATTGTATGCTCATTGAGTATCTTCAATAATTGGTCGGTGTACGGGAATCTTGAGCCAAATGTTTTGTTTTCAAACAAGATGTTAAATAACGGAAGAAGTATTGGGTATTTTACGCCAAGATTTAACAAATACTGGAGAAGTAATTCAACCATGTCATCTTTTACATCACCTATGATGGATTTAACAGCATATTTAAGTACGCTGCCATCTGGGCAAATAGCTTGTTTAGTTAAAGCATAATCTAAAAAACGAATTGTATTTGCATAGCCAATGTTTTTTTTGTCAGGCATTCGAGTTGTTAAGTCTGCCATCCATTCAGGTGAAGAAGGAGAAGGCAATTGTGCAATAACAGTTTTTTTGATGTTTAGTAATAATTTGTATCCCGATAATTCTTCCGACAGTCTGCGAATGAATTTTTCTGCTTTTTCGTAAGTATCGAAGTAAGCGGTGTAATCATCAATAAATCTTATGAACTCAAAACCTTCGTCATTTAATTTTTTATCAATTCTTGCCAAGATCAATTCGGAAATAATGTTAGATGTTGCAGGGCCAATTGGAACTCCATTAGTTTCATTTCTTTTTGTCAATCTTTGATATTTATCAATTTGATTGAACCAAATATCTTGATTACGCTTTTCTTTTGCTTTTTCAAATCCGGCTAATGCCCACGAAATTGAATGCGAATAAATACTTGGATAGAAGTTTGAAATATCTGTATTTACATAAAATTTTTTGTTGAATGAAAGCTTTATATGGCGTTCGATTCGCTTCTTAGTGTTTTCATAACTCATTATGATAATTCGGCCATCGCTATGCTTTTTTGGAATTATTAAACTGTTTTCTGCTTGCGTAATATATTCTAGTTTTTCCCAATTATCATGCAGTGAATGGCATAGTTGGGTATGCGGAATCGGATGTGGTATAGACAGGGGTCTTGGTACATTATTATATCTTGTCAGTTTATACTCAACTTGATCATAACCATCTTTTCTAGAAGATAGCTTTACTAGTTTTTCTGAAATTTTAGGAGTTAAACTTTTAGAGCTTAGTATAGGCGGAAGTTCTTCTTTGTCTTTTCCTTGTGAAGGGAAATAGTTGTGCTGAAGAAGTGCTTTTAGCAAAAATTTCTTATCCAAACTCATTTAGTAGTAACACCCCTATGTTTTTCATGTTGCAACATTTTTCTATTTAAGTTTGCGAGTATTTCGCCCAACTCCTTATATCCGAACTCGGCTTGTATATTCCTCCATTTTGGCATCATATCGGAACCATCCTCTTTTTATGATGTATTTGATGGACTTTTAATTCTATTGCACACATTTAGTTCTTTCACCATTTGAGTTGCTTTCTGCCAACATCTGGAGGGATCAAGCTCTACGCGTGGATGTGGCAGAGTATCACCACTACAAGTTAGTGATAAAACGACTTGAGCAAAAAAATCACGAGCATGCGCAAAAAAGATTGAGCGCGCCGTGAAACGCAGGATGCTGCTAAGTGTAACCTAAGGATGCAAAAAACATATGTGGATGGTTTGCGCACGTTTTCAGAATTTATGTGCAAACAAGGGAATTTATGTACAAAGCCCTTATAATCCAGCCTTTTTTTAAACAGCTCTCCGACTTTTTAAACAGGGGGCACTTTTTTAACAAAGCCACATTCTCAGTAAACTTAATAAGGAAAGAAATGAGGGTACGGATACAAAATCCTTTCTATATGTCTTTCAACTCTATCCATAATCTTTGTTTCTAGCTCCTCTCTTTCTTTATCTTCCATTTCTTCAAGGATATCATCTATACACTTTATGAAGGAGTTACCGTCTGGCGGAGGGGTCGTGGGAGTATATACTTTCTTTTTCCCCATCAAAATGGCACTGGCTTCTTGGAAAACGGAGGGATGATTATCGGGGATCTTGTCTACTATAAATGATGGTAGACCCGAATCTCTGTGAAGATTTGCTGGGGGTTGAATCCAACCTAACTCATAGGGAGCTAAATCCAAAGTAACCGCGTTTGCTAGCTCACCCATTACGTATACCCTTTCGACAATGTGTCTAATGTCATTCATCGTGCGAACACCTGCTTTTCCTAGACAGACGCGGTAGCCTTTTGATCCCGTGAAATAAGTAAGAAAACCTACCGTATGCTCGTTACACCATTTTTCAATTTTCTGCACATCTTTGTGAGCATACGGAAACTTATCTAAGTCAGCCTCTACGCGCACGCTAGTTGGGAGTTTACCTAGTGTCTCCTGCTGACTCCCCCAAACATATAATCCAAAACACACAAATCGGGGATCGTAATCATCGATTATTTTTAGTACATCGTCGTTCGCTATTACAAGAGGCATTGGCCTAAACAATGGTGCTGGTCCGATTGGCAATAATTTCTTCCTGTAAACAAGTGTAAAGGTGCTTTTGCATAGTTTATCATAAAACCACTTAAGGCATGATTTAACATCTTCTCTTTGCCACCATTCAATCGGCATATTTTTAACTATGAATATTAGCAAATAAAGCGTTATTTATAAAGCACCTAAATGCAACACCTAGCTCATGCGCCTAATATGCAACAGAACCCCCTTCAGCTTCTTCTAGGCTTTTGGTTGAAGAAGTTTGCCCCCTTCTCCGCTCACTTCACTTCTCCCTCGCTCACTACCCTGTTTCTTAAGACGGCGGGAGGGGTCAAGGGAAAGGGACGGGAGAAGGGACGACCCCCCGCTGGAAGTGGTGGTGGTAGTAGAAGAAGAAGCCCCACCCTTCACGCCACGCTTTCGGGACGGGAAGGGAACGGGAAGGGAAAAGGGACGGCCCGCGCTCGCCTCCCTTCCCTTCGCCACCCGTCCAGCGGCGAGGGGTCCGGGACGGGAAGGGAAGAGGGTTTCGCGAGAGCCGAGCCCGCGCGCGCGACCCGTCCACCTCACTTCCCTCACTCACTTCCCGACCCGACCCATCTCCAGCGGGTTTTTTTCGGGACGGGCAGAGAGAAGGGAGAAGGGACCGCCCTGTTTTTCGGGACGCGCTGACCGCCTCTCACTTCACTTTCCCAGAGCCGTTCCCAGAGCCGTTCCGCGCGACTTCGACGGGACGGGACGGGTGGAGTGAATGAAGGGAGGAGGGAAAAGGGAATCTCATCATATCCGAGCCCTTGAGGCGTTACAAGATCACTTACCGCGATGCGAGCGGGGGGACTATCGCTCGTCTATTGATGTTTTTTCGCATAAATAATTGGAAGCTTGTTTTGCGTTGTGCATCTGAAATTTCAGTTGACCAGAAATAACACGGAAACGATGCTAAATCAAAAGGAAGCTTTGTACCTTCTTTTGCAGTCATAATTACTTTCTTTTTTAGACCTAAGGCGTATCCTAACTCAGTGAAGCAATTTGTGCGTAAACCTGTTAAATCGGCAATCACTAAGGAGCTTCCGAAAATCATCTCGAAGGTCTCGACATTTAGGAATGCCTCTCGAGAAGCCTCGATTTTGCTTTCAAATCTTTCATATCCCGCGTCTATAACAATGTAATCCGCAACGTTTCTAAAAAACTTCTCGACATCATCAAATTCAGGCATGTCTTTATCCATAAGTCTCGCAAAGAAGACCCTAGGCTTCGGTAAATGTAAAAGGAAATCAAAGAATTTTTTATCAAACTCTTCAACATTCGGCAAACCATTCAGTGATAAAGTTGAATAGGCTGCTGTGCCTTGTTCTGGTGGCTTATATGCAAAAAATCTTTCAGGATTCTCCATAGCAAGGGTTGATAATCTTTCAGCAGCTCCTTGTCGTTTTGTCTTAAGCTGGATATCCAATGGTATAACCGGTTTTCTGTTTGATATGTACAATTCTGCAAGATGTTCGACTCCCGGGCCTCCCCCAGCAGCAACTAGAATATCTCCAAGAGCGGCTTGTTGCTCTCTTAAGACTCCTCCAACGCTTAATCCTGTTTTAACCTGAACCAATTCCACATTCTTTGAGACTACGCTTTCCCAAAGGTGTTTTCTTCTTTCAGGTATCCTGTCTCGCCAATTTGGCAAACCCACCGCCACTACGGGCATCCCCTGCATCTCAGGCCAGTCCAATGCGTTTGATCTTTGATATTCAACCAACGCCTCTAATATTGTCCAATCGAAGATTAACGGCAATTCATTTCTGCTTTTATGAACTGGTTCAGATCCTAAAGTGATTATTAAACCGCCGCCCTCCTCTAGCGTTCGCCTAGCCAAATGTTTGACTAGCTTATGGAAGAATCTCAGCTTATCAGGTTCAATATCGTCAGCGGCGCTTCCAGCGAAGTGGATGCGTCTTCCTCTTATTGCCCTGTGCATCATTCACCAAACAGTTCCTTCCATTTTTCAACTGACGCTGCCGAATCCGCTGATTTCATGCGGGCGGCAATTCTTTCGATTGCGGCACTGGCTCTTTTTCTTTCGTGGCTAGCTGGATCACCCAAATAATCATCAACATGAATTGATTGACCTGTGCTATCTTCGATAGGATTCATCACGGCCGTTGAAGCGTATTGGGTTAAATGCAACAGCATGTCCTTGTAACTTAGACTCCCTTGATAATTTTCGAACGCATTTATAGCAAGTGATTCGATGTGGTAACCGGATAATTTGTCCTCTTTTGGCAACCGCATATTAATCGCTTTATAGAGCTTTATGACGGGTACCATCTTTTTTGAAATCGATTGGTTGACATTTGTTAATTTATTAGCAAACTTATCGGGTCTGATTACTCCACTCCAATCAGTCCCATCGGCATTCGAAATTCGAATGCCCGTACTAGTGGAAATAGCAGGTAAGACTTGTATTTCATGCCCGTCAGAAAACTTCACGGTTGCCGCTAAATTTCCTATTGTTATCTCAGTATTTGGCAGGCGCTCTTTAAGTCTATTCGCAAAGTACTCGAGAACTTGGTGCGGAGGTGCACTAACCAATGTTGTATCATCAATTATTGCTAGAATATCGACGTCGCTCAATCCGTCCACATATGTGCGTTTTTTTATAGAACCTCCATATATGAGGCTGACCGAACCAATTTTTTCGCTGGTAAGTGCGGACTCAATTGTGTCGAGATGGCTATTAATTTGCTCGATATTCCGATTGTTATAATCGGCTAAAAGATCCTGAAAATAAGAGTTTATATTCGCCTGATAAGCTGCCCTTTGTTCTTCTGAGGATGCCTTCCTCAAAAGGTCATTTGGGCTAACATCTCCCCCAAAGCTTGTCCGAACTCCACCGCCCATAAATCTCACTTAATATTCTATTCCAGCAGTTCTAGTAAGGTTTACTATTTCTTTAAGGATATCTTTTTTCAGTCCGAATATGTCAAGGTCATATTTCAGGGTGAACCGTCGCATAGCGTCCCTTAATTTCCTCAATTCTTCACAGTTTTTTACATAAGCTATTAAATTAGTATTTTGGTTAGACTCCGACCAATTGCCGGTAAGAAGGGGACTATTGTTTATGTAGATAGCGACATTTTCGTGAAAGATCCATTTTAACCATGCTAGGCCATCAAAAATGTCGGCGCCGCAAAGGAAATAGGGAAGGATGCTGAGAGGGTCCAAACAGCCGAAGATATGAATAGGCAACATTAGTCCGTTGGTATCCAAAGCTTTTCTGACCATCAAAATGTGCTCACAACGTTCCAGTACGGAATTACCCAGCTCCTTCTCGGTTATACCCAAAATGTTGAAGGATTTTATCAAGCTAATATTTTCAATGAGACCTTTGATATCTATTGTGCTCGATCCCTTGTCGGTGGGCCTACAAAGGAAGCAGGTCCCATAATCGGAATATTTAGAGAACAAGTTCTTCGCGTATGAAATTTGGTCTTCCAGTGGTTCTTTTTGGTCAAAGTTTGTCAATACGACTTTGCTTAACGGTTCAAGAGCATCGATCACTGCCGAATACATTAAAGATGACCAGGGCTTCTTTGGATTCTCTGAAGGGACTTGACTGACGTATTCAAATGTCCAGTCTTTTAGCTTCTTGCTACTGAATTGGCCTTGGTATTCAAATGTCCCGCTATCTATGAAGACAACATCTGAGACCCAAATTTCGTCTCGTTTAATATTTTCGTAGTGGAGGTCGTATCCCCCGACAAGTGAAGCGTCTGTTATATATTCCCTTAACTTTCTGTGGAGATCTCCGATATCATCAAATTGCGCACTCGAAAAAGAAGGAACAAGTAATGGCGTCGGGATATCAATCTTACCGATGTTTCTTGGTTTACAAACTTTTTTTATGTTCATATAGGTAGCTTCCTGCGAGCTTTTTTCGGTCACGGCACGAACTACATTTTCCACAGGGGTGATAGTTCTGGTTTTGGCAACTGTACGTTAAGGAGAGTGGCACGCCATTTTTCTGGCAGTACTTCAAGATGTCAGCTTTTCTAAAATCGATGAACGGCGCCTCTATCCTTACGGTACCTGAAAAATATCCGTCCAGTATTCGCTGACAGTCGTCTAAAAACGACTTGGTGCAGTCGTAGTACAAAGAATCGGCATGGATTCCTATTGCTACCCGTATAGGAGGGCTACCCAAAGAACTTGCTCCGAGGATAAATAATAAGTTTCTAAAGATGATTTCTTCTTTACGCCTTGCCGTGGGGAATTCTATTCGAACTATTTTGCTTTGTACATTGTAGTACTTACATATCTTCTTAACAGCTATCAATTCACTTCTGGCGCAAGGCTGCCCATATTGAAAGTGAACACACTTGATTCTGACCTTGCGCCTCAAGTAGAAGTCAATTAAGGCGGTTGAGTCTATTCCCCCACTAGCCAATACTGAAACTCGATGATTGTCTACAGTCAACCAATCATCCACTTCCCTGTTTGCCTCATGCCTATTAATCGAGTGGCTAAGCTTCAACTTCATCTCTTGCGCACGGGATAGTATCTTAGTGAAAAGCGGTTTGATATTAAATTCGATGATGTTGGTCGATAGTACATTCGGTCCTTTGAAAGTTAAGGTGTCATCTATAATGCATGTGCCACGTTGAATCAAAACACAGATATATCAAAAGAGAATGTTTATCTAGTGAGGCCGTGGGTAATTGTCCACAACTTACATGAATAGGCTACTAAAAGACATTCAGGCAAGAGTCGGGAAGATAAAAGGCAAAAGGAAGACTATTGCAGTCGCATTTTTTGACCTGTCTGGATCGACCCCAATGAAGCTTGAGAAGGGTCATACTCCAGCTACGAGAACCATGTTGTTTCACAATTTGATTTGTCGAGAAATAGCAACTAAATACAATGGAAGTTTCGTTAAGGAATTAGGAGACGGTGTACTCATCACATTTGATGACCCTGTATCTGCCTGCCGTGCAGCCGTAGACATCAAGACAGCAAGTCATAGAACGGGAAAGTTCGTTACCAAAGCTGGCTTGACTTTTGGCGCGGTCGAAGAGATACGAACCGGCAGTATCAAAGATATATTAGGAACCACTGTTGACCGGTGTGCCCGGATTCAATCTCTAGCCTTGCCCGACCAGATCCTCATCGATTCGTCTCTTCGTGACGCTGCTTCAAGCTTTCTTCAGGACGATTCGAACATTCGTGTCGGACCATCTAACAAGGTCCTTTTGAGGGGAATAGGACCAACAGTTTTGTATGAACTCTCTCCCAAGGAAACAAGATTTGCACCCTTTATTGCGGCGCCGATTATATTTTATGAGGAAGGCAGGCTTTCGATTGATGAAAAGGTCGCCTTTATGCAGACTGCAAAGCGCGAAGTTATCGAGCTTGGAATAGGTTTGAGGACTTTTACTAAATACTTCACCAACAGAAAGCCGGCTGAATTCAAAGACCATGTTGTTGGTCTTATGCAACAAGGCGTAACGTTTAGATGCATGCTTCTTGATCCAGATGCTAAAGCGGCAAATCAATACGCTAGGGATTTGAATAGCAAAGATTACATAAAAGACATACGTCGCTCGATTGGTGAACTAAAGAAATTACAAAAAGAATTTAGAAGTCTCAATCTCAAGGGAGTCTTTGAGATATATCTATATGAACATTTCCCATATTTTCACGCGGTTTGCGTTGACCCAGAGACAAAAGCCGGCCATATTACGGTATCTCATTACTTATATGGGTTGAGCAGAGCTGACGCTCCAGTATTTCAATTTTATAAGGCGATGAACAAGGAGATGTTTGTCAAATACTGGCATTCTATAAAAGGACTATTGGAAGAAAGCAAACTAATCTAGAGATGAGTTCTGTTCACGTCTGGGTATTCAGTCTTTCATCATTCAGCGACAATCTAAATTAGAATAAGTTGAATTGCTAAAGAAATAATGAGAGATATGTGTTCACATGAGACTGAAGATAAGGCCAAAACCGCCATTTGATTTCGATTTGAGCGCCAAGATTTTCTCCTCCGGCGATAGGCAAATTCGGAAATATGAAAATGGTAAATATTGGCAGGTTATCGGGTTGAAAGACAAACTGGCCGTAGCTCTTTTCTTTCGTTTTGGAGTTTATGGTAGCGCGCGGAAGGCACTTTTTGATGGCCTGAGCGTGGGGCAGCCAGCCATCGCACTTCACCTCAAGAGGTTCATACTTCGCACGCTTTTTTGCCACCTCAAGAGCATTGAGTGACGCTTTTGTGGTTCGTTGTGACGAGACAAATCCCACCAACCAGTATCGTGTATCAATCGCTATAACGTTTGTAACTGGAACTATTTTTTTGTTAATACGAACGGGTTTCTTAACCCAAGCTAATTTTTTACCATCCTGAGTGAGTTTGTCAATCCAAATGAGTTTATTTTTTCCTTTGCCTGGAAATATCTCCGGTGTATCATCAATTTGCCATTCTCGAGATGTTTCCACGTGCTCCACTAGCTGCTCAAACTCAAGGAGAGGGTTGAGAGACCTCCTGATAATATTAAGAACGGTTTGGGATGACATAGTAACGCTTTGACCGCGTGATCTCGACTCACGGGTTACCTCTTCCGTTATATCTTTGGGCTCTAGCCCTTTCACAGAGAGATTCAAAACTGTTTCAACGACCCATTCTGGAAAGTGGCTCCCCTTCGTTGGGTCTTGGATAAATTTCCTATGACACTTCTCGCAAAAAAACCGCCGCACCCAATCTCCTTTTCGTTTGCGTTCCCGCCAGCCTTTTTTAATCACGTGAGAACTGCCGCAGTGTGAGCACCGAATGAAATATCCCATGCCTAGGCTCAAGAATGTATCCTGATTTATACCCCACCCATTCCCTACTACTAGGAACGCAAAGAACAACGCAGATAGTGTTGAAATGAACAAAATTTTGATTTTGACCCTAATTTTTTATTCCCTCAATGCTTAAATCACTATGGCAATCCGTGGCCTCCAAGCTTTCGGCCTCCAACTGGAAGTTAGGGGTTGCGGGCCTCGCGTGGCCGGTTCGAGTTTTGGTTACCTCCATAACTCTAGACGCTCCGGCCACGCGCAAAGGTTTTTAAATCTATTACAATTTCATAAGGCCGCACTTTCCATTCCCGAAACTTAGAAAGTTAAGTATAAATCATTGTGAAATTAAGTCGAAGTATGAAGGTGATTAAACATGGCTGAGAAAGTTTCGTTAATTAATATGAAGGGTGGAGTAGGGAAATCCACATTGGCTGTCAATTTGGCTTGGCATTTTGCGGCGATGCGTAATTGGAACAAGAAAGTATTGGTAGTCGATCTCGATCCACAATTCAATGCTAGCCAGTATCTCATAGGAGTTACTAATTATGAAGTGATTCTTAGGGGGGCACCCCTACCGTTTGGAATGTGTTTGAACAGCTCACGCACACGCCTAGTGGGGGGAAGCTAAAACCTCTAGATCCGAAATCAGTATTGCACAATGTCGTTTCATACTCCGATGGGAGTCGTATTGATTTAATCCCCTCTCAGTTGGAGTTAGCATACTCGTTGCGAAATCCCGGACAGAAGGAGGGATTACTTGCGAAGCTCATTTCAGAGATTGAGAAGGATTATGATCTCATACTGTTGGATTGTGCGCCAACCGAATCAGTCCTTACTACGGCAGCTTACTTGGCAAGCGATTACCTACTTGTTCCCGTCAAGCCTGAATACCTATCCTTGATAGGCCTCCCATTACTAGTTCGTTCTATGGATGAATTCAAGAGTGGCCCATATAGTGGACATAACTTGGAGCTTGCCGGGATAGTATTCAATCACACATCAGGATATGTTCCAGAGGAGATTAAATCCAAGAATGAGGTAAAGGATATGGCAGAGAAGTACGGCTGGTATATTTTCAAAGCTGAAGTCACCTACTCGCGTTCGTATCCAAAAGGAGCCCGTGAAGGAAAGCCGATCTTCAGCACTTCTTATTCACGGTATACTCAAGCCGATCGCTTTCGGGCGTTCGCGGAGGAATTCGCGCAGAGGATAGCCCTATGAAAACACAACGAGAATCAGATCTACTGATTGATCTAGCAAAGTTGCTAAAAAAGTATGGGCCAGAGACTTTTGAGGCGCTCGCATCAACGATTTCATCACCAGAAACAACTCAACATTTGTCGGCCATCTTGGCACAGGTTGCGAGGACGGGCCGCACAACTCCGAAGACGAAAGAAGGAAGTCAGATGAGGCAAAGACCTTCTGTTCCGAGATCGCTAGTTGCTCTTGAAAGAGCAGAACCTCAAAAGTATCGGCTCTTAATGGGTTTTCATACATCCTTGGTCGAAAAGAAAATTTTACCATCTTTAAGGGATATTGTCGACTTCGCAATGGAATGCGGACTGCCAGAGGTTCGCGCTAAATCAAGGAAGGACGTCATTAGCCCCCTTATCGGTTCATTAGCCAAGCTCCCAATAGAACAGTTAACGGAAAAGATTCAACTTAGAAATCACGCTGGCGATCGTAGCTTAGAGGGTTGGGGCAACATAATACTGAAAACGCAATGACCGCTCCCAAATTACAATTCGACTTTTTTTTAACAGAGGCGACTTATTTAACAAAGCCGGCAAATGGCAAATGGGGCTTTGCACATAAATTCATAAAATCCGCTACTTGCACATAAATTCAGGGGTTTGCACATAAATGGGCATTAAAAAGCAGGTTAAATTTTAACTTTTTCATGATTTTCGTCAGTATTGCCCATAATAAACGGAAACCGTGGCCTATTTAAGCATCCAAGTCCAATGCGGCAAGGACACGTTAGATCTCTCGTGGAAAATCTCGGGAGGAGAACAGCTAAACTGTTTTTTCAAACCGTGTCTGAGAAAAAAAGGAGTGTTAGAAAAATGGCATACGGCGGAAGATTCGGCGGCCGGAGAGATGTTGGTCCTCGCGAGATGCACAAGGCGACATGCGCCGATTGTGGCAAGGAGTGCGAGGTTCCCTTCAAGCCGACCGAGGGCAGACCTGTTTATTGTAGGGATTGCTTCCAGAAGCACCGAGGCCCACCGCGCTTTTAGATGGGCAGGTTCTGGGCTGTTCTTGTTGGCTAGCGGTAGCTTTGGGAGCATAATTTGGAACCTCTCAGGGACTTTTTGAGAAATGCAAAATAGGGATTCAGCAGCAGTTCGTGGTTACTTGCTCAAAACCCCTAAAAAATAAGAGAAGGTGGGTGCAACACGAAGCATTTCCGGTGTTGGACTGGGCTGGAGGGCAGATTTACTCCCCCTCCGATCCCCTCCCACACGAAATCGCTGGCCTCTTCGGTCTGTGGTCGTCCTACTTTAATGTATCTTTGATCGCACTCGCCCAGAACATACCTAGTATCACACCAATTACCAACGAAGCGAAAGTTGCAGAACCGCTAATTGCGAGACTCGCCGTAACGCTCCACACAATAATCCCCCCAATAATCACTGTAACAGCAAGGCCGACATTTGTACCTTTGCCATACATAATGATAATTGCAACTGTGACCCCTAAAATCACAACTGCCTCAACTGCAACTGCTGGTGATATCCAACCGGTTCCTACGACAAGAAGAAAAACCAACGTTGCTATGCCAGTCAATATGCTCATAATCCTGTCCATTTTGGAGCCACCTCCTTTATGTCTCGTCTTTATCTTCTGACAATTACCTAAATAATTGCTCATTTTCGAGAATTCCCCCACTGAATAGGTCAATTGAGGTTAGGTCTCTGATCATTATTTAACCCTTACAGGTGGGTTCCTAATTTGCAAATATAAAGTTACCCGCAGATGAGCGGAAAATGTAGAAAAAGGCTGGACCCGAACCCCTCCGGGCGCTGGTCCCGTCCGGCCCGCTCCCTTTTGGGTTCACTTAAGTTCGCTTGCTATCTGCTTTCCTCGAGCATCCTCTCGGGCTTGCAGAGTAAAAAATAAAAGTGGGCGGGGTATAACGCGAAGCTTTCCCGGTGTTAGACTGGTATCGAATCATCGTTCGCAGATTTTTACCAGTAAATCGGCGCTCAAATCCCGTCCCCCGCACCACCTTTGACGCCGTTAACTTACCCTGCCTTTTTTCCTTTTTGAAATTTAACGTTCCCCGGGGAATAGCCGAGAGGAAAAGAAGGATTTTTTACTGCAGTGCAATGTTAATTATCAGCCACCGAAATTATTCTCATGAGGGAGAGTGAGATAATTGAAAGAAAAGGCATCAAGCCATCAAAAATTACTTCTCTTTTCCGCGATAATATGCATAAGTCTAATAGTTGTTTCTTACGGCTGGATAATTCCTATGCTACAGGCAGAACATTCGCCAAAAGAAGCCTCCACCGAAAACATGGTTTTGATACCGGCAGGTACTTTTTTGATGGGGCGTGAGGACAGAGAAGGCTGGTCGCCCATGGCAGCTCCGGAAATGTTTAACGATGAACTGCCTGCTCACCAAGTTTATGTAGACGCATTTTACATCGACAAATATGAAGTAACAAATCGTCAGTTCATGGAGTTTGTAACGGCCACAAAATATGAAACCGATGCAGAGAGAAATGGCGGTAGCTTGGTTATGGTCCCGGCAGAGCAGGTTGATGAACCTGTCGAAGGAACAGATATAGGTTGGAAATGGGTAGAAGGGGCAACTTGGCGTACACCGGAAGGTCCGGGATCCAGTATCGAAAACTTGATGGAGCACCCGGTGGTCCATGTAAGTTGGAATGACGCAAACGCTTACGCGGAATGGGTTGGTAAAAGACTCCCAACCGAAGCCGAATGGGAAAAAGCCGCAAGAGGAGGGGCAAACACAAATTGGTTTTGGTCTGACTTTTTAGATAATGCAGGAAAATATCAAAATTTTTATGGTGAGCACCGCTTGGATCATCAATACCCGCCTGAGGTTTATGACGGCTATGATAAGACGTCTCCCGTTGGTTCATTTCAACCGAACGGTTACGGCCTTTATGATACAGCTGGCAATGTATTTGAATGGGTTTACGATTGGTACGAATATGACTATTTTTTCCACATCCCGCAAAACAATCCTACCGGACCGTCAAGTGGTGAAGGTAAGATAATTAAAGGTGGTGGTTGGTATCTGTGCGAGTGCTATACCAGACCGGCCTACAGAGAATCAAGAGATATATCACACAGTGACCATGGACTTAGCTTCCGTCTTGCCCTTGATTTAGAACAGGCGGAAAATTCACTTTGATGTTATTTACTAAGCTTTGCTATTTACCACTCTTTTTTTCTTAAGAACTCTCCAGAATAAGGACTCAAAAAACTTAAGGGGAAATCTACGAGAGTAAACGCTCCTCGGTATCCTTTCTCATTTAGCCGATACGCCGCTCTGGCACAGGCAACTAAAACGTTGGCAGTGAACTCTGGATTGTTTTCTAACTGGCATCTATATTCAAGAATTTGTTTGTTACCATCACCCGTTACTCCCGATGTAAAAACGAAACCACCGTGGAAAAAAGTAGAATGTTTTTTCATTTCTTTCTCAGTGATGAATATAACTTCTGTATTGTATCCCTCAAAGTATTTAGGAATCTCAGTTATTCCCTTTCTTATTTTTTTAAAATCTGCTCCTTCTTCAGGAACAACATAAACCACCCTTTTGTGCATTTCTCTTTTTGAAAAATCTGGTGTATCGCCAGCTCTTATGCGTTGAATTGCCTCCTCTACGGGGATGGTGTACTGTATTGCATCCAAAACTCCCTTAACTCTTCTCGCTGCATCCGAATGCCCAAGACTGACCCCTTTGCCCCAAAAGGTGTAACGCTTGCTTTCAGGCAAAAAAGCACTGCCCAAAACTCTCTCAAGAGAGAAAATACCAGGATCCCAACCAGCAGAAATTATGGATACGTTCCCGTGTTTTTTTGCAATAGAATCCATTTTCTTAAAATAACGCGGGATATCCGCATGTGTATCAAAAGAATCTACTGTATTGTATTTCTCTGCAAATTTTGGACCCTGAATTGGCATGTCTTCTCTGGAACCCCCACAAAGAACCGCCACATCTATCTCAACGCTTTTAGAAAGGGGTTCATCAGTGTGAAAAACGTGAACATCTTTAATTTCCTTTCTCACCTGCTCTGGTCTTCGAGTCAAAATAGCCACTAATTTCATATCTGCATTTTTTTCAAGAGCCTGTTTAACACCTCGCCCAACATTGCCATAACCGACAATACCAACATTTATCTTTTTCATCTTTCTCACCGCCTCCTCTGTTTTCAAAATTTAAAAATTTTATCTTCATGGCTACAAAATAATTGTCAGAACATAAAGTTTTTGATAAACGCCAATTCCAATACTGATAATAGCACCCAAAGTAATAACAATTATTCCCACTATAACTGGGTTCCTATCTCCCATATTTTTATTCAAGCAGCTCGTATGTTGTAGTTCGCTGGTGGGGCACGCGCCCTAATTCCAAGATGAGCTGTTTCAGCTGCTCGGGCGTCATCGGCTGTCGGTTTACTCCAGCTGCCCGGGAGATATTTTCCTCAAACAGGGTCCCGCCCAGATCGTTTGCCCCCGCCGTTAACATCAGCTGAGCTCCGCGGGGGCCAAGCTTCACCCACGAGGTTTGAATGTTTTCGATGAAGCCAGCGAGCATCAGCCTTGAAACCGCATGGACGCGGAGGTTTTCGTGGACGCTTGGAGATGAGCTGACCAATCCCTCGCGCCAAAGCTGTGTATTGTGGAACATGAACGGTAAAAGGACGAATTCGGTGAATCCTTGTGTCTCGCGTTGGACTTCGCGGATCAGGGATAGATGTTGGGCTCTTTCTCGCGGCGTTTCCACGTGTCCGTACATCATCGTAGCTGTAGTTGGCACGCCCAAGCGATGGCAAGTTTTGATTATCTCGAACCATCGGCTCGTGGGAATTTTTTTCGGGCAGATGATTTCTCGAACGCGGCTGATGAGGATTTCAGCTGCCGTCCCTGGGACCGAATTCAATCCCGCGTTGCGAAGCGTTTTGATGACTTCTTCGACAGGCAGCCCCTCACGCATCGAGATGTTGTCAAGTTCGGAAGGGGAGAAGGCGTGAATGTGAATGCTCGGTGAGACATCTCGCACCGCTTGGATGATGCCGATGTAGTCCTTCAGGCCGAACTCCGGACGTAGCCCACCTTGGATGCAAACCTCCGTTGCTCCAAACTCAATTGCCTCACGAACTTTTGCTGCAATCTGTTCATGAGTGAGCACGTAAGCGTCGGAATCATCGGGTGAACGTTGAAAAGCGCAGAACTTGCAGCCTCCCGCGCAAATGTTGGTGTGGTTAATGTTCCTATTTATTACGTAAGTTACAATCTCCCCAACGATTTTACGCCGCACTTCGTCTGCCGCACGAACGAGTGCGCAGAGTTCCTCGCCTTCAGCCCTTAACAGCCGTTCTCCATCGACCACACTCAGCTCCTCGCCTGCCAGTGCCTTACTCAAGATTTCCGAGAACTCAGGGGCAGCATCAGCGCCGATATCCATCCTCTTTCGCGAGCTCACGAACACGTTTTCAGACCTCCTTCAATATGCGGTTCGAATTTTAAAAAATCCGCCCTAACACATGGAACTATCGTTTGAGTCTCTCGCGGCAAGTTAGAACTATGCATTTTCTTGCTCAAGTTTCTCCGGCCTCCACTAATATTAATTTAATAACCAAGACAGATAAGGGTTCTAAAGTTTTTGATAATGCCGTGAAGAAAGGCATGCTTAGAGTCGAATCACCAGGCGAATTGCCAACAAAACTTTTAGTTAAACTGTCAAAGGGAAAAAGAAATCGTACCAATCGCTTATCAAAAGATTCATAATTTTTAACTCTAAGGGATGAAAAGGAAAATCGTAACGACCTCCTACTCTAATTCTAACTAAATCAGTTTTTCCTTTGGCGTGCCGTTTTTACTTAGACGATGATCACAACAATTCGACTTCCGTACCCATGCCAACTTTTTTAGCTTTTTTGTAAACTAGCCAAGCAGTTGCAACATCTTGAATCGCCAGACCGGTCGAGTCGAAAACCGTTATCTCGTCGCGTGATGTGCGACCGGATTTTTTCCCGCTAACTATCTCACCGAGTTCAGCATGTATATCCTCGCGCGCCAACATGCCTTTTGAGAGGGGGACGTTTATCTCACCGCTGTGGGACGCTTGCTCCCAGTTGTCGATAATTATTTTAGCTCGTTTCAATATCTCGGGGTCGAGTTCCTGCTTGCCCGGAGCATCCGCGCCTATCGCGTTGATGTGCACACCCTCTGATACCCAGTCGTTCATGACGATGGGGCTCTTGACTGGCGTGGTTGTCACTATGATGTCTGCGCCTTGAACAGCTTCCTTAGCGTCGGTTACCTTTATGCTGATATCGAACCGTTTTTTCACCTCAGATGCATATTTTTCCGCGTTCGCCTCAACCTTGTCGCTTACCCTCAATTCTTCAATTTTGAAAATCTCGTTTAGGGCTAAAAACTGAGTCATAGCTTGTGCTCCAGCCCCAATCAATGCAACCACACGAGAGTCCTTCTGCGCCAAGTACTTTGCCGCCACAGCACCAGCAGCCCCAGTCCTTACATTTGTAATCGTTGTGCCGTCCATAATCGCAAGGGGGGCTCCAGTTTGTGGGTCAAGTAGCACGATGGTTGCCATCACCGTAGGCATACCGTGCTTACTAGGGTTTTGCGGGTGAACATTGACAATTTTCACTCCCGCCGCTTCAGTGTCTTCCAGATAAGCAGGCATTACCCTGAAATCGCCCTCGTAGCGGTTGAAGAATACATATGATTTTGGAGGCATCTGGGCTTTCCCAAGTCCTTTTGCCAGAAACGCCTCCTCGACGGCTTCGATAGTCTCACGTATCGAGATGAGCTTTTTGACATCAGCCCCAGATAGCAACAATACCGTCAATTTAGCACCTCTAGCTAGTAGGGAGTCTACGTTTAAAATTTTTCTGCGAAAAAATATACGGATAGTTTATGGTATCTAAGGAAAGCGAGCAGCCGGGCGGTGGGGTTAGTAGATTAGAAATCACCTCTCGAACGTCACACACGCTTTTTCGCTCCACTTTCTTAATTCACCGCGGGGAATTCGAATCCCTGCCCCCACGCTATAGGTTAAAAACGGCCGGGGTACTCGATGGAGTGGCTGTTTTTTTTAACTGGCGGTTTTCTTCTATCTTTATTACCCTAATTCCCCTGTCCGCGATCTCGAAGAAGTTCAAGTAGTCGCTGTGCTTGGTTCCGCGCATCTTCCTTACCTCCAAAGCTCTGGTGCGAGTTAGCCCGTTTCCCCCGTAGTATAGGATGATGACCCCGTCCGAAACGTACTCCTCCACGCCGAGCCTACTGAGTCCGCCTTTCTCTTCCTCTATTTCGGATATCAGGATTGCAGTGCAGCCGAGTTTTTTGATATTCCGCTGTAGTCTTGCTAGGGCCGACCTGAACGTCAACCTGTCCGGGAAGAGCATCGAGAGCTGCCCTAGGCCATCCAAAGCCAGCCTATCAGCTTTTTTCTCACGTGCCACCTCGATGATCTCCTCAATCAGGTCTTCCCCCTTGGCTCCGACCTTCTTTCCGAACTTGGTTATCTTATCGAGTGGGTCGCCCATGAGCTCCAACTCTCCCTGGTTTTCTAAGTTCTTGAGGTGCCAGCCGAAACCATTCATCTCCTCATAGAGAACCTCTGGCTCACGCTCGAACGAGACGAAAACCCCGAAGTCGCCGTAGTCAGTGATCCCCTTAACTATGCACTGCATAGAGAGAATCGTCTTTCCAGTTCCGCACTTCCCAGATAGCAGGGTGCAGCTCCCCTTTGGCAATCCGCCCTCCATGAGTTCATCAAGCCCAGGTATGCCTGTTTTAACCCTCATCTATCCAGCATCCCCCCGGCCCTATACCCCGCTTTTTTCCAAGTTGTGGCGGGCACCGGCGGTCGCACGCAAAAATACCCGGGACCAGGCCCCGCCGCGCTCGGGGAGTATGAGGGAATTTAACCCGTCCCTACCACATATTTGCTTATCAGCGCGGTTTTCAGTGCCGCCGTTAGCCTTTCGCCACCTCTTAATTTTACCCATCAGCCGCACCCCGCCTTTTTCGAAATACATGCCGTGTTGTTCTATCGTTCGGACAAATGTCGCTCACTAGATACGCAAGAGCCAAAGCAGTTGTGTCACCAGAAACACGGTGTTTATTCTCTAGCGCGTTCAACAATTCTTTTTTATTTTTAATCATGCCAACTCAGCCCCCTCGCTCTCGCTTTGGTTGTCGAAATTTGTGTCCGCAGTCGATACAACGCAAACCTTGAAATTGCGTTTGTGTTACTCTGCGAGATTCAATAACGCCCCCACAGGAGGGACACATATCACCACAATATGCTCGTGTACGCGGCATCTCACCCCCCGCCTCGCCTTGGGGCTCTTCCAACGTTTTTTCCAACTCTTATCGCAAAGCCGTACTTTCGCACCGAATCGCGTTCATTAAAGAATTCCGCGCACTCACGCTGAGCTTCTAATCTTTCTATCCGTTTCCTAATCTTCTCTCTAATGTCCATCACTCAGCCCCCCCCTTCTCGGCCTCCTCGCCGAAAATCCATCAAAACTTTAGTAAGCTTTCGCGCACAACGTGCATGATCCGCCTCGATTGTGACGTATGTTATCCCATTTACCTCAAAGCAAAAGAGCCGTGCAAATCCTCGGTGGTCTCGTAGACAAGGGGAGAGTTCGTCCTTATCCTGATCAACCCAGCGCCCAGCAGGCAACTCAGGTACCTCTCCTTCTGCCTAAAATCCAAGTTTGACTTGTACATGATACGGGTCGGCCTCGCACCATCCCGGGTGACGGATAGGATTTCCGAGATGATGTCATATCGGCCCCTCCGCATAATTTTTGCCACTCGCTCGACCTTGGAGGCGTCCTTAACCGCCTGGGCCCAACCATCTAAGTAACTCTCTAAAACATCTTCCTCCCCGTGGCGGTGATAGTACACTAACTTGGATATCTCCAAATCTCCGTTCACGACGCGCTCAATATCTACGGGGCCCATGTCCTTAACGTCATAAATCCCAGCGCTATAGCCCCTCTGGAATTCTCTCTTCATCTTCCCCTTGATGGCCTTGACCGACTTTCTTATCTTAGAAATTGTCCAGCCTCCTTTTTCCAGCACAACTATTCGACTGGCTTCTCTTCGGTCAGCTTCTCAACGGCCACTGCCCCTTCAAACATCTCCTTCAGCTTGTCCACAACCCCAGAGTACAGCTCGATTTTCACCTTCGCCAGTTCTGTACCTCCTTTTCAGCCCAGCAATACAGATATAGGATGACAAAGTATAAAAGAATGTAATATCGGATAATATGGGATAAATCAAAAAGAGAGCATAATATCGGATGATGGCGGATAAGCCATAAAAGTAACAATCTTTTAATGAAAACCGTGACCCATTTGGTACGCTCAAAAGTTTCCGCAACGATCGGTCGAGAACTCGTGGAGTGGGTAGACAAGCAAGTCGCGGTGAAGAGGTTTAGAAATCGCTCTCATGCGATTGAGTGGGCGCTTGCCGAGGTCGCCAAGTCAAAAGATTGATCGCGCCGCCCTAATTTTGTAGTCGCGATTTTCTTCAATGAGTATCCAAACCTTGAGGCCAATATCTAATCATCGAAGCCAACGCCTCGATGCTGAAGAGTTCTAGAATTTCCAAAACTTTGCCGCAAGATGACAGCAACCTGACGTAAAGGAGAATCGCCGCCGGAACTTCCTAGTCTAACTTGCACAGCCAGTGAAATGGCGCTCCTGCCGGCTCGTTAAACCTCCTTCCATAAGATTCGTACCTATACACGCAGCGGTTGCTTCGGCTCAAACAGATTTTTAAGTCTGCTCCACAGCTGGGCATTCAAAATCATCCTATCACCTCGCAGTTGAGTTCTCACTTCAATCTCCCCGGCCCAGCTTCCGACAGAGCATAATACAGCGAAATGTTACACAACAAAATTCCATCAATACATCCACATTACCTTGCTCAATTTCACAAATTTACTTTAAAATTGGTCTAAAACTAAAGGTTTTTAAGCTAAAAAGTAGTTAAAAAATATTAAATTATTGGGTGGTTAACCTTGCCTAGAGTTAAAGTTTCCGCAACGATCGGTCGAGAACTCATGCAGTGGGTAGACAAGCAAGTCGCGGTGAAGAGGTTTAGAAATCGCTCTCATGCTATCGAGTGGGCGCTTGCCGAGGCCGCCAAGTCAAAAGATTGATCGCGCCGCCCTAATTTTGTAGTCGCGATTTTCTTCAATGAGTATCCAAACCTTGAGGCCAATATCTAATCATCGAAGCCAACGCCTCGATGCTGAAGAGTTCTAGAATTTCCAAAACTTTGCCGCAAGATGACAGCAACCTGACGTAAAGGAGAATCGCCGCCGGAACTTCCTAGTCTAACTTGCACAGCCAGTGAAATGGCGCTCCTGCCGGCTCGTTAAACCTCCTTCCATAAGATTCGTACCTATACACGCAGCGGTTGCTTCGGCTCAAACAGATTTTTAAGTCTGCTCCACAGCTGGGCATTCAAAATCATCCCATCACCTCATTGGGGTTTGTTAACCCACCAGCTTCGTGAACCTCCAAAGGTAACAATAACTAGGTAAAAATCTTTTAAATTAGCGTTCCACCGCGACAAAGTAAGTCTAAATACAAGTCTAACTAATTTTTAGACGTGGCCAGGGTAGTGTAGTCTGGTTAACATCCAGGACTGTGGATCCTGTGAGCCGGGTTCGAATTCGGGCAGCCCGACGAAATTCCCGGCCCTGGCCCATCCCCTACAACTTAAGAGCTAGAGGACAAAATTTGTTAGGTGCACTATGGCCCGTCCTTATGTGATCCTTAACGCTGCGATGACACTCGATGGAAAAATCGCGACTGTAGCGGGGGACAGCAAGATTTCATGTAAGAGGGACCTCAACCGCGTTCACGGGCTCCGCGCAAGCGTTGATGCTGTGATTGTGGGGGTTGGCACGGTGTTAGCCGACAACCCTTTGCTCACGGTTCGGCGGGCGAAGGGAAAAAACCCCGTCCGCGTGATTGTGGATGGAGAGGCAAGGACGCCGGTCGATGCCCGAGTTCTTGACGATTCGGCTAAGACCATTATCGCCGTGACCAAGCGGGCCCCCAAACGAAAACTTAAAGAACTGCGTGCGGCTGGAGCTGAGGTCATCGTGATTGGCAATAGGAAAGTGAACCTGCGTAGGTTGCTTAAGCGACTTCACTCACTGAGGGTGCGCAGGCTATTGCTTGAGGGAGGTTCGACCATCAACTGGGGAATGCTCAAACAGGGATTAGTCGACGAGGTGCGTGTGGCCGTAGCGCCCCGGATAGTGGGTGGAGTGAAAGCGAAGTCCTTGGTTGGAGGCGCGGGGTTCGCCGAGGTCCGAAACGGCATAAAGCTCAAACTCCTGAACGTCAAAAAAATTGAAAAACACATCCTTCTCACTTATCGGGTCTGGGGGGCCAAGGGTGCTAAAAAAGCTAGATGACCGTCTCTTCCTCATCGGGACCGCGCATGTCCTACCAAAGAGCGCGGAGGAGGTCAAAGAAGTCATTGTAGGGGAGAGACCAGAGGTTGTCGCTGTGGAGCTTTGTCCCACCCGCTACCTAGCGCTCACCCAAGACCTCAAACGGCCAAGCATGCTTGAGGCCGTGCGCGCCGGGGGAGTCAAGCTATCCCTGCTCAACGGCCTGCTCTACCTTCTCCAAAACAGGTTCTCGCGTCAGACAGGCATGCCAGCTGGCGAGGAGATGTTAGTCGCAATCAGACACGCCCAAGAAGTCGGTGCACGGGTAGAGTTGATCGATAGAGATATCAGTATAACCCTGCAGCGGCTCATCGATCGCATGTCTTGGCGGGAACGTGTGGGGTTGTTTGCAGAGCTTCTGCTGGGCCTCTTCCCCTTTGGAAAACGCATAGAACTCGAGCGGCTCACCGACGACCAAATTGTCACTTACTTGCTTCAGGAGTTGAAGCGAACCTCGCCCACCGCCTACCAGGTGTTGATCGGGGAGCGCGATGCTTACATGGCCTCGAGGGTAGCGATGCTTCTATCCACGAGCACCGGTAAAGTGGTATGTGTTGTGGGTGCTGGGCATGTGCCGGGCATTTACGAAAGACTGAGCAAGGGGCCTTCTGGAAGTTGGAGGATTAGCGTGGAATACAAAGTCAGTGATTAAGATGTTGCTCCAGATTTTGCTCACGGTGATATTGGTCGCCCCAGTCTTACTCGCAGGAATCTATGTTTTAGCAAACTTTTTAAATAAGTTGTGAAAACTTCACGTGGAGTGGGGAAAATGGAAGCACAAACAATCGAAAAACTGAAGCAAATGCTGAATGTCCCGATAAGCAAAGTAGAGGAGCAGGGAGAGGAGCTCGTCGTCTACGTGCCGAAGGAGCAAATCGCCAGAGCCATAGGTGCCGGTGGTTCTGTCATTCGGTCGGTCGAGCTAATCCTCCAGCGAAAAATTACAATCAAAGAGTCAACGTGAACTAGATGGTCCATTTTATAGAGACCGAGCTACGCCACATTTTAATCTCAGTTCTTGTGCTCGCGGTTGCTGTTTCAGGAATCGGGTTTCTTTCTCTTGAGGACACGGGATATCGTTTTGCCGTAATATCGATACCTTTGGCCCTTGGGTTCATTACTCATGAACTTACCCACAAGTATGTTGCTAATCGATATGGCTACTTTGCGGTCTACCGGATGTGGCCGCTCGGCTTGGTATTTGCACTCTTAATCGGGCTGGCCTCTGGAGGCAGATTTATTTTCGCAGCTCCCGGTGCGGTCGTGATTTTGTCGTCATATTTCACCCGCCGCCAGAGCGGTTTAATCGGGCTGGCAGGGCCGGTCGCAAATATAGCAATTGCTGGCTGTTTCTTTCCCCTAAGTTACTTGTCAGGAGTGGTTGGAGATATTGGATTGTGGGGCGCGTATATTAACCTCTGGCTAGCATTTTTCAATTTATTGCCCATCCCACCTCTCGACGGAAAAAAAGTTTTCTCGTGGAAACCTGCGATTTGGGTGGCGATCGAGATGCCCCTACTTGCGCTTATCGTGGTGCTTTTTCAGGTAAATTTTTAAACGCTGCCAAAACAAGAAAGATAAGGTGAGCGATTGGTACAAGCGTATATTTTGATAACTGCCGCGATAGGAAAAGTTAGACAGGTCGCGGAAGAGCTCGAGGGACTTCAAGGGGTGAAATCGGTACACGTGGTCACCGGCCCATACGACATCATTGCGTTCGTTGAGGCCAAAGAACTCGGCAGTCTAACTAACACTGTCGTCAAAGGAATTCACAAGATTAAAGGTGTCGTCGATACTAACACGGCAATCGTTGTTGAGATTTAAAAGTGGTAGCCCGGGGAGGATTCGAACCCCCGTCGACAGATCCAGAGTCTGTCATGCTTGACCCCTACACCACCGGGCTCCATACTAATTTTCCCGGGAGAGTTAAAAATTGCTATTCAATTGGTTGGTGGCGTGTGCGCAGGTTGGACTGAACGATGAAGAACGCGAACAGCAAAAGGACGTAAATCAGCGCGCTACCTGAAAAAGCGTTGATGTCAGCACAACCAATGACAATCACTCTCGGAAGCCACCTCAAGAAGAGATTAAGAAGACAAAACAGCGGGAAGAGCCAAGTATGGACCATAAACGCGAGGTTGGAGTTCGTTGAAAAAATCAGATAGAAGATTAAAGTACCAAGACCAAGCAAAGCGTAGCTCGCGAGAAAAAGGGTATTGACCTCCGACTGAATATCTTGGAGGACCAAGAAGAACCCTATGTGCAACACAGCCAAGGCTATGCCGAACGCTACATCAGCCATGAGCTGGGGTTTAGGGAGAGCGCGTGGATTCATTCAATCCGCATTTAAGAGCTTTCGGCGCCCATATTAAAAACGTGGGCCCATGGGGTGCGGGAGGGTCAAGGTAAGGGAAAGGCGCTATTTTGGCTAGCTTTCTCGTGGCTTCCTTCATTATTCTCTAAAGAAAAACTCCTGTCGTTGAAGTCCTTTGAGATGGAAAAATGGAGCCGAAGAGCCCACCATAACGTTGCATATCAACGATCCTGAGAAAAACTAGGGCATCGAAAGCAATTTATAAAGATTATAAATGGTAGCCCGGGGCGGAATTTCGGTCGGCCTGTCGACATTCGAATTCGGCAGGATTTTTCCCTTCCGCCGTCGCGGGCTCCAAAGGCCCGCAGGATTTTGTGGGGGTTTAACCCCTGACCATTGGGCCCAGTCACCACTGGTCTACCCCACCGGGCTACCAAACGATTGTATTCGTGAGTGCTTTAATCAGTTTTCAACCCACCCGGCTTTACTCCCAAAACGCTGCCTGCTTCCAAAGTAGTGTAACTGCTCCTAAAGTCGGAGGTGAAAGGGAGGTTTAGGAGCAAAGCCAACCCACCCAAAACTTACTTAAAACCGACCGATTACGTCTCTTCCAGGTGGTGGGTTTGAAGCTGAAGCTCTTGCGCGTTGATCTCTCCTCTGGCTCGATGCGGGACGAGTTTGTGGACGAGGACGAAGTCAAATTGTTCATCGGTGGTCGCGGCTTGGGAGTAAAAATCCTCATCGAAGAACTCAAACCCGGCACCGACCCCCTTGGACCCGAAAACAAGCTGCTCTTTATGACGGGCCCTGCCACGGGCACGGCGTTCCCCACGAGCGGTAGGTTTCATGTTATCACCAAATCGCCCCAGACCGGCGGTATCGGGGACACCAACTGCGGTGGCACCTTCGGCCCAGAGCTCAGGTTCGCGGGTTACGAAGGTATAATCATCGAGGGCAAAGCGGCTGAGCCCGTTTACCTGTGGATACGCGAAGGAGAAGCGGAAATTAGATCTGCCAAGCGGTATTGGGGCAAAGGCACTTGGGGCGCCGAGGATGGCATCCGCAAAGAGCTCGAGGCTCCGAACGCCAAAATCGTCTCGATCGGTCCAGCGGGAGAGAACCTCGTGATGTGCGCCGCAATTATCAACGACAAACATCGCGCGGCTGGAGGGACCGCTGCTGGAGCCGTGATGGGATCGAAACAGCTTAAGGCAATCGCCGTGCGTGGAACAAAAAAACTACCCGTCGCGGACGAGAAGAAACTCAAAGAAGCCGTCCAAACAGCGTCAAATATGTTCCGAGAGAGCCGAATCACTGGACAATCCCTGCCCACCTATGGAACCGCTATTGCGGTCAATATCATCAACAAGTACGGGCTTCTTCCCACCAGAAACTTCCAGACGGGCGTTTTCCCAGCCGCGGAAAAAATCAGCGGCGAAACCATTGCGAAGACGATATTGGTTAAGGGCAAGGCATGCTGGGGATGCCCAATCGCATGTGGCCGTGTAATCCGCATCACTCAAGCACCCTATCAAGTCGAGGGCGGGGGACCTGAATACGAGGCAATCTGGGCGCTAGGGCCTCAGTGCTACATCGATGACTTAAACGCCATAGTCAAAGCCAACAACCTCTGCGATGAGTTGGGTATGGACCCCGTATCTTATGGCAACACCTTAGGCTGCGCAATGGAGCTAAGCGAGCGCGGAAAGATTTCGAAGGAGAAGCTGGGCGGGCTCGAGCTGAAGTTCGGCAATCCCCAAGCGATTGTCGAGCTCACTTGGAGGACAGCATATCGCCTAGGATTTGGGGACGACATCGCGCTCGGGGCAAAGCGCCTCGCGGAGAAATACGGCGCCCCTGAGCTGGCGATGCACGTGAAGGGACTTGAACTGCCTGCGTATGACCCGCGTGGTGCCCAGGGACAGGGACTAGCGTACGCGACCTCAAACCGCGGTGGCTGCCACCTCCGAACCTACATGATAGGTCCAGAAATCTTTGGCGTGCCCCAGCAGCTCGACCGTTTCGCCACCAAGGGGAAGGCGCAGTGGGTGAAGACTTTCCAAGATCTATTCGCCACCTGTGATTCGGCCGTCTTTTGTAAATCTGCGACCTTCGCCATTTGGGTGCCTGAAATCGTGGAGATGCTCAACGCGATAACAGGGTGGAACTGGTCGTCCGATGAGCTGTTGAAAGCTGGCGATCGTATTTACACCCTCGAGCGGCTCTTCATCAACCGCGAGGGCTTTGGGCGCAAGGATGACACGCTGCCCAAACGTTTGCTCAAAGAACCGATGCCAGAGGGCCCGTCGAAGGGCCACGTGGTCAAGCTGGGGGCAATGCTCGGTGAGTACTATGCCCTGCGCGGGTGGAAGGATGGCAAGCCGACCCCCGAGAAGCTAAAGGAACTTGGGTTGTGCAAGTATGCGAACCTTTAGTCCCTTTCAAGCAGGCCGTATCTCTCCCTGAGTGGCCATTTTAAGCTCAGCCCAGCGGATTTCAACCTAGCAAGCGTCGTTTCGTATGGATCGATGACTTCTCCCTCAAACGCGACCACGAGACTCGGGTCGATCTCCGCCAGCCTTTTCGCAAGCTCCACTCTTTCTTGCTTGCTCACGATTCTGGGGTCATCCATCATCCCGGCGACGTGAAAGCTGACCCCGTGATTCAAGAGGTTTCGGATAGCTCTAAATGGAAGCTCAAAGCTCTCGGGCCTGGCTCCAGTCCTCCTCGTGAAAGCTTCGGGAGTCCCCGCCTTTAGAGAGACCCTCACGTGGAGCTTCTTGAACCTCGAGATTTCCTTCACGTAGTTTTCATCCGCGCCGAACAGGATGCCATTCGTCTCGAGGATGAAGATATCGAACTCGGAGTCATCGACGAGCTCGAGAAGCGCGAGCAAGTGCCCTCTGCCCAACGTGGGTTCCGCACCCGAGATCCGGAGCTTTCGGACATCGTATTTATGGGCTGCTCCGCTGAGTTTTTCAAATGCTTCGACTGGCGAATAAAACTTGCCAAACCTTTCAGGAAAATCACGTGACCAATTAGTCCAGCAGAAGACACAGCGCAAACAACACCCGCAAGTGTAACCTGTAGCGATTCCGCCATATACCCCCGTTGCATAAAATGCCGTGTACTTCCTCTCATCCCCCCGGCAAACAATTTTCTCAGTTTTCATTGCTAGCTCGATCGGGTCGAAGGGCTCGAAGTCCGGCGTGACGAAGCGTGGGTAAGTTTTCATTTTCTCTCGAGCAAACTTCTTTCATCTAACCTTATTTTTCACATGAATCAAGTTATAAATGAGATAACTGGTGGGATGGGCATGTCTAAAGTCGTTGTAGTAAAAGGAAACGACCCCGCTAAGACGGTGCCGAGGGGCCTGCGCTCGCTGGGTGTTGAAGTTCACCGCAGAAAAGTGATGATAAAACCTAACCTCATCGCTGATCGTCCATATCCCGTAACGACTCCCACCGACACCGTAGAAGCTCTGGTGAAATTTTTCAAAGACGATAACCAACTGATCATCGCCGAGGGCTCAGGGTTTGGGGACACCCACACCATCTATCGTAATCAGGGTTACGTTAAGTTAGCCGATTATCACGGGGTGAAACTCGTTGACTTGAATTCTGAGGAGTTCGAGGTTTTGAAAAGAGCAGAGGCAACAGTGCTGAAGCAGCTTGAATTCCCATTGGTTTTGAAGGGCGCCTATTTGATCTCGGCGGCCGTTTTGAAACAGCATTCATCAGCCCGTGTGACGCTCTCGCTAAAGAACATGCTCGGCGCCACCATCGGGCGAGACAAGGGCAGGTTTCACAGGCTGGGCATCGAAGAGAGCATCGTCGACATCAACCGCTACAAGCGCCCTGATCTAGCGGTAATCGACGGGCGGCTTAGTTTAAACTCGGAGCTGGGTGATGAACGAAAGCGATTTGGGGTGATGATCTTCTCAAAAGACCCGGTCGCTGCCGATGCCGTGGGGGCCACCATCCTTGGGCTTGCCCCCTCAACCGTGAAACATCTAAAACTCGCCCAAAAGGCAAAACTCGGCGTTTGCGAATTGAAGAAGATTAAGATTGTGCGACTCGATTGAGTTTTTACTAGCGCCACAGATGGGACAATAATTAACGTACACTTAAATCTACGAAATGCTTGTTTGGTAAATTTAAATGGCGGGCCCGGAGGGATTCGAACCCCCGATTTTCTGGTTTCTCCCTCCGCAACGAAGGCCGAAGCCAAATGTCTTATCCAGGCTAGACCACGGGCCCACATAATTTATGTTTCCCCAACATTTGTACTCTTTTATTTAACATTCGATTTGGTCTTCAGAACAAAACCGAAGGTGACTAGTGATAAATGAAGAGTCTCAACTCCATAAGCTTTTTCTAACCTAAAACATCCGATTGATAGGGGATTCAAAGTTGAAAGCATTGATGATAATCGCAGACGGGCTCGCGGGAAGGCCAACAGACTATAAAGGAAAAACCTGCTTGGAAGCCGCCAATACTCCGAATATAGACGAGCTCGCCCGAAGAGGACTTACAGGATTGTTGGACCCTATCAAACCCGGCGTTAGACCCGGCAGCGACACCTCCCATTTGTCCATCTTCGGATATGATCCCGAGAAAGTGTACACCGGCCGAGGAGTTTTCGAATCACTAGGGATCGGGATGGACGTGAAAGAGGGAGATGTTGGCTTCCGAACCAACTTTGCAACCGTGAATGAAAATTTTGTTGTTCAAGATAGGAGAGCTGGTCGAATTCTGAGCGATCAAAAAGAACTCGAAAAAGCTCTCCAAAGCCTAAAGCCCTCTCAACCAGATGTGAAAGTTTTTTTCAAGACCAGCACCGAACATAGAGGAGCATTGGTCCTCCGAGGACCAGGACTTTCCAGTCGCATCACCGACGCCGATCCTCATAAAACTGGAGTTAAGGTTCCAAAAGCCAAACCAGAAATTGCGGAAAAGGCGGCGGAAAAAACAGCAGAAATTGTTAATGAAATAGTAAAGCAGTCCTACGAACTCCTGAAAGACCTTCCATTAAACAAAAAACGGGAGAAAGAAGGCAAGCCACCTGCCAATATACTCCTGTCCCGCGGGGCGGCGATAAAACTCGACCTGCCCTCGATAAAGGAACTTTATGGAATAAACGGAGTGGCAATCGCAGCCGGAGCGCTCTACATTGGGATAGCCAAAGCCATAGGACTGCGGATTAAACGAGCTGAAGGAACCACAGGCGGGGCTGACTCTCCAATTTTAAATAAGGCCAAGCTAGCCGTGGAGGAGCTAAAGAAGGAGGCGGACTTCGCCTTTGTTCATATAAAAGGAACGGACTCTTGCGCTCACGATCACGATGCCGAGGGTAAAATCGCCTTCATCGAAAAAATAGATGGAGTCATGGGATACTTCTTAGACAATCTAAACTGGGATGAAACTCACATAGCTTTTACAAGCGACCACACGACGCCTATCATTTATGGTGACCACGTCTCTGACCCAGTTCCCATATTCTTCGCAGGCCCCAACGTTATGCCGGACGAAGTAAAAGAATTCAATGAGAGAAGCGTTCTTACGGGCGGGTTGGGGCGAATCAGTGGCCAAGTAGCGCCCATACTTTTTGGGTATTGCGACTGGTTGAAGAAATTCGGCGCCTAACCCGACTTGTTAACGGGACTTCCCCGTTTGATCCTTGTTTCACATAATTCAAGGTAGATCAGCGTGTAAGCGATAATACCAGCGGGCCCAACCAAAATCTGGGCGATTAAAAGTCCAACTTGGGGGATCAATCCCCATAAAACTAAAAAGAGAGAGAGGAAATAATATTTGGTGAATTAAATGGAACCACATGAGAAAGTCGAGAAGGCTCTGGCCAAGATTAGACCTGCACTTCAAGCCGATGGCGGAGACGTTGAACTCGTCGATGTCACAAGCGATGGTGTTGTGAAGGTAAAACTGGTCGGCGCGTGCGCGGGCTGCCCAATGTCCACGATGACGTTGGCGATTGGCATTGAACGGACGCTTAAGCAAGAGGTACCAGAAGTCAAGCGGGTAGAAGCAGTCTAGCGTGCGAATAACGATTTTAGCTCGCTCGGTTTCACTATACCTTGCTCGGTCACTATCGCCTTTACCAAGCGTGCTGGCGTGACATCGAACGCGGGGTTGAAAACCTTAACTCCTTTAGGCACTACCCGCTTCCCCCCAATGAAAATGACCTCATTCGCATCGCGTTGCTCAATCGGAATTTCCCTGCCGCTTCGCACGCTTAAATCGATCGTGCTGGTCGGGGCAACAACGTAAAACGGCACACGATGTTCCTTGGCGAGTACGGCTATAGAATACGTGCCTATTTTATTTGCGACATCACCGTTCGCAGCTATTCGATCTGCACCGACCAACACCAAGTCAACCATTTTTTTGGAAAAACAATACCCCACCATATTGTCGGTGATCACCGTGACCGGGATGCCCTCGCGCTTCAGCTCCCAAGCCGTCAGCCGCGCGCCTTGTAAAAAGGGGCGAGTTTCAGTCACGACGACTCTAATGCGCTTTCCTTGACGCCACGCAGTACGGACTACCCCAAGGGCGGTACCGTAATCCACAGTCGCGAGCGCACCAGCATTGCAGTGCGTGAGCACGACGTCTCCACTCTTAAGCAACCTGGCCCCATGTTTTCCCATCTTGCGGTTTGCTTCAACATCTTCGTCGGCAATGCGTTTCGCCTCCCGCACAACTGCAGCGCGAATTTCCCTCACATCGTGTGCTGAACGAGCTGCATAGAGCACGCGCTTCAAGCCGACGAACAAGTTGACTCCAGTCGGACGGGTCCGTTTCATCCTAGCGGCCACTGCCTCCAGCTCGCGCAGCATCTGGCCTCGCTCTCTAGCCTTACTTCGCAACGCGGTGACCGCAAGAGCCATCGCTACCGCCGCGGCGAGCGCTGGCGCCCCCCTTATCTGCATGCGCTCGATCGCCCTAGCTACTTCCTCAGCGCTCCTGCATCTGACCAACTTCAACTCTTGCGGCAGCCTCGTTTGATCGATCAATACGACGGTTTTGCCTCGAAGCTCAATTGTTCGCATATCCTCACCGCTTTTTCCTGTTATTGAGACGATACAGAATATCGTGAATCATCAATGCCGCCCCCAATCACAAACCTCCCCACGCCAACCATGGGTTGAACTCCCCTATCATGAATGATTTTAATCCGATTACCAAAATGCTCCAAGCGACCAAAAAAGCCCCGATGTATACATGATGAATATGCAACCGTTCACCTGCTGATTTCTTACACCTTCAACTTAAATAAAATCGTGCACAGATTGACGGGGGATTTCATGCTCACCGTCGCACGAAAAGCCGCAGAACTAATCAAAAAACACCGAAACGATTCTATCGAAATCATCTCACACATGGACGCCGATGGTGTGTGCGCGGCCGCAGTAATTTCAAAAGCTCTCGATCGAAGCGATATCAAGCACCATACGAGGTTCGTTCGGATGCTCTATCAAGAGGTCGTCGAGGAACTAAACCCTGCCGACCTGACCATATTTACCGACATTGGGAGCTCGCAGCTTCAAAATGTCCGTAACAAATTTTTCGGGCATGATGTCATCATCGCCGACCACCATGATCCGGAGCGGACGGATGGCTGGCCAGAACTCGTGCACCTCAACGCCCACCAACATGGCTTGGACGGCGTGCAGGAGATTAGCGGGGCAGGGATGGCCTACTTAATCACTCGAGAGTTGGACCAAGCCAATCAAGACCTCTCGGCGCTCGCAATTGTGGGTGCCATCGGTGACATTCAAAATGCTTGGGGAAAGTTGCTCGGCTACAACCGGCAGATTGCAAAGGACGGCATCGATTCAAAGGTATTGGAGCAAAAAATCGACTTGATGCTTTACGGACGCCACACACGACCAATCTTCAAGACGCTCGAATCCTTAACCGATCCCCCGATTCCCGGCGTCAGCAATTCGACCCCTGGTTGCATTAGCTTGCTCAAGGACCTCGACATCCCGCTCAAGAAGGATGGTGGATGGCGTCGACCCGTCGATCTCACCGATGCTGAAAAACGTCGACTGGCAACCGAGCTGATCACGCGGGCATACACAAACGTGCCTAAGGAGCTCGTGCAATATGTTCCGGGGCTGATAATCGGCGAGGCCCACACGCTGTTGAAAGAAGATAATCGCTCGATACTCCGCGATGCCGATGGGTTCTCAACTTGCATAAACTCGACCGCGCGGCATGAGCAACCGCTGATAGGTTTCGAGGTCGCCAAAGGTGACCGCGGGACTTACCACCGCGCAATGTTGAACTTGCTCCGCTACCACAGACGGAGCATAGCGCAGGGCATGGAATCCATCGAACAAAGTGGGCTCGAGCGAGGGCCCAAAGGTTACCTGCAGTACTTCGACGCGACAGGTGCGCTCAAGGATACTTTCGTCGGCACCGTGGCGAGCTTAATCCTCGGCACCCAGCTCTGTGACCAGTACAAGCCTATCGTCGGCATCGTCCGAGTTCAGGGTACCGCAAAAATCTCGGCGCGGTGCTCCAGGCTGCTTTTCCTGAAGGGACTAGACCTTGCACGAGCAATCCGAGTTGCTGCCACAGCCGTTGGCGGCGAGGGTGGCGGGCACGCGGTTGCCTGCGGTGCACAAGTGGAGGAAAATAAAATTCCAGAATTTTTACAGAAGTTTGAGAATCTGATAATCAGCCAGCTAAGCTGACCTCAATCAAGTTTTCGTCTTCCTTTTCTGCTGTCTTTCATACATATCCACAACATCTTTAATTGTGTTGGCCTCTTCCGTCCTCCTGTCTTCTCTGATTCTTATGTAGCGGGGAAAGCGAAGGCCAAAGGTTGATGTATGCTTTAATTCAGGTGACTTTTGTATCTCTTCATACACCATTTCGAAAACGATCTTGGGCTCAAAGTACGCGTCGCAATCTATTTCTATATCGACATCTTCATGCGGCTTCTTAAGCTGAATCTTCTTGAACAAATTCGTGAGCTCCTTCAAATCTTCATCGGTGTAACCACTCCCACACTTCGTCACCGTTTTAAACTTCCCACTCTTCTCATCGCGCGCCGCAAGCACATAGCTACCAAAGAAGCCAGCACGCTTGCCCCTGCCGTAGAGCCCACCGACCACGACCAAGTCGAGGGTCTCCAGCATGGGCTTGAGCTTGAGCCACACAAACTCCCTCCGCCCCGCGCGGTAGCTCGCCTCGAGGTCCTTCGCGAGTAGCCCCTCATGACCGATCTCGATTGCCCAATTCATGAACTTCTTTATCTCATCGGACTTACTGAGGACCTGCTGTTTAACAACCATTACCTTGCCTTTTACCGGCTTGACTATCTTTTCAAGCATTTTTCTCCGCTCGACGTATGACTCATCTAGCATGACACTGTCATTCGACACCAGCACGTCGAACAGGTGCAGCTCAACCGGGATTTGTTCGATCGTCTTCTTAATCTCGTACTTGCGGCGCCGCTTGAGCACCTCCTGAAACGGCATGGGTTTTCCCGTGCGTTTGTCGATTGCCACCAGCTCGCCGTCGACTATCGCTCGCTTCGGCTTCAACGCTTGGCGCAAGGGGTCGAGGAGATCGGGAAACATGTTTGTGTAATCCTCCATCCGCCTTGTGAAGAGCAAGACCTTGTCGCCATCCTTGTGGACTTGGACTCTGATGCCATCGAGTTTTATTTCAAATGCTGCCTTTCCCTTCAGCCGCTCAAGAACCTCGTCAATCGTCTCAGCTCGCTGCGCCAGCATAGGGTTCACGGGGTGCCCCACGGCGACCCCAAGCTTCTCGAGACCCTTTTCCCCACCCGTGGCGACCGCCTTCGCGACAATCGAGTAGTCCGTCGTGAGCATGTACGCGTACTCAACCACCTCCGGCCTCACATTGAACGCGCTCGCTATTGCATCACGCAACCTCCCTTCGGCCACGCCTATTCGGAGGTCTCCAATTACAGTGCGGACGATGAACTTGGCCTCAATCTGGGTGGCGCTTGTTAAGAGTTCGGCGATCGAAGCTATCTTTCGGTCCACCGAGCCCTCGCCGGTGATTTCAGGCAACTGTTTGATGTTCTCAAAAACCTTTTTCACCGTCAGCTGCTCGGTAAACAGAACCACCTGCTTTTTCTTCGCCGAGAGCTGCTCCGCCACCTCGCCGAGATCTCCAACCTGCTTCATCAGCTTGTCTACATCTGGGGGTGAGTAGCCGGAAGCCTGTACGATCGCTTTCTTGAGCTGTTGCAGCCCGACGCCAGTCTCCTTTGAAACATAAGCTGGCCAAGGTTTGCCGAGCAAGAGCAGAACAACTCGCTCCATCTCCTCGGCCGGAGTGCATTTCAGTAAGTCTACGATGACTGAATTTTTTTTCAAATAAGATGGAGTGTGCTCTAACTTCTCAAAAACCTCGGCTAACGTCGTGTAGCGCATCCCGACCCTAAACTACCTCAGCCCTTCGACCTAAAACTCTTAACACCCGGCCGATCCCGAGCCTCGCGCAGGTACTCGAAGATGCCGCTCCTCGGGTCTATTCTCGTCATTATCTTGCCGCTTCTAAAAATTCTTACCATCCCATCTTCCCCGGAGACCGTTACCCCCCGTGCTTTGGTCGCCGCAGTCATTGTTGCTACCGCCAAGTGCCGCGTGCCCAGACCATGGGGAATTTCAACTTTGATGTCTGCGTTGAGGTAGCGCTCCGCAGCAATGACGCATCCATCGTCCCCCACGATGAAAGCTCCATCAAAAGTAGCGTATTTCTGGATAAGCCCCCATTGTTTTCTATCGGTGATATCCACCAAGTAACTCTTGAATGGGTTAATCATCAGTTGGTGCGATAGCCTCAAGACCGCTTTGGTGTCCCCGATTATGAACGCCGCACCCACGAGCTTTCCGCCCAAAACCCCTCTCCCGAGCTTGAGCGATATCTCAGCGGCCGCGGCCAGAACGGGGTCCGATTCCACAGTCTCTATCACCGGCTCATACCCTGAAACTTGCAAAATCATAATGGCATCGGTGCTATCAGCAAAACCATCACCCGCCAAACACACCAAACGCTCCCCCGGAGAAAATATTCCTTCCTGCAAGCCGCACGCCATCGCATGGTGGACTTGGCCAAATCTCCCCTGTGCCCGCGCCGTGAGCTTGATTAATTTTATGCGGGAGTTTTTGCCGAATTTCTCGTAAGTTTCGTGGCTGGAGGTGGCGAGGACTATCTTTACCTTCTTTCCATGGGTGTCAAGCGAGTTCTCGAAAAGAGGACCGCAATTTTTGCCAGTCTCAGTTAAAGCAAGAATAGCATCTGCGTTAACTTCTGAGGCAAGACGCGTGGCTACCTCGGCCAGTGCTTTGGGGACATTCACCTGCTCAACTCTAGTCCCCCACCAACCTCAGCCAGCAATTTTGTCTTATTTTAATGGGTTAAAACTTTTTCCCTCAAGTGAAATTTTGTGCCCAATCTTCACGCCCGCACGAGAAATCGTCCCAACAGGAGCTTCGATGAGATGATTAACAATCGCCTTGGGTCTGTAAAATCGCCAAGATTTGAGCCCCGCGCGAAGCTCGACGACCCTAAAACCCGAATCAAGATAGATCAAGTCGATAGGAAACCATACGAACCACATGTGCACGGCGTAGCGACTGGGCTTGGAAAACTTGAACATCAACGCCTTGCCCCGCTGAAACTTGCGCCTGAACATCAGCCCTCGAAAGCGCCGCCAGAAGGTGTCCGCTAGCTCGATCTCGCTCGCCAAGATTTTACCCGTATTGCGATCGACCAAGCGCATGGATCCACACCCCAACCTTTCTGCGAAGAAGTTTTAATGTTACCCCGCCTATCAGCATTCGATTGCATGCTGGCCGAAACCAAATTTCGAGCCGCTATCGTTGAGATGCTTCGCCGCGCCGAAATAACATTGCCCCAAGATGTCGCGCATGTGCTCAGACGAAGCAGGGCACGCGAGCGGAACCGCATCGCCAGGCTGCAACTCGACTGCATGCTGAGAAATCTTGAGCTGGCGAAAAATCTGAGGGCGCCCATCTGCCAAGACACCGGTACTCTCACCTTTTTCATTCAGCTGGGCTCCGGACTCAAGCTGGACTTCGACCTGAAAAAATCTCTCTCAAAAGCCGTCACCCAAGCTACTCGAGAAGTGCCGCTGCGCGCAAACATCGTAGACCCACTCACGCGCAAGAACACCGGCACCAACCTCGGCATGGGGCAACCATTTGTGCACCTCGAACTCGCACCGGGGAAAAAACTCTCGATCGACCTGCTAGTCAAAGGTGCGGGTGCGGAGAACTGGAGCAGGTTGTTCATGCTCAGGCCGACCGACGAAAAAAATGCCATCAAACGGGCAGTACTATTGACGCTCGTGGAAGCTGGAGGACAACTCTGCCCGCCGGTCGTCGTGGGCATAGGTATCGGGGGTTCAGCGGATGCCGCTTGCCTGCTCGCGAAGAAAGCTTTGCTCCGCCCCCTTAGTTCGAAGAATCCTGACAAAAAACTCGCGCGCATGGAGCGTGAGATAACGAACGCGGCTGACAAACTCGACATAGGTCCGATGGGCCTGGGTGGACGAACCACCGTGTTAGGAGTTCGCATAGCCAAAGCAGCATGCCACACCGCGAGTTTACCGGTTGCCATCAACTTCCAATGCTGGGCAGCACGCCGAGCATCTGCGCGCTTGGCTGGGGACCATCTGCGAGTGGAGGCTCCTTAGTGACACTCATCAAATTGAGGCCGCCGTTGACTGAGCGAGAAGTGACAAAACTCAAAGCTGGCGACCTCGTAAGCGTGAGCGGAGCTATGGTCACCGCAAGAGATAAGTCGTACGCTCGGGTTCTAGACCTCCTCCGCTCCCACAAAAGATTGCCGGTTGACATGCGCGGCGGTGTGGTCTACCATTGCGGACCCCTCGTCAAAAAAACGCTTCGCGGCAAAAAAATAGTATCAGCTGGACCAACGACGAGTGCCCGCCTCGACCGAATGCAGGCGGAATTCGTCAGGCGAACCGGCGTGAGGGCGCTCGTAGGTAAGGGGGGTCTCGGTGAAGAGGTTGCCGTAGAACTGGCTCGGCTCGGCTGCGTCTACCTAGCTTTCACCGGAGGCGCGGCTGTGCTCGCCGCCCAAGCGATTGAAAAAGTCGAACGGGTGCTCTGGCAGGACCTCGGGGCTGCGGAGGCGCTCTGGGTGCTCCGGGTTCGAGATTTTGGGCCGCTCGTGGTGGCTGTTGATACAAAAGGAAACAACCTGTACCTGCGTCAAAAGCGTTAGGGCTACTTTAAATTCGTCCTAGGAGTCATTTCGACTGGTGCTTAAGAGAGCTCCCGCTAGCCGAAAAAAAAAATCAAAAAAGTAAGGAGCTTGATTGGCGTTTTTCCCTTACCGCTTCCGGAATATCGCAACCAGTACTAGTGTGGCTGTCAACAATGCGTACACGGACAGCAACTACCTGTTCAGTTAGTCTCTATCTTTACGCCCAAATATTTCTTCACCTGGTTTTCGAATTCAGCAAAATCTCCTAGATTCTGAGTTAGAAATGTGTAAACAAGTTTATCATCTTTCTTCCCATACCTGTGCACGAGGATGTTTCTAAACCCCTTCATGTCTTTTATTTTTTCCCCCAACTCTCGAGTTATCACCCTCTTGTTAACAATAATATCAATTAAGTTTTCCTCGCTCTCTGGGAGGCCAAACCTCTCGGAAGAAACCAAAATCGCGGCGGTATCCAGCAGGGATTCTATCGCGAGCTCAACGGTTTTCTCGCATGCCCTACGCTTAACGAGATCCCTATGGTACTCCTCCTCTTCAGGTAGCATTTCCTCTAGCTCGCTCACATAGTTGGATATCCCATCTAGTTTCGCCAATATCCGCTCCTTATCGAGCTTCCTCAATTTCAACGCCCTCCAAATAGGAATAGTATGTGTTCAGATATTTCTCGAAGTCCGAATACTCTCTTAGTGTCCCGAGATAGACGTTAAACAGGAAATCATAGTCTTTATAAAAAAGTACTTTCCCCCCGCTCACTATCTCTTTTTTTACATAGGTTGGGAGGTCTTGGAAGATCTGAATGTCGAACCTACCGCCGAGCCTTCCCTGAGCCCTCACCCTAAACGAGAACCTCTCCCTTGCATCAGCATCATAGTAAATTGCAATATCGATATCAGAAAGTTTTCCCTCTCTGGATTTGACGAGGGAACCGTACAAAGTGATGAATTGCACCTTACCTTTTTCATCTAGCTTCCTTATCCGCTCTACGGCCTCTTTCACCAGCTTGTCCCCATAAATGAGCTCCATTTCTCTCGTCCCCCAATTCCCATCCACAATAAGTAGCGATTTGAAGGTTTAAATTATTGGCTTTGACTTGCAGTGCAGCAAAATACCTGACTCGTTGAGAAAAAACAGGAAAAATCAAAAAAGTAAGGGGATTGATTGGCGTTTTCCCTTTACTACCTCCGGAATATCGCAATCGCAACCAGCCCCTGAATTTTCTCATGGCAAGTTTTTCTTAACCCAATTCAGAAATCGATCCGCAACTTTCACGGAGTCTTCCGCCTCTCCTCTAAAGATTCCCCTTTGTTCGTATTCCGCCAAGCCCTTGCTCCCAACGACGCTCCTGAACTGGTTCGCCGCTTTCTCCCTGCCCTCCAACTCCGTTATTCCTTTTTCCTTGAGAAGATGTGCCGCGTCTTCATGTCTCTCGCCCGCGTGCCTCCGCTGCAGATAAAACGCTGTTAAAGCATCGAGAGCACTTATCGTAGAATGGGCCGCACATCCTGCCGCCGCGTCTACATTTCCTTTAGAAAGCGAGTATTTCGCGGCATCTAGGAACTCTTCGGATTTTTTGAGGAAAACCTTGTATGAACCCTTCAAAACAGATTTGGTCCTTATTGTCGTCCCGCTCCCTTCTCTAAAGGCTTTCCAATGATTAATTCCCCATCAACCATAATCTCTTTTATCGTTGGGGTCCCTCGCTTTTCTCCGAACCCATGGGGCGTCAGGATGTATTCCGTGATCACGTTACCAAATCTCCTCATCACCGCTTCCCTCACTTTCTGCAGTTCCTCTTTTGCCCCCCTTTTATCTCGGGTGAGGATGAAAACATCGATGTCGGAGGTTGGTTCCTCCCTCCCCTTTGCCATGCTGCCAAAAATCAAGAGCGAGATCACCGCTTCATCCCTGCGGAAAGCTTCTCTCAGCATGCGCTTCAACTCCAACTTGGCCCCCTCTTCAGCTTGAAAAAATGATTTGAGCTGTTCTGCCACGTAGTGCCTCGAGTTCAAGGTGTAAACATTTGCCCTCCCAATCGTTCGCACACCGACAATACCATAACTAACGTATTTTGGCATCGCCCGATTGACGGTTTTCTGCCCGACTCTGGATACCCTCGCCAGCTCGTTCTCGCTGAACTCCTTGGTGGGGTACCTGAGCAATGTACGTAAAAGTTTAACGTCAGATTTTGTGCTTAGAATATCCTCGAGATATTTTGTAAAACGCATTTTTACCACAAGTCACTTTTGACTAATTTAAGTCATTTTTGACTAATAAACTTTACGGCGAAGACTCGTACGGAAAATAAACAAAACAGGAAAAATCAAAAAAGTAAGGGGATTGATTGGCGTTTTCCCTTACCGTTTCCGGAATATCGCGACGAGCCACCCGCATGATATCGTCCAAGTAACTAAGGCGATAAAGCAGATAGCAGGGATTGCGCGATCCCAACTAAGGTAGCTTTTCGAAAAAGCAGTGCTAGCTATGACTTTTTCGCCAGTCTTTTCATCCTCGCTAAAAAATCTCCCGCAGCCCTCAAGAGATAAGCGGCGGTCTCTTGCGAGTAGGTGTACCTGTAGTCGGCGTCCTCCCTCGCCCCAAGCGCAGCGGAAAAATCTGAGATGAACTTGCTTTCCAACTTCCCCTTCATATTTAAGTCTTCCAACACGACCCTAATCGCGAAGTGCCGTCGCTCCTTGAGTCCAAGCGAAAACAACACCGCGCGAGCGGCGTGAAACATCGAGTAATAACTTTTAACAATCGACCATTTAAAATCGCCCTCCTCGATTGCGTGCTTGGCTTTCTCGAAATCGTATTTTGCTTCTTTGAGCTCTTTTTCGATGAGGTCTCGCTCCACCTTTATTCGCTGCAAGAAGCCCTCCAGCAAGCAACTCTCAACGTCCATTTACACCAGCCTTATTTTGTCCCGCTCAACCCTCTCGTAAAATGCAGGGTCCTCCCTAGCCATTTTTGCCCACTCGAGGAGGGTGAAAAAGCTGACCTTTATTCGCTCGTCGATTGCCTTAATCTTGTTGATCACCGCTCGTTCGCGGCTTATCGTTAGGATGTCCAAGTCTGAGTCCTCAAGTCCCTCACCGCGTGCTGCCGAGCCGTACAGGTAAACCTCCCCCTTGCCTTTGAGGGTCTCGAGCTTCGGGAGGAGCCAACTTATCGTGCTCAAGACCTTCAGCTGCTTCACGAGTGGATTCTCGCGGTTTAACCTATGCAACTTTAGCCTGCCTCGCCTGATGGTCGAGATAAAACCAAGTTGCTCCAGCGTATGCAACCATTTGCAAGCGCTCGCCCTCGCCACCACAACTTTTCGCTGGACCTCGCGCTCGTAAAATTCCCCGCTTGGATTGTCCAAGAAAAACTTAAGAACTCGCCAGCAAATTCGATTTCCGAAAATGAGTTCAAGCGATTGAACCATAAGTGTCAATTAGATATACATTTGTCTAATTATTTAAACTTTATTGTCTAAACATTTAGTCACAAGAGTTGAGATCGGCAGAAATTCGTTTAAAATAAACAAAACAAGAAAAATTAAAAGAGTAAGGGGATTGATTGGCGTTTTCCCCTTACTACTTCCGGAATATTGCAATCACAGCCATTAACAACGCGACTATCACTAGTACAATCGCGTAGGTCATCCATGGAGTAACTGTTCGTTCGACCGTTGCGCTTACTGCAGTGCTAGCGTTGCCGACATAATCGGTTGCCTGTACGACGATCGTATTCGGGCCCTCTGAGAGCGCCAGACTGTAGCTGTAGCTGCCTCCAGCACCTATCGGAACAACCACTCTTCCAGTTCCGACCTGTACCGTCAGCGTTATGTCTGACAAGTCTTCCCATGAGTCCTTGCTCACAGTTCCGCTGATGGTGATGCTGCTCTTGTCCGTCGTCTCCGACAATTCGGCCAACGTCACTGACGGGGCGGTTGCGTCAACCATTGCGTAGCCGTAGATACTCCTCGAACTCACGTTACCAGCCGCATCGACCGTCCCTACCTCGATTCTAACGACTTTGCCCTCAGGAAGCGTAAGCGATTTACTGAAGTTGCCTGCAGCGTCAGCCGTGGTAGTCGCTGTCGATATACCATTACCTGTCGCTTGGTCAATCAGATATATCTTGGCTGTAGATGATGCCTCCAAATCACTGCCGTAGAACACTAACGTTGTATCCCTCTGCACCATTGGATCTAGTGCAGTTGTGCCGTTCAATATTGGGTTGTTCCCTGCCTCCAATGATGGCATGGTTGGTGCTATGGTGTCGACCACGAACGTGAAGTTCTCCGTAGTGGCTGGGTTAACTCCACTTTTGTCCAGAGCGGTTACCGTTATCGTGTGTGTACCCTCGGATAGTTCATTTTCGACGGTGTTCTCAAACAGTCCAGTCTCAGGATCCCATACGTTGGCGTTCTCGAGATCGTTGTCATCCAGTTTCACGCTGCTGTTTTCCCTTTTAACGCCGCTCACGGCGTCGAGCATCTTCGCTACTATCTTCGGAGTGTTGTCGTTGATCGGCATGTTCGCCTTGTATGCCTTGCCTGCAATCGAGACTACTGCGACCGTCGGGGACAAGGAATCGAGAACGACCTCCTGAACGTTCTCATCACTGGCGTTGCCTGCCGCATCTACCAAACTCACTCCGATCTCGTTGGTTCCCTCGGCCAGAGTTATCGCGACGCTGTACCCATTGTCGGCCCTAGGTATCGTCGTTATCGTCTTAGCGTTGACGCGGACCAAGACTTTCGCCTCGTCCGTGAGTCCGTACACCCATTGGTTCGGTTGGTTGACAAAGTTATCGAGCAGGATTACCTCTCCATTGCTGCTTGGGGCAGATACTGCTGTAGGAGCATTCGGCGCTATCGTGTCGACATCGAAGGTTGCGACTGAGGAGTTCTCTCCGCCTACGTTGCCGACCATATCCGTTGAATTTTCAATAGCTACCGTAGCGGTGCCTTCGTGGTCCGGAATTACCGCATATGTGCCGGTCCAGGTGATGCCGTTAAATGATGTCATTGTGATTTCGAACACGTTCTCGTCATCCGCATTATCCTGCTTCACGGTCACTTTGCCCAGCTCGCTCAACTTCTCGCTTGCCTCCACGGTAATGGTAACCGAACTGTTTGTTAGCTCAGGCGAGACGGTGGCCGTTACGCTCGGTGCTTCGCCGTCAGAAGTCAGAGTGATGACCACGAGAGCTTCGTAACCGTTGACATCCGTTGTCTTCACGGTGATGTTGTAGGTTCCATCAGTCGGTGCAATCGCGGAGAACGGGAACTCTACGGTCTCCCCTGCTTTTATATTGTCTTCGGTGCCGCTCCACATGTTAACGCTAGGCGTCCAGCCCTCAGGCACCGGCACAGGTGTACCTGTCGGTGTCACTACTGTATCTCCCAAGATGGTGACGTCCGTATTCTCAGCCACCGTTACCGAAGCCGATACATTCTCTACTACTGTACCAGCCAGTAAGACTACGCTGTTGTCTCCCGTCAGGTATATGGTTTCACCTGCGAGTATGGTAAATTCGAGGCCCAGGTAATTTGCCGTTACATTGTTGACCAGTCTCACGTCATTTTCCGTTAGACTTACCTCATTGTCCGCCGCGAGCGTTAAGTCCCCCGTTACGTCCACATTATTCTCCGCCACCAGCTCAACCGAGGTATCCTCCGGCAATATGTTCTCGTTGTCTATGAGTGTATCCGCGAGCAATCTTAGGTCAGTATCTATCTCTACCTTCTGTTCCTCCACCGTTACCTCGGCGCCCGCTACTAGGCTCGTGCCCGTATCATCTGGCACTTCTACGAGAGCATCCTCTAACAGAACCATAAAGCCTTCCCCAAATAATATATTTTCACCCTCTAGCACCAACAGCTCAGTATTCTCTGGCACCGTTACCGAATCCGCTACCACCGTTACCGGCGTACCATCCGCTAGCGTCACATTTTCACATGACACTATATTGTCCTTCGGCAGCTTCGACATCGACTTAATGGATGCGAAGCCCAGATCTACGATTTCAACATTATCGATCGGGTCTCCGCCGTTGTTCCTCACCGACAGCGTGAAAACGTAGGACTCTCCTACCTTCACGAAATCGGGACTGAGGCTGATTGTAGGCGTAGCATGCGTTGCGCTAACGCTAGTTGTCGATATAGCAAATGTCATTGAAGTTATCATTAAGGCTGCGATTACTAATGCTAGTTTCTCTTTCACTTAATTCATCTCCTTTTTTGTACAGGCTGAACTCTTTAAGGTCTTCATTAATCGTTTGCGAACCTAAAGTCCTCTAATTTAAGCGTTGCGAACCAAAAATCTTCAATTCCACAGAAAAAAGCTTTTATAGCCCCGATTACTACGTTGAACGTTAATACCACCATCGACGATTGACGTGAAAAAACCCAATTGATTTCTTCGCCTGTCTGCGCTAATCCGAGGCGTCATCTTTGCCACCTGAGGCACTACGGGCCCCCTTAGAGAGCGCCCGAGCCACGCCAGCCGCTGCAATGCCCGCCGCGCCAACCGCTACGACTAACGCCACGTACTCAATCGACTGAATCGGCAGCGCTCGACTAAGGGTATAGGAAATGCTGTAGCTCCGCAAGGTTGGAGTGGCCGCGCCCAAGCCCCTCAGGATTGCCCGGACCTGCAGGAACTGCTGGCCGTGGGTCGGACTCTGAATCGCGTTCGAGTCAAGTTCGGCCCACTCCGACCAAGTCGAGCCATCTGCCGAGCTTCGGGTGGCGAACGATATCGAGGTGTTCTCCGGTAGCGTCGCCTCCCAGCTCAGCGTGCCCCAGTTCTCAACGTAGCCGAGCTCGAGGGGCTGGCTCGTGAAGGTACCAGTTCTCCAAATTTTCGTGAGGTAGGCGATGCGCATCTCGTGCAGTATGGGTGTTACATATTCGTCGTTGGTTGAGAGCTCCACGCGGTACTGAAGGTAGCGGTTCTCCCACGGCAGTAAGTCCCCGCTTTGATTTTCCACCCAACCCGACCATTTTACGTCGTCTGAACTCGACCGTGTCCAAACCCGCAGCGTCGCCCCGTTACTTGCACCGAACTCAAAACTCATTCGCTGCCAGGTGGAGACCACGCCGGCATCAAAAACACTCGATGTAAAATAACCACTCCTCCCGTACCTCGGCGGCGTATATGCCCAAAATCCAGTCGAGTTGGCATGCCAGTAATACACGTTCTCGCCCGCATAGCCGAGCCTTCTACCGTTGTTCCTCGACGGCCCAAACGGAACCCCCGCCAGCACCTCCCACGAGTCCAAGCTGATGCTGTAACGCCAGAAATTGTCCGCTTCATCATCGCCGTTGCCATCGCCGCCCTTCAAAAAGTAGAGATAATCGTCGCCATCCCACACCATCGATCCCCCGTCATCTACACCATCGCTCTCCGCTGTGTCTGGGTTCTCGTTGTAGGGCAACATCACCAAATTTTCCCATCTATTCTCCGAAATCAGAAAACGTGCGAAATAGCGCTCCTTGCTGGGGGGTAGGTTCTCGGCATAGGCGCCCGGGAGGAAATAGATGTAATCCTCACCAGTCCAAGTCAAGCTCGAGCCATCGTCGGCACCGTAGGGCGGCGAAACCTCGTTATTATAATACAGCTTCTCTATCTCGGTTATCGAATTTGGATCCCAGTGCCCGCTGTGAATGCTGTAGCGATAAAATTTTGCCCCACAACCGCGCCCGCGATTTTTGCTCGTGGTGCCAATCCACGCATAGATGTAGTCCTCACCGTTGCCCCTTGCCCAAACTAAAGCGTCCCCCGGGCCTTGGTGCCATGGTGTGTTCTCGAGACGCTCCCAAATGGATGGGTTGCCGACCGAAAAGCGCCAGAAGCCGTAGCGGGGCTCGTGCGTGGTGGGATCGGATGGATTGGATGTATCGTTGTAGCTGCCCCCCGCAAGCACATAAATGTAGCCGCAATTGTCCCAAGCCATCGAGCAACCATTTTTAAAGTAGTGCTTCTTCTCCTGCCACTCGATCGTTGGGTCGCTCCAATTCTCCCAGCTCCCGGTTGCGGTGTTGTATCGCCCTATCCCAACCTTGACACCGGCCCAGTAGCCCCTGAGGATGAAGAGGTAGTCTCCAGCACCAGCCGTAGCTATACAATATGTACTGCTATAGGGTGCGTTTTCTAAGGTTGACCACCCTTCGCCCGTGCTCTCAAGTTTTACATAATCTAGGTCAACAGCTGTTATGTTCTCGTGACTCTCCCACTGCTCAAAATCGGCCTTTGTGGTCTGCGTCCAGTGCTCGGGCGTGACCCGCAGCCTCACGTTGCCTGCCACGACCTCGACTCCATCAAGCCCGCCCGATGAGCTGAAGTTCTCGTCTGTGTAAACGTCCGGGCTGGCTCTAACTGGTAACATCACTAGAAGCAACGCCGTGAGCACGAGCGTAAGGGAGACAAGCCTTTTCATGAACTCCCCACACTACAATTCGAAAATCCGCCAGAAAATGTCAGCACGGCCACGAATGGCAAAGTGTCCAATTTGCCCGCCTAGCCTTTGGGTGGAAGTTGTTTAAAAGGGGAAAATCTTGGTATATGCAAAGCGAAAAATTAAAGTTCGACTTCGTGCTATTGAGCAAAGGAGCAATACCTATGGCTAAGGGAAGTTTATTCGTTACTTTCGTCTGCCTTTGGCTAGCATGGATCGCTCTAACAGGTTCACTCAATTTCCAAGAGCTTGCGGTAGGGGCAATCGTTGCCGCTTTCGTGGCGATGGTTTCCTACAAGCTTCTCTTCCGCGGGAGGATGCGGGAAAAATTTGATCTAAAGCGATGGGGCTACGCCCTCGCCTATGTGCCCGCATATTTCTGGGCCGAGCTGAAGGCGCATGCAAACGTCATTTATTACATCTTACACCCACGAATGCCCATTAAACCCGGCATCGTGCGAGTACCGACCAAGCTTCAGAGCGACTTCGGCATCACCGGCTTGGCCAACGCGATCACAATGACTCCGGGTACGCTCAGTGTGGAGGTCAGTGAAGAAGACTCCTCCCTATACGTGCACTGGATCAATGTCAAGGCGGTCGAGCCAGAGCAAACCAGCAAGCAAATAGCCTGGCCTTTCGAACGCTTCCTCAGGAGGATATTCGGGTGATCCTACTCGGAATACTCATCGTCATCTTCGGCGCATGCCTCCTCTGCGCGCTCCGAGCCGCGCTAGGCCCCACTGCACCCGATCGGATCGTTGCCATCGACGCCTTGATCGCGCTGATGATTAGCGCCCTTGTGCTGCTGGGCGTCTATTATCGTGCCCCCATCTACCTCGATGTAGCCTTGGTCTACGCCTTTCTCGCTTTCTTGGGCACGCTCGCTATCTCAAAATATCTTGAAGGAAGGGGGATCGAAACTTGATTGAAATAATCGCTTACATTCTGCTGGGCATAGGTGCCGCTTGCGCGATCATCGGGGCGCTGGGAATCGTGCGCTTCCCAGACGTTTACAACCGAATCCACGCCAACACCGTGGTCGTGGTCGGTGGGGTAATCGTGACGCTGCTCGGCGCGAGTGTGCTTGAGGGGTTGAGTTCTTACACCTTGAAAATACTCATCATCGCCCTCTTCCTCTTCCTCACCAACCCCGTAGGGTCCCACGCAATCGCTCGAGCCGCCCACAAGTCCGGCGTCAAGCTTTGGCGTCGTAGCGTGGTCGACAAGCTCGAGGAGGAAAAACCGTGAACGGAGTTTACAGGGGTGTAAAGTTGAGCTTGCAGGGCCGAAGGTCCCGGGTTCGAGTCCCGCGTGTAAAGTTCACAGGGGTGTAAAGTTGAGTCTCGAGTTTCTAATCCAAAATGCCCTGCTCGTGTTCCTGTTCGTGCTCTGCCTAATCGCGATCGAACTCAAAGACCTGCTCTACTCGGTGATCGTGCTGGCCGGAGCAAGCATCACACTTACGGTTGTCTTCTTTATGCTTCAGGCCCCGGACATCGCAATTACTCAAGCGGCCGTAGGAGCGGGAGTGACGACCGTGCTCTTCGTGATAGCGATAAGCCGTACGAGGAGGAGAGAATAGATGCAGCGGGCGCTCGCGCTTGGAATGGTCGTGGCGATCGGCGTGTTGCTCGTTTTCACCGTCAGCACTAACCTACTGCCGTTCGGCTCCTTCCCCAGCCGCCAGATCGGGGAAAACATCGACAACAGTATCGGCCAGCAGATTTTAGAGAACGCCCCTCAGCAGACGGGCGCGGCAAACGTGGTGACGAGCGTCGTGTGGGGCTATCGAGGCTACGACACGCTGGGGGAGGTGACGGTGCTCTTTGCAGCAGTCGTGAGTGTAGTGATGATTTTCAGGGCATTTAGGAGGCGAGAGTAATGGCGGGAATGACGGTAATCGTTCGAACCATCGCGAGGCTCCTCTTCCCGTTCACCTTCCTCTTCGGGGCCTACATCGTGATTCACGGGCATCTCACGCCGGGCGGGGGCTTCCCGGGAGGGGTGATTATCGCCGCCTCGGTCGTCATGCTCATTTTGGCTTATGGCATCGAGCGGACGCAGAAGAAGGTGGGCTTCCTGCATGCGGAGGTATTAGAAAGCGTTGGTGGAATAGCAATAGTCGTCCTCGGGCTATTCGGTCTTCTGCTCGGTATCTCCTTCCTCCAAAACGTGTTTCCGATAGGTGAACTAGGGCAACTCTTCAGCGCGGGCAACCTGCCTCTGCTCTACTTGGGCGTTGGGGTAAAGGTCACAGCTGGTATCATTCTGATTTTCTACGCGATGTTGTTCGCGTTTAGGGGTGAAGAAGAATGAGCAAACAACTTGGAGTTTACAGGAGTGTAAAGTTCACGGGGGTGTAAAATTGGACTTCAACTACATCATCGCGATGCTCCTAGTCGCTCTCGGGATTTACTGCCTGCTACTCAAGCGCAACTTGATTAAAATGGTCATAGGCCTCGCCGTGCTGACCGATGGTATCCACCTATTCCTGATAAGCCTTGGATATCGCTTAGGAGGCACGGCTCCAATCGTTAGCGGGGAGATGTTCTCGGACCTCCCCGGATTTGCCGCCAAAGCGGTCGATCCCGTCCCCCAGGCGCTCGTGCTGACCTCGATCGTCATCAACATCTGCATCCTCGCGCTGGCTCTCTCGCTAGCCATCTACGCCTACCGCCACTACGGCACGCTTGACCCATCGAAAATCAGGAGGTTGAAGGAGTGATCCTACACGCTCCGATTTTAGCAATCCTGATTCCGCTGTTCGCGGCGTTCCTGATGCCAGTGGTTGGAATTTTGGCCCACCGGCGAGGCATCAAGCGCGCTCGGGAGTGGTTTGCGATCGCTGCGGTGCTTGCGGAGTTCGCAATCGTGGCGAGCATGTTACCAGCGGTGTGGGGCGGCCAAGTGCTCGTCTATCAGCTAGGGGGGTGGCAACCTCCTTGGGGAATCAACCTTGCCATTGACGGGCTGAACCTGCTGGTCGCGCTCATCGTTGCCGGCATCGGCGCACTCGTCGTGATTTATTCCTTCGTCTACATGGAACGCGATACCGGGCTCGACCAGTATTACACCCTTTTCTTGCTCATCCTGGCTGGTATGATGGGCGTCGCGCTCACGGGAGACATCTTCAACCTCTACGTGTTCTTCGAGATCATGTGCATCTCCTCTTATGCCCTCGTGGCTTTCAGGCGAAATTGGCAATCGATCGAAGCAAGCATCAAGTACATGATCGTCAGCTCCCTGGGAACTTCGTTTATCCTACTTGGCATCGCGCTCCTTTACGGGCTCGCGGGCAGCCTCAACATCGCTGACCTAGCGCAAAAGCTCGGCCCAGTCGCCTCATCAGCCGTGATCGTGCCACTCGCCCTTTTCGTGACGGGATTCGGCATCAAAATCGCGATGGTACCCCTGCACATGTGGCTGCCCGACGCCTACCAGGCCGCGCCCTCGGCCATTGCGGCCCTCTTCTCGGGGGCTACCGCGACCGTCGGAATTTACGCGATGATGCGGGTGGTCTATACATTATTCGGGGCTTTCGCGATAGGAATCATGTTCGCAACCCTCGGGCTAGTGACGATGGTGCTCGGGGCGTTCATGGCCCTCGTCCAGCGTGATCTCAAGCGTCTCTTGGCTTACTCATGCATCTCCCAGATCGGCTACATCCTGCTCGGAATCGGTTTAGGCACAACGTTGGGAATCCAAGGCGGGCTCTTCCACCTCTTCAACAACGCCATTTACAAGACGATGTTGTTTATGATCGTTGGGGCAATCATCTACCGTGTGGGAACCTCGAACATGGACCAGCTTGGGGGGCTCTGGAAGAACATGCCCGTGACCGGGACACTGTTCGTGGTGGGCGCCCTTGCGATTTCTGGGGTGCCTCCCTTCAACGGGTTCGCGAGCAAGTGGACAATCTACGTGGCCGGCATCGAGGCAGGACAACCCGTGTTCACCATCATCGCCCTCATCACGAGTGCCCTGACGCTCGCCTACTTCCTGAAGGCGCTCAACTCAATCTTCCTCGGACAGCGACCGGCGCACCTGAAGGACGTGAAAGAAACCCCACGGTCAATGCTGCTCCCCATCATGCTACTCGCGGTGCTGTGTGTGGTGTTCGGGGTGCTCCCGCAGCTTGGGATAGACTTGGTGCGTCCCGCGCAAGAAGCCCTGATGAACTCGAGCGGCTACATAAGTGCGGTGTTGGGTGGTGCATGATGGTACCTGAACCGGTGTTGTTCGGGCCTGGGTTCTGGGGGCCCATCGTTGCGACAGCCGCGCTCTTGCTCATCACCGCGGTAGCATGGCTCATCCTAATCGGTGGGCGAAGAATCACGAAAGCAAAACCCACCGCCCAAAAAATCCAAACCTATGCCTGTGGTGAGACTCTTAAGGCGGAAGAGGTCCACGCGGACAGCGAGCAGTTTTTCTCGCCCATCCGTCGCGTCTTCAAACCATTTTACCGATATGTGCGTCCTGAGCACACTGGCATCTTGAACACCTACCTCTTCTGGGTGGTGGTCGGCCTAATCATCATCCTTGCAGCAATCGCGGTGGTGTTGGGGTGAACTCATGGGACTAATCCGATTATGTAGGAAAAAATCGCCTTGGCTTATTCACTTTAACACGGGAGGTTGCGCCGGGTGCGATATCGAGTTGGTTGCAGCGCTCACCCCTCGCTACGACCTCGAGCGCTTTGGCATCCAGCTCCGAGGCTCTCCCAGACATGCCGACATCTTAGTCGTCACCGGTCCCATAACGAGGCAAGCGAAAGATCGAATCATTCGTATTTATGAGCAGATGCCCGAGCCGAAGTCCGTCATTGCAATCGGCTCCTGCCCGGCATCTGGCAGCGTGTACTACGACTGCTACAATGTCGTGTGGCCGCTCGACAAGCACGTGCCCGTCAGCGCCTACGTGCCAGGTTGCCCGCCCAAGCCCGAAGCCATGATTTATGGAATCTTGAAAGTACTGGCGAAGGTGTGAAAAATGAACGCGAAGGAAGTCACAACCTTGATCAAAGATTACGTCGACGAAATCAAGATAAAGGATGAATTCCTCTTCGCCACAACCGACAAGCAGCGGTATCGTGAAGCCATGCTCGCGTTAAGAACTCAAGACATTCAACACATTCTCACAATTACGGGGGTCGACCAAGGCAAAACTGTTGAAGTCATCTATCACTTCGATTGCCGTCCCGCCTTGCTCAACCTGAAAATTAACCTGCCGAAAAATGAGCTCAGAATCCCCACCATAACCGACATCTTCCCAGGAGCGATTTTGTATGAGCGCGAACTTATGGAAATGTTCGGCGTGAAAGTTGAGGGCCACCCCGATCCGAGGCGGATTTTCTTGCCCGACGACTGGCCCGATGGTGAGTATCCATTACGTAAGGAGTGGAGGGAAAAGACAAAATGACATTCATCGTTCCAATCGGTCCACAGCACCCCGCGCTCAAAGAGCCCGCGTTCTTCAGGTTTGAGGTCAAAGGGGAGGAAATCGCCGATGTCGACATCCGTTTCGGCTACGTGCACCGAGGAATCGAGGAGGCGCTTCAACGACGCGACTATAAGCACGATGTCTACCTAATAGAGCGAATCTGCGGCATCTGCAACGTAGTGCACACGACGACCTACTGCCAAGCGATAGAGCAGCTTGCGGGAGTCGAACCCCCAGAGCGGGCGAAGTATATCCGAGTGATTATTCTCGAGCTTGAGCGCATCCACAGCCACCTCTTATGGCTCGGAATCGCTGCCCACCAAATCGGCTTCAACACGCTTTTCATGCTAGCATGGCGGGACCGCGAGCGTGTCATGGACCTGCGGGAAATCATATCAGGCAATCGCGTTACGTCTGCTACCAACACCATCGGGGGGGTTCGAAGGGATGTGAAGCCAGAGCACGTGCCGACAATCCTGCGCGGGCTAGATGAGCTCGAGCACTCTACCAAGTATTACATCGATCTTTTCAACTCCGACCGCACGATCTTGGCGCGTTGCACTAACGTCGGGATATTAACGAAGGATGATGCGAGGAAGTTCTGCGCTGTTGGACCCCTCGCACGCGCATCCGGGGTCGATACCGATATTCGAAGGGACCACCCCTACGCCATCTACGACAAGCTCTCCTTCAATGTCATCACCGAAAGGGAGGGAGACGTCTGGGCGAAGAGCATGGTCAGGCTGCGAGAAATTTTGGAATCAATCCGCATCGTGCGCCAAGCAGTAAAGGAAATGCCAATCGGCCCCATTCGAATCAAAGTCAATCTAGAAATCCCGAGGAATGAAGCGATCGAGCGGACAGAGGCTCCGCGGGGCGAGCTTTTCTATTACGCCCTCTCGAACGGCACCGATAGTCCTGAGCGCGTGCACGTGCGGACGCCCACCTGCGCTAATTTCGCCTCGATAAAACGCATGTTCCTCGGCGGCACCGTGGCCGAAATTCCAATCGTGATATGGAGCATAGACCCCTGCTTCGCTTGCAATGACCGCGTCGCGCTGGTGGACTCGCACACAGGTAAGACCTTCAACTTGTCCCTGAAGGAACTCAGGAAGTGGCGCCATTGATGGAAGTCCTAAGTTTCATTCTCGGCTCCCTCGTCTTCCCGGGACTTCTCTTCGCCTCCCTCATCGGATTGCTCTACATTGGAATCGACCGGAAAGTGACAGGACACATGCAGAACCGCATAGGGCCCCCAATATGGCAGGAGTTCTTGGACGTGGGCAAACTGCTTAGCAAGGAAGACATCACGCCTGGAGCCGCACAGTCGCCGATATTCACTGCCGCGCCGTTAGTTGCGCTGGGGGCAGCAGTAACCGTGATGCTCCTGATCCCTGTCAGCTCACCTCAACCTACCCTAACGATGGTCGCGGACCTGGTCGTCATCATCTACCTGCTCAACATCCCGGCCATATGTATGATGCTGGGGGGCTACTCCTCGGGGAGCCCGTTCGGTGCTACCGGGGCTGGGCGCCACATCGTCCAGCTCTTCGGCTACGAGTTCGTGTTTATCATCGCGATCCTAGTTGCTGTAGTTAGGGTTGGATCCTTAGGCCTGCCAACGATTGTAAACTATCAAGCTCAGCAGGGTTGGCTCATCCTTGATTGGCGTCTCCTGCCCGCGGCAATCGCTGCGCTGGTGGCCATCCAAGGCAAGCTCCTTCGTGTGCCATTTGACATCCCAGAGGCCGAAAGCGAGATCGTGCACGGATCGCTGACCGAATACTCAGGCCCGAAACTCGCGATCTGGCGCCTCGCCTATGATGTCGAAACGATTGTGGTCGCTGGCCTGTTTGCCGCCCTCTTCTTAGGTGGCCCCACAGCTTACGTAATCGGCGGCGTCCAAATCCCGAGCATAGTCGATTTTCTCATCAAAACCCTCGCGATTGTGCTGCTGACGACGACCCTCAGAAACATCATGGCCCGCCTGCGCATCGACCAAGCTCTCAAGTTCTACTGGACATCCGCCACGCTGCTCGCGATAATCAGCTTAGTGCTCGTCTTGGTGGTGCCCTAATGCCTCGGATATTGCCCCAAGTGCTCCGGAACCTGCTCCGCAAGCCTGCAACGGTGAAGTATCCTCAAGTGCGGGTGGAGCCGCCTAAGGGCTATCGCGGGCGACCGGTCGTCGATCCAGAGCGATGTATCAGCTGCTGGCTCTGTATTCGGACTTGTCCAGCCCGAGCGATAACCATCAGCAAGGAGACAAAAAAGCCAAGCATATGGCTAGGGCGATGCATCTTCTGTGGCGAGTGCGCCGAGGTCTGCCCTGCGCGTGCAATTACCATGACCAAGGAGTTCGAGTTCACCACTCTGCGATAAATCAAGCTAGCTTAGAATGATACAAGTATGTCGCGCCGAGTGAGCTATAGTGAGCCAAGTTCCATCATCAAAGCTTCTTTAACCCTCTCGATTGCATCCTTTACCGGCTCACTCATCTCCGCACCCATCTGCGCCCGTGCAGGTTGAATTCCTAAAAGCATTATTTTTGCTCCAGTTTGTTCTTGCAGGTAGCCCGCGAGGATAGAAAGCGGTAGCGTATGGGTCGAGATCGATTGGCCGACGATTGCCTCAGGCTCGGCTAGAACGATATCACCCGGCTTGGAACCGAAATCCGTTGCGTCGATTAACAGCACATGCGTCGGCTTGAATTTCCTTATCTCCCTAGTGAAGTTTTCCGGCGTCACGCCTCCTTCTATCAAAAGAACCTTCGACGACTCGAGCTTGCGCCGTAGCCTTCGCACGACTTCAATACCCGCGACATCGTCCCCGCGCATGTCGCTGCCGATGCCTACGATTGCCACCCGGCTCGCACCTTTGAGGAATGAGCGGAGGTTGATCAATTAATCACCGCAAGAAGCGACCCAAGATCAGGTTTTCGCGCCTCGCCCCTACGCGCCTGAGTACCCCGAGCGCCCAATCAACTCGCCCCACCTCACCCGCAGTGTGAGCATCGGTCCCCACGCTCAGCTTGACCCCCTCGCGCAAGCAGAGCCTCAAGAACTCCTCATCGGGTGTCCGGTATTTTATGTTGATCTCTATAGCGACCTCGTGCCCAGCCGCGAGCCTCACGAAATCCTCGAGATCTTCCGGTAAAAGGTGGGGTGCTAAGTAGTGATGAAAATAAAACGGGTGGACAAAAACGTCAAACTTATGGCGCTCAATCGCGTTCGTCGCCCTCCTCAGATAATCCCTGGCGAGCTCGGATGGGTCCCTTGCCTCCCCCAGCTTGTGGATGGCAACCAACAAGATATCGAGCTTTCGGATGGACTCGTCGTCGACATCGATCGTTCCCCACTCGTCCACCACATTTGCCTCGAGTCCAGCCAGCACCGGGATGCTCGCGTCTTCGCGCGCGATCCCAATGTCCTGCAGCATGGGGGCTAGTTTCTCTCGAGGGATGCCCATGCTCAGCTCGAACCCGTGGTCGGTGAGGGCAACAGCTTTCAATCCCCGCGCCTCCGCTGCCTCGACCATCGACGCGACTGTGCCCGCGCCGTCCGAGTAAAGCGTGTGGGTGTGGAAGTCGAACTTCGCCGGCATGAAAATCATAATACATAAACTCCATAAGCATTGAAAAAGTTAATCTAATTAAGATGGCTGAAGGGGAAGCCGAATGTGCCTCGCGATTCCAGGTAAAGTGTTGAAAATTGAAGACCAAATTGCGGCCGTTGACTTCGGTGGTACGCGGCGGGAGGTTAAGCTGGACTTACTCAGGAACGTACGCAATGGCGACTACGTGCTCGTCCATGCCGGGTACGCGATCCAGATTCTCGACGAGACAAAGGCAAAAGAGATACTCAGCGCGTGGGAAGAGGTCGCTGCGGGTGAAAGCGGTGCATGAAATCGAACTCACGACGCGTGTGTTAAAAGCCGTCCGTCGGATAGCGACCGAGCACGATGCGCGGGTGCTGGAAGTGAACCTGCGGGTGGGCGAGATAAACGAGCCGAACTCCCTGCGGTTATGGTTAAATAAACTAGGGGGCGATGAATTCAACTCGACGAAATTTAACATCTCCCGAGTGCCGATTACGATTAAATGTGAATGCGGATACGTGGGCAACGCCAGCTCCATTGATACCCACATTCCCCAACCCGAGCTAGGAATCCCCTGCCCAAGATGCGGCGGGCATGAACTGTCCCTCACTTCGGGTCAGGAACTTGAAATCGTTGATGTAAAACTGGAAAAGAAAGGGGTGCAAAAACGTCGGACGAAAAAATCTCGCTAGCCCACGGTGCTGGCGGCAAGGCGATGATGAAACTCATCGTGGACGTCGCTCTCAAGGAGCTCTCACTGAAGCGCGCGGGAGAAATAGGACTTGACGAGCTTGACGACGGCGCTACGATATCGATTGGTGATAAAACCCTCGTGCTGACGACCGATTCCCACGCCATCAAGCCGCTTTTCTTCCCTGGTGGGGACATTGGCAGGCTCGCAATCGCAGGCACCGTCAACGACCTCGCGGTGATGGGGGCTCGACCGCTCGCGATGGCCTGTGCAATCGTGCTTGAGGAGGGATTTTTGGTCGAAGATTTCCGAAAAATTTGTCGATCGATAGACGCCACCGCAAGAGAGGCGAAAGTCCCAATTATAACCGGTGACACAAAGGTGATGGAACGGGGCGCGCTCGACGGTGTGGTGCTTACAAGTACCGGAATTGGCGTGGCTGAAACTTTGGTGACCGACCACGGACTCAAACCAGGAGACAAAATCATTACAACGGGGACCATCGGAGACCACGGCATTACGATTTTGGCCCACCGGGAGGGCATTGGTGCCGATGTCGACCTCCGCTCGGACATCGCGCCTATTTGGGGGACTATCGAAACCGCACTAAAAGTCGGTGGAATAACGGCGATGAAAGACCCAACTCGCGGAGGCTTGGCAGCAGCGCTCAACGATATGGCCTCGAAGGCAAACGTCGGGATACTTATAAGAGAAGCCGATATCCCCCTCCTGCCCGCAGTCAGATCGATGAGCGAGATGCTCGGCATAGACCCGCTCCAGATAACGAACGAGGGAAAAGCCATAATCGGGGTTGAATCCGGGCGCTGTGACGATGTCCTCGCCGCAATTCGAAAAACAAGGTACGGGAAGGAAGCGTGTGTGATAGGGGAAGTAACGACAACTGACCACCCCGGCGACGTTATGCTTAAAACGGTTGTCGGTGGACGGCGCCTGCTGGAGTCGCCAATCGGGGATCCAGCACCTAGAATTTGCTAGACGTACCTCAATGACTTTTTATAAATTTACAAATTCTAACAAAAATTCCAGGCCTTTTGTTAATTTTTAGTAAAGTTTGGGTTATTTTTTGTTAATATCAGTTAACTTTATATTGTAATGTATCGTTAGAATTTGTTTATTATTGTTAAAAACTTAGAGGTAATGTCCGAACTGAACCGGACAAAAAACTGTGGATAGGACGGATAACGCTCAGCATAGAAATTTTGACCTTCGTTTATCTCCCAGAAATGAAACAAAAGCCGTTAACGGAAGATTTAAGATGTCTCCAGAGGTTCCAATGATTCAGCGATTTTGAGAAGTTCTTTGAGTGAGAGCCAGCCCCCGATTCCGAACCTTAAGTTGTTTTCCCACCAAGTCAAGCTTGCGCCTAGGGGCTCCTCGTATCCATCGAACTTGTTCACGTGGCCTCGAAGGCAAACGTCGGGATACTTATAAGAGAAGCCGATATCCCCCTCCTGCCCGCAGTCAGATCGATGAGCGAGATGCTCGGCATAGACCCGCTCCAGATAACGAACGAGGGAAAAGCCATAATCGGGGTTGAATCCGGGCGCTGTGACGATGTCCTCGCCGCAATTCGAAAAACAAGGTACGGGAAGGAAGCGTGTGTGATAGGGGAAGTAACGACAACTGACCACCCCGGCGACGTTATGCTTAAAACGGTTGTCGGTGGACGGCGCCTGCTGGAGTCGCCAATCGGGGATCCAGCACCTAGAATTTGCTAGACGTACCTCAATGACTTTTTATAAATTTACAAATTCTAACAAAAATTCCAGGCCTTTTGTTAATTTTTAGTAAAGTTTGGGTTATTTTTTGTTAATATCAGTTAACTTTATATTGTAATGTATCGTTAGAATTTGTTTATTATTGTTAAAAACTTAGAGGTAATGTCCGAACTGAACCGGACAAAAAACTGTGGATAGGACGGATAACGCTCAGCATAGAAATTTTGACCTTCGTTTATCTCCCAGAAATGAAACAAAAGCCGTTAACGGAAGATTTAAGATGTCTCCAGAGGTTCCAATGATTCAGCGATTTTGAGAAGTTCTTTGAGTGAGAGCCAGCCCCCGATTCCGAACCTTAAGTTGTTTTCCCACCAAGTCAAGCTTGCGCCTAGGGGCTCCTCGTATCCATCGAACTTGTTCACGTGGCCGAGGTCCCGGCCGATCCCCACCGTCCCTCGGACCTCAACGACCTCGAAGACATCCTTTCCAGCAGAACCTTCTTGTTGGTTCCAATAAGCGACGGAGTCACGAACCCAATTTTCATCAGGTATCTCGCCAATTACTATGTTTACTCCTACCGCTAGCTTCGGTCCGGCCGGGTATTTATTCACCAGAGAGGTGGTTATTGGTCGATCCGAGTAAAGGAGGCTGATCTCACCGTATTCACTACCGTAAAAATCATCATTCTCCCAAAGAAGGCTTACAAGTCCTCGATCCCCCGTCACCCTTCTCAGCGGGAGACCCTCCGGCAAATACGTGGGCACGAGGAGAAATGGGGCTTTGGTCCTAGCCTCTTGAAGCGTGATGGGAGTGCCCGATACTCCAGAGGTGGGGGGATGAAGACCAGGCATGTCAGCAGGGTTTTGTTCTTGCTCCGGAATCACTTGGAACAATAAAGCAGCCGAAATACCTAAAATTGCAAAAATAACCAAAATTTTTATTGCAGTGAAGCGCTTCACTTCATGACCAAATAAGTATATAAAAGTGTTTTCATATAAATTTTTAAGTTGTTTATAACTGTTTCGGGAATATTTAAGTTTTTTATAAATGTTTATGGTTCTAAAAGTGGAAAAACATCACTGATAATTTCAGTATTGCCCCTGCCATGCCTTTAGCGACTGGCGAGCGTTCTATTAGATAATCCAAATGTCTAGGGCAATCTCTTTTTTGCCAGCCCGAGCTAATTGCATCGTCATTCCAGCAAATTAATCAGATATGGGGGCCTTAAAACTAATACATCCCTAAATTATGTGTTTAATTTTTACTACTTCTAACAAAGATTGCCAGCTTTTGTTAATTTTTGGTAAAGTTTATGTTAATTTCTTTGTTAAAATCCGTTAACTTTATATGTATGTATTGTTAGAATCTGTTGGTTATTGTTAGAAAAGGTGAGGTAGTGGAACAAAAAGAAAAACTCTACAAAATGAAAGAGGCTTGTAAAATACTCGGATTACACCCCAACACGATTAGGCTGTGGGATAAACAGGGAAAAATCAAGGTTGTGCGACCCCAAGGAGGGCAAAGAAGGATACCTGAAAGTGAGATAAATCGTCTACTCCAGGGCCCTTCTGCCGTTCCCCCACCCCCTTCCACAATCCCGAAGGATGAAGGCCTTTCCTCCTTTTTGAACTATGTTTTTTCTCACCACCGGGACGATTGGGAGCTGGTAAGAAAGGCTGTAATCATCAGAGATAACTACACCTGCCAAGAATGCGGGGGGAAGGAGCTACTGGAGGTGCACCACAAGGATGGAACAAGCCGAAACGACCCAGACAATCTAGTCACACTTTGTCAGAAGTGTTACAACCTGGTGCATAAGCGTGCGCGTAAAATGCCAGCCCCCCAACCAAGCACAAAGCCGGAGGCGCCCGCTCCAAAGCCCGAAAAACCCGCGAAAATTCAGCCACCCCCCGTACCCGAAGTGACCGAACTGCCTCGCCACAAGATCTTGGACGATCTCAAGCCAACCGGACTGGCCCAGCGTACCTTGTTTGGGGACCTACTCTCAGCTACTGCCGTACTCAAGAGCTTTACGCTGGGGGATTTAGCCACACGAGCCCATTGTCCTGAAGATGTCGCCAAAACATTTTGTGAACGAATGAGCGCTTGTGGTTACCTTGTGAGCAAAAACGGGATGTTTGAAATACACGTGAGGCTAGCGAGATGACTACTTTCGAGAAAAAAATCGGCCGAGATCGGCTTTTCGAGAGTTACATCTGGAGCTGGGGGCTGCGGGAGGACCCATTCAAGCTCGAGCTGCCATCCATCGAAGCTTTTGCCCCATTTCAACGTAGAGACCTGCGCAAACTCAAACGGTTGTTTTCTGGAGGCAAAGTCGGTGTTCTCACAGGCGGTTTAGGGACTGGCAAAACTACCGTGTGCGAGTTTTTAGTCGCATCATTGAAGGAAGAAAATCTAACTGAATCCGACCCCTCGAAACAGATTATACCTGTTTTCATCCACGGCGCCGCGTACAAATCGGCCGACGAGCTACTGCGTGCGATAATTCTGGGACTTGAGATGGATGCGAGTAAAAATCGGGAGAATCTCTTCGAGTTTCTGCGCCGATGGCCCCAAGAACACCAAGAGCGTTTAGCGATACTCATAGATGACCTCCCTGAGAGCGGTGCAGACGCGTTAGATGTTGGCGAATTCCTGCGCGTGCTGGCCGACATTCCAAACATCTCAATCCTGATCAACGGCACGTTCAAGCAGATGGAGCGCTTTCTCGCCAAGGTACCGGCGCTGGCTGACCGCATCCAAACAAAAATCAAACTAAAGCCAATGACCAAAAAAAATCTCAAAGAATTGCTCGAACTACGCCTCAAAAACGCTGGATGTGTCTGTTATAAAGATTTACTGACCCCAAATGGCTTTAAATCACTTTACAAATTCAGCAAAGGTGTTCCGAGGTCAGCTTTGAAGGCCGCAAGCAACGCCATTCACTACGCCGCGGAGACTGATGCACCGATTGACGCGCGCGTGGTGAAGCGGGCAAACAAGCGCTCCTTCTTTAAACGGATCTTTTCTTTCCTAATGTGATGCCTCCCTTCCGATAAGTATTTATTTTGTTTCCAAAAAATGGAAACATGTAGGGGACTAAAATGCCGAGAGAGGAATTCGCCCGGGCCGAAAAATGGCTGAGCGAAAACCTGCTTGCACGAGCATTGCTCGAACGGTCCCACCTAGACGAAAAGACGCTCAGAACGATGCTTCTGCACTATTGGAGCGAAGGTGCGACCTTTGAAGAACTCGCAAAAAAGCTCCGTATGCAAAGGCCTGGGGCTTGGAAGCGCTGGCGGATAGGGCGCGACACCGTCATGCGCTCTTTCTACACCATAGAATTAGCAGTCTATGCGGGAATTCTCGAGGCCGAGACAGCAGAACTCATGGTGGATGACCTGTTGGACTACGTCACGCTATCTCGCGGCGAGGGGAACCTCGATGAGCTGCGAGACCGAATCGAACGGAGAATGGTGGAACTTATGAAAAAAGCTGCTAAAAAGCGTTAGTTACTTGCCTTCGACCAGCGAGGAAAGCACGAGATGGGCGGAAGTTCCCTTTACGCCATCGATACCCGAGAGCGACTTCAACACTTTATCTAGTTTTTGTTGATCCACTACAATAATCAAATCCACATTCCCTGTCACACGGAAGGCTTGCAACACATCCAGCGACATTATCTCCTTGTAGACATTATGTCTCTTCTTTGGCTCGATTTTGGCAAACACGAAGGCCTGAGTTGGGGCTCCCCCGAGAATGTTCCCGGATTTTTCCGAGAGATCGATAAATCCTCTGCCAGCGTTCAATAGCTCAAGTTCGCGTAGCTCCCGCAAATGGCTGCTGAGCGCCTGTCGAGTTATGCCGAGCTCCTCTGCTAATGCTGCTTGCGTCTTCTTGACCCTCCGAACTCGCATCACCTTGCCCTCGTTGAAGAGCTTGCGCAAGATAGAGAGCTGGCGTTCGGTTAACTCGGCCTCCTTCGGCATGGGGATCATCAAATGTCAAATTAAGCTTTACAAAAGTAAAGATTTAACCTTTTCGTCCTCGCGTCTCGATTTCCCCAAGGAATACCGAAAGTAAACTCAAAATTTATTTTAAGACTAAAGTAGAACCAAAATTTATTTATAAAGACCAAAAGTATACCCAAAAGGTATTTATTATGGTCGAAAGTATAGAGATTGATAAAAACAAGGGAGGAAAGGTACAATGGCCGAAGAGAAACCTACAGTTGAAGAGAAACCTACAGTTGAAGAGAAACCTGCAGCTAAAGAAACACCCGCTGGGGAAAACACCGTTTTTATTGGAATAAAACCGGTGATGAACTACGTACTTGCAGTGATAACGCAGTTCAACATGGGAACCGGTGACGTCACCCTCAAGGCACGAGGTAAAGCGATTAGCAGGGCCGTCGACGTTGCGGAGATAACCAGGAATCGCTTCCTGCAGGGTTTAACTGTGCGAAACATTTTGATTGGGACCGAAGAGCTTAAAGGCGAGCGCGGCTTGATTAGTGTTTCGACCATCGAAATAGTGCTTGGCAAGTAAACATTTTCCGCGCTCTTTTATTTTTTTTGCCTCGCGCAATTCTGAAAGCCCTTAAATTAACAGAGCGAAGAACTACTAGGTCTGAACTTGCGAGCACCTATCTGCAATATTTGTCTCAAAAGCGGCATTCTCTGTCAGGGTTGCGAGAGTAGGTTAAAAGATGGCAAGATTTCCGAACTAGATGTCCAAATATCCAAGACTCTGTTCGAGTTCGCACAAAAGCACCCCGGGCTGGAAAAAATAAATTTCAAACATGCAATCGATGCCGGCAATTTGATTTCCCTCGTCGTCAGGCGGGGAGAAATACGTTTCGTCGTGGGGAAGGGTGGTAAAGTTGTTCGGGCACTCGAGCGCAGATTTCGAGCGAAAATCCGCGTAGTCGAGGGGGGCACCGAAACTCGTAAGTTAGCACAAGACCTTCTGACCCCAGCAAAGGTCCTGGGTGTCAACGTTCTCTATGCCGGAGGGAAGGAAGAATATCGTGTGAGGGTGCCACGTTCGCACCTGAAGCGCCTCCCCGCCAGCGTTGACGAGATTCAAATCTCCCTAGCAAAGCTAACTAATAAAAACATTAAACTTGCATTTGAGTAGGGGCTAGATGAAGCTTGATGAATTAGGGAACTGGCGGCGAACACACCTTTCCAATGAGGTCACGCCCAAGCTGGCCAGCAGGGAAGTCATAGTGATGGGAAAGGTCGGCGGCGTCCGAGATCTTGGAGGGATCAAATTTTTTGTTCTTTCCGATATTTCTGGCTCAATCCAAATTACGGCGCCGAAAGCCAAAACGGAAAAAAAGGTTCTGGCTAAGATAGACAGCTTAACCCAGGAGTCAGCGGTGGCGGTGAAGGGCAAGGTCGTAGACGCAAAGCAGGCCCCGCGCGGCGTCGAGGTTGTGCCGTCGGAGATTAGAATTTTGAACCTCGCTATCACCCCGCTGCCACTCGACCCAAGAGGGCGGGTAAAAGCTAACTTGGACACTCGTCTAGATGCCCGGGCGCTGGATCTCTGTCGCCCTGAATCGCTCGCGATCTTCAAAATTCGCCACCAAGCACTTCAAAGCGTGAGAGATCATCTCCTTTCAAAGGGGCTCATCGAAGTGAACACGCCGAAAATTGTGGCGACCGCGACCGAGAGCGGCGCTGCACTTTTTCCCATTTCCTACTTCGAGCGCGAAGCTTTCCTGAGCCAGAGCCCCCAGCTCTATAAAGAGGTGCTCACGGGCTGTTTCGAGCGCGTCTTTGAGGTTGGGCCAATCTTCCGCGCCGAGGAGCACGACACGCCGCGACATCTGAACGAGGCAATTTCAATCGATATCGAGGTCGCGTATGTAACGGCTGAGGACGTGACGAAAATTCTCGAGGATTTAATCGTTAAAGTCTTCTCGCATGTAAAGCGAACATGTGCCAAGGAACTGAAAGTGCTCGAGCACAAGTTGGAGGTCCCGAGAAAACCGTTCCCGCGTGTAACTTACGACGAGGCCCTCAAGAGGTTGGAACAAGCGGGGGTAAAAGTTCCGTGGGGTGAGGATCTGCCGACTCCAGCGGGGCGAAAACTTGGAGAACTGGTAGGTGGCGCTTACTTTGTGATTGACTGGCCTATGGCGATCAAACCATTTTACACCATGCCGAAGCGAGATGACACAAAGCTCGCACAGGCTTTCGACTTGATGTATGGAGGAATCGAGTTAGCTTCGGGCGGAACACGTGTCCACCAAGAAACACTCCTCGTAAAACAGCTCAAACAAAAGGGGTTGAATCCGCAGAGCTTCGAATCTCACCTTCAATCCTTTAAATATGGCGCTTTACCCCCACACGCTGGGTGGGGTCTTGGGCTGGATCGTTTGACGATGGCCCTTACCGGGGCCGAAAATATTCGAGAGTGCGTCCTGTTCCCGCGGGATAGGAAAAGGCTGACTCCTTAATTCTTTACATCAGGCCTTTGAGCTTCCACATAAGTTTTGGGCTAACTTTCATGAACACTTTTAGCATGTCGGTCAGGCTTATTTTCTCGAACTCCACTCCCTGCAGAGCCTTCGCGAGTCGATCGAGCTCCTCGTCGGACATGCTCAAAAGCACTTCTTTAGCCTTCAGGTAGCGCTCGAGCCTTTTCCCCATCTGTTTGCGCCAACGTTTTTCGTATTCCTTAAGTTTTTTCTCTGAAACATCCCCAGAAGCTATCGCTTTCGCCGCGACCTCCCCTGCTATGTCTCCTGCACGCATGGCCGAGTCGATTCCGCCGCCCGTCAAAGCGTTGACCTGACGAGCTGCATCACCAACTATCAACAAATTGTCTTTGACTGTCTTCGGTATGGGGCCACCGACCGGTACCCCGCCGCCATTTATTTCAATTACCCGCCCCTTCTTGAGCCCTGGCATAGAATTGACAAAATCTTTCAAGTAATCTATCGCTGGACGTTGCATACGGCTGCCAAGGATACCTATGCCGACGTTCGCCATGTCTCTGCCCTTCGGGAATATCCAAGTGTATCCCCCTGGGGTGATTCTGCTCCCAAAATAGTACTCCATGACCTCCGGCGACTTGATGTCGATGCCAACCATCTGGAATTGTGCGCATGACTCGATGTTCACCAGTTTGAGTGCAGTGTTAACGCCAGCCCAGCGTGCCACTCTGGAAACGACGCCATCCGCAGCTATCACGACCTCCGCCCTAACTTCCATTCTGCCGTCAAAACTGCTGGCCTTCACGCCGGCGATTTTTTTTCCATCCATCAGTAAACTATCTACCAAAGTTCCAACTCTTACGTCCGCGCCCTCTTTGGCTGCGAGCATCGCGAGGTGCTTGTCGAAAACCTTTCGATCCAAGATGAAGCCAACTTTACCGTGGACTACTTTTTTCTCTGATATCGAGACTTCGAGACCAGATGGTGAAATTAGTCTAACCGCGTTCACCTCGCCAGCTATCCATCGCGGATTCGGCTTTATCCCAAGATCCAACAGCGGCTCCTCCGACAGTGCCTCACCGCACTGTACTGGCACCCCCAGTTCGCGCCGCTTATCAAGCAACAAAACTTCCGCCCCGGCTCTGGCAGCCGCCCGAGCAGCCATCGACCCGGCTGGGCCCGCACCAACTACGACGACATCATAATTTTCTCTCAACAGTTACCGCCCCCACGGGACATGATTTTGTGCAGATCCCGCAGTTAGTGCAGTTTTTATCAGCTCGAACGTAAGTATCCGCCACTTCGATTGCGTTTACAGGACAAACGCTCGCGCACGCACCGCACCCTATACAGAGCTTTGAGTCTACATTCATTTTTCATCCCCACATTCCCTCTAAAATTAGTAGCTATCACTACTATTTATAAGCTTTTGCTTCGTTATATCAGTGGGGTGCTCTTGATAGACGAGGAAAAACTCAGAGTTTTGCGTAGGCTTGGTTTGACTGAATATGAAGCCAAAACCTACGTTGCATTAACATCAACTAAATCAGCTGTTCCCCGCGAGATCGCAGGTCTCGCTGGGATACCTTACCCCAGTACTTATGATGCCCTAGAAGCGCTCGTTAAAAAAGGATGGGTCGAAGTCGCCCGAGGAAGGCCGAGACGCTATCGTGCACGATCACCAGAATTGATTCAAAAAGAGTCTATTGCCACGGTTGAACGCGTTTTTGCAGAACTTGAGAAAATCTATAAAAGTTCGATGGAAAAGGCCGAAAAGCCGGAAATAATTTACACAACGGTCGGTAGGGCGGGAGTTATCAAAAAAATTCAAGAAGTGCTGTCGAGAGCGGAGAAAGGAGTCATTATATTTCTTCCACATTACGAAGAATTAGCAAGTTACCTAAACCAAATCTTTAATTCCTTAATCGAAAAGGGGGTCAAAGTAAGACTTACAACCGAGTCTGAGGTATCTTTGAAAAACATCGAGGTTAGATTGCGTAAACCTATCCTCGCAGTTGATGTACTCGTGGATGAAAAAGAAGCCATCATCGGCTTACCTAACTACTCCGCTTGTGGGTGGGTAGAGAACCCCGCGATAGCTAAGCACTTCAAAGAGTTTCTTGAGCTCCTTTGGGAGAATTCCAGAACCCAATAACCCACTAACAAGAATGCATCTTACCCAAAATCCGCCAGCGTGCGTTGAGCTTTCGGAGGTAGGGTCGTGGCAAGCTCAAGAGAGATTTCAAGATGACCATATCGTCCCCCTCCCCCCGGAACCACCTTCAACTCGCCCGCCCTAAATGCCTTGATCACCGCCGCAACTTTTGCCCCAGCTGCATTCGCGAGCTCCTCCGGATGCACGTCTATGAGCACTTCAATCTCGTTACCAAAACGTGCAACGAGCTTCTCCCACATCGATTGAACTCCCGGCGCGTGCGCATTTTTTTCTCCCAGCGCCAATGCAATAACTTCGGCGAGGGGAGCTATTCGTAAGTAGTTGGGGCGGTGAGGCGGATGTCTTGGCTCTGGGTAATCAGCAAGCTCATTGACACGATCCCAGACCCCCTTCTTGACCCACCCGCCGCATTTATCGCAGCGCCATCGCGATGCCTTCGCTTGCTCAAACGTGAACTGCTTGTAACAACGCGAACAAGCGGTCATGTGATATTTACCCAAGCGGGGGTCGAAACCGACATTCAGCACGATATGCCGTCCATTTTCCCGCTTGATCGCTTTGATAATCTCGGCATAGGTCGGTGCCACCAGTTCGAAACGGTTAAACTCGCGACCTAATTTATCGGGCCAAGGGGAATGGGCATCGCTGTTCGCCAAGAAGGTAACATCCCCAAGCTCCTCAATCTGATCCGCCATGGAGGTGTCCGCACTCAGCCCGAGCTCCAAGAATTTCACGTCGTTCACTCGGTCACCATAGCAGGCCCGCATGCTATCAAACTCTTTATACATGCTCGTCCATGGTGTGAAGGCGTGGCTGGGGCCGACCAAACAGTCATGCGCCAGCGCTATGTCAACTATTGCCGGGGCATCTAACTCAACTCTTGCACGCCCATCTGCATCTATATCATTTGAACGCTTCGCAAGTTCTTCACGCATGCTTTCGACAGCGGAAAGGCAAGGTAGAAGAATTAGATGGTGGACGCGGTGCCTGTCCTCGACCTCCACGGTCAGAATGAACTTGGTGTGGTAGCGGGGATGCTCGAAGGTACCCTCCTCGATTTCCTCGAGCTCCGTCTTTATGTTCTCAAACCACCTAGGATGAAAAACATCTCCCGTGCCTACGAACGCCAGTCCCTTGAGTTTGGCCTGCTGCGCGATGGTGTCCAGAACCATCCTCGTGGAAGTTGCACCTGAGTATTTGGAATGTATATGTAGGTCGGCAGGATAGGTTTGGAATTCAGGCAAGCGGATACCTACTCGATGTTGCGGTTCAACGTTTTAAAAGCTTAAGAGGATTCTGCTCACCCTCACGCCCAAGGTTCATCTAACGACCAGACGTTCAAGAGGTTACGCTGGCTCCAGCAACTATTGCAATAGATTGGGTTTTTAAAAATCGTCGCCACTTCGTGCATATTGTTATCTAGAAAAACAATTCTATCCTATATACCAAGCCTCTTCCTCGTCGCGCCGCCGCTCCTTGTTCGTACGAAGATTCATCTCTTTTCTTATCCGATCGAGCGTACGCTCCGTTTCCCTCCCACGACGTTCGAGGGCACTCATATCTACCTTTATACCCAACACGCCAACGAGTACCTCGAGTACCGCCTGCGCAGCGCGGTGATCAACCATTATCCCGTGGGTTTCACCAAGCAAGCATACCCCACGCATCCCACGGAGCTTTCCGAGCCCCAGTAGCAGACCAGCCGCACCAATTATAGGTCCCCCACCCTCTTCCACCTCGACGCCGCGCTTGCGGAACTTCTTCAGAAGCTCGGGGTCGCCTGCCCCCACAACTCTCGGTTTCGCCCTCGAATACTTGCCAGTTGCATACCCGCCGAGGGTGAAGAGCTGTTTCACATTAAACTTCTCGACAACATCAAGGATGCTCTTGACGACCTCGTAGTGCCCCTCCGAGGATATCGGCTGTACATCCCCGACCAAAATTATAACCTCTTTGCCATCGGCGCGTGCCCAGTAAAATTCGTTCTTTAGCATCCTTAGCGTGCCGTTCGCTTCGACCACGACGTGATGTGGAAAGTAGGGCGAGCAAAGCTCAGCAAATTTTTTGGCATGGAACTCTTCCAGCAAGTGCTCCGCCGCCAATTTTCCGACGTAACCCATACCTGGCAAGCCCTCGATCAGGGTCGGCGCCTTTAGCTTGGGCTTCGAAAGAATTTTGACGTTCGTCTTTTTCATTTTCACACTTCCCCAACCTGCTTTTTCAGCATGCGCCGGTATTTGCCGTATGGGTCGAGTGGTGAAAATTTGGGTGGGCGGGGTGAAATTGTCTGCCCCCCACAACTCGGACACACATCCTTAAGCGTATACGCACCACACGACTTACACTTTTTTAATTTCATCGCTATCACGTTCTGTGAAATTCTCCTTTCCCACCCACCTTTTTCACGGCTGCGATGGCCCCATCAACCGCCTTCTGCATCACGCTCTCAGCTACTTTGTATGATGGGGCAGTAACCTCGACGCGATATCTCGGCGAACCCACATAGTAGAACTTCACATCAATCCCATTTCTCTTCGTGGAGTCGCGGGCATCTATCATGGCTGATTTTATCACCTCGACACCGTTGGGGGAATAGCAAGTCAAGTCAAGGTAACCAACGACATTATAAGACGGCGGTTCGACCTTTGAAGCTGCGATATCGCTGAGCACCTCCGCCCAGCGCTGGTCTTTGACCACATCGATCATGGCTTCCTTGTCCTTCGCAGCTGACTCGAGCGCCGAGTAAAGATCACCAAATTTGTCCTGCAACGTGAAGCCCACCTCCTCGTAGGCTTCGTCGAGACTTTTTCCAAGTTTGCCTGCCGCCAGCTCAAGGAGCTTATCAGCCTTCTGCTCCCGTTTCAACTGCTGCACCTTCCACCGACGCTCGCTTTCCTTGACTCTGCGAAGCGAGAGATCGATGTGTTTTCGTTTCGGGTCCACAGCCAAAACCTTGCACACCGCTTTTTGCCCCTCCCGAACGTAATCACGAATGTTTTTGATCCAACCCGAAGCGACCTCAGATATGTGAACCATTCCCTCTTCTCCACCGTACTCATCGAGCTTCATGAATGCGCCTTGATTGAAGACCTTTGCCACCGTGCACATGACGAACTCATCAATAGTTGGCCACTCCGACTTACGCCTTATCAACTAAACGCCCCCTTCACTCCACCACACCAAGAATCGTGGTCTTTATTTCCGCCTTTCCCCCATGCGGCACCGCGAGCGTCTTGCCACACACCTTGCATTTGACGACGGAGCTAACATGACTGTACACCACCTGTTCATTCTCGCAACCATTACATCTGACCCTCAAGAACTTCGAGCGCTGTTTTTCCTGCATTTTCTCACCTATTCCTCAAACTTCACACTTTTTGCCCTGAAACCGCGACGGGGGTGGGACTTCCCGCAGACGCTGCACTTGAGCATCAGGACTACCTTCTTCGTTGTCTTCGCAAATTTCTTCTGCTCGGATCTAGGCTGGCTACCGTACCCCGCCGTGACGCGCGCGAACTGGCGCTGCCCCCAACTCATTATGCGAGCGGGACGCTTCTTTAGCTGGGATACCCTGTGCTCGGTGTGCTTTCTACAAGACGGGCAATAGGTGCGAAGCTTTTTTGGGACTTTCATGTAATCCCTTAAATTTCAGCCTCTCCCCCAAAAAAGGTATCGCCAACTAAACCTTGACCTCAATTTTTCTCGCGAGACCATGCTTCACCATGAGCTCGGCACTGCGTCTCGGTAGGCTGGCTATCTCGCCCTTCTTGAATGGTCCGTATTGCCGGAGGTCATCGCCGACTATGGTCGGAACCTCGGCCAGCACGATCAATAAAACATTTGTTATCTCGCGAGGCGCCGCGAGTTCCGCCTTTCCAGCGATCGTCGTGGAGATGAGCTCGGCGTAAAGCTTCTCCATGCTCTGCCTTATCTCGTTGAACGCGTAGCGCTCGCGCTCCAACAAGAGGTCCGGCAGTCTCCCCTGAGCTACTTCATCGATGGCCTTGAGCGTGCGGGAGAGGTAGATTTCCTGTACCATTTGAAACACTTTTTGGAGCTCTTCCTGCAGCAGCTCCCCGCGCAAGGGTTCGCTGCGCTTGAGCTCGAGATTCAGCTGCGCCACGTACTTAGTTACATTTTGGTAGAATTCCTCTGGGATCTCCACGAGCTCGCGCGAAGTTTTTTCCGCCAACCACACCTGCTTCACGTCATCATACGAAAATTCAACCATCAGCTCTCACGCTCACTTACAAATTTTGGGAGCGCGTCTTCCAGCTTGAAACGCTCCATATCCCGCACGAGCATGCATTTCATACTCACTCCGGAGTGTAGGCTCGAGGGTAAACGCAAAATGCGCTTTGTGTCGATCGTGACCTTCCCATCTGTGTACTCCGAATTCAGCCTGACCAAAAAATCCAAGAATTGCCGAAAGGTCTTTGGACCAAGTCCCCCGAGCGTGGAAAGCTCATCCAATTTTCCTCCGCGTATCGCCTCTAAGGCCCGTTCCTTCTCCGCCAAGAGTTTTTGAATTATGGACTTTCTTAGCCCGCGAGCTTTCGAAAGCCGCTGCTCGTCCAATCCCTTAAAGGTCCGCGCGAGGCGCTCCCGAAAGACTTGAGAATATCCAAGCGCCATCGTGACATCGGTAGGAATCACACCGCCGGTAACGTACTCGACAACTTGGGTCCGCTCGGTTTGCTCCAGTGTCATTATTGTATCGTCAGTCACTCGGATGTGGAAGCCGCGGCCCGAATATGAAAAAACGATGTTACGCAGCCCTAAATCCGTGCGCATGGTATCGGCGAACTCTATCGCGATTCGACGAGCCTCATCGATGCATCGTTCACAAACTTTCCCAGATGTACAACCACAACTTTTCAGAGGGAGATCCTTCGCGTCGATATCAAAAGCGAGCTCGGATTTCAGCCAACCCTTCCGCATCGACGGCTGATCGTAAAGCGCGACGCTGGCGAACACGGAGTAAGGCGCCCTGTTCTGTAAATACTCCATCAATTTCTCGACGGTCATGAACTGATTGTACCGGTGACTTGGCCCCGTGCCATCCAGATCGAACCCGAACTCACGGAGGGAGAGGGTGTGAAGGATGAAATCGGGCAACTCGCGTTTGTTCCATTCCTCGGAGTAAAATTGCTTTCGCTCCTCTGGGGTTGCTTCATGCATTTTCATTTATCCACCTGCGCCTGACCTCTGCTCGGATAATTTTCTAAAATAATAGGTGAGTGGGTTCTTTATCTTACGATTACGACAAAATTCATCTGGGTCGCAGAGCGGCGCGGCCGACATCGCTATTTTCGAGCAATTCGGGCAACGGTACCACTTCGATTTTCCGCTGCCGTCCAGGCGAGGCTCGGCCGTCATGCCGAACCCGAGATGGTAGTAAACATTCGCCTTTTCTTGGGGTTGATCCTTGAAAAACGGGGGTTTGCATCGCTCGGCCGCTTCAAAAATTGGCGCTGCGATCTCATCCCGAACGACCGAAATGTCCTTGATGAAATCACCAATCCTATTGGCGACCCTGCCCGAAGGGGAAACGCGAGCGTAAGAGAGAAACGAAGTCAGCAGAACCGTGATCGCGTAGTTCCTCACCCCCGAGCCGACCCCGCCCATGGCTATTTTCACGCAAGGTGGGAATGCCTCCGGGCGAAGCTTTCCTCCCGGCACGCGCGCAAACCTCTCGCGAAGCTCAAGTTCCGGAGGCAAAAGCGAGGAAATACTCTCACCAACTTCGGTAAGCCGCTTGGGTGGCGCCCCAACGTCGGAGAAGCGCTCGTATACCGATGTCACGTATTCCTCTGTTCGCACGGCTATGAAGGCTGAAAAAAGGTTCCAGAGATCACGGGGGGTAATCACCGCCCTGCCGTTCACCAGATAGAACTTCGTTAGCTCGGCGCGTCGATGTCTGAGTAGGGGGGCCAGATCCGTCCAGCGCACCCCATATTTAGGTAAATACTGCGGGAGTAAGCGATCGTCTATGGTCTCTATGCCGTCCTCCGCGAGGCGTCGGTCGCGTATCTTGTAGAGATCCTCCCGAGGAATTTCTACACTACCAAGCTTGACCCCGTCTCCACCCTCCAGCTCAACGAGTTTAATCGAACGCTTAACCACTTCCAAACACAAATTCCCATGCCCGCGCTTGAAGAGGTCATACATGCGATACTTGATCGTGTTCTTTATCGCGTCACTTATCAGGCGGGCTTCGCGCGAGTAGGGGTAGGAAACTGCGGCCACGCCCTGACACATGAGATAAAAGGAGAGAACGTCAGCTCGAATTGCCTCGATATCAGACTCAACCACCATTTCCCTGCTCGACCATTTCACGCGCGCGATGGCTCGATCGACTATTTCCTGCGGCATCGAATCCAGCGGGGGTGATGCCTCCACCAGCTTCTTTGCCTCATCTCCAAATGGGTCTAGCGTTGCTACATATTCTGGAGCGATCAAGATTCGGCCTCACCAACGATTTATTCTTAGAGTTCGATACCTCTTTCACATCGATTTGAAATAGCTAACCTAAAAACTTTCAGTGGAAATGAAGGTTGAATTTTAATTTTTTTATAGTTTTGGCAAAATTGATCCTCGAAAAATGCCATCTGAGCACGTTGGCATATCCGTTTAGCCGTAAACACCACCCCCTCACCTTGGGAACAACGCAAACGACAACCGAACCCCCACTTTCGTCGAAAGCCCCGCGAAGCGGGCTCGAATTGGTCGATTTTTGGGCTTGGAAAATGCGCGTTTATGAGACTGTTATCATCTTATCAGTAATGATGTAGACCCAGTAACTGAGGTTGTTGAGAACTGTGTCTGGCCACCATAATCCGTAAGGTCCACCAGGCGCGTTCCATTCAAAACAATTTAAATTCAAAAAAGAAGTATGTCTACTGGTATTTGATGACCGATACATATGCCAACAGGAACTTGGGGTTGTGAAAACGTGTCCAATGGCAAGAAAGGTGATAAACAGCCCAAGAAGATGGTCCTAGGAGACGATCCAATAGAGAGTTTTGAGGCTGATTGGTTTGACTTTAAGACTCCTGCGGTGAATCTTGCAAAGCAGTTGTACGAAATTTCCAAGTCTTCTGGCGTATGTTGTGGGATAATCGGGTCTTGGGGGAGTGGTAAATCAAGCTTCATGAAGCTGATGGATGAATACCTTAGAAAAGATCAATCGCAAAATGTTTGTGTTACTTGGTTCACCGCTTGGGATCCTGGTGGAATAGAAGATTTGGGCGATGCAATGTTGTACCGCCTCTTTCTTAGTATTGCAGAAAAAAACAAGGATTTGTCTGGACCCTTCAAGGAACTTCAGGAAGCTCTCGGGGTTCGCAGAAGCATTAGGGCGCGCGCGCGTCAAGCGCTAGGTGTTATTTCAAACGCAGTGCCCGAGCCTGTCCGTACCATACCAAATGTCGCCGATAGCCTACTTGATGAGTTGGACTCTCCTAGGAAGGTGAAAGAGTCTTTCGATAAACTTATGGATTGGTTAGATAAGAATAATCAGACAATTTTCTTCTTTATTGATGATCTAGATCGTGCTAATGGAGAACAAATTCGAGATCTTCTTTCTGAACTTAAATTATACATCAGTCATCGAAGGATGGTCGCTGTTTTAGGATATGATGAAGATTACGTGCTCGATGCCTTAAAGACACCCATATTACCAGAAGGAATTGATCCAAAAAAATACCTTGAAAAAATAGTGACCATTAGAAGAACCTTACCCATGCCTAAATACGAAGAAATGGTTTATTACGCAAGAAATTTTCTCAAATCCACCCTAGATTTGGATGAAAGAATCACTGATAGGCTTGCAATGTCGGCTATCGATCTATCATTTGGCAATCCTCGACGAGCTAAGAATCTTATTTTGGCTTTCGTAAGTTCTCTCTCGTCAATAGAAAAATATAAGAATGAATCAGTTGATGCCCTTCGTTCTTATCTTGTTACTAATGCAGCCATCGAAATGGGTTTGCTTTCCGATTATAATGTTAGAGAAGCCTTCCAATCCGGGGATGAGGGAGCTTTAATATCTGCTCTTGGAACGTTCGCTGAGAAAAATCCATCGAAAAGTAAAGAAGCTAGTGCCGTAATTTCTGAAGTTGAAGAAATTGCCCCCGGTTTTCCCAGTGATACTATGAACAGCTTACGATTGTCCTTTGACCGTAGGTCTTTTTATGGACCAGCTAAACTAGAACGTGCGATCGGATTTGATTGGAGTACTTCCTTATTTCCAATTCTTTCGAATGCCGCTAGGCGAGGATTCAAACTCCCATCCGAAAGTGTGAGGTCCTATAGAGAAATTGTTGTGCCTCCAATTACGAAAACTAAGAGCGTTAAACAAACCCAGTTTTCTAACGAAATTATTAAAAGATATGTACAAGATGCTTATGTTTTGAGTTGGGATCAAAGCGATATGATTGTTCTGATTTCATCATTGTGTAGCGAACGAAGGCCCTATTCTCTTAGATCGCTTTTAGAGTTTTTCTTCAGCCGATGCGCGAAGTTTGTCGCAAAAAAAGGCCTTATACTCTGGGTAATCGATGACCAAAACAGACTTGCTGAAGAAAATTGCAAGCTCATGATCAAGCAAGCGCAGAAGATATCTACGGGTTTAAAGCACCCATTCACATTTCAGTATACGCCACCATCAAAAATCCAGGCATTATTAACATTTCTTTTGAATTTGCAATTGAGAAAGAATAACCAAAGGAAGCAAAAATCTTAGGTAAGCGCAACGCTAAGGGTGCTCTTCGTCATAATGAAATCACAGCGGGCTCATAACTTCTTTTCTCCTCCCTCAAATACTGCGCCAGCTTTATCGGCTCCTCTTTAATAATCGTCCTTATGGTTGAATATTTGCCGAACTTCTTGATCCTTTTTCTCTTTAACACACCTTCCCTTCACGTGAGATCACTCAGCCTCGATCCTCGGGGCCAACAAGAACCACAGCTTGCCCTTGCCCTCGGCGACTGGTAAATCCAGCTGAATCGGCAAGTCCGTGCCCAAGTTGATGGTGATGACCTCCGACGATCCCGCTGCCTTAGTCATGTCGCTAAGGTATTTTATGTTGAACATCGCATGCGCCGGTTGCTTGACGCTGAGCTTCAGCAGCCCTTGGTCTCCCTTGCGCAGTTTAAGTTCAGAGGTACCCTTATCGCTCTCAGCAGAAAGGAAAAATCCGTCCTCGCTCAATTCGAATTTCACATTGTCCCCCACGATCTCTGCGTCCTTCAATCCATCCTGAATCACCCCCGCCACCACATCAGCCGTCGCGGTGAACTGAAGCTTTGGCTCGGGCAACTCCGCCTCGCGCACATCTATGAGAGGCAAGCTGAGGCGCCTCGTCGATACACCCTTGAATGTGAGGGCCAAACGATTTTTCTCCTCATCGAGCTCGAGGGTCAGCTCGTCCTCGGCCTTGGCACGTGCCAGAATCTTGTTCATCTCGATGAGGCCTATGCCCAAAGTCGTTGGTTGCTTGACCTTGTACTCCTCGAATACCGAAGCCGGCAATTCGAAATCCAACAGCGCAACGTGCGAGGGGTCCATCGCCTTCATCTTGATGCCCTCGGGGGTGAACTTGAATGCCGCCTCGTCGATGAGGTTCACCATCGCACCCACGCATGTTTTCCAAATCTTCGAATCCGCCATCCTGACACTTACCATTTCATCCACCCTCCTCGAGTTCTTTCTCCAATTTTTTAACTTCACGTCTGACCTCATCATACAATTCCAGGTCCAACCCCTTCATGTTCTGCACGATTTCAGCCCGCAGTTCGTGGGCGCCAGCGACGTTCAGCGGCGTTCCGAACACCCTGATTCTCGAGCCTATCTCTACACCCTCAACTACCGCGAGGTCATCGAAAACCACGGTGAGGCGACCTGAGCCATCGTCGAGCACAAATTCTGTCTCCCTCTTATCAACGACCAGCCCGACTAATCTCACCTGCTCATCTCCTATTTTTATCTCGGAGATTTTTCTGCTGCGTGCCGGGTTTCTGCGCGGTCGAAGTTCTTCCATGCTCGGGCCCCATCCTTTTGTCATATCTCTCTTTTACTTTTTAATCTCATCTAATGCTATGTGTATTCTCTCCAAGTGTGGCCGCACTTTGCGCAACGGTAGAACCGTGTAGTCGCTTCGTCTGCTGCGCGTGTCTGTCGCAGCCACCAATAGGCTTCGCCGTGTCCGCATTTAGGGCATTTGGTTCTAGCGGTCGGTAGCGCTGGCTTCGCTCCCTTTTCTATCACTGCTATCATCTCTTTCTGCTTGGCTGGTTTGACGATTTTGTATTCTTCCAATTTTTCTGCTTTTGCAGTATAGCCACAAGTATCGCAAACGAGAATTGGCCCCTGCTCGACCTGCTTTGGTAGCATCAGGGCCCCGCACTTCGGACAGAATTGCATGCACTCACTTAAACCCTGCGTCCTTTAAAATCCGTGCATGATCGAACGCCAGCTCCCGCCAAGGAATGTGCTTGAAAATTTTTATATCTTGAGCATCGCTGCTTGCTTTTAATCTGCCACCCGCCCGTTCTGCCGAAAAACATACGCTGACAACATGCCCCCGCGGATCGCGCTTTGGGCCGGAGTACACGCCCACAAGATTCCCCAGCTTGACTCTTAAACCTGTTTCCTCGTTCACCTCGCGTGCCGCCGCATCTTCAACTCTTTCGCCATAATGCACGAACCCGCCTGGTATCGCCCACTTCCCCTTATACGGTTCATTCTTTCGCTTGATCAGCACCACGCCATCTGGAGTTCGAATGACCACATCGACTGCGAGCATGGGGCACCGCTCCATACTATCAACTTCCCTGGAACCAAAGCGACAGATAGCCGAGCTTCGGGATTACAAAAATTACCTTACCCCTGATTTGCTCGGGTTTTATTGACTTTTCCACGGATAAAATTCCACTGTTGCCATCCCCCTTCGTCTGTACTCGCGCCACCCCATTTTCGTTACTTATGTCTACGACGCGGTGGACGAGCGGCATTGGTCGATTGATATTAAACATTATGACTTCTCCGACCGCTATTTCCGTGACGGACCCCACTCCCTGAATAATGAGCATGTCCCCGCGCTCGAACCCGCCTTGAATTGAAAATTGGGAGGAAGCATAACCACGTGTCTCAAAATATTCCCTCCAGCTCTCATCGTCATGCCTCATGCTGTTGGATACGACCGCCATCCAGTACGTGTCGGTGCGCAGGGCCAGGGCCAGAACACCACTCACACCAAAATAGAGGATAGCTAAGATCAAGAGAAATTCCAGCACTTCTTTGACGATCTTACGGCCAAATATGTTCATTACAAACTTCTTACTCGCGCGCAACTTCTTCCATGATTTTTTTCTCGCCAAGCTAGGCCCTCCCGTAACTCTCGCCTCGCACCATGGCCGTGGCAATCAAGTGCGCGACCCTTAACGGCTCCGGGATTAGACTGCGCGTCGAACTTAATTTTACCACCTGTTCAGCATCTGCACGCCCCATGCCGACAAACTGCATGTAGACAGGCCCCGCTCGGGGTTTAGTCCTCACCGGATAAATCTTGCCAGAACTCTTAATTATCTTCCACCGCTCGCGCCAGTTGGGGAGATGCTTGATCGCTTTTCTGACATCCGCCATGTTCGGCAACTCCCTGGAGACGATGATAATCGGCAGACCTGTTTGCTCGAATACCTTCTTGACGTCGAGCACATTAAAGCCGGCAAAAGTAACTCCGTCCGCCATCACTATTCTGAGCTGCCCTCGGTGCCGACTTCGGTTGATCATCTCGACCACGCGTTCGGTCACATCGGTACCGTCCTGCTCGATTGTGGTGCTCAGAACTCCATCTAACCATTGCCCTCCCCTGAAGACCGTTCCTACGAGCGGAACTGTTCCCTTCGCACGTTTCTCAAATGGTCCATCGTCTATACCGAGAATCCTTATCTCTGGCTTTATCTGCCAAAATTTGACTTTCTGCAACTCAAGCCTCCGCGAGGAGCGCTCCGTGACTATTTCTTGAGCTCTCGCTGCAGCTGCTTCTGTAGTTCCTTCAACTGTCCCGCTACTTGCCCAGCCGCATCCATGAGGGCGCGCTCGGGCGTCTTTCCTTTTTTTGTCTTCACATAGAGCTTGGGGGGTTCCACGAGGGGGTGTTCGATCACATAGGATGCCGTAACAACGTGTTTGTCGCTGTGCAGGGTTTTGCGCAAGAGGTTGCAGAGAGTATGATCTTCCCCTCTCACCTTTATCAGCAAAGATCCCTCGCCCTTTTCAATAAGCTCAAGCTCCACGGTTATCCCTTACTTAATTTATCCCATCGACTTATGAGGATTGCGGGGTTTTGAGGAACTCCTTTATCTTGTGCTCCAGCCCGCGGGCCTCCTCCTTCGAACCAAACACCTCTATCTTGACCATTCTGGGACGCGACTCCGCGACTAAATCCACTTTCAACTTTCCGAGCGCCTCCATTAACGCGATAAGCTGAGAGGTGTCCTTCACCTGCACGTTGATGGTTCGCTTTTGTTTTTGCATCAGAGGGCTCCTTGGCGGTAATCGCTCGCGAGCTTCCTAACCTCTACATTGCCACACTCCAAGCACCGAAGCTTGGAATCCTCTCGCTCGAGCGGCGCACGGCAGCGCGAACAAGCTGCAACGATTACACCTAGGTCATCTCCAGCCGTCGAAAGCTGGACGGGTGCCCTGCGCGCGTTCAGAACCCGCGCGCGGATGATGTCGCCGGGCTTAAACTGACCGCGCATCTCCTTGGCGTAACCAGCGCGAACCTGCGAAATGTGAACGGTGCCCATATTCGGAAGGGGGAGCTCCCGATTCTCGTGCCCCCTGAGAACTCCTATGTAAATGTTCGCGCTCTGGTCTCTTACATCTTCGACCCGCCCGACTACTGTGTCGTCGAGCTTTAACTTTGGTGGCCCCGAGGCACGGGACAACACCGAGATGCGCTTGGTTTGAACATCGACTAGCACCACGCCAGTACAAGAGGAATATATCTCGCCACCCTCTTCGTATGCTCCATCACCCGGGACGAACTCCTCTGCGGTCGCGAGGAAGTCCCCCGGAACAACGAAATCTCCTGTTTTTATTTCTGCCATATCAATCCCACCCCAATTAATCTATCCGAGCTTAAATCTTCTTATATAAAAGTACATCAAAACTCTTTCCTATTAACCTCATCCATCCTGTATGGCTCGAACTTTGCCTTCCCCAGCATGACCCGCGCCTCAAAGGGGGTCAGAATCGGTCGCTCGAATCGTTCCGCATCATCAATGGGCATGCGCGGGCAGGCGGCGCAGATGAACCCATCGAACCCAAAATCACCCAGCTCCTCCGGCCGCACTTCGTCGACCGCGAGTACGTGCGCGACCTTGCCGGCACGCTTGAGATCCTTAAATATCTTCTCCGCTAGCTTGAAGCGGGCCTGCCCGGGCTTTGTACTCACAATGATGCCGAACCGCTCTCCCGCTGTAGCTCGAGCAACCATCGCCTTTCTCGCCCGCAAAAAAGCGCCGATATCCGGGGAGAGCATTTTGAAGCCCTCCGAAATTGGGTTTACGGCTAAAACCTGCTTGCCAGTCGCGAGCGCTGCACCCAGCGGGTGAAACTCACCCGTGCCGATGTAAAGAAAACCGTCTACGCGGGCGGCGACCGAGCGAGCACAGCTGAAATCACAGCCCAGAAGTTGTCCGGGATACTTCGCCCTCGGTCCAGGCCTGCCGATAAACGGTTTTATTCCGCTTGAACGGAGGAGTTTCGCTACATCCTGCAGGTGGGCAATGTGTTGAACTGTGGTGAGTAGCCCCACGCGCTTGAACTTCAACTCGGGTAGTACTCGCTCAACCACCCCGCGAGGGTCAACCGACATGCGTGCCTCGATGTAGAGAGTTGGCAAACAGGCGGACACCCCCATGTCCGCATGTCCGTAGTGAACCAGAACATCACCCCCAAGTTGCTTTGCCTTTACATCGGCCAAATCGCAGGCGCCATAACAGCTGTCCGCCAACACGAGTGTCTCCACACCCATTTTAGCAAAAGGTTCCACGATTTCTTGTAGGTGTTCCCTCAACCCCGCAGGGAGTTGAATCGCCGCTCGTCTCGCCCTGTGCTGTTTCAGAAATCGCTTGACCCGCGCCGATTCGAAATCGTAAAATCTCAAACAACTTCCACCATTTATTGGTCAACACGCCAAATATAATGGGTATAGTATGCAGCCAACTGATATTAAATGGCTTCGCGACATCATCGCGACCAAACAAGTTGGCGAACTCGCTGCATTCAGAGATGTCAAAGTTGCCAGAGCCCCCTCGAGCTCTCTTTGTCTGCTGTGCAAGGGCGGGCGAATGCTTTGTGGTAAGCTGAGATGCCCAATCGTGGCCAAAGCGCAATCGCTCGCCAAATCGAGCCTGCAAATCACCTCCCCCTGCATCCAAGGCTCGACTCCCCCTGGGGTGTTCGTCGGGCGCATAGGCTATCCCAAAGTTTACATTGGCCCCATGGTGCCCCCCTACCGAGGCGACACCGAAATCCTTGACACTCCTGAGCTATGGATTGGGAAAAGTATTCAAGACATAATCGATTATCGCTTCGCCCTAATTCGTGGGAAGGTACGAACAAGCGTGTACAACGCCCAATCTGGCGGGAGGCTGCTTGACACGCTTCAGGAGCTGGCGATGGGGAAGCGGCCTGTCGATGCTGAAGCCATGCTCACGAGAGTTCCTAACAAGGTGATAACCCTGAGCGGAGAGTCCCAACCTTTCGGTCCTTCTGCGCCTCTGATATCATTCAAAACTTCAGACGTGAGTGTTGATCACAGATTAGAACGCGCATTCTACGACCGCGACTTTAAGGCGGCCGATGCTGTCGTCGAGCTCTACGAAGATGACGTTTTGGTCACGCGCATCCAACGAGCTTTCAGCTTGGGCATGTTCGGCTTCCAAAAGCGTAGGAAGCTCGTCCCGACCCGCTGGAGCATCACAGCAGTTGACTCGATCCTATCGCTCGAACTCATCAATCAAATAAAGCAGCACAATACAATCGACGAGTATCGCGTCTACTCCTTCGAACACCTTGACAATCGATTCGTCGCAATCCTGATGCCTGAACGCTGGAGCTTCGAATGGATCGAGGCTTGGTTCCCGGGCACCACTTGGAATCCTGACGAGCGTGCTGCCGCCCCCGCGATAATGGGGGACTTCGAGCCCTACCGGGGCCGGACAACTTACCCCGATGTCGGCGGGTGTTACTACGCTTGCAGGCTGGCGGTTGCCGAGAGGTTAAATCAGGAGCGGAGGCAAGCTTCGGCGCTGGTGCTTCGAGAAATTCATCCCGGCTACATCCTACCCGTGGGCGTCTGGAATGTGCGTGAGTCCGTCCGGCAAACGGTGCAGAGCGAGCCGCAGAAGTTCGACACCTTTCAAGCAGCCCTAAATCATGCGCAAACGAAACTTACAATCCCGCTGCGTAAGTGGGTCGAAAATAGTGAGATGTTAAAACGTACTTTATTCCAGAAAAAGATCACGGAGTTTATCGCGTGAGCGTTGAATATTCGTCAATTAAATGCAAGAGCGCCCTTTCCCCCAGCAAGCTGCCGGGGCTAAAGTACTCGTTGAACCCGTACTTAGGTTGCGAGCACGGCTGCGTCTATTGTTACTCGCCCTCAACCCTCCGCGACGAATGGATTTCGATGAACTGGGGAAAGTTCGTGCGGGCAAAGCAAAATATCGCCGAGGTGCTGGCGAAAGAGCTGCGGAAAAAACCACACGGCACGGTTGGGGTTAGCACGATATGCGATCCATACCAACCACTAGAAGCCAAACTCGAACTCACCCGCAAATGTATCGAACTACTTTCACGGGGGGGTTTCGATGTATGCATCCAGACAAAATCCAACTTGGTGTTGCGTGACGAGGATGTGATCAAGCCCGGAGGTTTTGAAGTGGGGGTAACGATAACGACAATGAATACTGAGCTAGCAGGCGCGCTTGAACCTCACGCTTCGCCACCCGATGCACGTGCGCAAGTGCTCGAAGAGTTCTCGACCCGAGGCGTTAAAACGTGGATCTTTTTAGGGCCAATCATCTCGGAGATCAACGATAGCGAAGAAAACATCAGACGAGTAGTTGAAGTTGCCAAACGAACGAACAGCAGGCTCATCTACGATCGGCTCAACCTGAGGCGATGGGTACTCGACAGGCTTACGCCAGTACTTGAAAAAAAGCTTCCGGGACTGGTGAAACGGTACCCTGGCCTCTCCCGAGATCCGGAAAACTGGCGTCGGGTAAGCTCGAATGTTGAATCGGTATGCAGAGAACTCGAGGTGAGGTGTGAGCCCGCATTCCCAAGTTGACCAAGCGAAGTGGAGCCGCCGGTGTGCTTCGGAATGAAAGTATAAAAGCAGACATTTAAACGAGCCCACATCCTACGCCTTGATAACAACGCCATGACTCGAGCCTGTTTTTATTAAGGGAACGCGGATAGAAAGTTGGAGGCTGAGACTTGAAACGAGCAATTATCAGTGGGTTAGTTTTCGTGCTCGTGTTTTCCTACCTTGGCTCGGTGCCGCAAGCAGGTGCAACGGAGGAACAGCAGCCGTTGTGGAGCTACGAGACTGACGATAAAATTGAATCGGTAGCAATCTCATCTGATGGGAATTACATAGTTTCGGGTAGTACTGCGGGTGTACTTACTCTCTTTTCTAAAGAGGATAACACCCCGTTATGGATTTATGATAACTATACTATTCGCTCGGTGGCAATCTCTGCGGATGGCAATTACATTGCGGTTGCATGCTCTGGTGATCACAGGGTTTACCTCTTCAGTAGGTCAAGTAGTACTCCACTATGGTCTTACGAAACTGGGGGGCAGACCGAATCAATTGCGATTTCTTCTGATGGTAACTATATCGTGGCGGGGGACCTTAAAAATAATGTCTATTTGTTCCACACCTCCGGCAACTCGCCACTCTGGAGTTACCAGACAGGCGGTGGTGTTTTTTGGGTTGCCATATCGTCAGACGGAAACTACGTGGCAGCAGGGAGTGAAGATGGTTGTCTCTACATGTTTTCACACACGAGCAACACTCCGATTTACAAGTACCTTACTAGGCACACATTTTTGTATTACAACCTGTCCATGTCTTCGGACGGTTCATGCGTCTTCCACTGGGGCGGCAATTTTATCCCTTTGCTTTCACCCTCAAGTAGCGCGCCACTTCAGAACTTTAACGATAATGATTTTGAATATCCCCCCATATTAGTTGCGATTTCCTCAAATGGCTCATACGTCGCGGTTGGGAGCGGGGACAACAAAGTCGGTCTATTCTCTCGTCGCGCGGGCGAAGCTCCACTCTGGGTCCATCAGGTGGGGGGCCTAATCAGATGGATATCAATTTCCTCAGATGGGAGCTATATAATTACCCAAAATAACGACAACAAGATCTACCTCTTTGACAAGTCGGGCGACATGCTTTGGAGTCATGAAATTGACCCTACTTATCTCTTTAAAAGAAAAACAGTTTCAATTTCTTCCGATGGTAATTACATTGCAGCAGCAGGGGCTGGTAAAGTCTATTTGTTTAGTAGAAAGTTACCAACCGTTTATTTTGCCACTTTAACTTTCTGTGCGCCCGACGGAAGTCTACTCACCGACACCGAAATTTATTACGGCCTTTCAAGTGGCCAAGAAACTAACTATCTGGGCACAACGGACAACGAGGGGAAAATTATAATAGACAATTCCGAACTCGCCAATCAAACGATCTACTTCAAGACCTCTGATGAAAAATACGTAGGAAGCACATATATCGGGTCGACGGGTGGCTCTGCAACGATTGAACTCACCGAGGTTTCAGAGCCTCCAATCTTGTGGATCGCAGCTGCGGTTATTATCGTCGCCATAGGGATTGGGGCCGTGGTGTTCGTTAAAAAAAAGAGAAAGCAATCTTAGAGTCTTGGGGTATAATCTTCTGTTTTTATACTTCTGGAGCCGCCGGTGGGGATTGAACCCACGACCTATCGCTTACGAGGCGATCGCTCTACCAGCTGAGCCACGGCGGCCCACTAGATATTGTACGGCAATGTCGTTAAAAGTCCTGATGGCGCCGGGGCAGGGATTTTGACCCGGTTTTTGGGGTCAAATGGTCCTCGGGACACCAACATCAGTTAAGGAACTTCCAATAAAAGGACTGCTTACCTCTTCGCAGGTTAGGTTGCATGCCTGATGTGTAGAAAAATTCAAACCTTATTGATATATCTAGATAAAAAATGATTCTAGGGTTTCTTTTTCATCTCATGGCGTATCCACCAAGTGCCTCCTAAAACCATAGGGATTCCGAAGATGATTAAAACCCAGATTAATGCCCAAAGAAAAGAATACACAACATAGTCAAATGTCCAAGTTCCAAACGCAACATTCCAGTTTCCATCAAGGAAAACCTTGATGCAGAACACAATAAAAACCAATGGCGATATTACATTTCTTCCATTTGTCGTGCGCGATCGAGTGCCGAAAAGATGTCCACGCCTATACTCTTTCCTTTCCCTATCAGGTAATTTTTTCCACCATAGGAAAATTATAGCCACTGCAGCTAAAATTACCGGAACTCCGATGAGGAGAACTTCCCAGAAAACCAAACGTAACAAAAAGGTCACTAAATGTCCCATTGACCATAGACCTAAAGTCGCAGGTATCAGACCAGCTAATTGAACTTCTCCCACGACCCATAAACAGACAAGAGTTGCACCGATTGATGCCAAAATAGCTCCTACTATAAATAAAACAACCATTTTCCAATGATTTCTCAAAAATTTTTTCCAGATTTTGTTACCATTTTCTGACTCAGTTCCCGCTATCATAAATTTCCTCTCCCTTTTTAATCTAAAATAATAGTGAAGATTGTTTTACATATATAACTATAGTTAAAGACTTAAATCTGTTCTGTCGGACGGGACAATCTACATCTGCTCTCGCGACACGCTATATGCTATAGGCGCCCGGAGACTACCGTTGGCTGAATACGCTGTCGGGGCACTAGTCCTCATCATAATAGTCGGAATTGTATTGTGGCGTAGACGTTAGTTCTCGACCGCGCGGGTTAGTGTGGTGCCCCTCTCGGGATTCGAACCCAGGTTAGTGCGTCAGGTACTCCTAGTAATGGTACGCCGGGGCAGGGATTTGAACCCTGACGACCCAAAGGGTCAACAGCTCTCGAGGCTGCCGCATTAGCCTGGCTCTGCCACCCCGGCCCAACCAAGTTTTTGTTCCTCGTGGTAAAAAATCAATAGGTAGTAGATAGACCACGTTCAAATCTACCCCTCGCTCTTTCACTCTTCAACTATCGAACCTTTCCACAACCGCCTCAACTGTACATGGCACATGTTATCTGTGCTCCAGAACTCGACCACATCATCATCCGAGCGTAACGTCCTTCCAATTTGCTGGACGAATTCCCTCTCGGCCATGTCCCTGTAGTACCGCCGGAAGGGTTCTGCACCGAGGCGACGCTCCATCCCTTTCAATAACGGGTCTCCACGATTGGGGTACGGAAATTTCAAAATGATGACGCTTTTCATGCCCTTGAGGTCGGCGCCCCTGTCCATCTTGGTGCTGAGCATGATATCTTTGTGATAATAGACATCGCCACTTTCCAGCAATTTTTTCCTCAACCTCGGGGTAAGGTACTTGTGGGCGTGGACGGGCATGAAACCCGGGAGCTTCGCCTCCTGCATTATTTCACGTAGGGTATTCCAGTATCTTTGCTTGAAACCGTCATTCATCCATTTTCGATAATTGATGACCTCTTCCGAGCCGAGCTTCCTCTGGACGAGCTCACCTGGGAATCTGGTTTCACCCTCCACAAAAGTTGGCGCTATCCCGAACACATCGTTCAAAACATCCTCGCTCTGAGTGGTCGCGCTCATCAGGAGCCACTTGCCACCTACCTTTTCGAGAATTCTCTGGAGAACAATTTTTGGGTCTGGGACAAAGTAGACAATCCCTCTTTCCCCGATCTCCCACTCCGCGTAATCCCTGTGTTCCAAAACCGACTTCAGTCTCCAGTACAACCCCCCAGAGGTCTCGTCAATCTCCTCAAGCAAAGCGGTCAAAAACTCAACCAACTTCAGGGGGTCTCCCTTTCCGGCAAGGGTTTCTGACCACAGACTTCGAAGTTCTTCTAGTCTCTCTTGCAGCTCCTTTTCCTCATCATCGTTGTCTAGCATGATATTTCGTCTTATCCTCTCTCGCACCCCTCCGATCGTCTTCACAGTCAGCAAAACCTTTACCGCAAGAGAGTCCAACCACTCATCCGCCTCATCGATGACCGTGATAGGTACCTCTGGCAGCCTCCCTATGCTAACCTCCGCGGCCCACTTCGCGGAGTTCATCACAATGGCGTCCGAAAACACGTAGGCCTGAAACTGTTTCCAGTAGGGGCATTCACCTCTCACACACCAAGTCCACTTCCCCTTTATTCCCTGATATGGCACCTTTTCTGCGTTCTTTATCGAATCAGCCAAACCGCTCGAAAAAATGAATCCCCAGTAGGGGCACTCCCGCAGGGCGTCAATTCTTTTCTCCCCATTTTCCCAGTCAACAGGTCTCTTGCAAGGAAGGTTGCTATTGTCGCACGTAATTTCTCTTCTTTTATCCGCTTGGTACATGCAGCGGAAGTTCCTGCGCCCTTTTAGTATCCCTATCCTGGCTTTTGATCCGTCATCTTTCGTGAAGTACTTGTCCCTCTCGTAGCTAGCGGCATATTGATCCGAGAGGACCTTCGTGGGGACCGAGACAATCCCCCTTCCGAACTCGAGGATGGTCCTGAGTCCAACAACGGATTTTCCACTCCCAACAGTCCCCTTGAGGAAGACCATTTCGTTCCCGCGGAAGGCCTCCAAGATTTCCTCCACCAGGTCGATTTGCGTCTTCCCAGAGGAGTAGCACAGCGGCTCGCACTGGCCCTCCTGATTATACAGATTAAACCTCAAGTGCCCTTCTCCCGACCGCCAGCTATAGAAAATCAGCAAGACTCATTTGTTTATGTGCATCGTTCTCGAATACGGATTTTATATCTCGCTGCACCAGTCTTAGGCGCTGCTTTGTATAATCGCTCGCCTCGTAATCATGCGCTATCTGCATCGCCACCTGCAAGTACTTCTCGACGCCCCCGCGCGTGACGGTGAGGATGAGCTTCCCCCCGCATCGTGCGCATTGGCCGCTCAGCGGGACGCGGCGATATTTAGAGTTGCAACTCGTACACCTGAACTGCTGGCTCGCGAACGCCCGCAGGTTCCCTTTCAGGTCAGGGATAAAGTGGTGCTCGATTAACCGCTCGGCGACATCCCGTTCGTCCACCGCCATAATTTTTCTGGCTAGCCCGAGCTGCGCCGAGGCTTTTTCCTCCATAGTTTCGAGCGTCTTGTAGCGGCTCACTCGAGGACCGGCCGCGATATCCTTTGTGTCGAACGAAAACTTCAACCCACAATACTGCTCCTCGCTCCCTAACCTTCGCTCGACTGTTTCAATGATCTGCGTCAGTTCACTCGGGCTCGCATAACGAAGTGTAGCTTCATAAAACTCGAGGGGGTAACGCTCCATCACATCCATATTATACGCCTCTTTGTCAATCTCGCGAGGGTTGATGCGGGTGTTCAGAATGAGCGGAGCATCCATCATTCCCCCGCGCTTTGAGGGTAGGAAGCGTTTGCTGAAGTTGAGTAACCCATCGAGCAAAAGCATGACCGCATCTTCGTCCCCATCGCAGTCCCGACGTTTCGCCGCGTGGAAGAACGGGTGCGCGTACCCCACATTCGCGTCGGTGAAACCGATGATGCGCCCGACGATGCCCACTGACGTGTGTGGCGCGAGACCTATGACTAGGTGTCCCGCCAAATCTGAAAGCATGCTCGCGTTGTAATACGGCTTCAACCCATAGAACTTTTGAAGGAGATCGTCGACAAACTTCGACGCGCGAAGCAGATACTCGGCACACGCGTTCGAGAGGATGATGTCCTGCACTCTTAGTTCAACGAGCTGATCATCACGCTCCAACGGCTCGCCCTTGTAATCCCGCTCGTAACCTAATTCACGCAGCCGTTCCACTGACATGCCCACCTCCCGCGGCCTGATGTGGGTGAGCGGGACATCGGTCGCATCAAACCTGACGGTACCATCCTTGAATACGTAGACACGATGCTTCGCCCGCAGTATTCCCTTCTCGATAGGCTCGGGAATTTTATGAGCGCTCGTCATACCCCTGACGCCTTTGACCTCTGGTGGCGCTTCCTCCTGCAATCGCTGCAGTGCTTCATTAAAAAGCGGCTCCAGCTCAATCCTCCGTCGGTCGAAGTACTCCGTGCGCGAATTGCACGTGAAGCAACGCTCCTCGTTCATCGGCTGCTTACAACGGGGGCACACCTTCTTATAATTTGCAATCGTGCCGCACTTTGGACACTTTCGTGTGAAACACACTGTGCCACACTTCGGGCACTCCAGCCTAGCCATGTCTACATAAATTTCCCCGCGCTCAGCCGCCTTTATCACGCTGCGCGTCGCCCCTCCGCGTAAGCTGACGGGGAAAAGCACATGCACCGGGGGCTTCATCAACCGTGGATTTGCCTTCTCCGGTCTACCCATCCTGCACCCTATGCGCGTTGGAGCCTTCCGCCTCACGGGGAACCCAGCCAGAATTTGAATTATTTCCATCACATCCTTCGCCGGGTTCTCACGCAAAGTTTCTTCGAGGCGCTCGCTGGTCAAACGCTGCCCGTTGAGTAGACCTAAACACCTGCAGAGTGGCAGGGCACAATCCTCGATCAAGACATGCTCGTCCTTGACCATATGCGGCACCCCAACGACATCGAGCACTCGCTTGGGTGTCTGATTCAGAACCAAGCGAAGCCCCTTGAGCTTACCCTCCTCGAACTCCGGCTCACCTCCCGCTAGCCAACTACCCAGCTCCCGCAGCTCCTCGATGCCGATATCGTGAAAAAGGTATGTGTACGCGGGGTGGAGCGGGACCTCAAGTTTCTCGGATAGTTCCACCGCTAGTGATGGCGTGGGCTTTAAGTAGGGGGGTGAAAGGTAAGGGGATAGGTCCGCGTCGAATTTCTTCTCCACAAGCACTTGCTCGACCTCTTGGGCCCACCAATCCTCGCTCCAGCCAGCTGGCATGAGCGGATGGTTGTTCTCAAGAAACTCACCAAACCCAATGAGGATGTCCCCAAGCGACAAAATCTCACTAACCCTATCCTTAAGCTCAAGCGCTTGCTCTACCGAATTCACCTGAACCACTGAGCCATCGTCGAGCTTGACGATTGGCCCTTCGATTGAGTCCACGGGTACTACCGCGCCGCCCTTGCCCGGACGCTCCATCTTGAGCTGGGTTCCAATTGCTATGAAATCATCACACATCGTCATCGCCGCGGGGTGGATTCCGACCGCAGCTATACCTGTATTTCTAGCGCGCCCATAGCGAAGCCTGAATCCTCCTTCCCGACTCGGATAAGAAAAAACTGGCCTGCCGGCGATTATCTCATCCAGATATTTATCTCCCTTGGGGTAACTCAGCGCGGACTCCTCTTTTGCCTGTGCTTTGGCAATTAACTCGGAGAGCCATTCCCAGCCGTCGATGTTCAAATTGCTCACGTGCTTCATTATCTTCGGCGCTTTCTGCAGGACCCCCTCCACCAAGGCCAAAATCGCTCCTCCCCTGACGAGGTTATGCTCTATCCGCTCGAGGTCGCGGTAAGCGGTTACCGAGACATCTCGTCCGGTAGGTTCACCCGTTATCTCCACGGGAATATTGCGCACGGCGGCGCGGATGTCGTCAGCGGACGGCGGGGTGTACTGAAGGTGGGCAACATCGGTGGCGTAAAGATCCACCTCCTCCACAAATCGCTCGATTTCGTTATCGGTGGGTTTGTAGGGATCCAGATACAACTTTCGCCGCACGAAGTCCCCAGCGAGCACAGCAAGCGCAGCTGCGGTTCCCCCCGCTGACCTAATTGGGCCGGCGAAATAAAGAGCGAGATAACGCGAACCATCAAAATTTTTCTTTATCTCGACGCGGGTTATGCCCTCGAGCGGCGCCGCTGCAGCGATGCCCTCAGTAATTATCGCGAGCGCCGTCCGGACTGCCTGCTCGGCCGCTTGCTGCTCCTGAAATCTCCCAAAGTGACCGCCAACAATCATCTCAGCTATCTTCAGCGACAGCTCCTCGCGCGGCATCTCTTTCTCCAGCCCACGTATCACCTCCGCGACTCCGGAGGGTCCAACAAGTTTCTCGACTCTCGCGGCGAGGTCTTCAGCCTGGGGAATCTCCAGCTCCAGCTCTGGGTCGTGGCCTAACGATCGAGCCTTCTTGGCTATCTCGTAAATTTCACTAATTTGCCGCTCTAGCTCCTTGAAGTAAGCTTTCATCTCTTGATTAGCGACTATCATCTGTCCACCAAATCCTTTATGCTATCGACAACGAAATCAGGAGTAATTTTCATACCCTTGGCTTTCACTATATCCCGCCTCTTGCTCACGCCGCTGAGCACGAGAATAGTCGTGACCCCTGTACGATTGCCAGCAGTTATGTCGGTGCCGAGGCGATCTCCAACTATTGCCGTTCCGCTTGGTTTTGAACGGAGGATTCCCAGCACGGTTTTTATCATTCGCGGTGATGGCTTGCCCAACACCACGCTCGGCTTTTTGCCCGAGCAGCCTTCGAGTGCACCTATTATTGTCCCAGCCCCCGGGGAGAGCCCATCCTCGGTTGGATAGGTTGCATCCGCATTTGTCGCGATGAATTTGGCCCCCGCCAAGATAGCACGCAGAGCTCCGGTCAACTTCTTATTGTTAATCTTACGATCCATACCCACCACTACGTAAGTCGCCTCCTCGGCTCTTTCGTACGGTACGAGCTTCAGACCCGCTCGCTTAAGTTCCGACCTTAGCCCCTTCTCACCTACCATGTAAACCTTAGCCCGTGGTGAACGTTTTCTGAGGTAAAGTGCAGTCACAAACCCGGATGTTATTATCTCTGACTCGCGCGCTGCTATTCCCATGCGCGCCAACTTTCGCGCGTAAGCTCTGCGGGTTTCAGCCGAATTATTCGTGGAGAAAACTATCCTCTTGCCCCTCTTTCTAAGCCATCTAATAGTCTCCGCTGCCCCCTTGATCGGCGTCTCACCGAGATAAAGCACGCCATCCATGTCCAAGATAAAGGCCGAAATTTTATCGACCACTTGAGTGAGCTCACGCAAAATGAATCACCCTAGCTTGGCGGGTTTGTAGATCGAGGACGGGCACGATTCCCGGCGTGGGCTTCACTCCGAGCCGCCGCATGAAGATAGTCGTCTCCTGAAAGGTTCCCGAGTTAACCACTTCCACATTGCGATACCGCTCGTATCCGTAAACGTGCATATGGCCGCAATGAAAAACATCGGGCACTTTTTCTATCACGAGGTAATCCTGCTGCTCTGGCGATATTGCCGTACGCCCTCCATAGACCGGGGCGAGGTGTCGCTTCCGCAAAAGTTTAATCATGGAAGGCGTGGATTTCTGCCGATTCAACCCGGGCATCGTTGCTATTAAGTCGTCGAAGCTTCTGCCGTGATAGATTAGAAAATTAACACCATGAAGCGATACCCACGCCGGATTACCGACCATAACCGAGTTCAAATCGTAGAGCCCTCCCGCGATATCCTTTGGGATCGCCGGCTGAGGCTCGGATGGGCGCACGGCATCGTGGTTGCCAGGTGCTATGATGATGGTGATATGCTCGGGCACTTGAGCCAAGAGCTTAGCTGCGGCATCGTACTGCTTGGTGATATCATTGATGAGTAACTCTTCTTCCTGCTGAGGGTACACCCCAATCCCATCAACTATGTCGCCTGCGACAATCAGATACTTGACTCCGCTCGCTAGCTCCTGCTGTTGAGCGTTGCCAGTCTCACCTCGCAACCAATTCACAAACTTCATGAACACGTCTTCAAGAAACATCTCGCTCCCGATGTGCAAATCCGATATCAGCGCCACACAGACAGGATCCTCAGCACGGGAGAGCTCACGCGTGACAGGCAGATCAGGCCAGATGATATCTCTGACGAACAATCTCGGGGCGCGGTCCCCACTCCGCACATTTCCCACAATCCCAACTACCTCATCCACGACCACCTCAGCCGACTTCTGTATGAGCTTCCTCTGCCCCTTGAAGACCCACGCCGATGCCCGACTGTTCAAATCCTCTATCTCTAAAACTACGTGACCCCCTGAGGTCTCTCGTTTTTCCGAGACCATCCCAATCACCTTTACCAATTCCCTGCCCTCGAAATTTTTTAGGCTACTGATCGGGACCGCGTCGTGGAGATCGACGCGCTTCCGGAGGATGCGGCTCAAGCGTTCATAACGGTCACTAAACACGTTCACGAAGTCTTTCAGTTTCCCTTCCGTGTAGCTCCGTCCGGTGATATCTTTAAGCACCTCGACGCGGGGTTCGAATTCGCTGGCCCTAGGTTTGAATTTGGTGCGGGTGAGCTCGGGTAATTTTTCTGCAATTTTTCCCTCTGTGGGCGCTTCTACTTCAGGCACGCTCGGTCTGGGTGGGGGAACCGAGGGTGTGGAGCCTAATCCAATTTTCTCTTCTTCCAGAATTTTTGTGATAAGGTCAGCCGTTATTAGAAAGGGTCTTCCCCCCATTTCTCCAAGGCTAACCAACACTCGCTCGGCCGCGGACTCCGTGTCCTCCCGCTTACGCAGCGCGTCGAGCGCATCCAGAGTCAGCTGCATATCCGCATCCATGAACCTGCGAACCAACGAGGCATCGTCCATAAAACCCACTACACGAGAGTCAACTGCCGCGGAATTGTAAGCGTTTCAATACCGATGGGATGCTCCTCCTGAACTGCCGCCCTAGCTTGGATTGGCGGAATGCTCAACTTTATTTCCTTGGTCCGCCCGTAGCAACCCTTGCTGATGATCTGGGCGTTGATGATCCCCAGCATGTCGAGCTCGGAAATCAAATCGCTGACGCGGCGCTGCGTTAGCACATCCAACCCACCCTGTACGCAAAGTTTGCGGTATACCGTGTACACATCACCCGTCACTATCTTGCGCGAGTTTTTCTCCGTTAATAGCACAACGCTGAAAAGTACCAGTTTCGACTGCGATGGCAGTGTTCTGACGACTTCTACCATTTTGTCCTTCTCCATCTTCTCGAAGGCCCGCCTGACATGGGCAACAGTGACCAGCTCCACACTTTCACGCTCGGCCAGTTCGCCCGCGGTGCGAAGTAAGTCGAGGGCTCGTCGAGCGTCACCATGTTCGCGAGCTGCATGGGCTGCGCAGAGCGAAATCACACCCTCACCCAGCACATCATCAGCAAAGCTCATTGCCACTCTTCTTTCCAATATGTCTTTGAGTTGAAGCCCGTTGTATGGGGGGAAAACGATTTCCTCCTCGCTAAGGCTGCTCCGAACGCGGGGGTCCAAGTAGCCAACGAAGTTCAAATCGTTGGAGATGCCCACGATGCTCACCTTTGCCTTCATCAGATCTGAATTCATACGAGTCAGATTGTAGAGGACGTCATCTCCGCTCTTCAGCACGAGCCTGTCGATCTCGTCAAGCACGATCACCGCGAGCTGTGGGTCGTGATCGAGCGTCCTGAAGAAACATCTGTAGACCTCGTCAGTCGGCCAGCCCGTCATAGGAACGCGTTCGGGAAAATCGAGGGACTTCACATACTCCCTACCGTAGCGCTCCCTGAGCTTATCCAAGAAGATGTTCGCAAGCGTCGCGAGAATTCTGTACTGAGTGTTAACTATCTCGCAGTTCAGATAAACCGGCTCAATCACCCGAGGCGCACGATCGCTCACGCGCTTCAGCTCCTTCATCATGTACTTTACGCTAGCTGTCTTCCCAGTCCCCGTCTTGCCGTAGATGAACAGATTCGACGGCGTTTCCCCTCGTAGGGGGGCCACAAGTATCCGCGCGAGCTGATGAATCTGCTCATCCCGGTGCGGTAGTTCCTCGGGTGTGTAGCTCGGTCGCAGATACTCCCGGTTTTTGAATATCGGCCTCGTCTCCAACAGCATGTCGAACAGGCCTTCCGATCTCCTCATTTCTACCTACCTCCTCTCCTACCTTCTCAAATGATTCTTTCAATCGCTTGCTCCAGCTGTCGAGTGCCACGGCCAAGCGATTGATCAGGAATAGCTCTTGGGGCGGCAGGGGACCAACGCTCTCTGGAGAAAGCGCCAAACGAACCAACTTTGGGATTCTAATTTCCATCAGGGTTGAGACCTGGGTCTGGATTTCCTCGGCTTCCTCATGCTGCCCAGCCGCCCGTGCAAACGCTATCTTTTGAGCAACCGACGAATAGAAATCATCTGGAAGGGGTGCGAGCCCAGATTCACGCTCCTCCGCCAAGAGGAGCTTCCGGAGCTCCGCTGGCGTGAGTTTCTGGAGGGGTTCCACAATCCCGTGACGCTCAAGGACCGAGGCCTCCCATGCCTCAAGCTGTGTTTCCTCCCCCTCCGCCAGTGGGCCCAGCTGCCTGCCCACCAACTTTATCGCTGGTAAATCTTTAAGGACTCGAACGCGTCTCATTTACTTCACCGCTCGTGTGACCATACCTTGCTTCGGCTCGTACAGGTGGCCCCTCATTTTCTCTTGCTCAATCAGCTCTTCCACAAATGACTGTTTGATCCCCTCAGACTCGGCGATACGCTTTATTTCCTCGACCGGCGCTGCCCCGCCGTACTGGCCCTCAAGCTCCTTGATGATATTCAGCACGCGGCGGATGTTATCTCGCTGGGATTTCGCCTTGCCTGTCATGAGCACGTCGATATCTAGCTTTCCCGTTTCGGTGTCGATCCCGGCCTCCTGCAAGGAGCGTTTGATGAGCAAAATAGCGCGATTTGCATCTTCAATGGTCACACGATCGCTTAGCCTCATTCTGGCGTTTGCCTTCGCCAGTCGCACGATTGCCTCGAGCTGCCTCACCGTGATCGGGAGCGGTGCCTCCCCTCGCTCGGCTACCCCCCTCCAATCAACAAAGAAATCCTCGATCGTCTTCATGACATCTTTGTTGTCGAGTTTCGGGTCGAGATTCTGGCGCGCGTAGATGATGATTTTGCGCAAGAACTCCAAGTTGATAGGTGGCTTGATCACTTTCTTGGGGGCGCTGTGTAGTTCTAGGATGTGATGGGCTATGGTCCTATCTTGATCGGCGCGCGGTTCGTCGCGCATAATGAATACCAGGTCGAACCTCGAAAGAATCACGGGATCTAGGGGAACTTGCTGCGCAATGGTGAGATTCTTCTCAAACCTGCCTAGTTTTGGGTTGGCCGCTGCGAGCACAGCGGTGCGAGTGTTGAGAGTTGCGACGATTCCCGCCTTGGCTACACTAATCGTCTGTTGCTCAAGTGATTCTAGAATCGCGTTCGAGTCCTCTGATCTCATTTTCTCAAATTCATCGATGCTTGCTAAGCCACCGTCCGCGATCACAAGTGCTCCTGCCTCGAGGGTCCAGCCGCCGCTTATCTCATCGCGGACCGCAGCCGCTGTAAGCCCGGCGCCCGTTGATTTCATGCCAGAGGTATAGAGGCCGCGTGGAGCGACGTTCGCGGCCCACTTGAGTAGCTGGGACTTGGCCACGCCAGGATCTCCGGTCAAGAGAACATGGGTATCGCCTCGAATTCTCGTTCCATCTAGCAAATCGATTGCCTCGCAGCCGAATAGCTGTAGCGCGATCGCCTCCTTGATCGCGTCGTGCCCATAGATGCTCGGAGCAATTGACTGGATGATTTTGTTTCTGATCCAGGGGCCCTTCGCGAGCTCCTCAATTTTGACCTTGTCCTCCGGAGTCAGCTCTGCCTCTTCAACCCCCTTCTGCAAGACCTCGATGTGGCTGACGAATAATATCTTCCGAAACGTCTTCTTTCGCTCATGGCGCCTGCCCTCTTGAAAGACGCGCAACACGCCCGTAATCACAATGTGGTTCCCCGGCACCGCCTTATCGACAAAATCGTCCCTGACTATGCTGTCCAACCTTCGAGGCATCCGCCCGCCGCGCAGCCTCTCGGGGGGCTCCTGCATACAAAGGCTCTGCCAGTCGCGGAAAACTGTGTTTTCGATCACGAGGTCGAACGGGCCCTTCCTACCGCAGTTCGGGTTCTCGCAAACGAGGGGCTCCCTGAAGAGTTCACCGACCTGAAGTATCCTGTTCTCCTCCCCGCAACGTCTGCATTTGAATACCGCCTCCGTCGCCTCCGGCTTTACCTCGCCCGCCCGTGTCAGGATTCCCTCAACCTGGATGAAATTGCCCACGTGCTCAGCACGAATTTTGCGAATTTCTGTTGACTTATCGAGCCCCATCACGCGCAAGCGCATTCCGGGAACCTTTGTTATACCTTCTAATACTTCGGCAGCGGCATTAAAAAAATCAGATGGGGAATCTAGAATGCTTTTAGCGAGTTCCATGTCGAACTCTAGGAGCCGTTCGAAGGCGATCACGAGTGATTTTCGCCCGGCTGCCGTTGTCCTGCGCAGCTCCTTGAGGACCTCCCTGCGGTGCAGGAACTTTTCTAACTTCTCCTTTGCTTTAGGTTCCAAGTTTTTCACCCCAGCGGGCAACGGTAGAAGAAAGAGTGGAGTTTGGGGATATAAAACTTGAACTTTTCGTTTTGCACTTTAAAACAAAAGTATGTATAACTTTTTTGCACGTTCTATTTATTTTTGTGTAACTATTTTTTACTCTAGGGCGGGGGATTACATCAGCACTAAAAAGCGATTTAATTGTTTTTAAATACATTTTAACGTCCCACATAAAATTTAATATTAAACAGAGCTTTTTTGAAGTCGTTTGGGGGGAGAGGTCACCGAAAGTATTCCCAATCCTAAATTCCTGAATTTATACCCTCTATTTTCAAAATGACCTTAAAATAGCGGCTTTTCTACAACGTACCTCTTTATTCCCCGAGTTCGAGTGGAAACAGTCGAAAACAGGGGAAACGTAGGTCATAAAGCTTTGAGTTCTGAGTTAAGCTTCAATTTTAAATTTTGGAAGTCGCCTTTTTACTACTAACGTATTTTCACGTACTCGTACGCCTGCGTCGCGGACTCAAAACAATAGTGAACCTTTTGATAATCACGCCTGAATTCGGCCACATCGGCTGCAACACGCTTGGTTTCCTCCCCATCGACGATCACCCGCTTGATGAACTCCGCTATCTCCCCCATTTCGCTCTCTTTCATGCCAATCCTCGTCACCTCAGACGTTCCCAGCCTTAGGCCACCTGGATTCCTAAAATGCCTTCCTTGTCTAGGATCCCAAGGTAAGAGCTCACGGTTGAGTATCACGTTGGCTTGCTCAAGTTTTCGCTCGAGCACCCCTCCATCTCCGTACTTGGTGACGTCTATGGCGAGGGTGTGCGAGGCTGTGAATCCCTGATCTGGGCACAGAACTGCTAGGCCTCGGTCGTAAAGAGCCTTCCCGAGGACCTTTGCGTTTTTCACTATTTGCGCCGTGTATTCCTTCCCGAACTCCAACATCTCCGCGAGAACCACCGCAAGACCCGCCACAGCGTGGAGGTGGTGGTTGCTCACCATGCCTGGGAATACCCCTCGATTTATTGGGTCCGCCAGCTCCTTTTTACACAAAATCATGCCGTGCTGGGGCCCCGGGAGGGTCTTGTGTGTGCTGCAGGTCACTACTTCGGCACCCTCGCGCAGGGGATCCTGGAACTGGCCGCCTCCAATAAGACCGATAACGTGGGCGGCGTCGTAGGCTACGTGCGCGCCGTGCTCTTTGGCCACCTCACTTAGCTCTTTAACTGGGTGTGGAAACAAAAATAAGCTCCCACCGAACATCACAAGCTTTGGCTTTAACTCCGCTATCTTCTTGGCAGTCGCCTCTACATCGATGTTCATGCGCTTCTCATCGAAGGGGAAATACTCGACCTCCAGACCGTGGACCGCCCCTGCCGCCCCTCCGAACTTCTTCTTCCCCATGGTGATGTGCCCCCCGGCGGCTATGGAAAGACACATCATGGTATCTCCGGGGTCTGTTAGCGCCGTGTACATGGCTAGATTGGCGACGGCCCCCGAAACTGGCTGCACGTTCGCATGCTCCGCCTTGAAGAGCTCTCGGGCCAGCTCCATCGCGAGCAGCTCCACTTGGTCGATATAGGTACATCCAGCATAGACCCGCTCCCCCGGCATGCCTTCAGCATAACGCCCACCAAAATCTGTTGTGAGCGCCTCCCGGACCGCTGGGGATTGCACGTTTTCGCTAGCTATCAGCGGCAAAACTGTCTTGAACCACTCGTGGTGCTTTTGCAACAGCCCCAATGTCCGGTCGTATGCTTCCCTCGGGCGCATTTCGTTCACCTCAATAGCTTTATTATTTCCTCATACCTCGCCGGAGCCTCGCGCGGGCGCTCCGAGACCATTATTGCCTCTTCAGGGTCTTTTAATACGTGCCCGGTTGCCACGCACACCACGCGCTCATCCCGCTTGATGGTTCCACGACGCACGAGCTTTTTGAGCCCAGCGATTGTAGACGCGCTGGCGGGCTCCGCTCCAATTCCCTCCAAGCGGGTCATTAACTTTTGGGCCTTGATGATTTCAGCATCACTCACTGACTCCGCCGTGCCCTTTGAGGCCCGGATTGCCCGAATTGCCTTTGGACCGTTCACTGGATTGCCTATGCGGATTGCCGTGGCTATCGTTTCGGGTTTTTTAACTGGCACGAATTTGTCAAGCCCCCTCTTGATAGCGTCAACGATTGGCATTGAGCCCTCGGATTGGATCCCGGTCATCATAGGTATTCCCTTCGTCAACCCGACCAAGTCGAACTCGAAGAAGCCCTTGTAAATCGCCCAGATGTTGGCGCAGTTCCCCATGGGCACCACCACACGGTCCGGCACTTCCCACCCAAGCTGATCCGCTATCTCAAATCCTATCGTCTTCTGACCTTGGGGTCTAAAGGGGTTCAGTGAATTCAAAAGATAGATGTCCTTCCGCTCCTCGCATATCCTTCGCACGATCGCCAGTGCCTCGTCGAAGTTCCCCTTTACTGCTATCGTCTGCGCGCCGTAAATCAGCGTCTGCGCCAGCTTGCCTCGTGCCACCTTACCCTTGGGGAGCAAGACTACGCAGCGTAACCCGGCCTTGGCCGCATAGGCCGCCAGCGAAGCCGAGGTGTTGCCAGTCGAAGCACACGCGACGGTCTTAGCTCCAAGCTCGAGCGCCTTCGTGACACCAACCGTCATCCCACGGTCCTTGAATGAACCCGTTGGGTTAGCTCCCTCAAATTTCACGTAGAGTTCCCGAACCCCGACTTCCTTGGCAAGACGGTTGCAGCGGTAGAGGGGTGTTCCTCCCTCACTCAAGCTGACGATTCTCGACTCATCTAAAATTGGCATGAACACACGATACTTCCAGACGCTCGGCGCCTCAACCTTCAGGCGCTTACGATTGAGCTTCCGCTTCAGTTCGCTTAGCTCGAACTCGACCTCAAGCAAGCCTCCGCATTTTGGGCACGTGTAAAATCTCTCGTGGAGCTTGAACTTGCTGCCGCACTCGATACACTCTAACCGCAAGCTTAGCCCCCAAGCGTTCGATGAATGTCTATCAGATCACCAAGCAATGAGCTGGAAGTCTCCTTCGGGCCCGCCCCGAAGCCCGTGATCGAGATCTCCCGCGCCAAATCGAGCTTAAAGGTTACCGCATTTAGGGTGCCACCAACAGCGAGTGGGTGCCCTAGTGGGACTAGCTTCGGCCCTACTTCCAGCGCCCCACGTTTCGCAATGCCGATGAGCTTTATCGTGCATCCCGCCTCTTGAGCCAGCCGAATCGCCTCGGGCCGAACTCGTGTGATGCCCGCTCTCTTGACCTCCTTGAGCCTTGCGTTCATACCCAACAAGGAGTTCGCTAGAATCGTGATTTTGCATGCTGTATCAATTCCCTCTATGTCGAGCGTCGGGTCCTTCTCGGCTATCCCAAGCTCTTGGGCTTCCCGCAAGACAACCTCAAAGGGGACACCTTCCTTGCTCATGCGCGTGAGGATGTAGTTTGTGGTGCCGTTGAGCACGCCCCTGATTTCGCGAATCTCATTTCCGGCCAACAGTTTCTTCGCGAGTCCCACCACTGGCACTGCCCCACCGACTGAAGCGGAATACCTGAATTCCACGCCACATCGCTTTGCCAGTGAGTCGAGCTCCCTGAATGCTACCACGAGCGGCCCCTTGTTTGAGGTTATGACGTGCTTTCCTGCCCGCATCGCCCGCTTGATGTGGGCCAGCCCGGGCTCTCCTGTCTTGATGTTGGTCAGTGTGAGTTCGTAGACGACATCCGCCTCGACTTCCTCGATCACCTGTAGGGCCCGCTTTCCTCGTTTCCCTCCCTTGTATGCTGCCACCGTTCCTGCCTTCTCGGTGGCTTTGAGCAACTTTGTTAAATTGAGCCCCTTTTCATCAACTACGGCGCCGAACTCGTCGACGGCTGCAACCACTCGGGGAATCAAACCATGAGCCTTGCGCAAAAAACCCGCTTTTTGAATAAACGCGCGGCTGAGCCCTCTGCCCAAGTTTCCGAATCCAACTAGCATTATGCGCATCATTCCGCCTCAAGTGAAGTTATCATGAGCAGGTCTTTTCTGTCGGCTATGCGCCGCATGCTGGAGATGACCAAATTCTTATGTTTCTCGTCATCGGCCATAATCGTCATTCGAGCTGCCGACTCCTGGCCGGGGGCACCCATCGCGAGACTTAAGTCGGATACCATTACCCCCTTAAGAGCGTTCAGGCGATCGATGGTGTCCCGAACGTCGGTGTGGATGATGTGGCCTATCAACAAAACTGTGGTCCTCACTGCGCCCTCACGTTCCCCAATCCGGACAATCCGCACCCCCATCGCCCGAAGTGCTGCTAAAATTCGATTGAGTCTCGCTCGCTCGCCGATCTCAAAAATCAACATGACAGGTAGCCGCCCGAGTGGTGTCTTTTTCTCGCGCTGGTGCATGATGCTTTGAATGTTGCCCCCGTAGCGTGAAATGGGCTCGAGCGCCTTGACGAGCTGTCCTGGGACGTCTTCGAGCTCCATTTCGAGCCTTATCAACAATTCTTCACCCTCGCTTCCCTCAAGACTTCATGCGGGGGCGCCTTCTCCTCGGGATTGAAATAATCAACATTTTCCCTTTCAGCTCAACTTCTCGCTCGCTTGGCGCCGCATCAGGTGGGAGCTCAAACGCCCCAAAATATGCCTCGCCACTAGGCTTCCGCGCGATGATTTCGAGCGCATTACCCAGCTGCCTAACCTCGACATCTTTCTTCTTCACTCCCGGCACCTGCATCGTAAGCACGATTTCGTCAAGACGCTCTATCTTCCCGCAGTTCGTCTCAAGCATGCGGGTTACGGGTTTGATCTCTTTCCGTTCAACCTTTGGCGGCTTCAGCCGTTCCACGGGTACTTCGGCTGGCGCTTCGAGGGGCGCTATCCTCATCGGGCGCTTGCCTATCGGTGTTACTTTGACCTCTGGTTTGCCTTTACCGAAGTCCCTTATCTCCACCTTGAAGCCCGTGACCCCCGGCCTTCGCTCGAATTCTCGAAAGTCTATCTTGAACTTGTTCTCCATTTCTTTGAACTCACGATCGAACTCTCGCAACATGCGCCATATACGCTTGAAGAACTCATCGTCGAATGGATTGTATGCCATGTGCTCACTAGTTAGATGTTTCGACTAGCACTTATAAATTTAGGAGTGGACACGGCGCTTCTCGCCACGAAAATTGAATCTTCCAGGGCGATTACTCCTCTTCTAACTCCTCGTAAGGTTCCACTTCAGAGTAGATGCACTCGCCGTTAGAGTAGTAGTCGCACTCAGGACAACACTCGTTCCGATTCTCACACTCATAGTACTGCCAACATTTAGGACAGCACTTCGGCATCCTTCCCCTCCCAAGAATTTTCATTTGATATGAGCAAACATCGCTTATTTAAGGTTTTCGACCCCTTCCGCCGGGAAGTGAGAAAGTTATTTATGGAAGTTAAACTAATTTTTTCTCGCGCCGGGAGAGCAAACCGGAAGGGCCTCTAGAATCGGTCTTGGTGGATCCCACTGGTAGGGGCCTCAGAGAGCTAGGCCGGCTCAACGAGGCCTTGAACAGCAGGCTGACAGGTTTGATTCAAAAGCTCTCGAAGGGTTGCGGCGTGGAGAACTCGTCAGGGTAATCCACACGGTCCGTAAAGGATCGGAGCGACATGGTTCAGCGAGCTGCTCAAAAGGCGGTTCGGGTGGGCTACGTCGTCCGCAGTCATCGAGATGCCCGCGGCTCTTATCTCGGCGCGCCTTTTTACAAACGTTCAAGTTGATTTATTTCAAGACTTCGCCCGTCTTCAAGTACCAAAGATAGAGATCCAGCTCGCCAAGCGTGAGCCCGAGCTTCTCCGCGAGCCTCACGAGCTTTTCCTCGATCTCCAGATATCGCCTACGTGTCAGCGAGCGGGGCACCTCATCGATTAATTCATATTCGTGCAACACGCTGAGCACATGCCGGTCCAAAATTGCTACATCATCAAATCCCACATTGCGCAAGAAATGGCTCGATTCCTTATAACCCACACCCCTCACGTTCTCAACCAGCCACCCACGAGCCTGCCGCACATCCGTGAATCTCTCGATGATATTCTTTATGTTGCGAAATCTGCGTGCCTCGACGATGAAGTGTGCCCGGATATTCGAAAATCGATGCCCCGCAGCCCTTAGCTTGTGCCTGAGTTCCTCGAGCGGGAGCGTCAAAAATCCCTCGCTGCCCAGCTCGCGCTGAATCTTCATCCCCCGCCTCGCGGTCGAGTTCGCCGTCAGGATGCAGAAGCAAAGCTCCGAAAACCATTCCTCGTTGCCCTTGCGGCTGAGCTCCTTGAACTCTCGCATCCTCCGAGCTATGAGTTTGCCTGTCTTGCTTCCCCTCAGCTCATTTACCCTGCCCGCTAAATCCGCGCTCACCAACTTGCCCCAACTTTCTTATTAAAATACAAACTGTTTAATGTGCTACCTGGGCTAGGCGATTGCGAGCTTCTTTTGGATTGGGGCGAGCTGCCATTGGCGGGCGTGCTTCACTAACTCGTGCGCCACCCGTGAAGGCTGTTTCCACTCAAACGGCCGCGCATCAGCAGGGCTGGAATCAAGCACGGAAAACTCTGCTACCTCATCTGGGGCGACAGGAACCGAAACCAAGCCCGACTCCGGGTTGAGGCTCATTGGCGCCAGCAATAAGCCTCGCCTCACCCGGAGCTCGGAGAGGAGGCAGGTATCCGTCCCTTGCTTTATCTCAAGGAAGGAAGAAACGCCATTAACTCGAATGCTCGAACGACGCTCGGTTAAATAGCTCACGATAGAATTTGTTAGTCCTCTCTGTAGGTCTGTCAGTGCATATCTATCTCCCGCCCAAGCTTCGGGGGGAATAGCCTCGAAAGGTATCAATAAATCAAACCCAAGTTGGCCGGAGTACTTGACCCACGGCTCAGAGATGCCATCCTCCGCCAGCGCTTCGGTCACCCAAGCAGTTACCCTCTTGGCAAACTCTAACCCTCCTCGCCTCGCCCGCACGATCCATACTAAATCGTGACCAATCGGGCGCGAGAAGTCCTGGCCAGGATAACGCCAGTAAGAACAATAGAATGCCGTCGCTCCTGAGGCCAAGGCTCGGTCAAAGGCCGCCGCCGAATCCAAGACAATGGGGTGCTCGCTTAGGTGGCGTTGAATGCTCTTGATGCGGGAGTTGTAGAAAGTGCATTCTCGCTCGCCGCTGCCTTTACTAGCACTCGCGAAATCCATTATCGTTTGTCTCACATCTAGGCGCCTGTAATAATCCATTTTCTCCCTTCAAACGAACGCTTGGGTGGAACTTTTAAGCGTCTTTAGGGGAGGGAGGTCACCGAAAGTATTGATACTATAGTAACAGTAAATTAGATTACTTTTCTCAATTGAATCAAGTACGGCTCAAGCCTGCGTGAAAATTCCTGTCTGTCGGTCCAGTCAACGGCGATAAACTCCTCAATCACGCGCAAAAGGCGCCGCGCCCGTTCAGCAAGCTCAGGGGGCAACTTCCTCTGCCCAGCCGTTGTTATAATATCATCCATTTCGGTGTTAATCTTCACCCGTTCTCGCCCAATAACATAACCAAAGAGTGCCTCCTCCATCGCGCGTTCTCTAAGCTCGGGATGTAGGATAGCGTCGAAACTGTGAAGCTCCATTGGTTGCCACCGGGGGTTAGAGAAGAATTCCTCCAAACGGGGGGCTGCTGCCTTTGGGACAGCAATGACACTCTTCCCCAGCTTCAAGTGAGGAATCGTCCCGAGTAGACCCCGCGCAACGTGAGTGTAAGTCTTTGTAGTACCGTCTTTTTTGGTTCGCTTTGTGGAGCTTGAGTACCCGAAAAGCTTGCGGTAAAAAAGCGTCTTGCGGGTGCCCGTAAATCTAATGTCAAAGCTGAATACCCTTGCAAGAGTCTTTTCTTGCCTTTCCACACAACCAACCCCTTGATTTCCACTGCAACCTATTTAGATTTTTACTGTTTTTTATGATACTATTGTAACAGTATTATTGTAATAGGTTTGTTTATTAGTTAACGTCCATGCGAAACAAAGGGGTCACACATCTCCAACAAAAGCTTTTAGCTGTCCGGTATACTTTTCGAGTGGTGATCAAACGGAGGCAGAGGAGCGCTTCAAGTGTGCGGCGCAAGGCACGAGTGAAGTGGTAACAGAAACAGAACTCCGCAAACTGCTGGATAAGGAGAAAATTACAGTCTACTGCGGCTACGAACCCTCCGGAAAAATTCATTTTGGGCATGCGCTGGCCGTGCAAAAACTCATGGATTTTCAAAAACTGGGCGCGCGCGTGATTGTATTGCTCGCAGATCTGCACGCGTACCTCAATGATAAGGGGACACTTGAGGAAATTCGCCGGGTGGCCGAGTACAATAAACATTGCTTCATCGCGTTGGGCCTCGACCCCAAGCGTACGGAGTTCTTGCTCGGGTCAGACTTTCAGTTAAAACCCAAGTTCATGATGGACGTACTTCGAATGGCCACCGGTATAACTTTGCTTCGGGCGCGTCGCTCAATGGCTGAGATAGCTCGCCATCTAAAGGATCCTGACGTGGCGCAGGTGCTCTACCCCCTCATGCAAGCCGTAGATATAGCTCACCTCAATGTCGATGTGGCGGTTGGGGGTATCGACCAGCGGAAGGTGCACATGGTCGCGCGGGAGAAATTGCCAGCGTTAGGCTATCAAAAACCCGTCTGCGTGCACATGCCTTTGCTTCATGGCTTGGACGGGGCAGCCAAAATGTCTTCGTCAAAAGGCAACTTCATCGCTATCGACGACGAGCCTTCAGTAGTCAAGAAAAAGGTGACGAAAGCATTCTGCCCGCCGAAGCAAACGAAGGATAATCCAATAATAGAATACGTTGAGCACGTTGTCTTGCCCGCTCTCGGCAAGCTAGAAGTTAGCAGGCAAGCGAAGTACGGAGGCCCGCTTGAAGTAGAGGATGCAGCAAAACTCCGGAAGTTGTATTCGTCCGGCGAACTCCACCCCACAGACCTGAAAGCGGCAGTTGCTGAGGAACTGGTTCGGGTGCTCGAGCCGGTTAGGCGATATTTTGAGGAACACCCGGACGCAAAACTTACGCAACCATCCTCAGTTCTTTGAATTTCTTGATTTAGTTAAAATTAAAACAATATTCATGTTTTTAAGCGCGCGCCGTCAATAAATTTGGGGGTTGAAATTTGCGTGTTAGGCCACGTTCGATAGTGATTGCCTCAGGCAAGGGTGGGACGGGTATTTAAAAGCCCTTGAGGACTGTGAGCAACTACTAAGGGAGTTGGGTTTCGTCGATGCCAAGGAGATCATAGACGGACTGAGGCGGAAGTTGTAACGAAGCAGCGAGTTATCGTGAATTAAAATCTTATCGAGCCGCCTTGCCCGAGAATAGGAGGAGAGTGAAGATCGAACGCGTGTTCAACGAATATCTGAATATCTAAGGAAATGGAAAAAATAGACGAGGATTACCTTTAAATAAATTTGCAAAAAGGAAATACTGAAGTGACTTCATTGAGTATAAAAACGATATTTGGATTTCCAATCACTAGAGCCGCTTTGTCCACCCTTTCTTTAATAATCATGATAGTCCTCGGTATTTGGATTACGATAGAACTCTGGATTAGAATTTCGTTTATAGTCATTTTGGCTATAATAAATTTTTGTTTAATTTATTTCAGTATAAAAAGGCCACCAGGTTTTAGTATTGAGAATTTTCTTAGGACAATGGTAAATTCCATATGGGGGGGAAAAGCAAATCATTTTAGAGCTAACGTCATGCTATATAATCCAAAAACAAAAAAATCGGAAATCAAATATGCGATTAATATGGATGGTCATAAAGATCGATATTTTCAGTTAGATGTAAATAAAGGATGTACAGGGCATGCTTTTCAACATAAAAAACCCTACTGGGTAGATTTAACAAAAGTAACACATCAAGATTATTTGGTTGACCCTACTAAAGTTTGGGAAAAAATGAAAAGCATACTTTCCGTCCCGATTTTTGATCCTGAAAATCCTCAGAAAAAACCGCTCGGAACTTTAAATGTTGACGCTGATTTAAAACTTAAATTATCTAAATTAAATAAGGAAAAAGTTTATTTGATTGTAAATACTTATTCAGATTGGATAGGCAAACTTCTAAAAAGGTGAGGTAATTGGTCAAAAATAAATCAAAACCTGAATTTCGATTAATAGAGGTGGAAAAAGGAGTTTATACCTTGCCATATTCAGGCAAACATGCTGTGGTTGAGGTTAAAATTAGAGGTTTAACTAAAGGTGCACATGCCATAGTTAAGGGTAAACGTCAAAGGTCTTGAATTTCCAGCTAGGTTCGGCAAACTTATCCGACTTTCGCTTTGAGCATTCCAACGCTTAACTCTATAATTAAGGAGTTCGCAAAGCTCGCGCCGTTTTCAAGAACTCGGATTTTGAAACCTTTGCACGTGGTCGGAGGGTCGAGTAAGTGAAGGGATTTCACTTAGGCCCGGCCACGCGCGGCCCGCAACCGCCAACTTCCAGTTTTGTGGAGGCTGAAAGCTTGGAGGCCGCGGTTTGCCGATAGAGAGTTTGAGGACGGATAAAAAAGGGCTTCGGTTCGGGCGCTCGGGGGATTGGAGAAGTGATTCCACCGGAAAGATTGAGGTCAAACCGATGACTCACGCCCCGCCGAACGCCGAAAGTGATTTTGGGCGAGGGGATAAAAGCTGTTGCGATCGGAAGTGAAATGAAAAAGGTGGTGTAGGTGAACCCTGAGATATCAGTTCCAGAATGGGAAGAAAGATTGGCAAAATGCATTAAAATCCTCCGAACCCACGATGCCGAGATGAAACATTTTTTTGGCAATCATGTTTTTATTCCTTTAAAAATTAACAAGGGAAGATTACTAGATAAAGACAGTTCAGATCTTAGAATGTTGTTCTTTTTTACCTGTACAACTAGGGCGGGCGGAGTTAATGTTGAAAGAATCAAAACTGCAATGGATTATTTCAATGCGCAGCAGGATAGTTTAATTGAGATCTTGAACGCAAAGATCGATTCTAATGTCAAGTTTGAGCGATTATGTGAAATTGTCTATCCAGAAAGAAGTATTGGAGTTGGACAAAAAATAGGAAGTCTGTTCTTAGAACTCTTGGTAGTGTATGGCGGGCGGGAGTTAGGCTTACTTCCCTTCCTTTACCTTCCGATTGATACCAACGTATGGAGGATTTTTACGGATAAATTAGGGGTTCCACCTGTGGAATTACCTAAACACATTATTGGTTACAAGATTTGGCAACCCAAATTCAGGACATTTCAGGAAAAATTAAGGAGGATAGCGGAGGCACACGATAGCCATAGAATACACTTCGATTACCTTTGGTATGTTGGACATATTTGCGGTTCCATTAAATGTATAGAGTGCTGGTTACAATCGATTTGTTTAAACAAGGAGATTTGATAGGTGAACGCCAAGCGCCTGATCATCACCCCCGGCGACTTTCTGGCCCGAAGGTTCGACGGGGGCTATGATAAGTTTATATGCCGAATGAAGTGCCAGATAGAAAAAGGCAACCGAAGGCTAGCGATCTACTCGCTTCTTGCTAGGGCGGAGTGCTGGCTTGCTTTCGTGGTCGGGGCATCAGCCAGCTACTTCGGCTTCATTATTGTTATCCCGCTCATTCTCTGCCTTTACCCGCTTATTGCCTTTGGCGATCCTCACATCTGGAGAAAAGTGTATGGTGAACTCGCAAAAGGGGTTGGTTACAAGGCATCTTTTTTGCTTAACCTAGACATGCTCTACTGGTTCGCAATCGGGTGGGTGATCGGGGTTTTATTGGTGGGTGCTTGATCTACTGACCCGAAAAGTCCCGAATTGCAAATCAAGTCCCTAATATAAAACTCCCTGGGGTTAGCGAGTTTTTTCGCCGCGCCGACCCTCCTCTTGACTATTTCAAACTCTCGTCGATAATCTCCTTTTCTTTCTCAGCTATCCCGAAAGTTAATGCCCCTTAACTTCCATCAAAAAGACCTGATTCTGCCTTCGTTGGGCAAGTTAACGGCATCGGGGTGGTGCGGCCGGTTGGATTCGAATCTGACATTAGGCAGGATCAAATGGAGAAATGGAACGTTTTGCTACTTTTTACTGTATAGATAGCTTTAAATAGTAAAATGTAGTAAATGTAACCATGTCGGAATATACCTCAATCCGTATGCCCGTTGAGAACTACGAGCTGGTTCAACAAGCAAGACGTGAACTGGCTAGGCGAGGGTATGGAATCCTTCCTAATAAGGTGACCCAATCATTGGATAAGGACACCACAGGCAAACTCGCTTTAGGAGTAGTCATAGGACTGGGTATTGCAGCTTTGTTATATCTCCTAAGTGAGTCTGGAAAAGAATAAACAGGTGAAGTAAATGTATCTCCCCCGCAGATATGTAGAAAAACATTGGTTGCCAAGCATTGGTGAAAAATTAGACAAAATCCATTATCGTGAGCCTCCTCCTGGTACCGGCCACGCAGAACTCGATCCAAACACCGAGTATTGTGAAGTTCATTATGACAAAGTGAATCCGCACCAAGATCCTTTGGGCCATCTCATAGAAGATTCACCCGAAACTTTAGTGGCTTTAGGTACCGGAGCTCTAGTTTACGCTGCAAGAAAGAATGTCGGCGAGGCGATTTTGGCATCCATTGGTAGCTATGCTGTCTTGAAGCTTATCAAATCGTTGTTCTAAACCTTAATGGATACTACCTACTTGCCCAATATCATTTTGAGCCGTCAAAACTGAACCCAGGATGCAGCTCAAGGCTTTTTCTTCCCCGGTTTCTTCTTCGACTTTTTCTTCTTTCGCATCATAGATTTCACCATTGAAACATGCTCTGAGAAGATAAAAGACTTTACCATAAGTTCATCACCTTGGCTTCAACAACCTCGTCGATTTTCGCGCACCTTTACACGAACGAGGGCGCAGTAGAGGCCGTGGCCCTGTTCATACGCGAGGTCCTACGACAGGATCCAGAGCTTGCGAAGCGCATCCTAGAGCAGTCTGGGATGGCGACCTTACTGGCGGAGCTAGCGTCATGTGATGCGTCACATCGACAATCCTAAATAAATTTAAACCAGACCTGGCCAACAGCTCGTTTAAGCCTTTTCCACTCGCTATTGCGTAGTTCGAATATGGTTACATTCCTGCGTAATTTTCTATGTAGTGAGTCCGGGATGTTTAAATCTTTAATCATCATGCCAGGAGTAATGTACCACCTTACATTTATTCTGTGCGGAAAATCAAGTTCATCCGAGCAATAAAAGTATCTACCAACAATTTCCCCAAGCCCAAAAACTCTTTGAGCACTATACGCCACTACCTTGTCACCGATGTTCATTCTATCCCGAAAATAAGTAAGCTGTTCTAGAATGTAGTTGCGCTTCCGCCATCGCTTTGCGCGAAGCCTATCAGACATTTCCACTTCACTGAGACCATCCAGATTTCCAATGTCCCAACCGATTGCAATGACATTTTTTTCTTTGAACCACCACCAGTCCCAGCCGTTAGATCCTGGAGAAATTTTCCAAAATTTAATCATCTAACTACTACGTATTTCATTGCGATGTTAGAATTTAACATCTTCTGATTCGTGGATTTTCGGTCTTACTAGCGAAACGCGTCTTGGAGCGGTCTGGTCTAGCTTCCGTACTGACAAAGCAAGCTTCGATGGTAGTAGTATTGACAAAAGCAAAAGCTTTAAATAGTCTTTTACAAATACTTAGTCATGACAAATACAACTACAAAGGAGGTGAGATAATGGAAGAGGAAATAAAATCCAAAATCAGTGTAGAGTTGACGGGCATATTAGAACGTGTTGAAGCAATTGAACAAATATTGGAGCTTAAAGCTGGAGCCCAAGATGCGAGGCTTCAAGTGTTAAAAGCCATTCATATAGCGGGCAAGGTGGTTCCGTACAAGAAGTTCTGGGAGATAGGCGAGAAGTACGGATACGATAGGAGGGGCTTGGGCGGTTTGTTCGCTTGGAAAGGAAGAGGCGCACTCCTGACTTATGTTGCTGGAGACAAGGTGGCTCTGACCCCAGAAGGCGAAGAATTACTTAAACGACATGATCTGGCTGATTAGGGTGCCAGCTTGAGTCTTGCTTTCACTCTACTTCCCACTTTGGGGCCCATTCTCCATTGCGGCAACATCTCCCAATCCGCAGGTTACCGGTCTGCAATACGTGAAATGGGTGAGGTTGCCCCACATTTTCTTATTGGCTTACAGGATTATCTTACAGAATGCATAAAGACAAAGCTTAAATACGAATAGCGTATAGTTTAAGTGATGATTAAAAACAATTATAATTCGATAAACATGGTTTCGGAAACCCGCGTGCAAGCACTTTTGGATGCATTAAAAGAGGCCTATCCGCAACCGCTAATGATCAAGGAACTCGCTCAAAAGGCAGAAACATCCGCGAACACGGCGGGAAAATACGTAGACGTTCTGGAAGCCAGGGGGCTCGTTACTGTTCAGCCATACGCCACGGCCAAGCAAGTGGTCCTCAGGGAGCATGGCGAAGCAGTGAAAAGGGGCGGGAAGCCATGAACAAGCCAACGGTTATCCCACTCCAAAGTGGCTTAAATATTACTTTCACCCACCTCTCCCTCCCCAAAAGCGGCTTGAACGCAGAGGAGAGGAACCTCATGGAGGTGCCAAACGTGAGGTTCGTTGGCCCCGCGCGGTTCGTCACCCGGCCGCCGACACGGCGAAATCCTGAATACTTTCGGGGCCTCTCCCCAAAACCGGCGAAAATCCATAGTGGCAAAGCATATTGGTGAGGACAATGGACAACAGACCTACCGTTATTGATTTGTTCTGCGGCGCCGGTGGATTGAGCGAGGGCTTCAGATGGGCCGGTTTTAACGTGATACTCGGTCTGGATAACGAAGAAACTTTCATGGAAACTTTCGCAGCAAATCACGAAGAGGCAAAAATAGTTTGTGGGGATATAAGAAAGATATCGGTGAATGAAGTAAAAAAAATGATTAAGCATGAAAAAGTCGATGTTATCGTTGGCGGCCCACCGTGTCAGGGCTTTTCGTCTTTAAGACCTTACCGCGCCTCTACGATTGAAGACGAGCGTAACGATCTTTACATGGCATTTGCATTATTTGTTGATTTCTTCAGGCCAAAAGTGGTTGTGATGGAGAATGTGGTCGGCCTGATCACTCATAATTCCGGCCACACATTGGATAAAATTCTCGACCGCTTTGAATCTCTTGGATACGCTGTGGACTGGAGGATACTGAACGCAGCAAGCTATGGGGTACCAGAGAAACGGGAGCGCTTCATCATGATTGCTACGCGAAATAAAAGCGCGGTGCGTTTCCCTGCTCCTACACACTATTTCTCAGGGAGGGTTATCGGCCACAAGGATAAGGGCCGATATATATTGGCCGACACGAACCATCCTAAGGCTCTCTCCGTAAACGATGCCATTAGCGACCTCCCTCCTCTTAGCAGTGGACAACAGGCGCACGAATATGACCGAGAGCCTGAAACCCCTTACCAACGAGATCGAAGGTCAGGGTCTACCAAGCTAACTCTGCACAAGGCAGCTAATCACAACGATAAGATGCTCGAGGTCATTAAACATGCAGGTGAGAATATTAACTTCATTCCGAAACATCTCATTACGAGCGGCTTCAGTTCCTGTTATTCTAGATTGAGCGGGAACGATCCTTCTACAACCATTACTGTAAAGTTTCAAAGCCCAGCATCTAGTAAGTGTATTCATCCAACTCAAGATCGGACCATTACGCCCCGCGAGGCCGCTCGAATACAATCATTCGATGATTCATTTATATTCAAAGGATCTATCACTCAAATCTGTGGCCAAATTGGAAACGCTGTCCCTCCGCTGCTTGGCCGAGCAATCGCAAGCACCGTTTCACAACTCTTAAATCAAACAGGACGCAAGACGATTAATTATGCAATCACCCAAAGCAGTTAGCCTATTTTCATCCGCCGGAATTGGCGAACTAGGTTTAATACGCAATGGAATCGATGTAATCGCTGCCAACGAAATTCTTACGAACCGGTGTAACTTGTACCGTGATAACTATCCCCGGCCTTATATGTTTGAGGGTGACATCTGGGAACTAAAAGAAGATATCGTGCGATTTGTGACTGATTTAGTCGGCCAAGATGAAGTATTTCTGGTCTATGCGACGCCCCCATGTCAGGGCATGTCGAGTAACGGAAGGGGTAAGTTAAAAGCCGAGATTAAAGTGGGGAACCGCCCAAAGGAGGATGTACGCAACAGGCTCATTATACCAGCAATGGATGTCATCTGTTCATTAAGACCGCAATGGGTCTTATTTGAAAATGTGCCTCTCATGAAGGACATGGTAATCCGAACCGACGATGGCCATATTAAAATTTTGGACTATATATCAAAAAGGCTCGGCGATGATTACAGCGGAAGGGGAGAGGTCTTGACCTGCTCAGACTATGGTATTCCTCAAATTCGTAAGCGTCTAATTACCCTGTTCACCAGAAACGAAAATGGAAAACAGTACTTTAACTCCAACGGGGGAACCTTTTTCCCAAAACACGAAAGGATCAGACCGCCCACACTTCGTGATGTTATCGGTTCTTTCCCTCCATTAGACTCTATTGCAGGTAAAGAGTCGTGCCCCTCTTTTCATCCGATGCACTATGTAGCAATAATGAAACCTGAAAAATACTGGTGGGTCTCAAACACAAAAGAGGGGGACAGTGCATACAACAATCAATGCGTTAACCCCGACTGTACGTTTCAATACAACGAATTGCATGTGGACACGTTTCAGAACGGTCGATGGCAGTCTAATAAAGATACTCCGATTTACTGTAGAAAGTGCGGTCATCTTCTTCCGAGGCCGACCATTATCGATCCGAAAACAAAGGAACGGCGACTAATCAGCGGGTTCCATTCCGCATACCGACGAATGAAGTGGGATGAGCCTTCACGAACTCTCACACAGAACTTATTTTATGAGGCCTCTGACAACAAAATCCACCCTGATCAAAACAGAGTTCTATCAGTATACGAGGCTCTTGTTATCCAAACGATTGTTGACTACAACTACAACTGGGCATTGAATGGAAGACCAGTCCCGACTAGCCTTATTGCTGAGGTTATTGGTGAGAGCGTCCCGCCAAAGTTAATTGATTTCATTGCGAAGAAAGTCATCAGTATAACCGAGGCCGCTTGCGACCGATGCAACTCGCACTGTTCTAAAGCAAATTCGTCGAGACATGAAACTCTGCACTGAGGCACCAATCTTGATCGTAAACATAACTCCCTATATCGCGAGCCCAATCTGACGCAACTTGCTCAGATATACCGGATGGTTTCGGACCACAACAGGATTTTTCATGATTTTTTCGCATCCGCTCAAGCTCAACGAGGTGTTGCTTGTTTTCTTGGACCCAGCCTTACCGATACTAACCTTGCTCCAATCTTCAGCAGGAACAAGCTCTGCGTACATTACAGCCATAATCTGAGGAGTCTCTCTGAGTTCATCGCAATAGTCATAGTACAATCCTATCAGGTTTTCACAGCTCGTATGATGCCCCCAAAATGTAATTGAATTGAGGTAGTTGACTCGGGGTAACCCCACGAAAAACTCATTCAATCCTAGCTCCCTCTGAAGTCGGGCTCTGTAATTGCTAACAGGATTTCCAATAGTCGACTTTACTTCAATACCACCGTATTTGAACGGAGCCAAATATGACTTGTTTGGAGTCAACGCACCATCGTCTGAATGATTAAAACATTTCAAACGGAAGTGCTCAAGTGCCTCTGTTGACGAGACATCGAGCAGATCTGGTCGACCGTCGGCATGCGGATTGGTCACGAAACCATCAATTTCAACCGCAAAAATGCGAGCAAAAACCTCCCCGATGAAGCCACTAAGATTCCGCTGTCCAAGTATTGTGTAGATGCCGAAATTTAGCTCCCTGAGGAGATCATTAAGTGTATGTAAGTAACTGTTGGCTCTAACTACGATCTTTATGACATCAGCAGGTGGTATAATGACTTTTTTCCCTGTCTTCTTGCCCGTGTAGGAGATGGGTTTTTTTTCGAAATACTCGGATGAACTCATAGTCATCTTGATGCCTCTAAACCAAAGAAGGAGAGATATCGAGGGTCATCGCGACAAAGCCTCATTCCTGACCTGAGTTTTTCCCATCCTGACGGTTCAATTACCGAAAACGATGTCATCGTACTGTTCTCCCTTGGGTTTTGCTTCTCCTTCCAATCCGACTCAGAAAGGCTATCCGAAAACATCACGGCAACGATCTGCGGACATCCGTCTATAAAGTCGCTAAACAATGCCAATAAATTGTTTGTGTATGTGTGATGCGCCTTCCAATCTAGTTTATTGTTGATCTTTCCCAATCGTGTTTGGCCTTGCGCTAAGTTGGTCTTAGCCTTTTTCGTCCCGAATGTGTTTTTGACCTCTATTCCACCATAAGGATACTTGACAAATGCCTTTAGGTTGCCTGCCTTCCATCGTTCGATGTCTAGACGGTATTTGGGTTTTGAAGCGTTCAACAAGTCAGGGTAGCCGTCTATGTTTGGATTCCGCTCAAGTCCAGCATGGTTATCGCTTATGTCAGAGACGAGAGTTTCACCAATGAGTCCGCTGATCATCCGAAAGTCAATTATCTCAAACACGTTCAGCGCCATTTTTTCTGTCTTCAACTTGAGCTGCCGAAACTTATTATTGACCCGTTCTACCGATTGAGCAATGATCTCAACTTCCAATGCGAAGCCGTCGGCCAGAATGATCGGGGACCTGTCGATTTCCTTCATAAGCTTTTTTCTCCTTGGTTTAGAATGTCGACGGGGTCCACATGATGACTGTAGCGCGCCTCAAGGGGGTGATTCGGGGGTTTAGTAGCAAAGCCGGCAACCATGCCAAACACATCCATCTATAAAAATAGCCATCTTATGCTTTCTGTTAGCAAAATCTGGATTGCCGTAAATGCCCTTTGGATGGTAAGTGAAACCAAGGGCCATCATAACCTGCCTGATTTTAAGCTCGGGTTTCGTATTTGAAGCTCGTATCTGAGCCATGTTATAGCTTCTCTGCTTTGGTGTAAGAACGTCTGCCATCGAATTTTGATTATGTGGGCATCGCTTAATAGTTTCTGTGTAACATCACGCATTTCGCATATTGCAAACCGGTAATCTGCGAAACAGGTGATGTTACCTCCAAGAGGGAACGAGCCCCAAAAGCAGGGAGTAGTAGTGACAAGTAAGGTACAACCCGACTTAGCTTAATCGGTTGCCACAAGACTTTCGGGAAGTGTCCCAATTTGCCCACTGTCCATCGTAGCGGAGGTTATTTACTTGGATCTGTGCTTTACATCCTTTAGCAGCTTTTTTTCCTTTTCGGGCAACTACAGCGGAAAAATCTGCACCGTCTTCTCTTTCACTTTTTTCGTATCCTGCGATTTTTAGTCTCGTCCTAGTTAAGTGTTTGTAAGTGGCGAGAAAAGCAAAGGTGAACGTGGATATTGCAGTGATGATACCAGTTATTGTCCCAATATCCATTTTCTCCCCTCTTTGTTTTAGTGGTAGATCTTAAGAAAACTTGCTGGCGTCGAACCACTTCACCCTCACTAGGAGCTTCGCCAGCCAAATCGTAAATTCATCGTAGCCCTCGAACAGGTCGAGTTTCGGGAATTCCTTTATCAAATTCTCCACTAACCGTCTCTGCTTCTCGTCCCGGGCACGGTCAGCACGGCGGGCGAGGGCCTTGAGTTCGCGGTAGTTTATGCTACCACCCACCCCGCCACCCACCCGACCGCGAACCAGTAGAGCATGTCCAAGTTAAGCAGAAAAGATGCCCTGCAGCCAGCACCTCCCGTCAGCCGCCCGTAAACCTTGCGCCACATGTAAGGGTCGCCGAAGGCAATCAGCGGGTAGATGCAGAGCACCAAGGGCACCACTATGGCAAAACCAAAGTAGCTAGCCGACGCCCCGACCACTAAAGCAAGCCCGCACTCCGTCCTAGCGAGAATCGAGTAGATGGCAAGCTTGTGGCTACCCTTTCTAGTCCCGCACCCTATCCGGCCAACGAACTTGGTGTAGCCCTCGTCGAACTTCCGGGCAAGGAAGTCGCCGGGGGTGAGGATTAGGCGCTTGGCGTTCATCTAATCGTAACAGTTTTTATCCTCGCGCCCAAAATCACTTACGGCAATCCACGGTCACCCTTCACTAGGTCAGCCGTGGCACCACCACACATTTAACGATTTTTCCACGTTTCCACCTAGTCACCACATATCGCGCACCACTCAGATTGAGAACTGTACTGTGACGATCTACGGCGACGGGGTACTGTTAACTTATTTGACCTGAAAATGATATATTCTAATTGGTGAGTAATTGGCGAGAATAAAGGCAGGGCTAGAGCAATATTTCTCAATTGTAATGATCATGCTTATTTTTATGATTATGGTATTCGTTAGCGTTACAATCTTATTTGGCCTAGGGGCAGGGCTTTTGGCAATTATTGCAATTTGGGTAATCTTATACTTGGTATTGGTCTATCTTCCAAGTCGGAGAAAAAAACATTATCAAAAGCCTATTTCAAAAGTACCCGAAACCATCTTTGGTTTGCTACTGTAAATATTTGACAGTTTTCTTATTTTTTGAAATCCCTTTCATAAAGATTTATCGCGATTTTTGCATTCCTTTTAAGTTCCCCTTTTAATTCTGCATTGGACTTATTTTTATATGTAGATTGAACGCTTTCAAGATATGCTGAAAAACTATTTCGTGAAGCCAAGATGAAAATAAAAGAAAGGCCGGAACACATCTACACAGATGGCTTGCAAGCTTATAGGGCTGGGTTCAAGTGGACATTTTACAGTAGCGGCGCGGAACTCGTACAAAATGTAGGGATAAACTCAAGAGTTACCAACAACATGGTGGAGCGACTTCACGGCACGCTAAAAGATAGGCTTAAAGTTACAAGGGGTCTCGAAAACGCCGAGGAGATGCTAAAGGGCTGGTTCGTGCACTACAACTTCATAAGACCGCATCAAAGTCTGGATGGCAAAACGCCAGCAGAGGTCGCCGGAATAAACTTGAATATAAACGATGGGTGGGGTGACCTGATAGAATTGGCAACTAGGTATAAAACATCATTAATTTAAACTTTCACTTGAGTTCGAAGGTTCTTTCGATTTAATGATCATAAAAATCGAGGCTTTATAACCAATCGATACCGGGCACACGTTAGTGTTTTAAGGGGGTGGTAATATGATTAAACAGGGAAAAAATGATGATTAGGTCGTCTGTAGGTTGCCCTAATCCTCTGCCTTTGATAGTTATTGACTGGCATAGAAAGAAGTTGTTTGGGAAGGTGCGCCTTCAAAAACTTGTTTTTTTGTGTGAAGTTGAAGGTAAAGATCCAAGATTATCTGATATTTTTAACTTTGGCTGTTATAAACATGGCCCATATAGCACATCTTTGACTAGCAACATAAATGGCTATCAAGCAAGTAATACAATAAAAATTGAAACAAAACATAAAAACGGCAAAACTCTAACTAGTTATTATCTTATCACCAAAGGGAAACAAGAGGTTACAAATTTTTTTAATAATTTTAGAAATAGTTACTTCGATATCAAAAGAGTTATGGACAAATATGGGAGATGGGGAACTGACGATCTTTTAGATTTAATTCATAAGAATTTTGTAGACTTCGTAGAAAACCCGACTCCCCTCAAGGAAAAAGCTGAAGCAATGTTAGATGCGGCGGAGAGGTATGAGAAAGAAGCTCTTAGCTCTGCCCAAGATGAAATTATCACTTATTCAATGATAACGACAATTTTGGGGGAGCTTTTTTTGAAATTGAGTGCGAAAGCAAAAACAAACATCGCTAATTCTAGTTCTGAGACAAAAAACAAACATTTTCAAAAATGGTGTAGGTTCTTAAATAATAGCAACAAAATTTATGGATTTTTACATAGAACTGAATTTAAAATTCCCAATAAGGAGATACTTCTGTTCATTCAAAATTATGTTTTATCTTTAGCAATTGAAGCTGAAAAATATGAATTATTCCCAACTGATAAAGAATTATTGTCAAATGTGCCTAAAGGTTCTATAGAAAAACTGGAAGAAATAACTAGTAAACTCATTGCTTAGGTGGGATACTTATTCAGGTTGTTCTCCCAGATTCTAATTTTATACTTTCATTTTTGGGAGGTAAAATAAGGCTCCGCTATGAAATCGCAAGAAAAACAATCAGGGAAGTATTCAAAGGCGAGAAAATTGGCGTATGGACTAATACGATAAAAGGAGGAGTATACCGAAATGTAAAGAGCATAATAAGAAAATGTTGTAAAGGAAAGACGGGGCACGCAGCACGTATTACGGCAAGTATTTACATAAACCTAAAGAAAATTGAAGATACTTTTATTTTGGAAAGCGGATTCGATCAAGTCAAACTTAACGAAAACGAGCGAATAGCTAGAACGTGTTTTCGTGGCCAAAAAGCTCATGAATTCATAAGACAAGGGAATAGACCGCCACAATCTCATGATATTACAATACTTGCGGAAGCGATGATTTTGAAAGAAGAATATAATGAAATATCGCTGTATACTTATGATAAACACTTTGGATTTTTTGTAGATGAAATAAAAAAAATTGTAGGAATTTGTGTTACATTTTGCGGCCTTCAATAAAAAGTTAAATTTTAGGTCAGGTCAAATAAGTTAACGGAACCCGGCGACGGTGGGGCCTCCATGACTTTCAACCTTGAGCCTGTCCTCATCCCCGTTGGGAGGACCGCATCCGCAGATAACTCGAACCTAGATCCAGTTACATTTACAGTTGGGCTGACATATCTCGCTACTCTGAGTGCGACGGCAACGGATGGAAGCAGCGTGACGAAGTCCTTCTCGACAACTTTTGCGGCGGGAACCAATATACCCACCCGATTTTTTTATTTTTTCCTCGTGGAGTTATTTTGCTTGTATTTTTTGGTGGACCATGGATCGCTTGGTACATTCGCTCGGCCAAATCTGAGAAATTTATTATCTTGTCATCCTTGAAGCCCATCACGAACCTGTAGAAAAGCGCCAGCCCTGCCTTAATTGCGTTCGAAGAATCATCCCCGTCAACCTCTCCCCTCTGTTCCCAAGGATCCGAGTGAAAAACTGCGTTCCTCCTTTTCCTGAGCGCGTGCAGTTCCTCCCTGAGGCTTTCATCTATCAACCCAAACATATACAGCTCGTCTATTTTCACCCGTACGGCCCAATCTCTACTGGCGGGCGGCGCAGGGAATTTCTTGGTCATCATCTCCGCCCAAACGCAGTTTACCATAGATTCGATGAAAAGCCAACCGTGAATGAAAGACAGGAAGAAATTGTTGTGGAAATAGTAGTATCGGCTGTAACCGAGAAATTGATAAAAATCGCAGGTTTTGAAATATCTATTGTTCTTTATCGCTTCCCACGATTCGAACATCGCGAGGGATATGGGGGCGAATTCGATGGCGGGAATCAGCAGTTTCCATCCCGAGCCCCCTCCTCTGTGCCTTTTGCGATGAGATCTCCACAAGTTCCCCCCCAAGCCCGTCCATCACGGTTATTATGTCCGATCCGGAAACGAAGTCGAACGGGATGCCAATGATGTTGAAGACGGCGATGGCTCTGTTGAAATAAGCAACGACGTCGGACGTTTTTGTACGAGAACTTAACTTGGCCCAGAGGAACCCGCCCTTAAAAGTGACATCGACATCGAGCAACTTGGTTGTTAATCCCAAATCATGTCTTTTGCCTTCTATCTCGTCCACCACAATTATCGGCGGCGATAGCCTGATCCTAATCTCTTTGATGGTCGCTTTGAACCTCACGACCTTGCCAATGTCTTCGTCTGTGAGTCTGGTGATAAACTTAGCTTTCTTCTTCAATTCCTCAAACCTTTCAGTATCGGACATTCAATCCATCCATGTTCAGCTCAAAATGTTTTATAAATTTCGGGCTCCCCGAGCGCCCGAACCGAAGCCCTTTTTTATCAGCCCTCAAAACGTTTATTGGCAATCCGTGGCCTCCAAGCTTTCAGCCTCCACAAAACTGGAAGTTGGTGGTTGCGGACCGCGCGTGGCCGGTTCGAGTTTTGGTTACCTCCATAACTCTAGACGCTCCGACCACGCGCAAAGGTTTCAGTAAATTTTAGGAGTACTTTTCAGACTTTAGGAGCAGAAGTCACTTTAAGAGCAAAGCCACCTCGACTACCTGTAATTAATAAGCCTCCAACAACCTAACTTTTTAGGGAACTTTTTTGCCCCGGCGTTCGGTTTTCAGGAGCCTTTCGTAGAACTCGATCAGGATCGGCACGTATTTATTCTCCATGTTCAGCTTGAAGATTCTCATCCGCTTCGACGGTCTTTCCTCCAGCAGGATTCCATTTTCTACGAGGATGTGGATGCTCCTCGATATTGTCCCCGGGTTGATATGCGAACGTCTGCCCACCTCCCTGAGGGTCATCCACCTGCCCCGATTCTCCTTCCCGAGAAACGCATCAACTATGTTCACGCTGGTGGTTCTCCCGAATATCTTTTCGAGCATTTCATCACCCCAAAATGGTTCTGCAACGTAAAAGGAGTAATCTCAACGAATGTTGCGAAAAGCAACAGTTAAAAGGATGAGGCGATAAAAGTATATGGAATGTGTGGGGCTGGGCAAATTCCGAGGACGAACAGCATAAAGCGAAGGGGCCTGATCGACATTTACGCCGACATACTAGGTGCTATCGATGACGGGGCCTGCAAAACCCACATCGTCTACAGGGCCAACCTGAACTTCGACCGGTGCAAACGATACATAGATGACTTGGCCAAGGGCGGACTGGTAAAAGTACAGACCAACTCGCCATCGAACTGGGCTGTCACCGAGCGGGGCCGCGAGTTCCTAAAGAAACAGAGGGAACTCAGAGGACTCCTCTCTTGATAGGATCATGATCCCCGTGTCCCCGCCGTTTTGTTTTTTAAGAAAAGGGTGGATGAAGAAGTCACGCAGAGAGCATATGAAGGAGTTAAAATTGTTGAAGAGGAAGCGTTCGAGATGATGAAGAGGATAGGTTTCAAAATAGACGAGATATACGAGATCCTCAAGGACCTCAAGTGGCACGATGCTGAAGAGATATCTAGGAAGGTCTCGCTACCGCAGCCGAAGGTAAGGGAGGCCCTCAAGCTCATGGCTAGCCTCGGCCACATCGAGTACGGGCGAGGGGGGATGAGGATAGACCACAAGACGCTTGGGTGGCTACGCGCGACCGTGCCCCCTACACGCCGTGGCCTAAAATGCCAAAGAAGGCCGAAGGGAAGAAAATGATAGTGGAGTTCGGAGTCGGAATCCTCGCCATATGCGCGGTCGGCTATGCGGTTCGCCGGTACAGGAGAAGGGCGAAGTGGGCCAAGATACGCGAGGAGCAGCTGGAGAAGCTAAAGTTGCTCAAGAAGATGGGAGAAAAATGATGGTGGAGCTCGGTGTCGGGATCCTCGCCGTGGGCGCGGCCGGCTATGCGGTCTACTGGCAAACGAGGCGGGCGAGGTGGGCCAAGATGCCGAGGTGGGCTAGGACACGCGAGGAGCGGGCGAAGAGGTTGAAACGGCTCGGGGACCACATAGATTCGCTCTGGGGTGAGATGTACAGGGAGGAGAAGAGGTCAAAACGGCTCAGGAGGAAGGGGGAAGTAAAGTGACGGTCGTGTTACCCCTATCCGACATTCCGACGAACATACTTTTAGAAACTCGCGCAATCCACCGGTGTGGCTTCCCAGAGGTGAAAGCTTTTGGGTGAGGTTATCCATCCGGCCGCACTGGTGGGCGTAGAGGGGGGAACGGCGAAAGGCACCGGCGGCGTTGAAGACCGCGCCGACAAGCGAGTATGTGGCAGGGACGGGTTTAAAATTCCCTCATACTACCCGAGCGCGGCGGGGTCTGGTCTCGGATATTTTTGCACGCGACCGCCGTGGCCCGCCATTCCCTCTTCCCTTCATTCACTCCACCCGTCCCGTCCCTCGAAAAAAAATAGCGCACGAAACGGTCTGGGAGAAACGCCGGGTCTACGATAAGGCGGGCTTGAAGGTTCTCGTGTAAAGGTGCGCGAAAATCGACGAGGTTGTTGAAGCCAAGGTGATGAACTTATGGTAAAGTCTTTTATCTTCTCAGAGCATGTTCCAATGGTGAAATCTATGATGCGAAAGAAGAAAAAGCCGAAGAAGAAACCGGGGAAGAAAAAGCCTTGAGCTGCATCCTGGGTTCAGTTTTGACGGCTCAAAATGATATTGGGCAAGTAGGTAGTATCCATTAAGGTTTAGAACAACGATTTGATAAGCTTCAAGACAGCATAGCTACCAATGGATGCCAAAATCGCCTCGCCGACATTCTTTCTTGCAGCGTAAACTAGAGCTCCGGTACCTAAAGCCACTAAAGTTTCGGGTGAATCTTCTATGAGATGGCCCAAAGGATCTTGGTGCGGATTCACTTTGTCATAATGAACTTCACAATACTCGGTGTTTGGATCGAGTTCTGCGTGGCCGGTACCAGGAGGAGGCTCACGATAATGGATTTTGTCTAATTTTTCACCGATGCTTGGCAACCAATGTTTTTCCACATACCGGCGGGGGAGATACATTTCCATCACTTTGTCTAACCCATGTGCTAGCGGTTGTTTTCCAAGTTTTTTATTGCCCTAAAAATCAGCCAGCCAGCGAAGGCTCCAATGCCCATGGCCATCAGAGCTTGAGTGAGTTCCGTATTCTTTTCTTGCCGAGCCCTCATAACTGCCAGCTTTTTAGCCTCAAAAAGCTTATTGTACGCTTCAGCTGCCACTTTTATCGCTTTAAATTTATCTTCTTCTTCCATTTTTCCATCTCCTTATGGTTTAATCGAAGTTACTTATAGAAAACTATATTTAAAAGCTTTTTGGTTGGGTAGTTTTACACATAAATTAGGGAAATGGGGCGGAGAGGAAATTGACATCTGCTTTGACGACATCTTCCTAATCACTCGTCGCGCTTAGGCCCGTGATTTTTCACCCCCACCTTCCGCGTTCAGCTCCGCCAGCATAGATGCTATCCCAGACCGTTGCAAAATGCTCTTCGCAAGCTCTGGATCCTCTCGCAGAACCTCGCGGACGAACAAGGCCACGGCTTCTTCGGCACCCCTGTGGTATTCTGGCAACTCGGCTGAAGGCTTAACGCGGAGTAGCATGGAGCACCGTCCGCAGTACTCAAAGCTGGCAGGGTTCTCGAACCCGCAGCGCGGACAGCGCACGGGCTTCAGGGCTTCGCTGGGGGGCCTCTCCTCTTCAATCGCAATACCGTAGTGCCTCAACAACGTACGATCCACATCGCGACCGCTTAGGTGGACATACACCTCAGGCATGTCGCTCCCCTTGGTCCACCCGAAGAACTCTCGCATTTGTGCTTCCGTAAGCACGTTCGCCAAATGAGTTGCTCTCGAATGCCTCAGCAGGTGGGGATGAACATGCTTGCTCAAGCCTGCCATCTTCGCGTATTTTACTAACAGGCGGTGGAAATGCATAACAGTTATGGGTCTGGTTTTGATCCACCGACTCGGCCATAAGGTCGCCTCCCTATCTTGTTTCAGCGGGTGGATGTTTAGCCAAAGCTGAAGGTCTGGAACTGACTGAACCAGCCTTATGCGTCTCTCGCCAGTCTTCCCATTCACCATCACTATCGCGCCATACCGGTCTGGCTCCACATCCCTTATTCTGAGCGAGAGAATTTCCCCAGCTCTTGCTCCAGACTCGTAGCCCACGGCGATCAACGCTCGATCCCTTTGATTATCGCAGGTGTCCACAATTTGTCTGACCTCTTCGGGTGATAGTATCTCCTTCCTTAGTTCCATCTTGGGGCGATGCCTTTGTATGGCTCCGAGGCATTCGGGAAGATCAGCTTCAAGTCGTGTGCCGTTGTGAACCCATCGCAGGAAGCTTCGAACGAAACCCTTGTATGCGTCCACCGTCCGATCGCTCAGCTTCCCGCCGTTGCCCATCGCTATCCTGGAGGAGGGCAGTCCGCGTTGCCAAGCGATTAGATCATCCGATGTTAGCTCCTCGTAGGGCTTCCCATCGAACCCCATCGTTCGGATTGCTTGGATATAACACTTGGCGGTTGCGGGGCTGAGCTGTCTAGCTTCCAGATAACGCAAAAATCGCTCTACGGCCGCCTTTCGGCTTGACGACAACCGGTCAAGCGTTTCTTTTATCCAAGGCTTTAATTCGCCGCTGGGTGTGGCGGTGTAGGTCGCCCTCGGACTTTTTCCACCCCTGTCAGACTCGTCAATTATCATTATATCCCTAAATCCCTATTTACCTTTTTAGTATTTAAATCTTCCTTTTCTGCGTTGGGGCGGCTTATCCGAAACCGTTCTTGAATTTTCTCCGTTTGGTTCTTTGTCGGAACCTTGCGCTGTTTGCCGCACTTTCGGCAAAGGTAGTTGTGGGCCGTGTGCCCTTTCATGTATATCATGCCATTCTTGATCATTACACCTTGACAGTCTGGGCACAGGACAGCGACATTCGGGATGAACTCGAGGACACCAAGGCCGTATTCTTTCACGAGATCCTGAAGCGCGTCCCGTTTCTTGTGTGAGTGCCTCTGCTGGATGTGGCTAAGGAACTCTTGAGCCTTCTCGAAGGTTTCCTGATCGATGAAAGCTAGATTAGGATCTTCAACAACGACCCTCCCTGAATATTCTGGTTTCCCCGCGTAGACCGGGTTTTTGAGAAGCTGGGTGACTTGGTGGCGCGTCAGCGGTTTGTTCAATTCGTATTTTTTGTTGATCGCATCTTTCACGGCCCGATAGTTTCCGAACCTCAAAAATAGATCGAAAACATCTTTTACCACAGGCCCCCAGCCAGGCTTCCTCTCGATCCACTTGTCAGGCTTTTTCAGGTATCCCAACGGAACCGGCTTGTTCCAGCATTTCTTCTTGAAGCTCTCGATCTTGCCAGCGATTGCCGCTTTGGCTCTCCTCTCGTTGTCATGCTGGGCGGCCCAGGCCTTGATGGCCGAAACGAGCAAATCCTCAAGCTGGTCGACATCTATCTCACCTTCCGGCGTTTGAACAGTAACCCCGCAATCCCTGAGGTCGGAAAAGAACCCCAACAACCTCCTCGAGTTCCTGCCCAATCTGTCTATGTCAACGACCAGCAACTTGTCGATTTCATGCTTCTCTGCCAAATCTAGGATTAGGTTGAGCTTTCTTCTATCGAAATCTACGCCCGATTTGCCGGCATCGCAGAACCAATAAAGGCGGGAAACCCCTACTTTCTCGGCCAATTCTCTCAGCTCAATTTCCTGGGCCTCCAAGCTGTATCCATGCTGCGCCTGCCTGTCGGTACTAACCCGGACGTAAGCGGCTGCCTTTACGCCTTTCCCACCATTTATGTCCTCAATCCAGCAATCTTCCGAATTCGGTTTCTCTTTTTGAGCGAGTTTCTGAACTCCCGCTTGCTTGGAGAAAAAGCCATTGAGATCGCTTTGAATTGCGGCCATCACGCCAGGGAATATTAAAAACGGGAAGTATGATGCGAGAGTTCCTCCGAGGACCAGAATATCAAAAAAGTATGATGAAAGGATTCCTGCAAGGAGGACGGGTGAAAGTATGATGCTATTTAAACCCCTCGGAAAAGTATTTATGAGATGTATGATGCGCTCAGGCAAGGCTGACCGAATCATACTTTTCTTTAAAGCTTTTCGAAAGCGGTTAAAGGAACCTGTGCCACTCAACGGATCAACTCCTTAATCTTGGGGCATCCCTCAAACTTGCATTCCCCGTTCGAATCTTGGTGACGGCACTTTGGGGTATCTCGCCCGTCTATAGAAAGGTGAGGGCAATCCCGTTTTATCTCGCAATACTGGGCGAAGTCGACGAGGAGTTGCGCACTCCTGGGCAGGTGCTCCAAGGTTTCACTTGACATGTTTCTCACCTGGGAAGGGGTCGTGAAGTGTATTTAGTAAATGTGGTGAAAAATTTGGACACCAAGCGTAAAGTATGAGAAATTTTTGTGCACATTCTAAAGTTATCTAAGTCACAATTTTTGATTTTCGGAAAACCAAGCGTATCGGCACTAAACGGCTGGTTTGGCACTTTTATTTGAATATGCACCCTTGCTTCCCCCAATAAAACCTAAAAGAGATTTTTTGATGCCGTTTTGAGGGAGAGGTCACCGAAAGTATTCCCAATCTTAAATTCCCAGGTTTGCACAGTTCATTTTCAAAATAGCTCTAAATAAGCTGTATTTTAGCAAAGCACCATTTTGTTCTTTGGGTTTGAGTGGAAACAGTCGAAATCAGGGGAAATGTGAATGCTGAAAGTTAAGATTTTGAATTAGGTTCCAATTTTAAATTTGGGGATCGCCTTTTTGAGACCTGCTGAGGTTGCAGGGATTGACTTTGGGCTCGATGAGAATCGGTGGCGGTTTTAAGCCCGAAAAACCGAGTAGTGAAATCGTAAAAAAGGAGCCTGAAAGCACGAAATTCCGCATAAAATGGGAGGAAAATAATGAAGAAAGATCCTGAGGTTTGGGAAAACCGCACATTGAAAAAAATCATCAAAGAGACTGCAAGAGAAACTATGAATTTAATTCTGAATTTCCGAATTTATTAGGAATTTAAATCGATTAATCGTCATTTTCGGCAATTTATTTTTGTTCCTCTTTTTGTATTCATCTATTTTTTGAAGCCAGCGATCCTGCCTTTCTTACCACTTTTAACCGAATAGCTTAATGGATGTCCACACTTGAGGCAAGTATCTGTGTTTATTCTTCCTCGCCATTTGCAACGGGGGCATGTTAGTAATTTATGAGCCACTACTTCGCCACCCTTTTTTGTCACTTACAATAACACATTTTTACACTTTAAGCATGATTTATTCAGACTTTTTCGGACTTTTCCTCACTTTATCGGGACTTTTCTTCTAATGCTTTCTTAATTTCAATTTCGATGGTCTCCTTTCTGATTTCCGTTTTGGTTCCCTTAATTCGTATACTTTCCACATTTCGATTTTTGAGTTTGTCGTAGATCCATGCACTAACTACGCTAGCAGCTATAGGGTAAGCCACTTTCGCAACTTCAATAATGATATTGATAGTTTGTGGAACACCTTCTGCTAATCTCGCAATACCAGGGCTCTCTGTTGCGTATATTTCTTCATCTAACTTTATCCTTTTTTGACCACCGAAACAATCTCGCGATAGCTCAATATGGTTTGGTGGAAGGACATCAATGCTTATTTCTATTTGAACCATTTTTTTCACCTCCAAATTACATTCCTTTCATTATTTATAAACTTCCACAGATTAGGCCCGTGACCCAATTAAAGTGCCCCATTTTTCGGGGCTCAAAAAGTTCTTGTCGAAAAGAGAAACCATAGAAACATATTTCTTGTTATCGATTCTTAACCAAGGTTCAGTTCCATTCTGCTTACAGTACCAATCAGAGAGCTTTCTAGCGATTTCCATTCTTTCTGTTTCATTCATTTGCTTCGCTTCTTACTCACTTCTTGGAAATAAGAAGAGCCAGGCAAATGGTGGGGTATAATGCGTTGCTTTTCTGATGTTGTACCAGTCTAACATCGCGGAAGCAACGTGTTGTACCCCTTCATTTTTTATTAGTCTTTGGTTTTCCCCACCTGACTCCAAACTCGCGGCGCGGGTGCAAATCCCTAATTCCGCACCACCTTGATGCCGTTAACTTACCCGGTTTTCTGTGCTTGGTGAGTCCGTTGGTCTCACTCATTGGCGGGGACAGTGGACAAATTTACGACCCACTACTTTTCTGACTATAGCTCCAGCTCAAATCTTGTAAGTTTGACTTTTTGAGTCCCTCTTTCAAGATCTGAGATACTCTTCCATTATGAGCCTTGAAATCAATTTCGGGCATTAAACTATACATTTCTAGTATCCATTTCGTTATCGTGTTGATGTCGGTTGAAAAGCGAACTTCTGAAATAATGCCTTTGGCTCTCTCAAAAACTTCTTTGGCGTTGGGCAGGTCTTTCTCCAGTTTCAAAACTCCCTTAAGAATTTGCCCTTCTATTTCTTTGTCTGAGAGGTCAGCCAATTCATAGTAATTTCGATAACATGCATAATCCACAACTAAGAGAAATGCTAAATACGTAGGCGGAATCAGAAAATTATTTTTATTTTTGACAGGTTTTTGCAACATCCATCTAATCGCTTCATGCATTTCAGGCTTAAACGCAGACGCTAAAGTATAGGTTATAAGATGATCCATATGTCGTTCACACATGTCTTTATAGAGGGGGACAGCCACTTCGCTGTATTTTGAAAGTACCTGCTCGGGAAAAACGCGCACGACGTTAAAGATCTGTGGGTAATTAACCTCGTCTGCTTCCAAAACGGGTACCGGATACCCATCGTAGAAATATTTGATATGTCCGACCTCATGATAACAAAAATACCATTTCTCCGCCTCCCCCATATTCTTCCAAGCATCCGTGAATACACAAACTGGTGCTTTATCTTTTTCCATCAAATACGGGGTAACACCGTAATCAGTTATGGCGTAGTAATTTTCAACAAAAATCACCCCTACTTTTTGTTTGACCCCCCACCATTCCGCAGCCTTATTCAACCGCTTGTTTATTTCCATCTTAAATTTCACCGATTTCTTCGTCATGCCGATCACGTCAATAGTTCACTTTTTCTCCACCTTTAAGATTGCCGGGATATGGAGAATTTGGTATAGCCAGATCCCCAAAAAACCTAGGCCTAGTATTACCAGAGTGCTTCTAAGACCTAAGACCGATAAAGCGAAGACAGTAGGCAACAACAAGAATGCAGGGATAAGAGAGAGTAGACGCAACCGCAACATCTCTTTACCTTCCAACCCTACAATGGAACCCGCCTTTCTTGCTGGTCGTTCTAAAATCTCTATTAAACCATAGTGGAAGAAGAATGCCAGAAAACAAAGCAACAAAGAGGGAAGCACCATATCCCGCAACCAAGAGCTAATTGAGAAAAAATAGAAAACAATGGCAAGTGCCGACAAGATAAAGTATAGTCCTGGTTTCCAGTAGAGAAAATTGTAGATTTTCGTTTTTGTAGAATGGTTAATATGCCATTCTCTATGTGCCTTCTCGTGCTTTAGCGTCTGGCGGAAGGTTTCTTTAGGTAGCTCGCCTTTGATTACAATCACGTCATGAAATGGGTCGTAGAATCCAATCGTTAGAAAAAGAGAGGGCCAGAGGTGTGGGGAGACAATTTTTACTTTAGGTTTTCCAAATTTCTTTGTCATGATCTTAACACCACTTTAATCCCAGTATTCAGCGTTAATCCACTTCACCCTCGCTACCAATTTCGCAAACCAAATTGTGCCCTCGCTGAAGCCCTTGAACGGGCCGAGCTTCGGGAGTTCTCTTATCAGCTTCTCCACCAACCGCTTACGCTCCTTGTCCCTAGCAGGGTCGGCACGCCTAGCGAGTGCCTTTAGCTCACGGTAGTTCATGGCACCACCCACCCGACCAGCCACCCGACCGCGAACCAGTAGAGCATGTCCAAGTTGAGGAGGAAAGACGCTTTGTAGCCGACCCCCCGCGCCAGCCGCCCGTAAACCCTGCGCCACATGTAAGGGTCGCCCAGCGCAATCAGCGGGTAGAAACAAAGCACTAGAGGCACCACAATGATGAAGCCGAAGTAGCTCGCCGAAGCCCCGACCACGAACGCCAGCACACACTCCGCCCTAGCGAGAAGCGAGTAGATGGCAAGCTTGTGGCTACCCTTTCTAGTCTCGCACCCTATCCGGCCAACGAACTTGGCGTAGCCCTCGTCGAACCTCCGGGCAAGGAAGTCGCCGGGGGTGAGGATTAGGCGCTTGGCGTTCATCCAATCGCAACAGATTTTATCCCCTCGCCCAAAATCGCTTTCGGCAATTCTTTTTGACTCGAACTATACCCAACCAAGTTGACTGAGCCCGTAGAAAATAAAAAGCAATCCGGCCACGAGTTGGTATTTAAGTTTCATCCTTCTTTGTATCCATACATATGCCGCAGCAGCGACCAGCGAAACTCCTACGCTTAAAGAAACCACCGCCCAATATAATTCTGGCCGCACAGCCCCCTCCGCTGACATCACAGCCTTCGCTATTAAAAGACCAGCTCCAACTGGCACTCCCCAGAACAAAGGGGCCTCCATGGTATCACTTGAGCATCCCCCACATTGCACTCTTGCCTAGTCTTTAAATTTTTAGCGATTCTTTGTTTTTTACTCTCTAGAGGCGGCTCTTGCAGCTGCGCGGGGTCGATGATGAAAATCAACCTCGGAGTAGTCTAACGCCGTTTTGTTGTTTACAAACATTCGTTAATCAATCTTCTTTGAAAATCGCTATTTTCTGCTTCGTCTTTTTTCCAAGAGAGAAATGTAGTTGTACTCGTCTATCAACTTGGGCAAACTTTCGCGATAACCTAGTTCTCTGTAGCACTCCCCGCTACCAACTTTGTGGTAGTGTTTATGGTCGTTTTCCTCGTGATACTCATCTCTTATTTCCCTATCCCACATAACGAATAGATCTGGGTTCAAAAGATGGAGGGCCTTGCTTGCGCCCGTCTTCTTTATCGTATTTATCCGGCTGATGGATTCATAAACTTCTATAATATCATTACGGTCTTCGTTCCAATCATCTTTCTCCAGCTCTTTCCCATGTACAGTAGGTCACAAAGTAAATTTTAATGTTTTAGCTCCCAGTAGCGTAAAATGTGGCAAAGGTTCTGAAACTTTTAAATGCGTTTATCTATAAGGATGCATGCCAATACTTTTGCATAAAGCCCTAAGTGGTCTTAAGTTAGTGATAATATTCCAGTTCTTTTTTAGCCAGGTCAACTCGGCTTCCTTATGGGCGAAAGATTCTGGTGTAGTTTTATTGTATCTACACTTAGTAACCAAACACTTGAACTCTTGTTCGCAACCATTTTCTTTAGAAATGATAATATCGTTGGCCAAAAGAGCCGTGAGAAATACTAATTTGCTTGACGGGTAGAAATTCATAACCTTGCCAGAAAAACCGCAAACATTAATGTAAAATCCGTTCTCAAAGTCGTCTGACTCTGCTAATTCATACCAATGTTGTGGATAAAACCAAATTTTCTTGCCCATAATCGTATCTGTTGGTTTATCTACTGAATGTTTTATCACTAGAGGTGCGCCTACCTTTCTCGTAGCTCCTTTTAAGTGAACTAGGCCATGACAATTGTAACACAAAACTTCAATATTATCAGGATGAGAAGTTCCGCCCATACTGCGATATACAAATTTATGGTGTTCAGTTAAGACATTGTAGTCATCACACCCGCATCGCTGACACTTTTCCCCCTTTAACTTAATACCCATAAGTCTACTTCCAAGGTAGGTCATTTCCAAGGTACTTCCAAGCCGTATACCAAATGGCTATCGATATTGGTATTCCTGCGTACAAGCCGTTAGGTATGTCGAATAGCAAAATTCCGATGTAGATTCCAAGAATAGTCTTTAGGCTGTAGAGTGCGTAAGAAAAACGATAGATGGCGTTTGAGAATAATCGGAGAACCTGTACTAAGTAACCAATGATAGCTACCGCTCCAATTACAACTCCTATGCCGATCTAATACAAGGCAAGCTGTTCCATTTCTCCGTAAGTAGAAATACGAGGCGTGTCTTACGTTTTTGTTCTCGGCCTAAATTCCAGTTTAAGACGCTCGCGGAGGAAATCTTTCAGCACAATGACTTCAATGTTGTGTGGCTCTGTTTCAGACACCAACATATACTTTGTATAGCTATCTTCATCTCCCCGAGGAGGAGTTATTTTCATCGTTCTTTCAGCTCCCGTAATGTCTTCTACCTCTTCATCATTTGCAAGTTTAGTATCCCAGCAAATTACCGCAGCTAATTTTTTGAAGGAATGGTTAAAATCGCGTTTAAGCTCGTACTTCATTTCCACAAACTGCATTGCTGCTCGCTCTAAATCTAGGGCGTAATCTCTAGTAACTAGAAGATCGTAACCCATTGAAGTGTCGTAGTCAATTACCTTGAAATCGAAGAGATCTGGCGTGAGTGCCAAAAGTTGAAGTATTAAACTAAACACTCCACTTTCCTGACGAGGTTCAAAAAGCTCAATGGTTCCCATTTTTGCTACTTTCTTTCTTAATGCCGAATCTCTCCTCCGCTGGAAGTCCGTTTCCTCTCTTTGCGCAGCCTTTTCTACATCCTGGATCCATTGTTGGCTTTCAAGTTCCTCTTGATATTTTTGAAACTCGGGGGAGGGTTTTATGCGGGTGTCAAATATCCCTCTTACGGTTTTCTCTACAGCTTCCATTGTGCGTGGAGGGGTGTTGCCTAAATCACCACGGTTCGCGGTTAGGCGGAACTCTTGGCAATTGACGAAAGCGTGGTATTTTGTCCACTCCATACGTTCTGCAACCCAATCATTATGTCGCTCAATTGGAAGGTAATCTTTGCAAATCCAAAGACCATAACGATCCTGTACAGAATATTCGCCATGTTGCCGCCAAGCACGTGGTTCATGAATCATCTTGTTATAGGCTCTCTTTGCTTTGTCCCCCTCGATGTAAAACACAAAATCTATCTGGGCACTGGGCATTCCGATCACTGGTTCGTTAGGAAACACCCACCGCGCAACATAGTGATCAAGAGGTGAAACTTTATCAATACTTCGCAATGTCCGAATGTCGGTGGCAACCGGGGGGAAGGGGCAGCCAAATTTCAGCAGTTCTCCTTCAGAATTTTCCCATCCCAACCCAGCCAACCGAACTGTAATATCTTTGTGCTTGGTGACATCCACCTCAAGTTCAAAAGAGCCAAACTTTGTGAACCAATAAAGATAGTCTTTTAGTTCCTTGTGGCTAAATTTCGCCGAAAAATTGTCGTTATAACCACGAATGGTGACAGTAGTCCCTGATTTATCAGAGGTGGGAGTTATCTCGTATTTGACTTCTGGCACTTCTCCTTTGCGCAGTTTCTTTTTAGGATAATCAAGAGTTGCATTAATACGCTTTCCATCCCGAACGGTGGCAACTTCAATGCACCTACTATTGAAATAAATTTTAGTTCCATGCCCTTTTTCTCCAATGGCATCGGATATTTTATTGCCGTATGCGTCTGTTTTTACACGATTTGTAAACCCTAAACCAAAAAAGTCGCGTAGTAGTTCTTCTGTCATGCCTTCTCCATTGTCCGCTATGGTGATTACAAGTTCATCTTCACCAGTCGATTTGTCGATTACCGCAGAGATGCGAATCTCCGTTGCCTTGGCATCAAAGCTATTGCTAACCGCTTCCCGGATTATCTCTTTTGGGTTGCCGAAATCACTTGATATTTCTAAAAACTCTCGAGCCTCATTTACTGAAGGCCTAAATGACTTCATTTTTTACCCCCATCCTATCTCCTTTTTCGCCCATAAATACAAATCGTGGAAGTGCGGCGAGTGCTCATTGATTTATTATTTCATCGGCAAACTCACGACATTCTCGTTCTCCAGCCTTCGCTATCCTCCATTACCTGGCAACGCGTAAAGCAAGGTTCCGAACGTCCGACAAGTCAAATGAGGACTCCTCCTTAATTTGCACTTCTCTGTTCAGGGCTTCCATGTACTCTTTGAAAACCCTGTCGATCTTCGCCCTCCTCCTGTCCTCGGGCATTGGGAGCCTTTTAGCTCCGTTGCCGTTCTCGTATCTTATTTTGAGTTCGTTTACTTCGCGGAAAAGCTGATCATCTATGATCTTGCACCCCCCCACCTGATCCTCAACACCAGCGACCTTGTACTTGCCAGCATAAAGTTCGTCGGTCAGCACATCTCTTACAGCCCTCGCATTCCATTTCTTACCTTTCTTCGTTGGGATGCCCTGTTTGTTGAGCTCGAAAGCCACCTGAGGCATCGAATTGTTTCTAACGTACCTTTTGAAGATCCACCGAATGAGCTTGGCTTCTTTCTTGTTTACTTTGAGCGTCCCGTCCTCCTCCTTATAGTAACCCAAGGGCGGATGAGGGTTGGGCCACTTGTGCAGCTTGGCTAGGGCGTGCAAACCTATCCTCGCCCTCTCCCCTATCATCTCCCGCTCGAGCTCTGCCACCGACGCGAGGCTCCTGAAGTTGAACCTGCCCACGGAGGTGGTCGTGTCAAGGTACTCGGTGACGCTGCACAATCCGATTTCGCGCTCTCGAAGCACCCGTTCAATGTTCACGAGATCCACGAGCGACCGGCAGAACCTGTCTAGCTTCCAGAATACGATTACGTTGAACTTCCCAGCTTGCGCCTTCTCGAGCATAATCTGGAACTTCGGTCTCTCAATCGAACCTCCGCTCTGACACTCATCCACGAACACGAACCTAACTACCCAACCGCGATCTTCGCAATACTTCCAGCATCGCTCGACCTGTTCCTTGATACTATGGTTGAACTTCTGGTTTGGGGAGGATGTCCTAGCATAGATCGCGGCGAAGGTCGGCTTTTTGCATTCCTCCTGACTCTCCCCCATACCTAAATCCCTATTTACCTATTTAGGTAGAGGTATTTAAGCCTTTCCCTCTTTTAGGAAAAAGTTAAATAGCACCAAAGGGATTTAGTTATTGATTAAATGGCAAAGGACAAAGCCACGCTGAACATAGATCCCGAGCTGCACCGGGAACTAAGGATTGAGGCCGCGAAGCGGGGGATTAAGATAAGTGAACTCACGGAACGGTTATTAAGAGAGGGCCTGAAAAAGAGGACTTAGAGTGAAAATGAGCGAACATATCAAATTCAATAGGTTCGTGTGCGAAAAGTGCAGAAGAACGCTGGAAGCTCCTCGCGGCATCGGTCCCCCAATCTGCTGCGGTGAGCCGATGAAAATGATTAGAAAAAAGAAATAGTTTAACCCGGTAAAAAGTGACAAATTCTGAATTCTTTACTTTTCCTACTTTTTTACATAATTGCAAATATCGCTCAAATCACATTTCGCGCATTCCGGGGCCCTCGCCTTGCAAACAAGAGCGGAGAAGTCCAGCAAGGCAAAGTTGAATTCTTTGGCGCGGTTTATGGGAAGAATGCCTGCGACGAATCCTCGAACCTCTCTGGCCTCACGCCGCTGCGGCTTTGGAGTCTCAAGGGAAAACACTCTTTTCACTACCCTCACTATATTACGATCAACCATCGGGACGTCCCCCCGTAAACCATGCAGAGGGCCGCATCCGCGGCGTACTCTCCTATCCCGGGTAGCTTGAGAAGTTCTTGGGGCTTGTTATTTTCCCTAGCTTCTCAAAAACCTAAAATACGAAGGCGCCGACCTGTTCTTGTGAAAAGCGAAAGAACGTTCGTTAGAAGGCTCCTGAAATGGTACCAGGGGAATCGTCGGGATTTCCCGTGGCGAGAGGCCTCGAGAACTCCCTACGAAGTCTTGGTGGCCGAATTAATGTTACAGAAAACCATCGCTATAAAAGTCGTGGGGGTTTACGAGGCGTTCCTCGAGAAATATCCTACACCCGCGGCTCTCGCCACGGCGAGTGTGGCCGAGATAATGGGGGATATAGAAGTCCTCGGACTTCACGTTGTGAGAGCTAAGGGATTCAAGGAGTTGGGGAAAAAAATCTTGGACGAACACGGCGGAGAAATTCCAAGAGAAAAAGATGCTCTCGAAGCACTCCCTGGGGTCGGGAGATACATTGCCAACGCCGTTAGGTGTTTCGCCTTCGGGGAAGACGCGGCTCTGGTCGACACAAACTTCTCACGCGTATTAGGGCGCGTATTCTATGGGGATGGGAAGTCATTGCCACCGGGAAAACCAGATTCTTGGGTCTTCGCTCAGAAGCTCATTCCGAGGGGGCGATCCCGTGAATTCAACTACGCCGTGTTGGACTTCGCTAGTAAAATCTGCAAGGCGAAGGGCGCGCGACACGAGGCGTGCCCCGTCAACGACATTTGCGCGTTTGTTCGCCCGTGATTAATGAGTTCGGCGGCATTTCGCTCTCCTGACACTGGGTTCGTCATTCACGGCGTGTAACAGCGAGGTCCAGTCGAGAGATCCGTCTTCTGGGGGGCCATACTTTTTTCTGAGTTCGCCCTTTAGGCGACTCTTGGCGTGGTCGACGAGCCTACCAGTCACATCCTTCTCCCTAGAGAATTCATCCACGCCCGCGCGAATCCCCTCCATGACCTTGGTGATGTGGGTTGATGCTCCGCACGATGTCGTATTTGTTGGTTAATAGGCCCTTGTGCCCATAGAAGACACCCACGACAATCCCATCTCTGGAGAGGCTTTTCCACCCAGCTCCAGTAGATCACAAAGTAGATTGGCCCCGACCTGATTTCTGCCCCGCGAGATGTTGCCGGTCTGTAACCCAACTTACACAAGCCTCGTTGACTGCCACAAGACAATCCGCTTGGCAAACGTGCTCGGCTCTTGGGCTCGAGGACTCGTCGTCAACCGCACGGGCAAGACGGCGGACCTCTCGCTCGGCGAGGTCGAACAGTTCATGGGGCGCACGCTCGGGGCGATGCCGGTCCTCGCGGACATTCCCGAGGACCCCAAGGTTCAAGAGGCGGAGCGCGAGGGTGTTCCCGTCGTCGTGTACGAGCCCGAGTGCGCAGCCTCGATGGCCATCAACGAGCTCGCGAAGGTCGTCGCTGGAGAAGCCGATTTGCCCTACGTCCCATACGAGGAACGCGCCGTTGTCGAGACAACCAAGCGATTGATCCGGGCGCTCACTGGACGTCGGGCATAGCATCGTGGCTCTGGCTCAAGTGGGCATCGCAATACCTGTAAAATAAGAGATATGATTTACGAAGTGATTTCATGTGCCTTAAACTTTCCGAGAGATTCCTACCTCATCTCCCTCCGCTTGGTGGCAATCGTACACAAAATCAACGCCCCAATTAGGTATGCCGACATGACGAGGACACTGACCGTGAAGTCTGGATGCGCATAATAGGTTCCAGATGGATCAATAAACGCGCCTATCGTTCCCGAATTATACGTTAGTAGATACCACGGCTCAACTCCCACCTGATTGAGCAGGAAGGCATGAAAAAATGGCATTATCAGGAAAAATGTGAAGAAGGACAACATCGTCGCCCCTGTCCCCCCCATGATCGAGCTGAAGAAAAGGGTCAAGCTGAGCACGGCGCACCCATAGAGGATCGCCAGCCCGAGGGAACCTAGGAGCGTGGTCGGCACCTCACCGTAAGTGTTGAGCATGAAAAGTATCCCCGTTAAAAAGAAGATTGAAATCATCAATAGGACTGAAATGAAGGAAGCCGTGAACTTCCCAGCAACCAACGTGACGCGCCTCATTGGGTTTGAAAAAAGCAAGTAGCCCGTTTTACGTTCGAACTCTGAAGCTAGAACATCCCCACCGAAGACAACTCCCGCAACTGTAATCAGAAAATACGCTGGCATGAAGAAAAACTCCTTGCTAAACGCCACAGCGCTCCCCGCCCCCTCCATTCCTTTGACAGCAAGCACGGAAAATACTGTAACGAGCATGATGAGCCCGATCAAACGCCAATCCTTCAGATGTTTCCACAACTCATATTTCGCAACGGTGCCTGCTTGCCTGAGAGACGAGGGTAGTGCCATCGTTTTTCACTCCTCAACCAACCGTAGGTAGAGCTCCTCCAGTGCCGCTACTGAAGGTCTAAATGAGACCACTTGGAGTCTGACATCTTTCACCAAGGCTGCGAGCAATTTCACCTGAGCGGTTTTATCCCCCTCAAAATTTATTTTTACACGATTTTTCTCGGCTGAATACGACTTGACCGATTCCAACTTTTTCACTTTCTCGAGCTGTTTGGGCTTCGGTGGCTGAAGCAAATCGACCTCGAGAACCTGCACTTTGAATAACTTCTCGAGATTTTCTACCCTATCGTATGCTAGCAGTTTTCCCTTGTTGATCATTGCGACCATATCACAGACTTCCTGCACTTCATAGAGCATGTGCGATGCAAGAAATATCGTCTTGCCTTGTTTCATTATCTCCTTCAGCATTTCCCTCATCTCTACTACCCCCCGTGGATCAAGACCCAAAGCGGGCTCATCTAGAATGAGGATCGAGGGATCGTGCAAGAGGGCTTGAGCGATGCCCAGCCTTTGTTTCATCCCTCTCGAGAACTTTGAGGTCTTCATCCTTGCCCACTTAGACATCCCGGCAAATTCTAAGACCTCCTTCACCCTCTGCCTGATCTCTCTGCCGGTAATTCCGCGGATCTTTCCGTAATATCTCAAAACATCCAAAGCGTTGAACTGTGGGTAGAAATCTGGTACCTCAACTATGCATCCCACATCTTCAAGCGCGTTTCTCGGCTCCTTGGAGGGGTTAAACCCATTTACATGGGCCTCCCCCTTCGTCGGATAAATCAAGCTGCAGAGAATCTTGATGGTAGTAGACTTCCCAGCACCGTTGGGGCCCAAGAAACCAACACAGTGCCCCTTGCGGATTTTCATCGTCAAATTGTCTAGAGCCAACATCTTGCCGTAGTACTTCGTTAGGTTTTCAGTAACAATGGGTTCCAATCGTTACCCCCAAATTGATAAACTCTTTCCTGCTTAAAAGCTCCAAGTCCACTTTTTGGCTAGCCCTTGAAAAACAACGACAGCTCCTGCTCAGCGCTTTCCGGACATCATTTAGCATTCCTAACACCAACATCAACAACAAAAAGGCGACGAACGGGGAATTCCTTGAGGATCCATGGAACCCGAAAGAAGAAAGGAGTATCGTCAAGGCTTGCCGAAAGTCTGCCACAAGACAATCCGCTTGGCAAATGTGCTCGGCTCTTGGGCTCGGGGTCTCGTCGTCAACCGCACTGGTAAGACAGCGGATCTTTCAACAGGTGAGGTCGAGCAGTTCATGGGCCGTACGCTTGGCGCGATGCCAGTGTTTGCGGATATCCCCGAGGATTCAAAGGTTCAGGAAGCAGAGCGCGAGGGGATCCCAGTTGTTGTGTACGAACCTGAATGTGAAGCATCAGTCGCGATTAACGAGCTTGCAAAAGTTGTGGCTGGTGAGGCGGACTTGCCCTACGTGCCCTATGAAGATCGCGCTGTGGAGGAGACCACCAACAGATTAATCCGAGCGCTTACTGGACGGCGGGTCTGATACATTAGGCTGGAGTCCAGACCAAATCCTCTCAGAGTAAACCTATTTATTCAAACCAGTTGGCATTTTGTTGTTATAAAATATAACAAAAGTATCGGAACCACAGCCTTTTTAGGCGGGGGACACAACTAAAATTAATCATCAAATCAAGCCAGAATCACCATCAGGCTCATTCTGGCTTTCGAGGGCGTGGTGCCCTTGGAAGGAAAAAAACTGCAAGAACTGGTAGCTAAGCGAATCAACAAAAAGGAGGTTCCCGTTATGCGAGAGGATATTGGTACGACCAAGTATCTCATCCACGCCAAAATAGAGACGAATGGCGTGGTGGAGCGTCCCGATGTAGTGGGCGCAATTTTTGGACAAACTGAGGGTCTGCTGGGGGATGAGCTAGACCTACGCGAGCTGCTCAAGACCGGCAGGATAGGGCGCCTCAAGGTGAACATCAGCTCAAACCAAGGAAAATCGTCAGGCACGATAATGATACCCTCGAGCCTTAACCGAGTCGAAACGTCGATTATCGCCGCTGCACTTGAAACCATCAATCGGGTAGGCCCCTGCGAGGCGACAATCAAGATCGAGCGAATCGAGGACGTGCGTGACGCCAAGCGGAGGTTCATCGTGGGGCGTGCCAAGGAGATCCTTGAGTTCGTCGAGAAGGCCGCTCCAGAAACCCAAGAAATAGCCGAGATGGTCAAGGAGTCCGTGCGCCTTGAGGAGATTTCTGAATACGAGGGCTTACCCGCAGGCCCGGGGGTGCGGAGTTCCGATGCGGTGATAATCGTCGAGGGACGCGCTGATGTGTTAAACTTGCTTCGCGCGGGCATCCGAAACACCATCGCCATCGAGGGGACGAGCATACCCAAGGCAGTGATTGACCTAAGCAGAAACAAGACGGTGACGGCTTTCCTTGACAGCGATAGGGGTGGAGACCTAATCCTGAAGGAGCTGCGCCAAGTTGCCGACATCGACTTTATCGCGAGGCCTCCTCAGAACAGTAGTGTGGAGGACCTCACGCGAAAGGAAATAATCAAGGCGTTGCAAGACAAAGTACCCCTCGAGCACGCGTTGGCCGAGCTCCGAGGGAAGCCAGCGCCAGAAACAGCGCCCGCCGCCGAAGAGGAAACCCAAGAGCTTCAAAAACTGAAGAGTATTATTGGCAAGCTGCGCGGCACCCTGAGGGCGCAGCTGCTTGACAAAAAACTCGATCAGATCGAAGAGATTCGAGTGAGGGAGTTAAAGGAACGACTGCCCAAAGTCTCGGACGTTAAAGCTGTGGTGTTTGATGGTGTCGTAACCCAAGAGCTCGCGGACATGGCGGCCGAGCGCGGCGTGCAATACGTCGCCGGAATGCGCTCGCGCGTCGAAGTGGCGCCAACAAACGTACACGTCCTAACAGTGGAGGATCTTCGAAAGTTGAGGTACCGGGGATAGCTAGCTCTTGACTTCGTAGTCCATTACCACGGCCGTTTCGCCGTCCTCGTAATAGTAGGGGATTTCCCCCCGCTGCCGAAAGCCGAGCTTTAGGTAGAACCGCTGCGCACCAACGTTGCTCTTTCGCACCTCTAGCCGCACGAGTTTCATCCCCTTCACGCGGAGGCGGCCGATGATTTGTTCCATGAGGGTTGAGCCAATGTTCTGCTTCTGGTAGGGTGGGTCAACACCGATGGCTAAAATGTGACCCATCATTTCCCATCGGATTACCCCAATCACGTAGCCCACCACTTTACCGTCAGCTTCGGCCAGTAGAAATCCATCGGGGTGCATCGTGTATAAGTGGTTGAGCAGGCTTAACGGGTAGGGATCCTTAAAGCACTTGTACTCTATGCTCAAGATCGCCTGCATGTCGATTGGATTTAGATCCCGAATTCGAATGGACCGTTGGGCCACCACAGAGGGCACCTCAATTATGTTTTAAGCAACCATGGATAAAATCATTTGGATATAGTATGATAACGTCAAAGGCTTGCGGACAGAAATTCGAATATTCGACGGCTTATATCTTGGGTGAAGCTTGAGGCGTGAAAAAATGGGATTGTTTGATCGAATCCGAGATGCTATGGGGGTAGGACCGCCGAAACCCCCACCAAGATTTGAGCCATTTGAAGCCGTTGAAGAGCGGAGGGGGGCTTACGCAAATTTCGAACGAGCGCTTCAGAAATACGGCTTAATCATGCTCATAGTCGGAAAACGCGGGGGTGGAAAAACTGCGCTCGGGATGCAGTTCCTAACTTGGTTTAACCACGTTACCCGGCGGAAGTGTTACGGGATTGGATATGACGCTGCGAAGTTGCCGCGATGGATCCACAAGACGAACCGCATCGAGGATATTCCGAATGATTCTGTTGTGCTCATCGATGAAGCCGCGATTTTATTTTTCTCGCGTGAGGCAATGACCTCAATGAACAAAATGCTTACCAAGCTCATGGCGATCGCACGCCATAAGAACCTGTCAATGGTGCTCATAACTCAAAGCTCGGCCCTGATCGAGATCAACGTGCTTCGCTTGGCAGATGTGCTTTTGCTTAAGGAACCGTCACTGCTTCAGGCAAGGTTTGAGCGAAAGGCCTTGCAGGACATCTTCTCCGTCGCCAACAAAACGTTTAAAAAGATCGATGACCGCGTCAGCCATTTCTATGTATACTCCGATGAGTTCGAGGGGCTCGTGCGTTACAGCCTGCCGTATTTCTGGAACGACAGCATAAGCCGCTCCTTCCGGGAATTCCGCGGCAGGTAGCGGGTGTCTTACCTAAGATATTTGGGGTTCGCAAATGCGGGTGGTCCACAAAGATTTGAAGCATGGGAAAATCAAGCTCGTAGTCGAGACGCTTGACGATCTCTGGCACCTCCAGCACCTAGTCGAACCCAACGACATCGCGACTGCTCAAACTTGGCGCCGGGAACGGGAGGTTGGGGACAAGCTCAGGCCGGAGCGGCTCAAGAAGCGGCGCGTAACACTGTCCATTCGTGTTGGAGAAGTCGAGTTTCATAAACATGCAAACCGCCTCCGCCTGCTGGGCACGATCTTCAGGGGCCCCGATATCGGAAAACATCACTCCTTCAGCTTGGAGCCCGGGTCTACACTTGCCATTACAAAAACTTGGAGACCGGACCACCTAAATCGCATCAGGGTGGCCGTTCGAGCCAGCCGTCGTCCACGTGTCCTACTCGTAGCACTCGAAGATGTTTCAGCAGAGCTAGCGTTAGTTCGTCAGTATGGGCTCGATGAGATTGGCACGATTTCTCGAGCGAAAGTGGGCAAGCGCTACGCGGTCGAGCGGGAAGCAGATACGCGAAAATTCTTCCATGAGCTTGCCGCGGCGATGAACGACATCATCTTGCGCGAGGGTGTTCGAGTTGCAATAGTCGCTGGCCCCGGGTTCACCAAGGATGCATTCGTAGAGTTTCTGCGTGAGAAATATCCAGAACTTATCCCGAAGATAAAACGTGATAACATCAGCTCGGGAGGTAGATCCGGACTCTACGAGATTGTGCGTCGCGGACTGGTCGAACAGGTCTCGCACGAGAACCGTATTTCATTTGAGACATCGCTGATTGATCGGTTGATGATGGAAATCGCAAAGGGAGGGCTCGCCACCTATGGAGAAGTAGAGGTCAAGCGAGCAGCATCGCTAGGTGCCGTAGAGAAGTTGCTGGTCGCGGATGAGCTGCTCCGACGGAATCGGGCTGGTGTCGAGGAAGTGCTGGAACAGGTACGAAGGACGCGGGGGCAAGTAATCGTTGTAAGCACCGAGCACGACGCAGGCAAACAGTTACTATCACTTGGAGGCATCGCTGCGTTGCTGAGGTTCAAGGTGAGATTTTAAAAATTGAATAGCTCGAATGCCAATGAACAGTAAATACCGGCTTGATAATTTACAAAGTGAATCGAACAAAAATCTATTTACGCATGCGGCTCTAAAGAAAACTCGAAGAGGTGAACGTATGTTGGAGGGTATAGCTGGAGATATACTAAACTTCTTGCACCAAGTGGAACCAGTTATCCTCGTCATCGTTGGGTTTATTATATTCATATTTGCAGGCATGGCGAAGTGGCTGATAAGGTTGGCGGGAGCTGGGATAACCATCTATGGGCTGTTGGTTCTCTTGGGATATCTTTGATGACAAGTACTGAACGCTATTAAACCAAATTGAACACGGAGATAATCTCGGCTCGATAACCTAACCTCTCAAACTTTATCTAATCCCGTCTAAACCCATTTGTGATTGTCATGACCGCTGTCCCGATTTATGGGACTCCAGCCTTGGTCGTGCGCATCGGACGCGAGCGCACGCTAGTAGTTGCTGACCTTCACCTAGGCCTAGAAGGAGAGCTCGCAAGAAAGGGTGTTTCGCTGCCCAGTCAGGTTCCTAAAGTCAAGAAACGACTCATTGAGCTTATTAAGCGACGAAAGCTGAACCGCTTGATTTTCCTTGGGGACGTGAAACACAATGTTCCCATCGCCAGCTGGCAGGAGTGGCGCGAGCTCCCTGGCTTCTTCGAGGAGCTAACGAAGTTAGTCCGCGTCGAGGTCATCCGCGGAAACCACGACGGCGGACTGGAAGGTATGGTATCCAAAGGCGTCGCAATTCATGGCGCCAAAGGTATCGTGCTCGGTAAACGTCGTCGCATAGGGCTGATGCACGGCCACACTTGGCCTTCGCCCGAGTTACTCAATACAAAACTGCTCGTGATGGCACATAACCACCCAGCGGTCGAGTTCCGTGACGAACTTGGAGGGCGAACGGTCGAGCCTATTTGGCTCCGGGCTAAACTTGATGCATCGAAGTTTCCAAAAAAGGTTGGAGTGCAGATTAAGGGCGAATTACCAGAACTGCTTGTGATGCCGGCGTTCAGCGAGCTCGTAGGGGGTGCTGCAGTTAATCGAAAGATGCCCAAAGAATTGATCGGGCCAATGTTCAAAGCCGGTACCGTGAAACTTGAAAAAGCCGAGGCTTACTTGTTGGATGGCACTTTTTTGGGCAAGGTGCGTGATTTGAGAAAGTGAAAAGGTGCCATCTCTAAAAGCTTTTATATTGGTGCGACATTAAGCTTCGGGGGAATTCTACGGTAGATGTGCTCATCATCGGGGCAGGTCCTGCGGGGTTATTCGCAGCGTACGAGTTATCAAAAAATTCGAAACTTTCCGTAACCGTCGTTGACTGGGGGCAGGAGATCGAGAAGCGCATCTGCCCTGCTGTTGAAACTGGAACGTGCATAAGTTGCAAGCCATGCCACATCATGTGCGGCCTAGGCGGTGCAGGGGGCATGTCGAGCGGCATCCTCAACCTTCGTCACGACATCGGCGGGGATCTCAGCAAGCTCACGAAAAGCGTCCCAAAAGCCGAAAAACTCGTCAAGGAAGTGGATGACCTATTCGTCGAGCATGGTGCTCCTAAGCGCCATAGCACGGGGTCTAAGGAAGTAGAAGAGCTCACTAGGCGTGCAGCTGCAGCTGGCGTTCGATTCATCCCAATCCCCCAGCGCCACATAGGTAGTGAGTACCTACCTGATGTCGTCAACTCGTTCAAGAACAAACTTGAAAAGCAAGGTGTAAAGTTCATGCTCAACTCAAAAGTAGAGCAGATCGGAAAAGGTGAGGTCGTCATCAAGGGAAAGCGAATCCATGCGAAGTACATCCTCGCGGCCCCAGGGCGGGTGGGGGCTGATTGGTTTGCGGAACAGGCACGAAATTTAGGGGTAAAGCTTACCCACGGCCCCATTGATGTCGGGGTGCGGGTGGAGGTGCCGGCGGTTGTCTATGAGCCTGTCATCAAGGTGAACCGCGACCCGAAATTTCACATCCGCACAAAAACTTTCGATGATTTCGTTCGCACATTCTGCACCAACTCGATGGGTTGGGTCATGGAGGAGCGCTACGACGACCATGTTGGCGTAAATGGGCACTCCCTTCGCGCGAAGAAATCACAAAACACCAACTTCGCACTCCTCGTCCACATCGAGCTCACGCAGCCAGTCACCGATACCACGGCATACGGACAGTCGATCGCTTACCTCGCGACAACCATAGGTGGCGGACGCCCGCTGCTCCAACGCTTAGGCGATCTGCGCTCGGGGAGGCGGTCGACTTGGGAGCGGATTGAGCGAGGGCATGTGGTGCCAACTCTGCGAAGCGTGACCCCTGGCGATATTTCAATGGCTTTGCCGGGACGAATAGTGAGAGGCTTGGTCGAAGGGCTTGAGCGATTGGACGAAGTCGCCCCGGGAGTAGCTTCAGATTCGACATTGCTTTACGCCCCAGAAGTGAAGTTTTATGCTATGCAGATTACTGTCAACGAAAATATGGAAACAAACGTCCCCAACCTCTTTGTCGCTGGCGATGGGGCTGGACTCTCACGAGGCATCGTCAACGCTGCCGCAACGGGCCTGCTTGCAGCTAGAGGAATAATCACCAAGGCCAAAGCTTAAATTACTCAATTATTTCGAGCTTCAACAACAATTCATTGCTTCCATCACCCATATTTAAACCAGCGACCTTAGGGTGTTGGGGACCATGAAAGCCATCGCCGCCTTTGCGCTCCTCTTATGCTTAACCGCCTCTGGTGCGCTTGCTCAGGAATGGCCCACCTTAGGGCACGATGCCCAGCGTACCGGTTATTCGATCTCCTCGGCCCCAGAAACTAACCAAATAGCATGGACATTCAACGGCGCTGGAAGCTTTTCCTCACCAACTGTCGCGGACGACAAAGTTTTCATCGGGTCTGAAGATGGCTACATTCGCGCGATTAACGCGATTAACGGCAAGGAGGTATGGAACTTCAAAGCTGGGGATGAAGTAGCATCGCCTACCTTTGCAGATGGGCGTATATACACCGGCTCTCGCGGCATGGTTTATTGTCTCGATGCGGCCACCGGTGAAAATCTATGGAGTTACCCTACGGACGGTGCGATATACTCGGCTCCCGCGGTTATCCGTAACTTCGTCTACGTGACCTCGACCGATAACTATGTTTACGCTATTAATGCCACAACCGGGCAGCTCCTGTGGAGAAATAACCTTGGGAGTAAAATCAACTCCTCGCCCGCAGTTGCCAACAATATAGTCTTCGTCAGCACGTGGAATGGGCGCATATACGCACTACGCACGAGCGATGGGGTTGAGGTCTGGCAATGTCAAGTGACGGAACCAGGGATGCTTGAAAACTACCCGATTATTTCATCGCCGGCTGTCGTTGGGGGACGTGTCTACGTTGGTTCAAACGACTGGCATCTCTACGTGCTGGACGTGGCGACCGGTGAGAACCTGTGGAAGTTTCCGGCGGGCAGCCAGATTGAATCCTCGCCCGCCGTCGCTGACGATGTGGTTTACTTCGGGTCGAGTGATGGCTACGTCTACGCCCTCGACGCCCGCGGTAACGTCGAAAATCGTGTGCTTTGGAACTACCCTACTGGCGACCGGGTGCAGTCCTCTCCAGCGGTCGCGGATAACAAAGTGTTCATCACCTCACAGAACGGCTACCTCTACGCGCTCAACGCGCTTGACGGGACCTTGATCTGGAGGCACCACATAGGAAAAGTCGGTAGGGCTTCACCAGCCATCGCCTATGGAAAGGTTTTCATTGGGACGAGCGAGGGCAAGCTCTACTGTTTCGGGAGCTGGGGCTCGGTACTGGGGGGCGACATCGGGAAAGGCGTAATTTACCTGTTTATCACCGCCTTGCTCGTGCTCGCGCTATGGGGGCTGGTCCGTCTGAAGCCGTCGGTCCCGAAGAAGCGCAAGAGAAAGTCAAAGAAACTCAAGAAAAAGTAGTGGTGGGGTCGCCGAGATTTGAACTCGAGTCACCGGCTCTTCCGCCCAAGGACCCGAAGCCGGCAGGATAGACCAGGCTACCCCACGACCCCGAAAAAATTGATGCGCCGAAACATTTACCTTTTACTACTGGTTTTAAGCAGCTTTTCTAGTTCCCGCTCAAGCGTCGCCACCGGGATGTCGGGCACACTTATCCGCTGGCTCTTCCCGCGATGCCTCTCGCCCGAAGGTTGAAGATCTACCAAGCCTAAACCTTCCATCCGATTGAGGTACTCCCAGAGCTGGGTGTGCTTCCGGGGCTTCTCGTCGTACTCCTCACAAACTACGCGATAACTCTTTTCGACCTCTCCCGTCAGTGCGTAGGCCCGCTTCGAAACCTTTAACTTCCGCGCTACAGCCAGCAGGAACAGTTTCTCGTGAAGTTGAAGATCACGGATCACTTCCCGCTTAACCTCGGGGTAGACCTCGGCCTTGGCCCGGCGCGCATGCTCGGGCATCACCTCACCAGCGCCCTCCCCGTCCGCGGTCATCCCTGCACGCCAGAGGAGCTCGAGTGCGAGTCTAGCGTCGCCCCACCGTGCGGCTATGTCGGCAATGAGCGCCACGGTGTCCTCGCTGACTGTGCCCACTTTGAATGCCTCTTCAATCCGATGGTTGAGGATATCCGCAAGCTGGGGGGCCGTGTAGCGATCAAGCGCCAGCACGTTATGCATGAAGGTGCTTTGGGTTGCAGTGTCGAGCGAGCGCAGGAAATTTTTGTCGCGCGCGATTGCCATGATGCTTATGCGGTTGGGCGTCTCCGACTCCTCGGCCGCACGTGTGAGTGAATAAAGTAGGTCGGGCCCGTTGAGCTGGACGAAGAAATCTAACTCGTCTAAAGTTAGCGTGAGGTAGGCGTCGTGCTTGTTCAGGTGATCCACTACCATATCGAGGAGCTTCTCGGGACCCAACCCGCGGGCAGGCCAACGGGGGTAGTAGCGCTGAACGAGCTTCGTCAGCACCGCGTAAGGTGTTCTGTCCTTACGGCAGTTGACATGAAGATAGCTTAGGTTGAGCTTCCGTCCCTTGGCTGCGGACTCAAGCTCCCTACCAAACCTCCGAGCGAGCGCGGTCTTTCCCACACCCACGCTTCCAGTAATGAGCACGCGTTGGCTCGCTCGATATTCGATGACAGGCTTGAAAACTCGTGTAAGATAGCGAAACTCTTCATCGCGGTGCACGAGGACGCTGGGCACGTAGTCGGGTAAGAGCTTGCTTTCATCGCGAAAAACCGACTCACGGCTGAGTTCCTCCTCGAAGATTTCACCGAACATCGCTGCCCCTTGATTTATCTCGCTTGTATCATTAAAGCGCTGCCTAAGCCAGCAGCAAGATGTATGCAGCAAACACGACTGCAGCAGTGAGAAGTGAAAAAACACGCACAGCCCGGGACCAGCTCCAACCTCGCCTGTACCGCATAAAAGAACCCGTTGCGATCGAGAGTACTACCGCGCCTGCGCTCACCACGGCAAACGCGGCTAATAGGAGATGTAACTCATAAGCCTGACGTAAAGCCTCGATATCCTCGCTAGCCAATCTACGGACGAGTTCAACCCCGAATAACGTGACTTGCTCCAGCCTAGTCTTGTCGATAGCGTCAAGATTATCCGCTAGAGTGTGGGTCGGCCAGAGGATTTCCCCGTGCTGCGGGTTGACCCAGTACACCCACGTTCCCGGGATGCCCGCGCGCGTGAAGCTCGCGTAGTCGCTGTAGCCCCCAACATCTTGTGCGTTCTCTGATTGTGTGTAGAAGCCTAAGTTTTTCGCTATTCTTTGGACGTAGTTATCCAACCACTCAGTTGTGGCTACCTCCCATGAGTTCCTGAGGCCGACGCGCAGCCCGTTCTCAGGACCGGGAGCGATTACGTCAAAAACAATTGCGGCGACGATTTTGTTATCGGCATGCTCGCGTACGAATGCCGCACTCCCCAGCAGGCCGAGTTCCTCACTCCCAAAGGTTGTGAAAAGGATGGTGCGAGGGAGGTTTTCCATCGAGAGTACCCGAGCCATCTCGAGCACTACCGCGACTCCTGAAGCATCGTCTACCGCGCCGGGAGTCAGGACTGAATCGTGGTGTGCACCAACGATGATAATTTCCTCGCTCTTCCCTAGCAATTTCGCCAAGACGTTGTGAGATGTTGAGCGCTCAATCCTAGCCCTCAATCGCAACTCGACCTCGACTTCACCCTGCTCCAAAAGTTCGATTAAGCGCTGTACGTCCTCTCCAGATATCCAGAACAAAGGTGCCCCCGGTGAGTCTGGCCAAATCTCCGAATAGGGCGGCCAATTCTCGAAATAGGTCAACACGGCTAGCGGGGGCAGGTCCACGAGCGTCCGGAGAAAATTCTTTCCTTCGACTAGAATGTTTCTCTCTACCAAAATCACGCACTCGCGCAATTGCTCTAAGTTTTCCGGTTTTTCCGTCACGCGCACAAGTTGCCCAATGATGATGTTGTCCGTAGATGGGGAGTAAACAGCTGGTATGAAAGTTAAATCAAATTGCTCAGGCGAGGTCACGCGTAGCCAATTTTCCTCTATTACGTAAGAGTTCTCAATGGTGAAGTCTTCAACCCATGTTTCCAACCCATAGCTTCGGAATTCGTTCTCGATGTAGCTTGCGGCGATTGCTTCAGCCTCGGTGCCGGCAAAGCGTGGGGCGATGCTCGTCAAAAACTCCACATGCTCGTAAGCGTTGCCTCCTGAAACTTCGGCTCTACTGAGTAAGGCTGGGCTGCAGAGAACCGCGACAAAAACAAACATCAACAGGATGCGGCGCAAAAATTGAACCTCATTTACCCTTTCCCAGAGCGGCAGAATATCCTTTTATGATTTGGTGTAGCCTGATCTCGCCGACTATGATGTTATTTCGCTTCATTACCGGGAGCCTTCTTATCCCATGTCTCATCATCCTTTCTAACACGTCTCTTACAGTGTCCTTGGGGCTGCATTTAACGAGTCTTCTAGACATGATATCCTCAGCGGCGCCCCGATGCAAAGCTCGCATATCTGGAATCCCAAACATGTAAGGGGGTCTTCTGGGACATAGAATACTTAGAGCATCGTGCTCCGTTATCACACCAACGATTTTTTTGCTTTCTTTGCTTTCGGTGACCCATACATGAGTCTTTTTTGTTAGAATATCCAAAATGCGATTAATGGGTGCGTCTTTTTCAATAAGAGGTACGTCCTTCCTTTGCATAATCTTTTCAATTTTAAGTTCGTAAAATTTGGATCCAATTCTTCTCGGTTCTGCCATGTTCCCCCCCCGTTAAAACTTTTGTGGCATGTTTAATCCCTTTTTGTTTTTATCATCTTTAGAGCTTTCCCCAACGCTGGAGGCGTGACGAGAGTAGTGATTAAAACCATAACGAGAATAGCAGAAGCTATATCCGCACCTATTATTCCGTAATCAAGCCCCAATTTTAGCAAGATTAATTCTACACCCGCCCTTGGTATCATGGCAATGCCAACAGCAAATGATTCCCTGCTACTAAATTTTGACGCTTTTGCGCCAAGCCCGCATCCAACAACTTTTCCGATAATCGCCACAGTTACCAACACCACTGCAAACCAGCCAACGGATGTGAATGCGCTGACATCGAAACTCATACCTATTGTCACGAAGAAAATTGGTATGAAGAAGCTACCCCCGATCAAAGAAACGTGCTCCCTAAGGCGTCTAGCATAATGGCTTTGACCAACGACCAATCCTGCTACAAAAGCACCTATAATTGCCGCTAGCCCGATTTCCTGCGTTATCAGACCAAATATCAGCACGGTGATTAATCCCAGCATCAGAAGGTTTTCCCTCCCCAATATGAGTTTTTCTGAGAGCTTCCTGAATAACTTGATTCCAACGGTGAAGGAAACAGCGAAAAATAAAATGGTAAGAAAAACAATCAAAAACATTTCCTGCAACGGCATGGAGCCAGTTGCAACAAAGCCTATGAGAACACTCATCATTACTACGCCTATCACATCATCGATTACCGCCGCTCCCATAATCAGAGTACCTATTCTAGTCCGCAACATCCTAAATTCTGTGAGAATCGAGGCACCTACCCCAATCGAAGTTGCGACCAGAGCAACTCCTACAAACAACGCAACAATATAAGAAAACCCAAAGTAGGTCGTCACAAGATATCCAAGAATGAATGGTAAGACCACGCCAAGGGCAGCGACACTACTGGATGCTATTTCTAGCCTTTTGAATTCTTCGAAGTTTAAACCAAGGCCTGTTGAAAACAGGAGAAGCAAAATTCCAATGCTGGCGATATCAGACACAGGGGCTTGAGCGGGCTCTGCTAAGATTATGAGATTTCCAAGGATTATTCCCAGGAACAATTCTCCAAAAACCACAGGCTGTCTTAATCCCTTTGAAAGCAGCCGCCCCAACCCAGCTGCGATGAGAATTACCAAGAGGGCCGGGATGAATGTTAGTTCCAGAGCCATGTGGACGCCAAAAAAAACCCCATGCGCTTATCTCCTATATATTTTTGTTTTAATTTCTAAGCAGAGCGAAAATGGCTTGACGGTCGAACTCTTGCGCGTAGTCAATGTGTGTGATTGTTATATTTATAACAAAAATTTTAGGGGTTGTAGGTCATGTAGTAACTGTGGTTTGTTTGAAAATCTATAAGTCATGGGCAGCGCTATAATGGGTTCGTTGAGGTGAGCAATGTTGATGGATAAAAAGACGATTTTTTTAATTGGAGTAGTTGCGATTCTGGGCCTCCTAAGCTTTGCGGTAGATAATCATGTGGTGAAATTTTTTGCCGACCTCAGAACCCCCATTCTAAACGAGTTCATGATTTTGGCGACGGATTGGCTGACCGTCGGCGTCGTTGCGGTTTTAATACCAGTTTTGTTGCTCTGGGCGTGGGACAAGAAAAAGTGGATTCCGCCGTTGGTGTTGAGCGTTGTGGTCGCGGTAGGGCTAACCTATTTATTCAAAGGCGTTTTTGCGGTACCGAGGCCCGAATTAGGGCTCATCGCTGCCGCAGGTTTTTCATTCCCCAGTGGCCACACGGCGACCGTTTTTTCGGTGATACCCGTTCTCAATAGAGGATTCCCCAAACTGAAGTGGTTTTGGGTTGGATTTGCTTGCTTTATTGGACTCACAAGGCTCTATGTTGGCGTACACTACTTTAGCGATGTCATATTCGGGGGGCTGTTTGGATATTTGGTTGGTCTAGTCATTATTTATCTTGGGGTGGAAAAATGGAAATGAGAAGGCAGCTGTTCCACGCAATAGTGGGTTTTGCGATAGTTCTGTTGATATATTTTGATAAGTTGAATGAGTGGGGGCTGCTGGCAATATTAGCGGCCGGTTCGGTTTTAATCCTCTTGAGTAGAAAATACAGGGTCCCCATCGTATACTGGTTCTTAAAGCGTTTTGAAAGACCGGAGGTCATGAAAATTTTTCCTGGCAAGGGATCTTTTTTCTTTATCCTTGGGGCTTTTGTTGTCGTTTTGATTTTTGACAAGTCAATCGCAATGGCTTCGATAATTATATGCGCATTGGGGGACTCCCTGTCTCATCTGGTTGGAAAGTGGGTGGGCAGGGTGAAACACCCTTTTAGCAATACCAAGTTTATAGAGGGGCATATCGTTGGCGCCATCATCGGTGCCTTGGGCGCGATGTTATTTGTCTCACCCCTAACAGCTCTCGTTGCTGCATCCATCGCGATGTTCGTAGAAGGCATAGACATTGAATTCAGGATGAGCTGGATACTCGATGATAATCTTGTGGTTCCCCTAACGGCCGGAATTGTCATGTTTTTGATTGGATCCATTGGGTTCTAGGATCTTGCGGACTCAACATAAATTTTAAAGACTTTGGCGCACCCAATAAAACCGCGTGTCCATGCCAGCCACTAAAAAACCTGAGAAATATGAGGTGCCGAGCTGGGACCGTATCTACGAGCTCTGCATCCAGGTCGCGAACCAGGTCAGGTGCAGCGGTTATAAGCCCGATCTGCTCGTGGCGGTATCCCGGGGCGGGTGGATTCCTGGAAGAGTTTTGTCCGACTTAATTGAGAACCCAAACATCGCTACCATCAAGGTCGAGTATTACGTCGATATCTACAAGACGCACACGAAGCCGAAGATTACGCAGCCCCTCCCCATCGAGGTCAAGGGGAAAAAAATTTTGTTGATTGATGATATCGCAGATTCCGGAAAAAGCCTCAAGCTCGTTAAGGAGCACTTGGCTGAGCAAGGTGCGGTGGATGTCAAAATCTGCACACTCTATTACAAGCCGTGGTCGATTCTAACCCCCGATTTTTTCGTGCGCATGACAGATGCTTGGGTCTGTTTTCCTCACGAGATAGTCGAGACGATGAAGAAGATCTATCTGAAGCTGAAGGAAAAGGGCAAATCAAAGAAGGAAATCAAGGCGGAACTCGTGCGGATAGGCATAAAACCCTCCATAGTTCGGAAGTTCATGCCGCAGGTAGCCGAGGGGACCGTAGCTGACGCTTGAGGGCAGCGCCTTGGGTGCGCAGGAACTTCGCGAGCCCCTCGATATCCTTGACATCCCTACGGAGAAGCGCCTTAAGCTTCTGCCGAAACTCAATTACGGGCTCGACCCCAAGTCTCTTCAGGTGCACGGCGCAGAACTTTGCGAGTTTATCACCGGCACGATCAAAATCGGTTAAAATAATAATTTGTTTGAAGCCAGTCAAACTCTCAAGGAAATTCAGCAAGGTTTTACTGCTGTTCGATATCCTGAAAATCTGTCCTTTTACGTTGAGTTCACATAGGGCCCCTTCATCATCCATCCCCTCTACTAAAATTGGCACGCCCGCACTAGCACTTTCTCTCAGCTCATTTAGAAGTTCTTCTACTTGCTCTGATGTTTTCTCGGTGAGCAACGGCTCTCCGTCCTAAATTCATATTTTTACAATATTATTGGGGCTCGCTGTCGCTGATCCAGAGCCCCCGCCTTAGGCACCGTTTGCAGACGTTGATGTCGCGCATGAAGCATCGCGAGCAGACCGTAGAGCCGCACACACCACACCGATAAACATCAGTACTCGTCCGCCCACATATCGTGCAGACACCAGCGACTTTGCCCATTTTGTACCCAAATAAACTGGCACATCGGGTGATTAAACGTTATCATTACAAACATGGTCGCTCGATAGCAGTCGTTTTAATTTTTCATTAGAGTCTAATCCCCTAGTGCTTTGAAGAGGCCCCCGTACAGCAGCGCTAGTAGGGCCTGCTTTTAAATCCGAGCTTGTATCCCGCGAAGTTCGTCGCTAGGTGGATTGGTGGGGTTATGATGAGTATTGTTAAGATTACCTCCCAGCTCGGTAGGGCCACCAAACTTGCCAGGAGCAAGGCGACGACTACAAAGCCGAGTTGATCCAGACCCGGCGTTGCACTTCCACGTTTGATGCCGAGCCTGCGCTTGATGAAACTCCCGAGCAGATCGCCGAATAGTGCGCCTAGGGCTAGCAGGAATCCGAGCAAAAGATAGTGTGAGAGATTTTCGGTGATAAGACCTTGAACTAGTCCAACCATGGTGCCGGTCGCGATGCCAGAAACAAACCCACGCCACGTTTTACCGGCGCCGAAAATTGGGCGGCCATCGGTAAATTTTTTGCCACTATCGATTGGCTTGCCCCCACCCAGCACCACCGGCGTAGCGTTCGCCACGTAGGCGGGCAATATGAACCAAAGTGCCAAGGCGATTAGGTCAAGTATCTCTTTACACAATTTTTCACTACCTTTCCCGCAGGGACTTGTATCTCTAAGACTTATATCGATGGTTTAAATATCTCCCCTTTCAATTGGTAAACGATTGAATGAGTAAAAAATTTCTTAAAAAGACGAAGAGCATCTGTCCCGAATGTATGGGGGTCATCGAGGCGGAAGTGGTAGAGGAGGACGGTAAGGCGCTGATAAAGAAGAAGTGTCCTAAACACGGCAAATTCGAGGATGTTTACTACTCTGATGTTAAGATTTACAAGAGGTTTAAAAAGTTCGCGGAGATTGGCGATGGAATGGAGAATCCGCGTACGAAGGAGCAGCAAGGGTGCCCGTTCGACTGTGGTATATGTCCTAACCACAAGTCCCACACGGTTCTCAGCATTATCGATGTCACCAATCGTTGTAACTTGCGATGCCCGATATGTTTCGCAAATGCAGCTGCAGCTGGCTACGTCTACGAGCCGACATTTGAGCAGATAAAAGAGATGCTGAGAAATCTGCGTGCCAACAAGCCAACGCCTCCCCCAGCGATTCAGTTTTCAGGGGGAGAGCCCACCCTTCGGGATGATCTACCCGATATTGTCCGCGCGGCGAAGGAAGCGGGCTTCTGGCACATCGAGGTGAACACCAACGGGGTACGCCTCGCCCAAGATATAGATTTCATAAAGCGGCTGCGCGAGGCGGGAGTTAGCACCGTCTACCTGCAGTTCGATGGTATAACCCCAGAGCCAACGATCAAGGCTAGAGGGGCGGACATCCTTCACCTGAAGTTCAAGGCGCTCGAGAACTGTCGCAAGGCCGGTCTCACGAGCATAGTGTTAGTGGTCACGCTTGTCAAGGGGGTGAACGACGACCAATTAGGAGACATCATTCGCTTCGCCGCAAAAAACAAAGATATCGTGCGGTGCGTGAACGTGCAGCCTGTGTCTTTCGCTGGCAGGATTTCGCAAGAGGAGCGCAAGCGGTGGCGCATAACCATTCCTGATTTTATGAAGGCAGTTGAGCAACAGACGGATGGACAGATCAAGACCTCTGACTTTTATCCAGTCCCCTTCACGGTGCCGATTTCACGCTTCACCAATGCGTACGCGGGCGGGGAGTTCGTGAAATTCACCTGTCACGAGCACTGCGGTGTCGCGACCTATGTTTTTGTCGAAGACGGGAACATCATCCCAGTGACGCGGTTCGTGGATGCGGAGAAGCTCTTTGGGATCCTAGATAAATATGCAGCGAAGCTGAAGAAAGGAGGGTTTGCGGTTAAAACCAGAATACTAGCGAAGATGGTTGAGGAAGTGCCCGGCACCATTGACATGTCGAAGGCGCCAAAGGGCCTCGACCTTCCGAAAATCCTGCTCAAAGTCCTGAGCACCGGGAACTATGACGCGCTGGTGGAGTTCCACGAAAGGGCGATTCTCTTGGCTTGTATGCATTTTCAAGATGCCTATAACTTTGATTTAGATCGCATAGAACGGTGCGGTATCCACTACGCCGTGCCAGATGGGCGCATCATTCCATTTTGCACATACAACAGTATCCATCGTTCGGAAGTTGAGCGGAAGCTGGGGGTCCCGCTGAGCGAGTGGAAGGGCCCAAAGTAAAGCTTTAATACGAGTAAATCTTTTGAGTTAAGATAGAAAATCATCTAGTAGATAGATTTAGGGGAGGGATTTTATGGCAAGCCAGTTAGGAGGACAGCAGATACTGATTTTGCCCGAGAAAGTTCAGCGCTACCTAGGGCGGGATGCCCAGCGTATGAACATCATGGCCGCACGGGTGATCGCTCAGGCAGTACGCACCACTTTGGGACCGCGCGGGATGGACAAGATGCTCGTCGACAGCTTGGGTGACGTTACTATAACCAACGATGGCGTGACCATTCTGGAGGAGATGGACGTTGAACATCCCGCGGCGAAAATGATGGTAGAGATTTCGAAGGTGCAAGAGGATGAGGTGGGCGATGGCACAACTACGGCCGTGGTACTTGCGGGAGAGCTTTTGAAAATGGCCGAGGAGTTACTTGAGCAAGACATCCACGCTACGGTCATCGCATCTGGGTACAGGAAGGCAGCCGAGAAGGCAAATGAAATTTTGGATAAAATAGCGACTGGTGTTTCAAGAGGAGAAGACAAGATATTAAAAGAGATCGCCATTACCGCGATGAGCGGCAAGGGCTCTGAGGTACGAGGGGAAAAACTTGCTGAACTCTGCGTTAAAGCGGTTAAGCGGATCGTGGAGGAATTCGATGGCAAGCTCGAAGCGGATATCGATAACATCAAGGTCGAGAAGAAGAGCGGGGGAGGTTCAGCCGATTCCCAGCTCATTGAAGGCTTGGTGCTCGACAAAGAGGTTGTCCACCCGGGCATGCCGAAGCGTGTCGAGAAGGCGAAGATAGCCATTCTCAATATGGCATTGGAAATCAAAGAAACAGAAACTAGTGCTAAGATAAACATAACCGATCCTGAGCAACTCCGGAACTTCCTCGAGGAAGAGCGGCATATGCTTCAAGAGATGGTGGACCAAGTGAAGAAAGCAGGAGCGAACGTCGTGCTTTGTCAAAAGGGCATTGATGATCTCGTCCAGCACTACTTAGCGAAGGTGGGAATCATGGCGGTGCGGAGAGTCAAGGAGTCAGATCTAGAAAAGCTTGCTCGCGCGAGTGGTGGAAAAATCGTCACGAATATTAAGGATTTCACGGCGAAAGACCTCGGGTTCGCAGCACAGGTGGAGGAACGCAAGATAGCTGGTGAAGAAATGATATTTATCGAGGGGTGCAAAGACCCGAAAGCTGTAAGCCTGATCGTGCGCGGTGGCACCGAGCATGTGGTCGATGAGGCCGAGCGTGCGGTGCACGATGCCGTTTCGGTGGTTTCGGTTGCAATAGAGGACGGCAAAATAGTAGCAGGCGGGGGTGCCCCAGAGATAGAAGCCGCGAAGGGACTGCGAGAATACGCTGGCACGGTGAGTGGACGCGAGGCACTTGCAATTAATGCATTCGCCGACGCGATTGAGGTCATCCCACGGACCTTGGCGGAGAATGCTGGGTTGGACCCGATAGATATTTTGGTACAGCTGCGCGCGGATCACGAGAAAAAAGGTGGCAAGGATATCGGAATTGATGTGATAAGCGGGGAAGTGACGAACACCCTTAAGTTAGGCATCGTTGAACCCCTTCGCATCAAGACTCAGGCAATTAAATCGGCAAGCGAAGTGACGGAGATGATCCTGCGGATTGATGACGTTATTGCTGCTGGAAAACTTGAGAAAGGAGCGATGGGACCTGGAGCTGGACCGGGTATGGGGATGGGTGGCATGCCGCCGATGTGATGGGGGCTCGTCCATTTTTTCAAAAAAATATACCCGCTTTGAGAAGGCCCGCATCGTGGGGGCCAGAGCTCTTCAAATATCAATGGGTGCGCCTGTGCTCATCGAGGTGCCTGAGGGCGTGGGCAATCCCATCGACATTGCTCTATTAGAGTTCGAGAAGGAAGCGATCCCGATAACCATTGTGCGGAGACTGCCAGGCGAATCTGCGTAAGCAACGAAAATATCGTTCAACCAGTTTTTATTCATTCTTAGAAGTTTAAGTGCGTTTAAGATGATTTATTATTGGTGTCGAGGTGGGAGTCCAGCTTAGCGACATCGTGCTTAAGCAAAAGGTCGGGTTTGATCAGCTTCGCGGACGGGTAATTGCGATTGACGCGATGAACTCGCTATATCAGTTTCTCTCTATAATCCGGCAGCGTGACGGGGAGCTTCTCAAAGACTCTAAGGGTAGAGTAACCTCCCATCTCTCTGGCCTCTTCTATCGGACTGCGAACTTAATTGAGGCAGGAATCAAGCCGGTGTATGTGTTCGATGGGGAACCGCCTAAACTGAAGCTGCGTACCGTCAAGCAGCGTCGCGCGGTGAGGAAGGAGGCGGCCAAGGAGTGGGCAACCGCGCTCAAGGATGGCAGAATTAAAGAGGCCAAGAAGTTTGCACAGCGTGCAGGGCGGGTGAACGAGCAGATGATTAAACAAGCGCAGACACTTTTGAGCTATATGGGGCTTCCTTGGGTTCAGGCGCCAGGGGAAGGCGAGGCCCAAGCAGCGCACCTTGTCCAGCGGGGAGATACTTGGGCGGCTGCGAGCCAGGATTTCGACAGCCTGCTGTTTGGAGCCCCAATACTCGTACGTAACTTGGCCATCACTGGGAAGCGGAAGCTACCGAGGAAGGATGTGTACATCGAGGTATCTCCAGAGGTAATCGAACTTCAGCCCCTCCTGAGGGAACTCGGGGTAACCCAAGAACAGCTCGTGGACATCGGCATCTTGATTGGGACCGATTACAACGTTGGGATAAAGGGCATAGGGCCAAAGAAGGCGCTTGAGCTTGTCCGCGAACACGGTTCCATCAAGCAACTTATGAAGACCGAGCTTGGGGAAAAATTTGAGGTTGACCCAATCGAGGTGAGAGATATCTTCTTGAAGCCGGATGTCGCAACTAAATATGAGCTGAAATGGGGCGACCCAGACCCAGAGAGAATTAAAGAGTTCTTGTGCAGTGAGCACGATTTTTCTGAATCAAGGGTTCAGACCGGTATCGATCGATTGCTCAAAGGGCAGCGTGAGCGGGAACAAGTTTCGCTCGAGAAGTGGTTTGGTTAGTCCTCAGCCTTCCACCCATATTTTCCAACCAGTGGCACGAAGGAGCATCCCCCTCGCTCCTCAATTTTGAGCTTCTCCTTGTCGCGCTTCTCCGCAACCACCCAAGTCTGGAACATGTAGTGTTGGCCAACCGGTGCGCCCAGCTTCCCTTTGACCTTCAACTGCTTGAGGAGGGGCTCCGGTAGCTTTGGAGTACAAGCGGTTACGAGGATGCGGTTCCAAGGGGCCTCTTTTTCATAGCCGCATGTCCCATCCCCAACAACGACATGAACCCAGTCATACCCAGTTCGCTCGAGGTTCGCACGCCCGAAATCAGCCAGCTCGTCAATCCGCTCTATTGAGAAGACTTTTCCCTTTTGTCCGACAATCTCGGCGATGAGGGCAGCGTTGTACCCAGAGCCGGTGCCCACTTCTAGCACCTTCTGCCCCACCTTGAGGTCAAGCGATTCCAACATGATGGCGATCATGCTGGGGGCCGAGATCGTCTGCTCGTGGCCTATCGAAAGCGGCTGGTCGGCATAGGCGTAGTCCCAGATGTTTTCAGGGATAAATTCATGGCGTGGTACTTTTTTGAAAGCGTCGATGATATCCCGTTTGCTCAAGTAGCCCCATTGGACGAGGCGGTTAACTAGCTCCTCGCGCTCCCGCTCGTGCATACAACCAAAATAAATTATCTTCCTTCAAGCTTAAGGGAGTGGGGGGAACATGGGAAAAATCGTTGAGGTCATCACGGCTAGGGGGCATCCACGGGTCACGGCGAGGCACCCAACAACATTAATGATCACGAAGGATGAGGAAGTTGGCCCCAAGGGAGATTGCATAATCGCGGTTGCAGCGAGCAGGGGGGCTGCCGAGTTCAGCGATGATTTTAAAAAAGCCATTAAGTCGGGCGCGGCAGTTACCATCACAATTGAGTCTGGTGGTAGCGTGGAGAAGGTCCGCGCGTTTGGGCATCCTTCATTAACTCTTGAGCATCCGACTGATTTGGTGGTCAGAAAAAGTAAGTTCATTTGTGGGCGCACACTCGCGATTAGAGCAGACAAAGCAGCAGCGGGTCTTTCTAGGAGTTTCGTGAGTAAGCTGCAATCCCTAATGAGCGTGAGAGTGGTGATAGAGGTGGCATTACCGTAGTTCATCGGGGAGAAGATGAGGGATCCCGTCCACGATAGGATAGCGCCTTCCGCATCCAGCGCAAATCAGCTCATTACCTTTGAGCTCAACATCGCGCTTGCAGACCGGGCACGCTAAGATTTTTAGCAGTTTGGGATCGATGGTTTCTTTCGGCATGCGGATTACCTTAATTAAGTCGATTTAGGAATACTTAAACCGTATTATGAGATGATGAGACTGGAGGTTTGCATTGGCTCGAACCAAGATATTCACCACCCGGAGGACTCTACTCTTCGCTCTTTTCGTTGTTGTGGTAGTTGCGATAGCAGCATTACTTTTTGCACGTGAGGATCTCTACGCGATGTTTCAAGCCTTGGGCAGAGCCAACCCAATACTACTGATTTTAGCTTTTGGTGTTTACCTCTTTGGTGTGGCCTTCTGGGCGGGTCGCTGGAATGTGACACTTTCAAGGGTTGGACATCGGGTTGGCCTGCGCAACCTTTACGTGGTGATTTTCGGTGGGATTTTCATCAACAACGTTACGCCATTTACATATTCTGGTGGTGACCCAGTCGCGCGAGCATATTTGCTGAATAAAACTCAGCGAATTTCATACTCATCCGGCTTTGCCACGATTTTAGGCGAGTTTATATTGGATTTTCCAGTTTTCCTTTCATTTGTGATGATTGGATTATTGCTATCTATTGAATGGACGCCCATTTGGTCAGCATTGGTGATTATGATGTTCTGGGCCGCTATCATTATCGGCTGGAGTTTGCTTTTTTTGCGCGTTCTACGCGGCAAGATGGCAGCGGCACGCATTGGTGGGCTTTTAGCGCGTATCATGGGGTTTTTCCGCAGGCCCGCAAATAAGACAAGGATTACTAGAGGAATCAAAAAGTTCTACGCAGCGGCCGAGGGCATTATAAGCAGTCGGAAGGTAGCACTTTACGTTATAGCATTTTCGGCGATTTTATGGATATTTGGGATTATAAGATTGTTTGTAATTTTCAAAGCGCTTGAGTTCGGGTATACTCCCCCCTTAGCGATGTTGGTGTTAGCCACGACGTTACCGTGGATGGCAGGCTTGATCCCACTCCTGCCCGCCGGAATCGGTACGGTAGATGTAGCTATGATTTTAATTTTCATGAAATTCATGCCGCCGCAGCTTTATCCAGTCGCAGCCGCTGCATGGGCCGTCGAGCGAGCGATTTCGTTTGTTTTCGGCACAGCGGTCGGAGCGGGCGCGCTATCCTACTTGGGTATCCGAGTTTGGGCAAAATAATTATGCGTGGAATTTTGAGTTAAATTAAAAGTAGGATGCAGGCTATCGCGAGAATAATCTTTTAGAACCCCGCGTATAATCCCGCCCATCGTAAAGCTAGCACGGCGCACGCTATAACGAAGAACAATCCCTCAATGGCAAGTGTTTTTTTGCTTGTCAGGTAAGTCCAGAAATCGTATGGGAATACAGGGATTCCATAGAACTTTTTGCTGAAGGGGTAAAATAACAGCCTGCCCTTCTCGTCGAAGCACTCCATCAAGATGTGCAAGATGCCCCCTATCGAGAATGATATTGTGATGGTTAAGCTGCTAGCGACCGCGAAATAATCGAGTAGGAGGTACACAAACGGGAGGAGTATCAGGTAAAAAAACGGGGTGTGGAGGACGCTTGCGGCGTGGAATTCAGCCAAGGCGTTTTTCGGTGTTTTTTTCCTAAGCAAAGTTGGGAAAACATCAAAGTTAGGCGCCCCGCTGCCAAGAAGCAGTGCGAGCAGACTTATGTGATTTGGGAATAGTCCGTAGAGGATAAGCGGGATAGTCGCGTGGGCAATCATCATTTTCTCAGCTCCTGCACCATTCTAACCATGGCGATGATGAATAGGGAAAGAAATGGTATAATTACAACAAGCGTGTAGATTCCCAGCTCGTAGATGACTAATCCCAGCACGATGAGGCCCATCAAGATCCAGATGGCCACATACGCCTTGTTTGCCCGAATCCATTTTTTTAAGTTTACCTTCATGGATTGCCCAATCGAGATATTGTTAGAACGTTTTAAATGTAGCCCCCCAAAGATTTCTGGAGATCAAAATGAGAATTCTGCACGTAAACCCTTTTTTCTCCCCCTACCTAGGCGGCACGGAGAATTACATATTTGAGTTATGTAAGCGCTTATCCAAGAAGAATTCCGTGAGCATCATCACTTCTAGGTTACCCCGGACGAAGAAGGAGGAAGTGGTGGTGGGAACAAAAGTATACAGAATGAGGAGCCTTATTCTTAGAAAACTACCAGCTTTTCTACCCCCTCCATACTCTACCCCATTCTTTTTTCCGCATCATTTTTTCAAGGTGTGTAAGAAGGAAAGGCCTGATATTATCCACTTGCACAACCGATTTTTCCTAAGCTTTGCATCGACAGCCATATGGAAAAAATTTTTGAGTAAGCCGCTTTTCCTCACGCTGCACAATGCTCGCACAGTGGGGATAAGCAAGGAGATCGATAGGGCAGGGCAACTTTTCGACGATTTGGTGGGTAATAGGGTGATGAGGCGGGCAGATAAAATTATTGCAAACAGTAAATGGACTTTAGAGGCCACAGTTCCAAAAGATTACCCCCGCGAGCGGACAGAGGTCATTTTCAACGGAGTCAGCACGAAAAAATTCAAGAAAATCAAAACGGACTTAAAGGACGAATTCGGCTGCGAGTTCCTCTCCACAACTGTTTGTAGGCTTATTCCCCAGAAGGGAGTCGAGTACTTGATAAAAGCCGTAAAGGAAATCAAACGCGATTTTAAGGCGGTGGTAATAGGCAGGGGACCAGAACTAGGGAGGTTGAAAGCGTTGGCAAATAAATCCGGGGTCGGAGAGAGGGTTATTTTCGTGTCTCAGCCCATCCCCCTAAGAAAATTGATAGAGTATTATTCCGCGAGCGATTTCTTCATTTTGCCTTCCTTATGGGAGCCGTTTGGGATAGTTTTGCTCGAGGCGATGGCGTGTGAAAATCCAATCATCTCCACAAAAGTCGGCGGTATCCCAGAGGTAGTTTCTGATTGTGGCTTGCTTGTTGAACCGCGCAGCCCCGAGCACATAGCAGAGGCGGCGAATAAGTTGATTGATGACGAAAAACTTAGAAAAAAGCTGTCGAGGAAAGCGAGGGAGAGAAGCGAGAAAGTTTTTGATTTTGACGTTATAGCAAGAAAAGTTGAGCGGAGTTACAAGAATTATCTCGGAGGAACACAGTGAAAATTACTATATCCACCTATTCGTTTACTTAACTGAACGAGGTTGATGCCATGTATTCAATCCCAATGAAGCCGAAAATAAGCATAATAGTTCCAACATTGAACGAAGAGAATCTTATAGCCTCGACTTTGAAAAACGTGCGCAGGGTTGCCCCAGAAGCAGAGATTATTGTCGTTGATGGAGGCTCTAGAGATAATACAGTGAAAATAGCAAGGGGGTATGCAAAGGTTCTTGTGGAGCACGGTAATGTGGGCTTCGCGAGAAATACGGGCGCAAAAATGTCAGAGGGGGATATCCTTGTTTTTCTCGATGCTGATACCACAATAACGCGGCAATTCATAGACGAAGTTCTCAAGACTTTTAACGATCCTAATGTTGTTGGGGCGGGAGGACTCATATTGCTTCAAAAAATAAATCAATTTGAAGAGGCCGTATTCTATTTCTTCAATCTCCTCATAATGGCGTCTTTCGTTATTGGAAGACCCAAGCTTGCAGGAACTTGTGTGGCGTACAAACGAAAGCCGTTCCTCGAAGTTGAAGGATTTGATATAAGCATGGCTGCATCGGAAGATTTAGAATTATGCAAGAAAATTTCGAAGAAAGGGAAAATTGCATTTTTTAGGCACGTTATTGTGCGTACTTCAAGAAGAAGGCTGAAGCAGCTCGGATTATTCAAGCTTATTTTAGATTGGTCGAGGATAACATTTCAGTATTTTCTCGGTGGAAAGCCGCAGGTATACCATTCATTTAGATAGAAACTACCTAGTTTTGTATTCAGCGAAAGTCCTTCTGCGTTTTTAATTTTCCATAATCGCATCCTTTAGCGTGGGGGCGTCGAGAAAAGTGTTGATAAGCTTAAAGTTTACAAAAGGCTTTTATAAAATTTTTCCAGTTTATCTGTGCATTTTTTCAATGAAAATTTTCGCCCGGTTTTTAAAGCGTGAGTTTGCATCTTATTAGAGGGCCTATAAGATTTCAGAATTTCCGAAAGTTGTTCGACGTTTCCAGGACCAAAAAGATAACCATTTTTTCCATCAGATACGATTTCCGGGATTGCGAGCAAATTTGCGCCCACCACTGGGACGCCACAGGCCATGGCTTCCGCCACGACTACCGCTTGGGTTTCGCTCGTCGATGCTATTACAAATGCGTCCGCCGCCGAGTAGTAAGTCGGTTTCAATTTTTCAGGGACATATCCCTCAAAGGAAACCTTTTTCTGGAGGCCAAGCTTCTTCCTAAGATTTTTGAGTTTTCGTTCAGCCGGCCCTCTGCCAGCGATGATCAATTTTGCATTAACATCTTTGAACGCTTGAAGCACGACGTCGATATTTTTCTCAAATCCAAGCCTACCGAGCGTTAGGAAAACTTGCGCGTCATCAATTCCAAGTTTTTTCTTAGCTTTTTTCTTCTCGATTGGTTTGAAGAAGTCGAGGGCGATGCCGGTAGGCACAACAGCAATTGGTTTCTTGATTTGGTGCTGTAACAAAATCATCTTTAACGCGTTGCTAGGGGTGATGATTTTGTGGCATCGATTATAGTAGAGTCTGCAGTACCTCCACGTGATTCTCCTGAGGACTCCACGCCCAAATCTAGAGAGGTATCGAACATATTCAGAGAGCATTGTATGGAAGGTGGATACTGGAGGCACGCCCTGCTTTTTCGCAACTCTCAGTCCGAAAACGCCAAGCGAGAATGGACCATGAGTGTGGATGATATCGAGTTTTGGGAGATCGCCGCTGTCTCGGGGTATCGCGATTTTGAACTCGGGGTATGGCCTAAAAGTTACGGATGGGTATGATCGCACTACCATCCCACGATACTCCTTCACGTTTGATTGGGGACAAAAGACGAAAACTTCATGCCCTTTTTTGACGAGCTCCGGACCGAAGCTCAGGATTGAGGTAACCACCCCATTTCGCTGGGGCAGGAAGGTATCGGTGAAGAAGCCTATTCGCATTTACTCACCTGTTTGGACAAACAACGGCGAATTTTCCCGTTTGTAAGTTGGCATGATGACGGAGATATCAGGCAGTTGTTTTGCCCTAGGCATTTATTCCCCACAAAGTTATTTGGCGAGCGAGGGTAAAAACCACATCAGGTGACCAAATGGCAGACATGGTTCTGTGCTGGGGGTTGAGCAGGCGTATGAGAGAGTTCTTCATCATGGCTGGTTATCAGCGGTGAGGTAGTCGCTGGGAGGAGATCAGCTGCAGGATTGTTTGCAAGCCCTGATGGTGTGATTCAAATGAGGAAATTTACCCAGCGAAGGGCGTTACTGTTCGCTTTATTCTTCATCGTGATTATTGCATTAGCGGCAGTATATTTTGCCCGCGAGGACCTTTACGCGATGCTCAGCGATTTGGGCAAGTTAGGCTATCTAGGTGTTTTTCTGCTCAGCTTCATCGGTGCCACATCTGTTATAATTCCAATCCCATACACCGTAATTTTGTTAACAATCAGTGCACCACAATTCGGTTTTAACCCCCTCCTGCTTGCCATTGTTGCTGGTTTTGGGGCGGCGGTGGGCGAGCTCGTGGGCTATGGGCTGGGCTATGCTGGCAGACGGGTCATGAGTAAAAAGTACGACCGCCGTTTTAATGCGATGTTGAAGATTTTCAATCGTTTTGGAATGCCGGCAGTTTTCATCTTCGCCTTGACACCTCTGCCAGATGATCTCCTCTTCATTCCGCTTGGTCTGATGCGCTACAATCTCTGGAAAGTGTTTATCCCATGCGTGTTAGGGAAGTTCCTCATGTCTTTGATTATCACTCACGTCGGGGTCGCAGCGGGAGCAGTGTTTGCGGAAGGGGGAATGATAATTGCTGTGGCAACGACAATTTTGCTTGTCTTAGTCGTCGTCGCAATGTTTAGAATCAATTGGGAAAAGCTTGTCGAAAAATACTTATCCCAAAAAGGTTAAGCAGCGGAATTCTAATTCTTGCTTAAATTAATTTTTTTGGCTAAAAGAAAAAGACACATTCAAGCGATTGGCTTGAAGCGATCTTTTAGGCGGTCTAGCACTTGCGGCAGCGTTGTGTACTCCATCTCATCCGGGCCAAGCCTAGCTGGCATGAATTCTCCTTGACGTCTCATATAATCGGCTATTTCATTCGCTGTAGCCCTAGCCTTATCGAACGCTGGGTCGTCAAAGAGGTCTGCTGGTTCATTCTCGTTTACTCCTACTATGTGTCCGTCTGAGACTTGGAAACCTAAGGCAACAACCCTTGGAGGTCCATCGAAAAAGGTGCATTTTGCATCCTTCAGACTAACTGGCATCAAAGGCCCATGGTGGCTCCCCCTCATCCAGCCAGCTACAAGGTGAGGCATGCCGAAAGGCGCCAATACTTCGCCTACGGACGGCAAGCCGTGTTGTCCTCTTACAATGCAGACTGGGTCGTCCTTTCCAACGTACCGCCCTGCGATGAGGCTCAGCCTAGAAGTGCTCGCTACAGACGCCAACAGTTTGTCCGATGAGCGGTATATCCTTTCGATCACGTAGCGTCCCGGAGTACCTAGCAGGGCAATCAAGTCATACATCTCCGCCGGACATGCTAAGTCTACGTTTTTATTTTCCATGACATCCATTACCCTGAATGTGAAGCCGCCATGTATGGACGGATCGATTACCAAGCCTGCGGTGCTAAAGGGGTCCGCGAATATCTTGAATAACGGAAGGTTCCATGCGCCGGGTTCTGTCTTGTCAGCGGCAAAAACTACTATGGGTTCGCTCTTTCTTTCTTCGAACTCCATTTCAGCAACACCCGGCCCCATGCCTTTCACATTACCCGAGAAGGCTTCGCCCAGCAAATCTTGTCCAGCCGCGTAAAGCTTTAGCGGCTTAGAGACGGTTTCATTTATTTCTGTAAACGTGTTCCACGCAAACTCATGTATATTCGGGTTGTTTTCCCCATTTCCATGAGTCATCAATAGCTCCAGATCGTCGCCGCAGTGGAAAACATAATAGTCTGTGATCAAGCCCTCTTTACGGGCTTTTTCTAGGTGTTGTTTAGCAGCTTCGATTTGTTTAGGATGGACTATATGATGGCCAGCCACAGAACCTATATCGGCTTTGATTATGCTCACAGTGGTTCGCATTTGTTCACCGCTTGTGTATCTTCTTTGTGTTTAAAAGTTCCCCTTTAAAAAGTTTACGCATAAGAGATAATTAACGCTCCAACTAGGCCCGCGGCTACCGAGGCGGCGAGGATAAGCAACAAGGTCGGCACTGGCCCCGCGCTAACCTCTGGCTTTAGGGGCCTCCCACGGAGACGATACCACATATTTATTGCCCGCCGAGTACCCAGATGCGCGGCCCACAGGCAGAGCGGCAGATTCACGGCCAAGATGAGCACGATGAACAGGACCACCCAGAACTCGTTGGCCGGGATATTAGGGAAGGACCAACCTCCCACCATTTGCTCGAGTTGGGCGATGAGCACGCTGTCATAAATCCCTCGCGAGAAAATGAAGACAGCAGCCCCCACGCCGAAGAAAAGCTGGGCGAGCACGAAGGTCGCGAGTACGGTGAATGCGAAGTAAACGAGCGGCTGCCACCAATCACCTAGTTCGAGCGGCGAGGGCACGCGCACGGCTTGGCTGAGGTCAACGAAGAATTCCCCACCACCGCCCCATCGTCCATAAGCGACGCCGAAAACCCAGCTTCCAACAACTAACAACCAAAATGCGGCGTGCCAGTATTCACCGCGCATCGCTTCACCGATGATGTCGGACTACCTGTATTTTCGCTCGTAGTCACGTCGCGCAGTTCTTATAGCTCGGTTGAGGTAATTGTGGTTTATCTTGGTCGGTTGGGGAGAGGTTGGCTTCGGTGGGGGTGTCGGTGTTTTCAAAGTGCCAGGAGAACGCTCCAAAATACTCAATCTACGCTCCAAAGTTGATAATCTTTGAATTAATGAATTTAATTTGTTTTCAATAGATGAAATACGCTCATCTCTTGAGATTTGTTCCATCTCCTCACCTCTCCTTTGATTTTTGAGATTTCGGGTATTTAAAGGTTGGTTTTGTTTTTAAAAGCTCGAAAATTCCTTCAATCTTTTCTCCCGGTGAGCGCGCGTTCTTCGATTTCGCCACAGGGTTTTCTCTCTTTAAACACTTGGGCTGAGAACTTGCTTATGCGCACCCCCTCACGGAGCCAGTAGTCGGGCGTCAACCCAGCTTTCATGCAGGTATGTGAGAGAAACTCCTCAGCATCCCACCCCCACTCGACGGGCACCTGAGGCAGGAGCAGACCTGCGTAACCAGACCACTCGATGATTAGGCCATCCCTGCCAACCGTGATGTGTTTCGGATATTCGCGTGGGCTCTTGGCCTTGATGACTTCGGGCTTCGATAGCACACTCACCTCGATTTCTACTTCGGGGAGCCCCTCAGGAGTTATCGACGGAAAGCGAGGATCGCGGGTCGCGGAACTAATTGCGGAATCTATCACGGCATCGATAAGAGGCATTTGGGGGAGCGGGTGGCCTATGCACCCTCGAAGTTCACCTTTTTTGTTCAGGGTAACGAAAACGCCTCGACTTTCGCGCAATTTTGCAGGCACTTTCGGGGCCTGTGGTTTTCTGCCTTCGCGCAGGTAGGTTTCGATCGTGCGCCTAGCGAGCTTTACCAGCAGCTTTCCTTCCTCGAGCGTGAGCATGGAATTTACCCCACTATTCGATTGTATCGCGATGCCATTTCAAGTATTGTCTTCCAATGTGTGCCATGCCAGTATGTCTTGCCACAGTTCCCGCATCGCCAGAACTCCCGTTGCGCGTTTAGCACAGTTGCGGGGACCAAGTTCTTGACATCGTCCTTGCTCGCAAGCTTAAGCGAACCATTGCATACCGGACATCTGGAGTTCTCAGGCTTGATCTCGATTTTTTGCCCGCAGCGTTTAGAAACCTCGACGAGCTGTCTAACGACATCATTGCTCTCAACATAGGCACTACGGATGCCTGCCCGCTTGGCGCGACGGTGGAGTCCCAAGTCACACGTCAGCAGCACCCTTCGCTGGAGTTTGGCTCGCTCAAGCAAAACATCGTCCTGCTCGTTCGCGGGCACCCTAAGATCACCTATGTAAGTAACGTCGTGGCCAGCTAGCCTGAGCCAGCGCGCCAGCTTGCCGAGCATGCCGTCCGCGACGAATTTCATTAGACCGTGATATCCTTTGCCGAGCTCCAAAAAGTAGTTGTCGATTTGCATGTAGCATCTCAACCTTAAAAAGTGGGAGAGGACATTAAAGGGTGGTGGCTAAAATGCGCCAGCGCATCGAAGTAACTTGTCCCATCTGCGGCAAACCCTTCATTGTGGAGCTCGATATAAGCACCTACGTCACCGCCGAAGCGGCGGCGCCCCCGGCGAAGAAGCGCAGGGCAGCGCTAGTGTTGCGGAGCCAAGAGGTCAAGGTCGACTTCATACTTCGCGCGATGCGAGCACTGGCTAGCAAGGATCCTAGCGGAATGATTGAGGTTGAGGAGATTGTTGACATAGCCGGGAAGGTTGGACTCGCGCGCGACGAGGTCGACGGGATTTTAACAGGGGAAAAGGAGGCTGGCCACATCTACGAGCCGAAGCCAGGGGTGGTCTGCTTTACCATCCCGCCCGAACGAGCAAAAGATTAATCCTCTTCCTCAAAAATCTGTTTCTCTTCGAGGCCTTTCTTTAGCATACGCTTGAGCCGCTTTCGTTCGAGTTCTTGGTCTTTCTCGCTTCCCTTCCTTTCCTTTCCGCGGCGCTTGAAGCGTCGCAATCGAAGCACCGTTTTAGAGTTTTGCATGCTAATTTATAATAGTCTGTGGTGAAAATTTTCCATCTAATAAATAACTAACAACCAAAGGAGGAGGGGAGACAAATGGTTGAAAGATATGATGTAGTTGTGGCTGGAGGTGGTCCAGCCGGATTAGCTGCGGCAAGAGGGGCAGCAGCCGAGGGGGGGAAAGTGTTACTGCTCGAGCTGCAGGCTCAGATAGGTGGACAGACCCAATCCGCTACTTGGGTGCCTGCAGATGTGATAACTCACCCCCTTAAAGAATCGATCGTCGCAAACATGAAGGAAGTAAGGCTTCACTCGCGCCACAAGGAGCTTTCTATAAGCGGGGACTTCGGTGCCATCGTTGACCGGCGCCTGTTTGACAAGCTCTTAGCCGCGGAGGCTGTAGCGAGCGGCGCCGAGCTCTGGGTGGGCTCCCCAGTCAAGGAACTCTTAGTGAGCGGGGATGACGTGCGTGGAGTCCATGTTGAAGCCGGAGATTGGGCCGAGCGAATCGAGAGCGAACTAATAATAGACGCTACGGGCGCTAGGGGCGAGTGGTCGAGCTTGCTGCTCAGGAAGGTGCTGAAGCGAGATTGGAAGCGTGAGCTGCTCGCGCTGAGCAATGAGTATCTGATGGTGAACGTGACAAACGACCAAAGCGCGGACTTGTTTTTTACCTCATACTTCGCCCCGCTCGGGCACGCTTGGGTTTATCCCTTCGGCAAGCGCTTCGCGATGGCAGGAGTCCAAGGAGTGCGTATCCACCCGGATGCCGCTCTAGACGAGTTCATAGGTAGGCGTGGCGTGCCCAGACTCGAGCGAGCGGTGCCGGTGGCGGCATTCCGCGGTCAGCTTCCTCTTGAGGGACCGTTGAACCAGACATGCGCAAACGGGATAATCGCAGCCGGAGGCGCGGCTGGCCAAATCTATGCGTTATCGGGACAAGGGCTTCGTTACGCACTGCGCTGCGGGGAAATCGCCGGCAAGGTAGCAATCGACGCGATTACCGAGGGTGATGTTTCGATGGGGGGGCTGGCTGATTACGAACGGCAATGGCGAGCCGAGTTTGATGCCGAGCTGAGGGCCGGGCAACTCCTACATTCCTCACTGAGTGTTTCACCGGATCAGCGGATGGATGCGCTGCTGGGCGCGCTAGAGGACAAGCCCAAGCTCCAACAGGCCTTCATCGATGTGTTCACAGGGTTCAGGCTTAAGGGCCCGCTTGAAGCGCTGCTGAAGGATGAGGAGATTTCCCGAATCTTTGGACGAGAAACGGTTGAGAAAACGCTTGCTCTGAAGTAGTGCGATCTGAGGTTTTTTAGATGCGCTGCCCTTCATGTAGCAGTTCAGCGGTACTACATGACACGCTTAGAGGGGAACACATCTGCACGCGCTGTGGCCTCGTGCTCATGGAGCGCTCGCTCGAACTCAAGCCGGAGTGGCGCAGGAGGCCTGGGGAGAAACTGGAGCGCGCGGACGTGACGGCGGGCATCGACGTGACGCAGCATGATTTTGGGTTGGGGAGCAAGTTCAGCGTTTCGAAAGACCTCCCCCCAAGCTGGCGCGCCAGCCTGAGGCGGATGCAGCTCTGGCAGCAGCGCTCGCGCGCAAACACATGGGAGCAACGGAGCCTGCGCGGGGCCCTAATAGAGTTGGACAAGCTCTGCGAGGATCTATCGCTGCCCAAGGGGATCAAAGCCGAGATAAGCATCTTTTATCGGCGGGCTAGGGCAGCGAGGTTGACCGGGGGCAGGGAAACTCACCAAGTTCTCGCTGCGCTCACGTTTATTACATGCAGGCTGCGGGGGTTACCGCGCACAGAGGGTGAAATTTCTCGCACACTTACGGCTCGTTTGGGCATAGGAAACTATGAAGCTTCACGTAATCTTCGTCGGCTCACAAAATTTTTCACTCAAAAGTTTAAGCTTAAGTTGCCTCACATTTCAACCGACGATTACATCAACCGTTTCGCCGTTCAGCTCGAATTTTCTACACGGGTAATCGAGCATGCTAACGAGCTTTATCGTTCTTTGCCCAAAAAATTCAAACAGACGAGACATCCACTTTCACTCTCAGCGGCCGTACTTTACCTTGCAGCAGAAGCAAGTGGTGAAAAAGTTCCTCTCAAAAAAATTGGTGATGTAACGGGATTTGCAATTTCTTCCATTTCTAAAAACGCGGCGCGAGTCCGAGAACTCACAACTCCCCGCGAGGGATGATTATCGTTCCTTCGCTGGCTGTGCCGACTTCCTCAGTTTTTCCTTTGAGATGGAGCGCACCAGTCAGCGCAGCTAGAGCCGCGTCGATTTCATGTTCGCTCGCGTTTTCTTTCAATTTCATCCCCTTTCTCTTGAGCTTGACCATCCATTGGCGACGGTCAGGGGTTTTAAAGAGGAGCATGCCTGAAGTTCGGGGGTGTATCTCTATGACTCGAAGATTTTTCGCTCGAAGCATGTCTGCGAGGCGTATCCCCCGCTCCGTGAGCGACCGCATGCCGGCGAAAGTGGGCGGAAAGACCCGGAAGCCGCGCTGGATGAGCAGCGTGTCGGCTCGCCTCAAGTTTCCCTGCTGAGGCAGACTAAGTGGGGCATCGATCGCAACCAGCTTGACACCCGAGCGCGTGCATTGCCCCAAGATTTCATCGTCAGAGTAAATCAAGCTAGTCTGAAATTTGCTGTTTGAAAGTCGTGCAAAACCGCTAGGGTTCTTCGGAACGCCGGCGAGGTCGAGCCCGATAATCATCACTTGAGTCTCCCAAGCACCGAGGCGACTAGCAGGGGGAGGATAACTGTCACGTCGCCGATCACAGTAACGAGTTTTGCATCTGGCGTAACTTTGCCCCATGATTTTGCTTCTTCGAGGGTTGCTCCACTTAACCCTCCGGGCTCAGGACGATCCATCGTGATCTGAATTGCGTATTTGAACGATTTAGGCGTAAGTAACATGCTCTGGAAGATGAAGTTCTTTGGGACGCCCCCGCCTAGCAACACCGCCCCAGGTTCCTTCGCGTTGCTCGCCAAATCGACTATCTCATGCACATCGCGCAGGCAATCGATGTTCAGCTCGTGTTCCTGTGAGTAAAGCCACGCCTGAAGCCCGAGGATCGAGTCCGCTATCGCCGGGCAGAAGACAGGCACATTTTTGGTTGCAGCGGCTTTCACGAAGGAATTTTCATCCTCGAGGTGTGATCCGATTCTGCGGAGTAGTTCAGCCGATGAAATCCGCGCTCCCTTCTTCGTGACTTCAGCAAACATTGGTTGGATCTTGTCCTCGAAGAGTTCGAAAATCTGCTGCGGGACATAGACATCGAAGATGCGGCTTATGCCTCGCTCGCGCAACTCGGCATCATCCACTAGGGCCTCCCCCCGCGCATGGTAGCCACCGAATGCCTCGATGAGATCATGAGTTACGTTTGCGCCAGTGGTGACGATGACGTTGACAAGTTCTTCATTTATTGCCTGCGTCAGAACTCGACGAAGACCCCCGGGAACCATCGCTCCACCAACACCCATGAAAATTGTCGACCCAGCCTTGAGCATCTCGTGATAAATTTCAACAGCCTTTGCGACTCTCCCGGCACTAAACACGCCCGACTTGCCCATCTCTTCCACGAGTTCGTCGACCCGCATCTCGGGCTTGAGCTCGATGTGCTTGACGCGTTTTTTCATCAATATTCTCTCCTTGGATATGCTACCCGCACGAGGGGACGAGCTAAATGCCTACGAGCACGTGGTGGAACTTCGAAAGCACCCACTCCGATCTCCCTCCGCATCTCCACGATTTTTGCCGCGCTGATTGGCACCTTAACTTTGCACCGTTTACACGAATATCCCTTACCCTTCCCTTCGGACTTCATCCGCTTGCCGCAGCGTGGGCACGTCGGATTAACTTTCTGTAACACCGGCACAAGCTTTAGAATCGAAAGTTTTTCCAAATTGATGGTGAGGGGTAACTCGGGCTTTTCTTTGACTCCACCGTGGGCAACGATTTTGTCTCCAACCATAAGCTTCTTTGCAACGTCGCGAAACTGGCGGGTAGGCTCGTAGGCAGCGCAGTCGATTTCCCCGGTTTTATCTCGCATGCTGAAAATAACGTGACCTCCCGGAATGATTTTGGGCGCACTTGAAACCTCACCTTTGACAATTACCGACCAATAGGGTTTGACCTCCGCGACCTTCGCTCGCCTGAGGTGTTCATCCGTGCCCTGGTTCGTCTTGTAAATGATGAGGCGCTCGATGGGTTCCGAAGCTTTTACGAGTTTATGAGATTTTAGCGTGGTTTTAGCATCCTCTCCACGAATACCATAGAGAATTGGGCAGGGGGTGTGGGGGGTGATGCGGATCTCTCCGGTGAAAGGATCCAAATTGTCGAACGTTTTTGGGAAAGTTTGGTCGTTCACCCTAACAACTGAGGCGGCATCGACTTTTCTCGGGGTTCCTCGATTTTCCGGCGTGCGATATGCGATGAGCTCAAACGTCCAGTCGCGCTCAAGTGTATTGCCGATCGCAGCTAGCGCGCCGATGATGCCACGCCCGAGCTTGAACTTGTGTACCTCTGCACCGATTTCTCTCGCCAAGGCTTCAGCCTCGTCAATCGTTGCGATATCCTGCACAACCTTTTTCGAGAATTTCCTTAGCTTTGTGGGAACCTTTTCACTTTCATAAAACACGACGCCGGGGTTTGTGGTTTCGATGTGGAGTTCGGCCAGCTCTTCAACGGTGCGGAGAATTATTTCTTTGACGATTGGGATTTGATGCTTTTGTATCTTAGTTGTAAAAGCGATAGCGCAATTTCCTCTTGTTTTTAATTTCCAATTTGGGTTGAGTCTGATTAATTTGGGATACCCTTTGAGCTTGATACCTGGGGCTTTTAGGCGGTCGATAGCCACAGCTCCGACGTAGGTGGTACACATGCCCTCTTTCGAGTCCGTGTCATCGATGCCGATGTGGAGCAGCGCCAAGATTATCGACCATTTAATTATCCTTTTTATGGAAAATAGAAGTGTCTTTTGGATTAGTAGCTGGTTGTTAATCATTCCGATAAAAACCTTATTGAACTCAATTGACAATGGAGATTTGGATTACCATGGCTGCCAGCCCTTGGGGCGGGTTTAAGTACGATGTGTGCAATGCGCTAGAGGCCGCGCTTTCCAAACTCGGTTGGAAATCGCTGGTGAGGGTGGAGCAGACATTAGAGGAGCCCCCAGATCCGAAGCTTGGTGACCTAGCCACGAGACTTTGCTTCGAGCTCGCGAAGACGCTTCATAAGTCCCCCATGTGGCTCGCGGAGGAGCTGGGAAAGGCGATAAAACCCGCAGGCCTGATCGCGCGGGTGGAGGTCGTGGACAGCTATGTGAATTTTTTCGTTGATGTTCCTAAACTCACCGAACTCACGCTGCGGGCAATCGAGCGGGCTGACGCCAAGTATGGTTGTTTTGAGCTAGGAAAGGGTAAGAAAGTCGTCATCGAGCACACAAGCGTAAACCCCACGAAGCCGCTCCACATCGGCCACGGCAGGAACGCGGTTATCGGCGACACCATGGCGCGAATCCTGCGCGCATTAGGCCACGAGGTCGAGGTGCAGAACTACATCGACGACATGGGGCGACAAGTAGCGGAGACTTTGCTCGCATACCGGCTGATCAAGCGAAAGCTTCGTGCGAAGTTCGACCACGTTTTGGGGTTGATTTACGCGGACATGCACAAGCGCCTCGAGAAGGAGTCGAAATTTGAACAGCAGGTGCGGAAAGTGCTCACGCAGCTCGAGCGCGGCAAGGGTCCCACCGTTCGCAGGGCGAGACGACTTGCCGAGCGCTGTGTTGAGGCGAACCTTAAGACAACAGATCGACTGGGTGTAAGCTATGATTTGCTAACTTGGGAAAGCGATATTGCGCGGTCAGGGATGTTTAAAGAAACACTTGAACGACTGCGCGCAACCCCGTATGTAGTCGAAGGTACGGGCGAGTGGGCGGGAACGCTGGTCTTGAGGCTGGCAAACTTAGGGATCGAGGACAAGGTGCTTGTGCGCTCCGACGGTACCGCCGTTTATACAGCGCGCGACATTGCCTACCAGCTCTGGAAGTTCGGGCGGACGAAGGCAGGACTGCTTTTCAAATTACACTCCAAGCGCCCGGATGGCACCAAGACCTACACGACCGCTCAGCGGGGCAGGTCGAGCGCGAAGTTTGGCCGTGCCGATAAGGTGATTAACGTCGTTGGGGCGGAGCAGCGGTTCCCACAGCAAGTTGTTTTTACCGCCATAAAGGCGCTCGGGCTGGAGCAGGAACACAAGAACTCGTACCACCTCGCCTACGAGCACGTCTGGCTCCCGAGTGGCAGGTTCTCCGGGCGCAAGGGCACTTGGGTTGGGTTTTCCGTCGATGATGTCATCGAGGAGGCGGTAGCTCGCGCCTATGTGGTGGTCGATGAACATGCCCCAAAGGCGAGCGAGCGATTCAAGCGTGCTGCGGCTGAGTTTGTGGGTGTGGGGGCGATTCGGTACTCGTTGGTTTGTACCTCCCCCGAGAAGCGCATCACGTTCAAGTGGGAGGAGGCACTCAACTTCGACCGCAACAGCGGCCCCGCAGTGCAATATTCCCATGCTCGAGCTTGCAGCATCCTGCGCAAAGCGAAGCGCCGGGGCGGGAAGCACCCGAGTGATGTCTTCAAGTTATCCCAAGAACAGCATCTGATCAAGCTGCTTGCGAAGTTTCCAGAAATTGTGCGTGAATCAGGCGAGAGGCTGCAGCCGAATTTGCCTGCGCTATACGCTGCCAAGTTAGCATTGGCATTCAACACGTTTTATGAGGCGGCCCCGGTGATCGAGGCTGAAACACCTGAGTTGATTGCCGCCCGCCTCCACCTAGTGAACAGCGTTCGAATAGTGCTGCAGAACGCGCTCAACTTGCTTGGGATAGTCGCGCCAGAGCGTATGTAGGCTTTAAATGTGGCTGGCTACAACGTCAGTGTAGTGGGGGATGATAATGAGAGCGCTCGCGGCTCTAGGTCTGATCGGAGGCTTTTTGGCCGTGGTTGGAGTGTTTTTGCCTTGGATTCCTCTCCTTAACATTTCAGGGTGGGACTTAGCTAGTTTGGCGTCGATCTTTGGAGAAGTTGCGACCTACGTGTACCTCGTGCTGCTCGGCGGCGTCCTCGCGTTGATAGGTAGTATTGCACTGCTGTTGGGTAAGCGGGGTGTCGCCTACGTACTCCCATTGGGCGGGATAATAACAATCGCTGGTTGGGGTTGGACTTTCGTCACCTTTGGGGGGCCCGAAGCTGCCGCATATGGCTTCTACTTTTGCATCTTTGGGGGAATATTAGCTCTGATCGGCTCCATCGGCTTAAAAAGTTGAATCGCGTAGTTCTCTGGCGCTGAGAAGATTACTCTTAAATCTACTTGAGATGTTATTCCCGAAAACCTCCTTTAAACTCTCCCCGGCTTAGGCGCTCGTACTACTTACGCTTTATTGGCCCCCGTGCATGAAGCTCCTTTCGCTTAGCTTCGAGCAATTGTGGTTCTTGACCAACAAGTTCTGAGGCTGAGATCACGCGATGACCACTTTTTTCGGCTTCGGCAAACACTGGTGTTAAATATTCTTTGTAGTCAAGTGATCTCAAAATGTGGTGGTCGATCACGGTCAGCGGTATCGCCTTCACTATTTTCACCATGTTGTTAAGGGCATTTGCGAGGCTTTCCTCGTCGATCTTGAAATTTTTGAGGTAGAGAGGAGGACCGCCCATCACCAGCATGTCCGGCATTTGCTTCAAAATCAGCCGCAGTGCTTCCTCGTCGATCGGCCCCTGTACATCCGAGGCGTGCATGAACGAGCACACCGGCGTTCGCACCGTCAGCATCAGCACGTATCCGAGCTGCGAGTCAGCCGCGCCATGAAAAACAGGTTTCGAGAACTCTAATGTGGTCCGGCTGAACTCGAACTTTTTGCCGTCCGCGACTTGTATTTCTTTCGTGATTTTCGAGTTAAGCTTCTGGAACATGTACCCCCGTTTTCGTTGGCTCAGGTTTATATCAGAATGGATGTCCTTTACCAAGATCAGCTTGCCGCGGTATAGACGCTTGGCGAGTTCTGGGGAGCTCCAAGTCCATGTCCAATCCTCGAAACTCGGGACGTAGTGGTCGAAGTGGTAATGGCTTATCGTCAGTATGTCGGCGTCCCGCGCGGCGTCGAGGATAATCTGTCGTGACCGAGCAAGCGCCGTGTACTCGCGCTCGTGGGGGCTTAATTTGAAACGCGGCCCGAGCGCAGAGCCGGGGTCGATGACGAGTTTGACATCATCGGTTTCAACGAGTGTGGCCATACTCCGGACACCGAAACTCTCGAAGGCAAGCGGCAGCACTCGAATCTCGCCGTTCCCCACGGGTACTGGCTTCATGCAATCGAATCCATTTCTCCCCATGAAATTTAAATGCGAAGCTTCCATACACCTAACCATGCCCGTACGCGTGAACTACTTGAAGCGCCCGAGGTTCAAGAAACCAGTGCTCGTTGCAGGTTTGCCTGGGATAGCTCACATAGGCAAGCTAGCAGTCGAGTATTTGATTCACCAGCTTCGAGCAAAAAAATTTGCTGAGTTATATTCCGAATACTTCCCCGAGTGGGTCGTCCGGGACGATGGCTCGGTCAAGATGTTGAAGGTAGATCTCTCCTACTGCAAGCCAGATGGGTTAAAGCGTAATCTATTGCTCGCTACCGCTGATGCCCAGGCGGCCTCGCCAGCGGGGCAGTACCGACTCACGGGTGAGATTTTAGATCTAGCGGCGCAGCATGGCGCGGATACTGTGATCACAATGGCTGCGTACGTTCTTTCCCCTAATGAGTCAAAGGCGAAGGTGGTCGGGGCGGCGTCGGATGTTGAAACGGTTAAGATTCTTCATGAGCACGGGGTGAAACTTCTCGATAGCGGGATGATAGTAGGAATGAATGGTCTGCTTCCTGGATTGGCCGCGGCGCGGGGCATGCACGGATTCTGCTTGCTAGGTGCTACCCGAGGAGGGCTGCTCGATGTCGGGGCAGCGGAATCCGTTCTCCGAGCTTTGAGCGAGGTGCTGGGTTTTAAGCTGGATTTGGAGGAACTCCACAAGCACGCGGCGACTTTGCCCAGATTCAAGCCGCCTAGGCTCAAGTTGCCGAGTGGCATCGATGAAGAGGTCAGCTACATCCGGTAACGCTTCTCACGGCTGAAGCGTGCGTGGTCTCGTTCGTTCCCGTTCTAAGTTGAGAATTTAAGTCTTAGAAATAAGGAGTGAAATAGGTGCCCAAATGTCTGGGGAACTATCGGATAAGGAAATGGGGAATTTAGCAAGGAATTTTGTAAGGCACTCGATGAGGATAGGAAAAAAGCGCAACGGCGGGCATGATGCCGTAAGGATAGTTTACAACCGCATTGACTCAAGCTGTGAAAAATTTACCCTTAAAGTTGAAGAGGAGTGCTGGCGGGTTGGCGCGCACACGCTCTTACTTGACCATTCATCCAAGAGAGCGAAGATAAAATACACGCTGTCCCCCGAAAAATCCCTGCGTGAGATGAGCCCATTCGCGGAGGCGGTGGCGAGGCGAGCGGATGCGTTGATTTTCATCGGGGAGGAGGACGATCCAAACTGGGCGAGTGGTCTCACGGCTAAAGTGAGACTCACGGCACCTGTTCGGGAAAAACTTCACGAGATTACTGATAGGAGGAAGACCCGGTGGGCATACTTCGGCTGGCCCATCCCAGGGGCAGCTCGAGCTTACGGTTGCACGGTCAAGAAGTTTAGGAGGATTTTTTTCGACAGCATCCGGAAAACTTTTACACCTGAGCTCATCAAACTTTGCAAATTTTATCATGATGCGCTCGCGGAAAAAAATGAAGTTCGAATAACCGCGACAGATGGTACGAATTTGACTTTCCGAATAAAAGGCCGCCCAGTGCTGGTCGACGATGGGATAATTTCTAACGAAGACCTTGCGCGCGGTGACGTTGGGGTGAACATCCCAGCAGGTGAGGTTTTCATTGCACCGCTTGAGACGAGTGCGAATGGAAAGATATTGTTTGAACAGGTTGCGATTCCAGGATTCGGAAAACTTGAAGGGCTAGAGCTCAAGTTTAGGAGGGGCAAGGTAGTGAGCTACGAAGCGGCACGCGGCAGGGATAACTTCACCAAATTCCTCAAGGCGAACACGGGCGAGAAGGATCGCATCGGGGAGTTCGGCATAGGCACGAACCCAGGAGCAGCATACACTGGTGGAAGCATAATCATCGACGAGAAGATTTTCGGCACGGCCCACATCGCGATAGGCAACAACCGGGGAGCTTACCACGGAAAAAACCGCGCTTCGAGCCACCTCGACCTCATCAAGGACATGCGGCGAGGGCAAGTTTTCGTGGACGACGAGCTCGTCATGAACCGAGGTAAACCCGCTCGATAGTAGGTTACAACGTCGGTCATGATTTGAGTAAAGAGAAAGTTTGTGCTTCTGTGCAAAGTGATTTATGCTCAACTTCACGAAGGACATCGGAGGTAAACAAGGTTGGAAATAAATGGAAATAATTTTTACTATTCTCTTTATTTTGGCGGTGGTATGGGGTGTTGGGCTACTTTTTGAACGATTCGGCCAACCTCTAATTTTAGGGGAGCTCCTAGCGGGGCTGGTCATCGGTCCGTCGCTCTTGGGCCTTGTTGGACCCTCAGGAGCTGTTTTTGTATGGACCCCAGCGTTGGACATCCTTGCCACGTTAGGGATGTTTTTCATGATGTTCTACGCAGGGCTAATAACCGATCCAAAAAAGTTGGGGAAGAGGGTAAAGACTTTTTTTGGAGTGGGGATAGCGGGCACCCTCATGCCTCTACTTTTCGGGTGGCTCGTCACCTGGTTTTTTACGCACGATTTTTGGATAGCGCTCATCATGGGACTCGCCATCTCGGGCACTTCTCTTGTTACTAAAGTGAGGATACTCGGTGACTTGGGTATCCTCAGGTCTAAAGTGGGATATACGATGATGGGCGGAGCTATGGTTGACAATATTTTCACGTTCATCATCCTCGCCGTAGTCATCAAGGCGATAACAGTGGGAATAGTGGGTCCTTTGGACGTGTTGTATACAGTGGCGTTGGTAGTGGCCTTCTTCGGAATCGCACTGTTTATCGGCTATCGTGTCTATCCACGAGTTGGAAAGTTATTCGTCCACCCAGGGGCGAGAGGTTTTACGTTTGCCCTCGTTATGGGTCTGCTCATCGCGGGCATCGGGCAGATAATGGGGCTGCACTTCATTATCGGTGCATATCTAGCAGGCTTGTTTGTGCGGGAGGAGTTCGTGGGCGGAGCATTTCGGGACTTGAGCAGGCGCTTTCAGACCCTTAGTCACGGATTTCTGGGACCCATATTTATCGTAAGCGTGGCTTTTCACGTGAACTTTGGCGTGTTCGAAACATACACCTTGTTCCTGATAGTGCTCATCATGGCGGCGATAGCTGGAAAGGTGATAGGGGCGGGCGGCGGAGCATATCTCACCGGTTTGAAAAAAAGAGAAGCACTCACCATCGGCATAGGGATGAACGGGCGTGGAACAGTGGAACTCATCTTGGCGATGGTTGGTCTTGAGATTGGGCTCCTTACCGATGTTCACGTGTCCTTGCTCGTTTTCACGGCCTTTGCAACCACCTTCATAACTCCAATAGGGTTAAAGTACATGCTCCGAAAACACCTTAAAAAGGAGTAAAGCCCACCGCCGAGTGCGCTCAAAACAAATTTATTTTCACAAAACGTCAACTAGGAGTTCTTCGTGCTAGAGGCACAACATAAAAATCTGGAGCTGGATTAAAAAAAGAAAAGGAAGGGCAGAGTTTACTTGCCCTTCGCAGCTTCGTAGATTGCCCTCAGTGCAATGACCATCGCAGCCGCACCTACAAGCGTCGTTACGTTTGCTGCTAGCCGAGTGAGTTCCGTCGGTATGGTGACTCCAGTAAATGTTATCATCATCTGCATGCCTAGAGCGGTAACGACGAAGGCAATCGTGGCCAATAGGAAGGGGCTACTCTCGCGGGCCGTTATATTGAGGAGTCCGACGATCACTCCCAACACAGCAAGCACCGTGAAAAGCTCACGCGATGGTGTCACGAACGCTGTAACCAACACTATCAGTAGGCCGATGTAAAATGCCGCTGGACCGAGTAGGGCCATCTTTTCAACCGATTTTACCCTTGCCAGGTTCAAACCTCCATGTAAAGATGATTTTCTCCTCCTTTTAAGCATTTAGTAGTACTTTTTGATCTAGGCACGTTAAGTGAATGAGAAAAATAGTTGATGGAGGAAAATTCGATGGTCGAAATCGGTTATAAGGGCAAGATTTTCAAAATCGGGGCTAGTGTTTATGAGCCGGCCGAGGACACATTCCTACTTGCGGATAATCTTGATGCGCGCTCAGGTGAACGCGTTTTAGAGATTGGCACTGGTTGTGGTTTACTCGCGATTCTAGCAGCTAAGGCAGGAGCTTGGGTCGTTGCAACTGATATAAATCAAGCTGCTCTCGAATGCGCTCGCGTAAATGCTCATGCCCATGGTGTTGCAAATCGTATTGATTTTCGCTTGGGCAATCTTTTTGAACCAGTAGCTGAGCGCTTTGATTTCGTGATTTTTAATCCACCTTACTTGCCTATTGAACCCAGAGAGGCGTTTGGCACTCCACTCGATTTAGCTTGGGAAGCAGGGCCAGACGGTCGCGTGGTTATCGATCGATTTTTGAATGAGTTGTCGGAATATTTGACTCCCAACGGGCATGCGCTATTCGTGCAGTCTTCGCTGACGAATGTTGAGAAAACAATTAGAGCGCTGGGCGCGAACGGTTTACGGGTCGAGGTTGTAGCGCGTAGGAAGTTGTCATTTGAGGAACTCTTTATATTGCGAGCAGGAGCAAGCTTTTAGCTGTTGGTAGAGTTTAGAAGTTGGCGATGCTCATGGGGAAGCGACCTAGAAAGTGGAAGAAAAAAGGTAAGATGCGCTGGAAGTGGGTCCGGAAGCGCATGCGGCGGAAGCTCCGCAGGATCAAGCAGAGAAAAGCGTAAGCTGATGAATACCCCAGTTTATCGCGGTAAAACCTCGTTGATCAACACACCCCCAGTTAATTATTGCAAACGTGAGCGGGCCAGCAAGGTTTTTATGTTGGATGGATAATCCAACCAAGGGGGACAGCGTGCTTGAGGAGATAATATTTGCCCTGGGCGTCTTTGCGTTCGGCTTATCGGCTCTATACCTGATCAGCATTTTCAGAGCCCAAATCCTTCGTGGGTGGAAAAGAGGAATGGCCAAGCTGTGGGGGGTCGGGGCGCCAGAGCGGGTGTTGGCTAAGCGCATCAAGCTGTTCATTCTCATCGGTATCGTATTAATAATTTTTAACAAGTTGATTTTGAGTCGATATGGTCTGCCCAATTTTGAGTTAATAATCCCAACTCTGGTCGTCATCGGCTGCATTTCATTATCATGTGGTGATGACAAATTTGGGCGATATCTAACACGATATTTCGTTGTGATTGCGTTGTTGAGCATTCTTTTGCTTGATGTAGCTGGATGGGGCCTTCACCCAATTTATGCTTTCACGTGGCTTGGCTTCCTCATCTGCTGGATGTTCGCCATGCGCATGAAGATTTCTCCCTTTGGAAGGTTTAGGTCCGTGCTTTACCGCGCGATGTTCACTGGCGCGGTGGCGATTCTCATGTTCGACGTTTTCACGGCGTTCGGTGCTTGGATGCTCTGGTACCCCCGGAGCCTTGCCGGCTTGGGGCTCGCTTACTTGGCCCAAGCACCCTTTACACTCTATCACCTGACCTCGCTCGTTTTCGTTCCACCACTCGTGGGGTTAGGAAAGGCCCTCCTGAAGGTTCCGATTGCAGCCCCAGTCGCAGTGAGGGTGCGAGCTAGGGTCGAGAGAACTACATGGAGGTGAGTGCACGAAAGTCCAAAATATTGCATTGATTGCGGTGATAGTAGCGATTGCGGCAGCAGCGGCCTATCAGCTCGGCTACACTTTCGGCGCGACGGAGCAGATTGCCGGTTCGGTTTCCATCTGCATCATCGACATCGGGACCGAGGAGAACACGGTGTTGAAGGATGAAAACGTTAAAATCTCTGAAAAGACTTCGGTCTTCGAAATGTTGCAGCGGATCGCGGATGTGGAATATCAGGAGTATCCCGGTGTTGGCGTATATGTAACTTCGATTGACAATAAGGCGGCGACAGAATCCAAGTGGTGGATCTATCAGGTCAATGGAGTATATCCAAATGTCGCAGCGGACAAGTACATAGTGACCGATGGGGACAACATCGTTTGGAAATACACTTCAGAGTGGCCAACTTTCTAACGGCGCTTTCGCGAGAGTGAACTAGCAGCCGCTCGTGCCCCATCCTCAGCCCTCTTCACATCCCTAGCTGTTCCGATAACGATGACATCTCCCTCGTGTGGTTTGAAGATCTCAACTAGCGTGGAACTCAGCTTTCGTCCTACGTTCAAGAAGCCGTCAGGGAACCTGAGCCCCCTTCGTTTGAAAACTAGGATGGTCGCTCCATCCGCGCCAGCTTTGATCGCTTCGTCCCGTTGTTCGATGCCTCGCCTGACCCGCTTAGCCGCGCCGCGAACAATCGTCGCGACATCAACTCTGCCGACGCTGAGGTTACCAGCGTCAACCCGCACAAACTCGAGGGACCTGCCGAGTGAACGTTTGCCTTTGGTCGTGAGCGCATGCCCGCCGCGCGATGAGGTGATTAACCCCTGTTTCTTCAATTGGTTAAGAATAGTGCGCATGCTGCCTTCACCTACCCCAAGCTCTCCGGCAAGCCGTTTACGACCAATCTTTTTGTGTTTTGCTATGAGCTCGAGCGCTTTGCGAACATGAATCTCAGCAAAGCGAGGCAGGGGCCCGATAGCTCGGGACATTAAATCGCCGTGTAAAGGATTGCTTTCTGAACATGCAACCTATTTTCAGCCTGATCCCAAACGACCGAGCGGGGGCCATCTATAACTTCGGCCGTGATCTCCTGCCCACGATGCGCGGGTAGGCAGTGCATGACAATGGCATCACCTTTTGCAAGCTTCAAGAGCTTGGCGTTGATTTGATATTCTTTAAAAGCTCTCAAACGCTTTTGTGCCTCCTTCTTCTGACCCATTGAAACCCACACATCGGAGTAGACGACGTTTGCGTTAGTAACAGCTTTTTTCGGATCATTCAAAATTTCTATCTTTGCTCCACTTTTGGCCGCGTTCTTTTGTGCTTGTTTTACAACTTCAGGGGGTGGCTCATAGCCTTTTGGGCATGCGGCCGAAATATTAATGCCGACGAGTGTGCAGCCGAGCAATAGAGAATTACATACATTGTTTCCATCACTTACCCAAGCTAGTTTAAGCCCTTTGAGTTTGACCTTGTGTTCACGAATCGTGAGCAGGTCGGCGAGTGTTTGACAGGGGTGTTCTAGCGGACTTAGGGCATTTATCACAGGAATAGTGCCGTGTTTTGATAACTCGATAAGATAATTATGGGATGTAACTCTGGCGACTATGCCGTGAACATACCTACTCAGAGTCCTAGCCGTATCTGCTATCGTTTCTCCCCTGCTGAGCTGCAACTCTTGGGCATTGAGAAATAAGGGATTCCCCCCCAGCTCATGAATTCCGGTTTCAAAAGATACCCTCGTGCGCGTTGATGGTTTTTGAAATATCAGCGCAATTGTTTTGCCCTTTAGTTCATCTGAGAGGATTCTATTCAACCTTTGTTTCTTAAAGTAACTTGCCCGCTCCAAGAGAGAATGAATTTCCTCTGGACTCAGGTCCTGCATGGAGAGGAGATGTTTAACCATCACTTCTCAACCTCGACAAATATCACATCCAACGCCTCTATCAAGCGATCGATATGTTTTCGCTCGACTATCAGTGGTGGAATAAACCTCAAAACTTTATCGGCGGTGCAGTTTATCAGGAAACCTCGCTTCCTAGCTTTGACTACCGCAGCATCGGCAATTTGTTTGGTGGAGAGTTCCATCGCAAGCATTAGCCCAAGCCCTCGCACCTCTCGCACGCACCCGTGTTTGTCTGCAAGTTCATTCAAGCGCTTTTTGAAGTACTCGCCAATTTTTGTGGCTCGCTGGGGGAGCTTTAGCTTCATCATAGTCTTTATTACGGTTTTTGCAGCTGCACATGCCAAGGGATTGCCACCGAAGGTTGAAGCATGATCACCTGGCGAGAACGATTCCATCACCTCAGCTCTAGCGCCGAGGCAACCGATTGGAAAACCTCCGCCGAGCGCCTTCGCCATGGTGAGTTCATCAGGCTCCACATTCCAGTGCTCGCACGCGAACCATTTGCCCGTGCGCCCCACCCCAGTTTGGACCTCATCACAGATCAAGAGCACTTCATACTCATCGCATAGCTTTCGTAGTCCTGGCAGGTAATCGTTGGATGGCACGTTTATGCCACTCTCGCCCTGAATCGCCTCTACGATTACAGCAGCCGTTTGCTCGCCCATGGCTCGCTCGACGGCAGCAAGGTCGTTGAAGGGCACGAAATCGAAGATTTGTGGGATGAGGGCCCCAAATGGCTCACGATAACTGGATTTCCAGGTCGCGCCAACGCTAGCTGCCGTCCTGCCGTGAAAGGAACCCTGCATAGCGATGATACGCTGACGTTTGGTGTGTTTGATCGCGAGCTTGAATGCACCCTCGATAGCTTCTGCGCCAGAGTTGCAGAAGAAGAACTTGTTGATACCTTTTGGGACGACGCGTGCAAGCAATGCCGCTAGCTCCGCTTGTTGTTGGATGTAATAAAGATTTGAGATGTGCATTAACTTTTTCGCCTGAGCGGAAATCGCTTTGACAAGCGCTGGGTGGCAGTGTCCTAAAGAGCAGACCGCGATGCCCCCCACGAAATCTAGGTAACGCTTCCCCTGAATGTCCTCGACGAACATTCCCCGCCCCTTTACAAGCGCCAAAGGCTGGCGTCGGTAGGTGCTCGCAATGTAGCGCTCATCTAGTTCTTGGATGCGCTGCATTTACTTGCCCCGTTCGATCATCGTGCCTATACCGCGCTCGGTCAAAATTTCAAGCAAAAGCACGTGGGTCGCGGTGCCGCTGATGATGTGGGCGCGCTCGACGCCCCCCTGCACGGCCCTCAGGCAGGCCTCAATCTTTGGAATCATGCCTTTCTTTATGATTCCCTCTTGAACGAGCTTCTGTGTTTCCTCAGCAGTTAGCTGCGAGATAAGTGTTTTTTCATCCTTGGGGTCACGCATTACGCCTATAACATCAGTAAGCAGGATGAGTTTTTTCGCGCGCATAGCGGCTGCGAGTTCGGCAGCCACGACATCGGCGTTAATGTTTAGACTGCGTCCTTCTGCATCTATGCCTATCGGAGCGATCACCGGGATGTAACCCGTGCCCACGAGGTAGTTTATGACGGTTGGATTTATCTGTTCAACCTCACCGACCAACCCAAGATCTACTTCGACCTCGCGCCCCTTGCTCGTCGTGGTCTTATAGAGAAGTTTGTGAGCGCGGATGAGATTTCCATCCATGCCTGAGATACCCACTGCGCGCCCCCCATGCTTGCTTATCCCCAGCACGATCTCCTTGTTGATTTTTCCCGCGAGCTGCTCATGCAGGATCTCCATCGTCTTCTCGTCGGTCACGCGGAGCCCTTCGACGAACTTCGGCTTCTTCCCCAGTTTGCGCATCTCCTCACTTACCTCGGGCCCGCCGCCGTGCACGATTACGATCTTCATGCCAACGTAGCTTAGGAGCACGATGTCGCGGAGCATGGCATCGAGTAGTTTCTCTTTTCCCATCACACTCCCGCCGAGCTTGATAACTATCGTCTTGCCGTGAAATTGCTGGATGTATGGCAGGGCCTCGAGCAATATCGTGGCGCGGTCTTGCATTTTCACCACTGAGTTGATTTCATTAAATTACATGTTCTTAAAGATAATCCAAACTAGGTTGTGTATTTCGAGTTGATGCGTACATAGTCATAAGTTAGATCACACCCCCAGGCGGTAGCGCAAGCTTTTCCCGCGGAGAGGTCAGCATGGATTTCGATTTCTTTGCTGCGCATGATGTCACGCGCCCGCTTGAACGCCCGCTTTGCTTTAGGTTTACCGTGCACGACTAAGTCAACGCGTCCCCGATCGCTGACTAGCTCCAAACTCAGTTTTGACGGGTCGAACGATGCTCCCGAATAACCAAGAGCAGCGATTATACGTCCGTAGTTGGGGTCGCGTCCGAAAATAGCAGCCTTGATCAAATTTGATCCCGCAATCGCAAGGGCGGCGCATCGTGCGTCCTTTTTGTTACGGGCGTTTTTAATTTGGACCTCGATTAGATGCGATGCGCCCTCAGCATCTTTGGCGATCATCCACGCAAGTTCAGTAAGCACATAATCGAGTCCGGCCTGGAATTGCTTATCTTGATGTTTGAGCGTGATTAAGCGATTTTTTGCGCGTCCGTTCGCGAGTGCGAGTACCATATCACTGGTGCTTGTCTCGTTGTCGATATTGACCATGTTGAAACTTTGATTTGCCGAATTTTGGAGCGCTGCCCGGAGCGCTGCAGAGCTCACCACGGCGTCGGTGACGACGAATGCGAGCATGGTTGCGGTTTGCAGATTTGGGCGGATCATGCCGGCACCTTTTGTCATGCCTGCGATAGTTACAGGTGTTCCATCCTCGAGGTCGACTCGGATGGCGATTTCCTTGGGCGTGGTGTCGGTGGTCATGATTGCCTTAGCTGCGCTCAGGCTTGCCTCGCGTGAATTCGATAGTTCCTCGACGGTCGCGCGGATTCCAGTTTCGATTTTCCGCATGGGCAAGCGTGAACCTATTAGCCCCGTAGATGCAACAGCGACATCTCCGGTGCGAAGTTTCAACAGACGCGCCACGAGGCGAGCCATCTGGCGCGCGTCCCGCAGCCCCCGCTTACCTGTGTAAGCGTTCGCGCTCCCTGAGTTTGCGACTATCGCTCCGAGCTCGCCGTTCTTCACATGTTCCATTGTCACAAGCACTGGGGCGCCCTTCACTAAATTTGTGGTAAATGCCCCTGCGGCTGTGACTGGCCCATCTTCGCTCGCGAGCAACATCATGTCAAGTCCGCGGCGCTTGATTCCCGCCCGTACGCCAGCCGCTAGGAATCCAGGGACTGTTGTCACACCGCCCTCGAGCACCGTGATCATGCGAACACCAATAAAAGGGGTACGAGGACAACTTTAATCTTTTCGCGCAGAATCTCTTGGCTTCAGTCAGAGGCTGTCATGGTGGCTTTGCTACTAAAATGATTTCTGCACCTAAAGTCAGTTCTTCACCTAAGACCTAAATGCTCAATGGCTATCTGCTCTGAACAACTAGACAGGTTGGTGCATCCTTGGCAAAAAAGCTTGAGTTTAGAAGGCTTCTAGCCGCTCCAAGCCCCGATGAGCTCCTGACCAGAGCATTTAGGCGGGCATCGAGGGCAGCTGATGCCATGCGGGCGAGAGGGAAACCTATTGGGATAGCTAAGCAGCGAGAGGCCGAGCGCATCAGGGTGATGAGCCAGACCATCAGAAAAACCTTGACAAAGCTCGTCACGGCTACGCCATCGCTCTCCAACCTGCCTCCTTTTTATAAAGAGCTCGTGGCCGCATTGGTGAACGTAGATGATGTGCGGAAGTCGCTCGGAGCGATTGATGGCACCGCTAAAATAATAAGGAGGCTTGAGCGCGAGCACATTCGAAGACTTCGAGCTGTGAGCTCACTTGGTGGGACATCCGCCATCCGAAGGCAGGCTTACGGCCGAATCTCCTCCACCGTGAAGCGAGCGGGCGACCATCTGGCGATCCTGCGGGAGGCGGAGGGAAAGCTAGCTGATATCCCATCCGTCTTCATTGAAATGCCGACCATAGTCATAGCGGGCTACCCGAACGTGGGTAAGACGATGTTACTTCGGCGGCTCACAGGCTCAGAGCCAAAGATAGCCCCTTATCCCTTCACCACCAAGGGGCTGAATCTGGGATATTTTGAGCGCGGGTACAAGCGCTACCAGATCATCGACACGCCCGGGCTGCTCGATCGACCGCTGGAGGAGCGTAACCCCATCGAGCGGCAAGCCATAGCCGCGCTTCGCCACCTCGCGGATGTTGTGGTTTTCATGCTGGACCCATCCGGAACCTGCGGTTATGATTTCGAGCGCCAGCTTCACCTGCTTGAGGATATCCGAAAGACATTCTCGAATGTCATAGTGGTGATAAACAAGACTGATTTGCTCGATGAGCAGCGGGTGCGAGAGGTTCGAGAATTATGCAAAGACGCCGTTTTCATAGCTGCAGCGACGGACCAAGGGGTACCAGAGCTCGAGAAGATCATAAGAAGTATTAAATCAAAACTTACTGGAAAAATTGTCTGGTTTCGGTAGTCTAAACGGTAGTTTAAACTTATTCCCCGCACCGGGGTTGCTCCAAAAGTGACTTCTGCTCCTAAAGTGGGAGGTGACTCGGGGTTTAGGAGCAAAGCCTGTCATGGCCGTAACGCTGGGACCTCTAATCCCTCTGTTTCATCAAATCCGAACATCAAATTCATGTTTTGAATAGCCTGCCCCGAGGCGCCCTTGACGAGATTGTCGATGGCCGAAACCACGACAAGTCGATTGCCCGCCGCGTCAGGTTCGAATCCAATGTCGCAGTAGTTTGATCCAACCACGAAGTTCACCTGCGGTAGTTCCTCAAGTACCCGCACGAAGGGCTCGTTGGCGTAGAACTTTCGGTAGAGGTCAAGTAATGATTTTTTACTAGTCGACTTTCGCAGGAAGACATGTGTTGTCGAGAGGATTCCTCGCACGATTGAGACGAGATGGGGTGTGAAGTGGGCTTCGACCTTTCCTCCGGCCAGCTTGCTCAACTCTTGGTTGATCTCAGGGGCGTGGCGGTGGGTGGTCGCGGCGTAAGCTCGAATGTTTGCGCATACGAGGGGGTGGTGGGTCACTTCGCTAGGTGTGGCCCCCGCACCGGAGGTTCCAGTTTTAGCGTCGATGACGATGTGGTCGAGGTCGATCAGGCGTTGCTTGATTAGCGGTGCCAGGCTCAGAGTTGCGGCTGTCGGGTAGCACCCCGGATTCGCGACGAGGCGTGCACGCTTGATCTTCGCGCGATGGAGTTCAGGCAGCCCATAAACCCTTTTGACCATTGGACTTTCGTGCTTGGTGTAGTATCGCTCATACACCTTTACGTCATCGAATCGATAGTCCGCGCTGAGGTCGATTATCTTCGCTTTCCCCTTGAGCAACTTTGGCACAAATTTCATTGCAACACGGTGGGGGGTAGCTACGAAGACGACATCAGTCTGCTTTCCGATTTTCAAGTAGTCGGGTTTCACGATTTTCAGATTAACTATTTCACGAAGGTTTGGATGAACCTCGCCCACAAGTTTCCCGACGTTGTGGATGTCGTAGGCACCAATGAGCTTTACTTCGGGGTGGCCGGCAAGCAACCTGAAGAGTTCCACGCCCGTGTAGCCCGATGCTCCGACTACCGCAGCCGTGACCGTCATCGCGAACGCCTCTTGGCATCCTTCAATAACTTTAACTCTGCTTTTGTAATTGCTCGCCTTCGGGTGCGCGTAAGCTTCGCGCGGTATTTCGCCTCTCGCTTCAATAACTTAAGTTGATTTTTAACAGCTTTTGGCGCGGGGCCACCAGGTAGCGCCCTGGCAACGATGCATTTGTCTAGGTCGAGAGCTCCCTTCAACTCCTCGGGCGTTAGGTTAACCTCCTTGTTGAGAACCTCCTTCGACGCTGCCCGCAGATCCTCGATGTTCAGCTCTTCTGAGGATCGGCCATCCTTGGTCGCGCGGGCAATCATCCTTCCAACTACTGCATGAGCATCCCTGAATGCCATCCCTGCTTTTCGCACGAGCACATCGGCGAGTTCGGTTGCGGCCGCGAATCCTCCTTCGGCCCGCTTACGCATGAGCTCTCTATTTGGCTCGACTGCGCTGATTAGTCTCGCCATCACTTCTGCACAATTCCTCACCTCATCGACGGAGTTCCACAGTGAGGGCGTTAAATCCTGAAGGTCGAGGTTATAAGATTGGGGGAGGGCCTTCACCATCGCGAGGGCTCCCGAGAGGTTCCCGAAAACGCGCCCAGCCTTCGCACGCGCGAGTTCGCCTACGACAGGGTTCTTCTTCTGTGGCATGATGCTGCTTGTCGCCGCGAATTCTTCGGGCAGCTCGATGAGGTTGAATTCCGCCGAACTCCAGAGCACGAGTTCTTCGGCCAGCCTGCTGAGGTTAGCCATTGCGATTGCCAAGGCGCTCATGGCCTGCAGGGCGAAATCACGTGAGCTGACGGCATCCATGGAGTTCTCGTCGATGTGCTTAAAACCCAACATGTGCGCCACCCGCACGCGATCGATGGGGAAGCTCGTCCCCGCTAGCGCGCAGGCTCCCATCGGACAGGAGTTCGTGACATCGTAGGCCTGCTCGATGCGCTCGACATCGCGGAGGAAGGCAAAAGTATGAGCGGCGAGGTGATGCGCGAAGGTGGTGGGCTGAGCCACTTGGAGGTGGGTGTAGCCGGGCATTATCGTATCGGTATTTTTTTCGGAGAGTGCAATCAAGGCGTTCACGAGTTCGAGCAGCTTCTCCTCAACGTCGAGCAGGTTCTTACGCAGAGTCAAGCGGATTGCTGTGGCGACCTGATCGTTGCGGCTCTTCGCAGTGTTGAACTTGCCCCCAACTTCTTCGCTCGTCTCCTTGGTCACGAAATCTTCAACTGCCATGTAGATGTCCTCGAGCTCTGGGCGAAGATCCAACCCACTAACGCCGTGCTCGTGGAGCTTGTAGAGCGCCTGGAGGATGGCGGCCGCGTCTGAGCCTTCGATAATCCTGCGCTCAGCAAGCATGATCGTGTGAGCTAGGTTGATTTGCACGACCGAGTAGAAAATCCGGGAATCAGCTTCCATCGAGGAGATGTATTCGCTAGCCAGAGGGTCCATCGCTCGCTCAAAGCGTCCCCGGCGAAGCATCCTAATCACCCTTTCGCTTGTGTAGAATTTTGCTCTGAAGTGCGTGGAATTTTATGACTCCGATAGCATCGCGCTGGTCGAAGCCGTAGCGTTCAAATGAAGCAAGCTCCTCATCGTAGAGGGAGTAAGGTGAGCTACGGGCCACCACGCGCGAGTTGCCGCGGTTGAGTTCAACCTTTACCTTGCCATTAACTCTTTTTTGCGTGTTATCGATGAAAGCATCTAAGTCCTCGCGTAGTGAGTCGAACCATAGCCCGCTGTACGCTAGGTCTGCCCAAGTTTGGTCGACCGCTTGTTTAAATGCCAGTTCCTGTTTCGTCAGCACGAGTTGCTCAAGCGCTCGGTGGGCTTGGATTAAGACGGTCGCTGCTGGTGCTTCATAGTTCTCCCGCGCCTTCAGTCCGAGGATTCGGTCCTCGATGAGCTCGATCCTACCGACGCCGTACTCGCCGGCTATCTTGTTTAGTTTGGTGATGAGTTGGAGCCCGTCTATGCGCTTTTTATCGATTGCAATTGGTACTCCCTCCTTGAACTCGATTTCAATGATGCGCGGTTTCGGGGGAGCTTTCTCGGGCGGGCGGGTCCACACGTAAATCTCTTCAGGTGGAGCGCGTGCAGGGTCTTCGAGCACACCTCCCTCGATGGAGCGTCCCCAGAGATTTTCGTCGATGCTGTAGGACTTGCCTACTTTTGAGAGGGGGATACCCTGCTTCTGCGCATACTTGAGCTCCCACTTTCGGTCAAGATTAAGCTCTCGAATTGGTGCTATTGTTTTGAGTTCGGGAGCCTTGATCGCAATGGTTGTATCGAAGCGAAACTGGTCGTTTCCTTTACCCGTGCACCCGTGCGCCACTGCATCGACTTTTTCTTTACGTGCGATTTCAACGAGTTTGCTTGCGATTGGATAACGGGCTAGTGCTGTAGAGAGAGGATAGCCCTCATAGATTCCATTCGCCTTGATGCTACGGAAAATGTACTCTTCGACGAATTCTTTGCGCGCGTCGACGTGAACGTGCTTGATGACACCTAGCTGCTTCGCCTTCACTGCAATTTCCTTCAGCTCTTGGGGGTCCTGCCCGACGTCAACGGAAACTGTGATGACATCGGCCTTGTACTTGTCCTGAAGTAAACGGACCGCGACGCTAGTATCCAGTCCTCCACTGTAAGCGAGTGCGACTTTCGTTTCCTCACCACTTGTTGTTTTATGAAGTTGGCATAAAAGGCTTGAGGTGTTTTGGATCGAATATGGTGAGAGTAACGCACATGTGTTAGGCACCGTTTCCGAAAACCTTTTAGCGCTTGCCTTCCATCGCTACGGTTGAGCCTTTGGATGTGAAAATGGCGAGGATTGTATAGATGGAAGTAGTAGTCAAGTTGCACGGTGACCTGCGCGAGAAGGCCGGCATCGGTACGATAAAGGTCCCAATCGACGAGGACGAGACCGTTGACACCTTGCTTATGAAGCTCGGCCGACGTCATCTTCGAGTGGTCGAGATGATCCTTGATCCGACAACGGGGGAGCTCCAGGAGAATTTTAACATCCTTCTCAACGGCCGACGGATTCAGCAAATTCGCGGGATACACACGAAGCTCAAGCACAAGGACGAGATCACGATTTCTCCGCCTGCAGCTGAGGACAGCTCGGTAGAGTGACTTATCTGACTTTTGAAAAGCTGGAAGGCACGTCGATATCGGTTTTCAGACGCTCTACGGCACCGCGGTTTATGGGATTTAAGTTCGCCACCCCATCTCGGTCGGATTGATTGGATTTTCGATATAGTTCCTATCCTACTTCAAATTTAAAAAGCGGGACCAAAATACCAGAGCAAATGGGATAAGCACTTCAGCAGAGTCTCTTGGATAGTCTCTTGACATCGGCTAAGAACTCCAAAATCGAAGGGTCCGAAAGTCGGTACATTGTCTTCTTCCCCTCGCGCCGTCTATGGATGAAGCCGCACTTACGCAGGGCCTGCAGGTGGTGTGATATCAACGATTGCTCTTTGTCGAGTTCGTCCATGATTTCGCATACACAACGTTCGCCTTTTTTCAATGTCAGGAGAATCTGGAGTCTCGTCTCGTCCGCCAAGCATTTGAGCAGTCTAAGTTGTTTGTTAGTCAAATTTTACACCCGCTTCTTTTTTGGGAACCAATGTTGGGTTCGAAGGCATATCTTTACAAGGATGAGCATCACGGGCACTTCTATCAATACACCAACTACAGTTGCAAGAGCGGCGCCCGATTCGATGCCAAAAAGCATTACCGCAACGGCGATTGCTACCTCAAAGTGATTGCTGGCCCCGATCTGTGCAGTCGGCGCCGCATCCTCGTATGGGAGGCCGACTCGTTTGGAAATACCATAGCCGATGCCGAATATAAGGAATACTTGAATCAACAACGGTAGCGCGATCATTCCGATAATCAGCGGTTGTGCGACGATTACATCCCCCTGCAGGCTGAAGAGCACAATCAATGTAATCAGCAGAGCGATAATTGCAACGTAATGCAGGTAGGGTGCAAAGTGTTTTTCAAACCAGTCATGCCCTTTCCTCTTGAGAATTTCTCTCCTCGAAGAATAGCCTACTACCAGCGGAAGTCCGATGTAGATCCCGACGGAGAAGGCAATGGTCTCCCACGGCACGGGAATTCGCGCCACCCCCAGCAAGAATGCGCCGAGGGGAGCGTAAAGGAAAACCATTGTCAGTGAGTTGATGGCAGTCATCACTAACGTATGTCCCATATTTCCATTGGATAAATAGCCCCAGACCAATACCATGGCTGTACATGGGGCGACGCCGAGGAGTATCATGCCCGCTTGGTATTGTGAAGCCATCTCCGCGGATATAAACGGTGCCCAAATCATTTTCATAAAAACCCAAGCGAAGAATGCCATGGTGAAGGGCTTGATCACCCAGTTCACGAACAGAGTCACGCCGACCGGTTTTGGTGTTTTTCCTGCTTGGATTACTTTTCTGAAGTCAATCTGGACCATTATCGGATAAATCATGAAGAAAAGGCAAACTGCGATGGGAATCGAAACTTGGGCATACTGAATCTCGCTCAGAATCCTAGACAGCTCGGGAAGCAGCTTGCCGAGGATTATTCCAACAATTATGCAGAGGATGACCCAGATGGTCAGATATTTCTCGAAGAAGCCTAGGCGTCGCTGCTTAGCCATTTTATCCCTTAATATGAAAATAGATTCATATATAAAAAACTAATGGTGCAATTTTTAAGATCTCATGGGTATGCATTCCTTCTTGCCAATGTTGTTCAGCTACCGCATCACCTCCGTTTTAGTTTGGATTCGTCCCCAATTTTACCAGAGATTGATACCCCAAAATCTCATCATCATGATTAATCCAATAATGAGGATTATGATTCCAAATACTTTCTGCGTCCATTTGCCAGCGGATACATATTTATTTCCAAGTTTCCCACGTACGCTACTCGTAACGGTGCATAATGGTATAATTGGTACTCCATGGCCTAAACCAAACACGAACAAGAGTGCCCCACCCATGAGAATGGAAATCTCCTGCGTGAGGACCAGGATAAAGACAGGCATCATCAAAGAAATGGCGCACGGTGCCCATCCTATGGCAAAAAGGATACCTAAAAAAAGAGCACCGAGATAAAGCGATTTTCCACTGATTTTTAGAAACATCTTCTGTCCTTTTTCCATAATTTGTGAACTTGATTCTCTTTTTGATTTTATTTTAAGTATCTCTTTTATTGGCTTGAAGACGTTTATTCCGAGAACAATAAGAATAACTCCAGCTATGAGATAAAAAATGGTAGATGCTTCTATAAACAAACCCACCGATGAAATGAACATTCCAAAAACAAAAAACATTAACGACATTCCTAGTGTGAAGAACATTCCAATCCAGAATCCTTGCCCCGCGAGATTCTTTGATTTATCCTCAGAATCTTTCTGCATTGAGCCAACATAAGAGATCATCGCAACCAATAAAGCAATCGAACAAGGTGATAACGCAGTGAGGATGCCTAATGCAAAAATGCCTAAAAATGTTGTACCGCCAGAAATCTCTCCTTCAAATCCCTGCCATCTCCCTTCCGCAATATCCTGAATGTCCTGAGCTAATGATTCAGCGGTTTGTACATCATCAAGTTTTCCTTTCCCAATACAATATACATGATAAACTCCTACCACGTTTTGATTGTCGTCGATTAAAACAAGTGTTGGATTGGAAAATGCACCGTTAATTTTCCAATAATCTTGATAGAGCTTTGCTACCGGATACGGGCTGAAGTCTTCAACCCAATGCCAAATTACGTTTATCCCATAATCCTGCTCAGCAATATCCTTACCGCTGATAGAATAGGGATTATTCCTAATGTTAACGGTTATAATTCTAACATTATCAATCGATTGAGCGAGATTTTCTAGTTCTACTAGCTGCCCTTTCATCTCCGCCTCACATTCAATACACAACGGTGATTCCAACCCTGTAAAATGAAGAATAATAACATATCCCTTATAATCACTTAATGAAAACTCAGCTCCATTTTCATCAACAGCTGTAAAATCAGGAGCAGGCGTTACTTCATACTGATTTCCCCCAACCAAGGGCGAAAAAAGAGATAAAACAAAGACAGCAGGAATAATAAGAAATAGTATATGAAAAACTTTCTTCATTTTACTCGCCGCTATTTATGTGATAATAGTAAATCGCATCTTTTATCCATCCTTCCAAATCAGATTTGTCCATGTCCCCCTCCCAGCCATGCCAACAATATTCGATACTGCCGTTGTTGTCGATTGAAGTGATAATGGCGGTCAAAGCGATATAATGTGGAGAATCATCAGGATCATATGCGATCGCTTCATATCCTTTAATTTCAACATCTCCCCCAAGCTCCAAATCCAAATCATAAAATTTTAGACTATCTTTGTATTTGTTTCCAAGTTCAATTACTCTATCTGCTTGGGGCTGGCACCAAGAGCAACCCGTACGATGTAATACCAGCAGAACACAACTATTTTTCAATGAATCCAATACCCACTGAGGATGACTAACAGGTTGACCACCCTGTGGATGACCCGGTGGATAAGTTACCCAGAAACCATCTGCTCCAGTGCCGAGAGAATGCAAAGGCGTATAATTTTCCAACCAAGATGAATTATTATCCACTCTAGGTGGGTTATTAGAAATAATAAACAGCGCTATGATAACAACAGAAAGAACTGACGGTAACAGAACTTTCAGCAACAGAGATTTGGGATTCATTTTAACCTCCTTCACCACCAACATCGAGGGGCCTTCCTGCAAATGTTTTTCCTCCGCCACTGTATCATCCCCTTTTGCTTATTGTCCCCCGCTACCTCAACCACTTTTCGACCTCCTCTCTAGTTGGGATTCTTCCCTCAGATTTCACACTGCCGTCTATCACCACCGCAGGCGTTGCCATTACACCATATTCTATTATTTTACCAATATCTGTGATCTCTTTGACTTCCGCTTCCATCCCGAGCTCTTCTATGGTTTCCTTCACCCTTTTTTTGACAAACTGGCACTTTGGACATCCGGGACCCAATATTTCTACTTTTTTTATTCCAACACCTCCTTTTATCCAACCAGCATTCCGTAAATGATGCCGAGCATGGTTGAAAATATCACAACCAACGCTATGTAAACGCTAGTTTTTCTTGCGCCAATAGTCTTCCACACCAAAAGCATGTTTGGGAGACTCAAGGATGGTCCGGCAAGAAGCAGGGCCAACGCGGGACCTGCACCGATGATACCTTGGCTGTATCCAAAGAGGGTGCCGACTATGGGGACTTCAAGCAGCGTCGGCATGTACAGTATTGCCCCGATTATTGAGGCGATGAAGCAAGAAAAAATTAGATTTCCACCCAACACACCCTTTACTGCATCGTACGGCATGAAGTATCCTATCACCCCGGTTATGAAAACGCCGAGTAGCAGGATTGGTACAAGTCTTTTAGCCAACCACCACGTTTCATGTCCCCACGCGCTAACTTCATCCCGCGAATAGTGGAACTTCACGATCGCTAATGTCGCAATTATCAACGCGCCGACGATTACAGCTTTTAAGGTCAGGGGGATGTACCCAGAGGCTGCGATTAGCAATATAAGCACAAGGAATGCAAAGAAGCCAAAACTCACATACCAAGCCCTTCTTTTTGAATCCCCATTGGGGTTTGTTTCGATGGTTGATATGGGGACAGAGGCCTCATTTTTTTCTTGTCGCCCAAACACAGCGCCCATAATCAACCCTATCACTATTGCCACCGATATCGCACCAACTGCTCTTGCAATCCCGAGGCCTATGCCGAGAACACTTGCCGTCAGAACTATAGCTAAAAGGTTGATTGCGGGCCCAGAGTATAGGAAGGTTGTTGCGGGTCCTATGCCGCCTCCTCTCTTGTAAATACCCGCGAACATGGGGAGCACAGTACAACTACAAACGGCCAGAATTGTACCAGAAATAGAAGCCACACCGTGTGAGACCCATTTCTTTACTTTACTGCCAAAGTATCTCAGTACCGTACCCTTTGAGATAACCGCCGCAATAGCACCTGCGATGAAAAAAGCCGGAACTAAACATGTCACCACGTGTGCTGAGAGGTACTCTCCAAGCTGCTCTAATCCAGCCCATAATGCTCCCACTAGACCATTCATTCTTCCACCCTCAAATATATGAATTTAAATTCATATGAAAAGTTTAAATATTTTTTCGTTTGATATGAAAGTCGATCGGTGGACAAAAAATGGAATTTCCATGCCCGCTGAATTACCAAACACTTGACTCGAACCAAACTTTCTATACCTGCCTTGGCGATTGTAGGATTGATATTTATGGAGATTGTGTTAGTCGGCCGCTCGAACGTCGGGAAGTCGAGCGTGATCAAGCAACTCACGGGAAAGCGGGTTCGGGTGGGCAAGCGACCCGGGGTGACGCGCAGGCCCTACCGCTATCGATGCGGCGAGCTCGATCTGGTTGACATGCCGGGCTTCGGCTTTATGGCGGGCGTCAGCCGCGAAAGGCGGGAGGAGATAAAGACAAGTATTGTGCGCTACTTGGAGCGAAATCGGCGAAGAATTCTGTTTGCACTTGAGGTGCTCGATGCCCGCGCCTTCAGCGAGATTGTAGAGCGGTGGAAGCGGCGGGGCCAGGTGCCCGTAGACGTTGAGATGTTTCAGTTTTTGCAGGAACTCGAACTCCGCCCAATCGTTGTCGTGAACAAGATTGACCTCGTCTATCCTGAGGAGCGCGATGATGTGCTCGATAACATTTGTGAGAAGCTTGGCATGTCTTTCCCATGGCGTCAGTGGGGGGATGTCGTAGTCCCATTTTCCGCGAAGACGGGAGAAGGTTGGGAGAATGTAATAAGACTGATTCGCGAGAGATTAACAGCTTGTGGCAAGCCCCATTTTAATAGATTTCTTAAACGTGGCCGGAGTCGCTTTACTAATCGTTAGCGTGTCGAAAGAGTGAGTTGTCGCGCGGAGCGTACATGATAAAGAATGGCAAGATTGGAGGAAGAGGTCGAGATTGCCGCTGCGTGAAGTTTACTTGATGGCTAGACCTTGATCCTTGGCAATCTCAAGGAACGCCTTTGCAACATGCTCCACTTTTGCTTTAGTTAGTCCGTAGGTGTTGAGCTTAAAGTGCTTCGTCAATCCCGGCTGAATCCCAACGATGCCCCTGCGCTTCAGCTCATCGTACAGGAAGAACCCGCGCCGTTTGTGAGTTTGCGACGCCTTGTAAAATCCATCCGACTCCATGTGGATTAGGGTATGTTGTTTGGGCTTGACCCCCAGTTGTCGGGTCCCCTCGATTCGCTCCAGCTGCTCGACTAGGTATCTTGCTTGCTCTACCTCTTGGGGCCAGTGTTCGACCCGTTCGACCACGTGAGGGAATGAAGCCATCAGCGAGATGAGCGGCGCACCCATTACCGTGCAACCTAACAAAGCATACTCCTTGAGTCCGAATTTGCGCTCACTCCAGTCACCCACGACTTTTGATCTCTCCAACATCTTGTCGACTAGCTCTTCCTTGAGTGCCAAGATGCCGGTTGGGGCGCTCGCCGCCCATGACTTGTGCCCGCTCGAGACGATGATATCCGCGCCCAGCTTTTTTCCATCGATTGGCATCACCCCCGCCGTGTAAGCCGCGTTCAGCAGGAAGGGCACTCCATATTTTTTACATATTTCCCCCACGGTCGCGGCATTGTTTAGGTTGCCGTAGATGTAATCGACGTGGGTGAGTAGCACCACCGCGGGGAGCTTTCCAGTCTCTCGCTTGACCTCCTCTATTTTATCAGCGTACGCATCCAAGTCGAGCTTGAACTCAGGAGGACCGCTGTGGGGAACCTCCTTGATCTTGAGTCTGGCGAGTTCAGCAGCTATGTAAGTTGAGTAGTGAGCAAGGCTGTCGACGATCACGTAGTCACCGGGTTCCCCCAAGGTTGTGAATGTTATGAACTTCGCCTCTCTGCAGCGCGTAACTACTCGAGCTACATCCATGTTTAAAAATTCAGCCAAGTCCCGCATGAACTGGGCTATGGGAGGGCGCTCGATCGCGTCGAGCCTCGCTGCTTTCGGCGGGCACCAGTCGCAGGTCGAGTAACCGTCACCGAACTCGAGCAGGGCCTTCCGCGCCTCTGGAGTCAGCACCCCTCCCCGCTGGATGGGGTTAAGGTTGATGTAGCGTTCTTCCTTGAACTCGCGCTTCAGACCGAGGTATCGCCCGAGCCTTTCCTTTGGTATCCGAGGCATACACATCTCACCTGCCCTGTCTGCCGCATACTTGGCAGCTAGGGTCTTGGTTGACTTTTATCTCGTCGAAGGTCATATCCATGCCGTTAAATATTAACATTCTACCTACAAGGGGCTTGCCCACCCCTGTTATGAGCTTTATCGCCTCCATTGCTTGCAGGCACCCTATCACCCCCGGAGTCGCTCCGAGCACTGGAAAAAGGGGTTTCTTCGGTGGTTCCTTGGGTATCGCACACTTCAGGCACGGGCCCCCGCCTGGCAGGATTGTCATTAGCTGCCCCACTAAACCTTCGACCGCACCATGGATGAATGGGACGCGGTTTCGCACGCATGCCTCGTTGAGTAAATAACGTGTGTGATAATTGTCCATACCATCAACAACGACATCCACCCCTTTGGTGAGTCGGTTCACGTTTTCGGAAGTTATCTGTTCAAATATGGCGTCGACTTTGATGTTTGAATTCATCGTCGTCAACTTCTCGGTAGCAGATTCCACTTTTAACCGGCCTACATCTGGCCCCCAGTGCAGCATCTGTCGATTGAGGTTGCTGAGTTTCGCCCGTTGCGAATCTATGATCGTAAGGTGGCCAACCCCTGCAGTGGCCAAATAACTCGACGCTGGACTCCCGAGCCCACCAATACTGGCCACAACTACATGGGCGGCCTTTAACTTGCGCTGTCCGGTCTTGCCGAAGCCATTAATAATCATCTGGCGGCTGTATCGCCCAAAATCCTCCGGCGTAAGCTAACCTCCAGCAACTGGTGGAAATATCGCCACCAAAGCTCCATCTTTCAGTGGCGTGTTGAGTCCTTGGAGAAAATCTAGCCTTCTGCCATTCACCAAAATGTTCACAGTTTTGCGGAGTTCTCGCGTGTCGGAGGAGTAAAGTCGTTCGGCTAGCTTTTTTCCAAACCTGCGGACGAGCTCGTCAAGGAGGGAAGTGACGTCGTTTACTCCCTCAATGCTCTCCTGTTTTTTCTCGGTAGCTTCACGGAATCCAGCGAAGAATTTCGCGGTGACTGCCATCGATTTCCCATCTCACATTGAAGTTCTATAAAATTAATGCCTGCTCTAGCCCGTAATCTTGATATTTTTTCCGGGTGTTAGAGAGTTCTTGGGATTCTGGCGATACCTGAATTAGCTCAGGGAGCTTGCCCCAAGTGCCAATGTGTTCTCTCCTCACGATCAGACAGCCCCTAATTTCTCGAATGCGCTTGGCCCGGCTCAGCCCCTGCTCGATCGAAGATTTGAGGTCTTCTCCCCTAACCGCGTTCGCTATTGAGGTAGCTGCCGCGTCCGCCACCGAGGTCTCGCATGCAACTGCGACGACGGCATCTGCTTGCCCAAAGCTCAGCGAGTGACCGGTCGTTCCCGAGCTCGTGCAGATACCTATCGGCAACTCCACAGCCCGAACAAGAAATCCTATTTTTCCGGAGTTCTGTGCATCACCCGCGAAGACCCCTACACGGAAATCTCTAGCGCCAATTATGGCTATGTCTCCTCCGTTTTCCACCAGCACGTTTTCGGCGCCCGCGCTTCGCGCTGCTTCAGCCGCGACCTGTGAGATGGCTCCGGCAACAGCTGCGAAGGGCCCTATCCCTGCGAGCTCACCCGCCCTCAGCATGAGCTCGATGACCCTTGGACGCTCTCCCTCTAGCCTCAGAGGCTCAAGCGACCATCGAAACTCCGGGTGCGCGAGGACGTATCGCTCGATCTCGCGTCGGGCCTGTAGGCTGGCGTCGATCGCAGAATCTATCGCCCGCTCATCGTCGCACTTTATGTGGAGGTTTGTCTCCTTGAAGGACCAAGTTTGCGAGTACATTTGAATCACCTAGAACCTCGATAGCTTGAGCGCTCGCACCGGGCATGATGGTATGCAGAGTTCGCAGTAAATACACTTGTCCTCGTCGAGCTCGACCGATTTGTCGTCGGTCATGTAAAGCGCGCCGGTCGGACAGAGTGAGAGACATGCCCCGCAGTCGAAGCATGAATCGCGGTCGAGCTCGATAGCACGCTTAATCTCCTGGACCTCGACGCCTTTTTGCTTGAACAGTGCGATTGTCTTGTCAACCTCTTTGTCAGGAGCATCGATTGAAAGCAGTATCTCTCCACCTTTTGTGCTGAGTTCAGCGTACAGAATATTGGGCAGGATCTCAGTTTTTTTGATTACTGATGCTAAGATGGGCTCTGTGGCTTTCTGAGTGGAGTACCTCAATAGCACCTTTCGAGTCATCTTCCTCGTCCCCCCAACAACTTAGATAGATCCTGATTCGTCAGGATTCCTCTGAGTTCGCCCCGGGCGTTTATCACAGGAACTCCAGAGATTTTATGTGTTTCAAGTCTCCTCGCCACGGCATCGACTGGCTCGTCCTCCTTTGCCGTTATGACCTTGGAAGTCAGAACCTCTGACAATTTCTTCTTACCAGTCCCGACTGCCACGGCGATGTCCCACGAGGTCGCGATTCCCACGAGTTTCCCTTTGGCATCTACGACCGGAAGATGGTCGAAGTTGCGCTTCGCAAATATCTTCGCCGCGCTGGCAATCGAGTCGCTTGGCTTGGCGGTTACCACCTCTCGTGTCATAATGTCACTGACAAATGGGACGCCTGCGACCTGTTTCATCGGCTTGAACACTTGATCGGTGGACAGCCCTTCCACGGGTTGGGAAAGGAAGAATCGCTTTTCTTCAATCCACTTCTTTAGGACGCCGGAGATTTCTCTCGCCCACTTCAGGCTGCTCAGGGGGCTGACGAGTACTTCATTGCCATTGATTTCAACCTTCCCAGATTTCAGTTCAGAGTAGGTGACCTCCCTAAGGATTGGACGGCCCCTTCGAGGAGCCCCGTAGTCGGTGAGATCTGTTTTTATCTCATCATCGCTGACGCCAGTTGTCTTTGCAACTCGCTCGTTTATGATTGGAATTGGAATTCCCAAGCCGACGTAGAGCGAAGTCCCGTAATTTTCGATTGTTACTCCCCTGATGTAGCGTGCATCCATCTCTTTCAAGTTCCCGATGGTCATGATGGTGCCCATTGTCTTGGTGGGGGCGTGTTGAGTGCCCTCCCAGAAGATGTAGCCTTGAGCACCCCCTAGGAAGATTCGCGTTCCAATCCCGATTGTTTCGTAGTTGGGGTCGTTGTGGAGCGGGCTTAGGCTGCCGGATCCCGAGTATGTCACGTTACCGTAGTTTGGCAGCAGGGTTCCCATGTAGGTGTATATCGTTTCATCACGCGAGTTCGTGGCCGCGACGTAGCGCTGGTAGGCGTTGCGTGGGTTGCATAGGACAGCCTGATTTATGTCGTCCTTGGTTATGGTGGTCTCGAGCTCCTTGCGTGGATAGCAATCGGTGCCATACGCGATTGCCCTGACATCGATTTTTTTACCTCTAATCAAATCTTCGATAACGTGCCCGCCGCCGTACTCAAAGCCGTGGGTCTCGCTGAGCTGGGTGGCGCCTATGTAAGCATCGACGGCCGCAACGCCGGCGTAAGCTTCGACATCGTTGAGCCAGACACGCTGCATTTTAATCGGCGGATCAGCATGCCCGAAGTTCAGCCAAGCTCCCGAGCTACACATCGCTCCGAATGTACCCGTGGTGACGATGTCCACTTCTTTGGCAGCCGCGACTTCACCCCTTTCTCTCACGATCTCCACCATTTCCTCCGCTGTCACGACCACCGCATCGCCACGCCTGATCCGGTCGTTTATCTCGGCCACCGACTTGTTCACTTTGGTTTTAGTCAGTCCAATACCCCCTATTTCAGGAACCAATGATAAATACTGCTATTTATATTTTTTGGATTAAAAAATTACTCACAGGAATATCTCTAACCTTCTAGCGTTCAGGGTATCAGCTATAGTTTTTTGGCTCTTTTCCACGGCATCTGCAGCCTCTTGCCCGAGTGAGTAAAGAAAAAGTGGATGTCCAAATTTCTCGGTGAGGTACGGTAACATGGCGTCGAGGACCTCTTTAGCTACTTGGGTTGTTGTGCCATTGTCTAAGTAAGCTCTCATCGCCATTCCTAATGTATAATGGTGTTATATTATTAAGAATATTTACGCGGCCGGCAAGCATCTATGATCGGATTAATCACGCGCAGCCTTCCCGGACATCATTCCCACATTAAGTCAATCTCGCAGGGGTTTCTCTAGCATTTTGCATACTTCTCAGGGTTCTCCTCGAAGCTTGTCTTGCATGCAGGGGCGCAGAAGTAGTAGGTCTTGCCCTTGTACTCCGCCTTGTGCTCAGCCGTTGCCTCGTCCACGTCCATTCCACACACGGGATCCTTTGCCATTCTCCACCTCCTTTTATTTTTCAGATGAGTAAGAAGGTTGAATCTTGGCCCGCCTCAACAGATTAGCGTTGCTCACCACGCTCACCGAACTCGTCGCCATCGCCAGCTCCGCTATGACTGGGTGGAGCAGCCCGAAGATCGCAAGGGGTATCGCCGCCGTGTTATAGCCGAATGCCCAGAAGAGGTTCTGTTTGATCTTGCGGAACGTCGCCCGGGAGAGCTTTGTCGCGCTGACCACGCTCGAGAGGTCGCCGCGCACTAGGATGACGTCGCCAGCCTCGATCGCGACATCAGTGCCCGTACCGATCGCGATTCCAACGTTCGCTTGGGTAAGTGCGGGAGCATCATTGATTCCATCCCCCACCATCGCCACCATCCCGACCTCCCCTTGCAGGCGCTTGATTTCTGCAACCTTCTGATCGGGCAGTACTTCCGAGAGCACGCGGTCAATGCCGACCTGTCGTGCGATGGCGTTGGCAGTGCGAGGGTTGTCGCCGGTAATCATGACCGACTTGAGCCCCATCTTGTGTAGCTCTTTGATCGCCTGCACCGAGTCTTCCTTCAGCGTGTCGGCCACCGCGCAGACCCCCGCGAGCTTCTTACCCGAAGCGACGAGTACGGCGGTCTTGCCCTCGTCTTCAAGGCGCTTCAGTTCACCCTCAAGTGGATCGACGTTTATACCGGCCTCCTTCAGTAAGAGCCGATTTCCAACCAAGATTTGCTTTCCATCGATGGTGGCTCGAACGCCCTTCCCTCTCACCGCTTTGAATCCCTTGAGCTTCGCGGGCTCGACCTTCTTGGCGCGTGCTCCCTCAACTATGGCCTTGGCGATAGGATGCTCGGAGCCAGCCTCGACACTCGCTGCCAGCCTCAGAACCTCGTGCTGAGCGAAATCCTTTGTCGTGACGACATCGGTCAGTGCTGGCTTTCCTTGGGTGATGGTGCCTGTCTTATCGAAGACGATCGTGTGCACGTCCTTGAGCGTCTGAATTGCCTCACCCTTACGGATTATGATCCCGTTTTCTGCACCCAAGCCGCTCCCGACCATCAGCGTGGTAGGCGTCGCCAGACCAAGGGCGCAAGGGCAGGCGATGACGAGTACGGCGACCGTGGCGAAGATTGCGAGGGTGAACATACCCAACGTTGGGTCAACCCAAGGTAGGAACGATTGTGCCCAGTTGGCGATTCCCCCTATGAAACCCGGCACGACCATCCACAGAATGAAAGTCGCCGTAGCGATCAGCAACACGGCTGGCACAAAAAAGCCGGTGACCTTGTCCGCGAATTCCTGAATTGGAACCTTGGTCCCTTGGCACTCTTCAACCATTTTAATTACTTGGGCGAGGAAGGTGTCTTTTCCGACTTTCGTGGCCTTGATCTTGAGCAGGCCATCTTGGTTGACCGTGGCGCCTATAGCCTCGCTCCCCTTCTTTTTATGCACGGGCATTGACTCGCCCGTCGCCATCGACTCGTCGACTGCACTTTCACCCCCAATGACCACCCCATCGGTCGGGATTTTCTCGCCTGGGCGTACGATCATCACATCGTCGACCTTCACTTCCTCGATTGGAACTTCCTTCTCCTTGCCCTTAACGAGAATGCGCGCAGATTTGGCTTCGAGCATTAGAAGCTTCTTAATAGCTTGGGATGCCCTACCCTTGGCCTTGGTCTCGACGTATCTGCCAGTAAGATTGAATGCCATAATCATCGCGGCAACGCCGGAGTAGTTCAGGATGGGAATTCCGAAGAATATGGGTGGACCAGTGAGGAAGGCTATTGTAGTTCCCATGGCAATGAGAACATCCATATTAGTAGATTTATGATAAATCGTTTTTGCAGCTGCACGAAGCGTTGGTAGGCCCACCCAGAAAATCACAGGCACGGCGAGCAGGATAATCCCCAAATTGTAAATTTCCCAGTTCGGCCAGGTCACGCCGAAAATCATCTCGGGGAGCATCCAGAGGATGATAGGGATGGTGAAGCCCCATGCCACCAACATACGCACTCGAGCTCGCTGCATCTCTACCAATGACTTGTCGACTTCCTTCTCCTCGCTTATATCGTAGCCAACACTTTGGACGGTCTTTCGGAGGTCCATCAGCGTCGCAACTTCGGGGGCGTATTCAACCGTTGCCTTTTCGGTCGCAAAATTGACACTGGCACGGCGAACTCCTTTCACGCTTTTAAGCGCTTTCTCGATCTTGGCCGCGCATGAAGCGCAGGTCATCCCAGTGAGCTTGAGGCTTATCTCGCGGGTTCGTTCGCCCTCATGCGTGATATCTATGGGTTCATAACCTGTCCCCTGAATTGTTTCCCAGATTTTTTTGATGCTGATCTTTTTAGAATCGTATTCCACAATGCCTTTCTCAGTAGCGACGTTGACGTTCGCACTGATAACCCCCGGCTGTTTTTTCAGAGCCTTCTCGATGGTTTTGCCACAGCTCACGCAGCGCATACCAGAAATCTGGATGGTGGTCTTCTTTTTGCCCATGTGGACTATGTAAATATTATGATGTTATAATGTAAAAAAATTAGGTGAACCTCACCAAGCGGAAATGGGTCACTTAGCTTATATGGGTGTAAAAACTCCATTTCAAGGTGAGAAAATGGAACATTGGGATTTAATCGTCATCGGAGCGGGGCCAGCTGGACTAACCGCCGGCATATACGGCATTCGAAGCGGACTCAAAACCCTAATCCTCGAGGAGAAAATTCCTGGAGGGGCGGCCGCAGAATGTCCCCTTATTGAAAACTATCCAGGTTTTCCCTCCATCAGCGGTCAAGAGTTGATTAGCAAAATGGTGGAACATTGCAAGAAATTTGGGTCACCGATCAACCAACTCGAGAAGGTCGTTGAGCTGGACATCAAAGGTGAGAAAAAGGTAGTGAAAACCGAAAGAACCACATACACGGCTTCCGCGATCATCATCGCTTCTGGCTGCCATCACCAAGAGCTCGGGGTGCCGGGCGAAAGCGAGTTCCGCGGCAGGGGGGTCAGCTATTGCGCGGTTTGCGATGGTGCCTTCTTCAAAGGTAAAAGGGTGATCGTTGTGGGAGGAGGAAATTCGGCAGCTGTTTCTGCTATATTCCTATCGAACCTAGCGTCTGAAGTTAAGTTGGCCCACCGAAGAGTTCGACTGAGGGCGGAGGAAGCTCTCGTAAAAGATTTGGGGGGGCGAAAGGTGGAGGTCCTGTGGAATACGGAGCTCAAGGAAATTAAGGGCGACACCAAGGTTAAGAGCGTCCGCCTGTTCGACAACAAAAATGGCGGGACCAAAGAAGTGAAAATCGACGGCGTATTCATCCAGGCGGGGGAAATCCCCAACAGCCAAATCGCAAGGGAAGCAGGAGTAAAGGTGGACGATAGCGGCTACATCATCGTGGATGAGCAACAGAGAACTAACGTTCGAGGCGTGTATGCCGCAGGCGACGTGACTGCAGGTCGCGTGAAACAGGTGGGAGTGGCTGTTGGGCAAGCAATCGAGGCGGTTATCGATGCCTTTGGTTGCATTAAGAAGCCCTATTACTACAAGGGCTGATCTAACCAGCGAACTAAAGATGGCGTGCTCATGGCCGCTAAGCTGCTTGAGTTAATGTCGCTCGAACGGAAGCCGCTCTCAAAAATTTTTGCTGAAAAGGCTCGTAGTTGAGGGGCGCGTCAAAGCTGAGATGGAGGAACTCAAAAAGATAGGACTTTATGACATTCGCGGATTTTTGAATAAGTAAAGTCGTTCAAAAGGCGAGATGTTTTAAAGCGAGCCGTTGAAATTAATGTGGAGGTAGGCGAATGGTGGATGCGTATAGCTTAATATCTGCCGAACCAGGAAAGACGGCAGAGGTTTTCCGGAGGATCAAATCTATCGAGGGCATCAAGAAGGCGGAGACCGTCGCGGGCCCCTATGATATCGTCGCTCGGATTGAGATCGACTCGCTCGAACAGTTGACCAAAATTATTTTTGGCGAAATTCGGAGCACCCCAGGCGTCACTAATACTACGACGCTGATCGTGGTAGGGTTGTAATGGCTCTTGAGATAATCGGTATCGTCGGACTTCACGGTTCTGGGAAGAGCGAGGTGGCTAAGGCTCTTTCTGAATTTGATGTCACGAGTATTCGAATGGGCGACATTGTCTGGGAGGAAGTCAAGCGCCGGGGTCAAGAGATCAACGAATCGACCGTCGCGGCAGTTGCGAACGAGTTCAGGAAGCGTGAGGGCTTGGGCGCGATTGCCAAGCGATGTGTTCCGCTGATTGAGTCCCGGGGCAAGGGAAAGCAGGCAGTTGTCGTTGATGGGATTCGTGGCATAGCTGAAGTTGACGAGTTCCGCCGCTCCTTCGGCGGCAGTTTTCATTTACTTGCGGTTTGGGCGAGCGAACACACCCGCTATTCCCGCGTTGCCTCTCGAGGGAGAGTCGACGATGTGATAGAGTTAAAATCATTTCGAAAGAAGGACCGCCGTGAGCTCAGCTGGGGTTTGGGTGAGGCGTTCGCGCTCGCAGATTTCATCATTGTGAACGAGGGAACACTCGATGAACTTCATAATCGTGCGGTCAAACTTTTTGAGAACTTGGTTGGTGGCAAGGCTTGAGGTTGCAGGTCGAGGTAGAGGTAAAGCCGACTGAAGATAAGGAGAAGGTTGAAGCAGCGGTAAAGAAAATATTTCCCACCCTTGAGCTCAGCCAAAATGAAAATTCACTAGTTGGGAAATCCGTCCGCGCGGAGTCGCTTGACCGATTGCATCAGCTTTTGAGAGGACAAGCCATCCGTGACTCAGCCCGCTCAGTGATGCTCCGAGGCAGGCGAGGAAATTTGGTACAATTCATGTTAAATAAGCAGGTGGCTTTCGTCGGGAAAGTGAGCTTTACTGGAGGCGAGTCCCCGCTAGGCCCCATCGTCGTGACGCTGGAGGCCTCGGACATCGAACGTTTGATTGATTACCTCGCTCCTCGAACGCGGGAGGAAAAGCCCATCCGCGAGATCAGATATTGACAAACAGCGCAAGCAGGGCTCCCAGCAAGTAGTATCCGATGGCATTATAGCCCTCGAACAGAAAAATTTTCGTTACGAGTTTAGGGAGCTTTCGTTTTAAAAACCTCCAGGGTCTGGTTCCACGATGCATCAGGTAAAGTTCGAGGGGCCCTATAACCGCGAGTACGAATAGGATCAAAAGTAAAGCCGTCAAGAAGTCCGAGAACCAGCAGATGATGAAGCCAGCTGGCAGGTATCCAACCCACCGTTCGACCGTTCCAAGCCTCGCGTGGCGCATTGGAACGCGAACTCCAAGTGAGCGGTAATACGCCACGATTCGCTTGAGCGCGAAGACATCGATGATTGGGAGCAGCCAGAGCAATACTTGTAACATATTAAAAACTTAAAGTTTGATTGTAAATGTATCGTGGGGAGGGTCGGGTGTGTACAAGATAATCACTAAAAGGGAAATTGCCCCGAATATCATTTCATTAGAAGTCGCTGCCCCGCTGATTGCAAAGAGGGTCAAGCCGGGACAGTTTATAATTTTGTTGGTCGATGAAAGAGGAGAACGAATCCCAGTGACCATTGCCGACTACAATCGAGAAAATGGGTGGATACGAATTATATTTCAAGTAGTAGGTAAGACTACAGCTCAGCTCTCTCAAATGAATGAGGGGGATGAACTTTTTGCGCTTGTCGGGCCCCTAGGCAATCCATCCGAAATAGACAATTATGGAACCGTGGTAACCGTGGGGGGGGGGAACGGGTATCGCCAGCGTATATCCCATAACACGGGAACTAAAAGAAGCTGGCAACCGAGTCATCTCGATTATCGGCGCAAAAACAAGAGATTTGATTATCATGGAAGATGAGATGAGAAAAGCCTCCACTGAGCTTTTGGTTACCACCGATGACGGAAGTTACGCGAGGAAGGGTTTCGTAACGGAGATTTTAGATGAAGTGTTGCAAAAGGAGAAGGACGTGAAAAAAGTGTGGGCCATTGGTCCTGCTCCAATGATGAAGGCCGCATCTGAGGTTGCTAAGCCGCATGGGGTGGAAACGATTGTCAGTTTGAACGCCATCATGGTGGACGGAACGGGCATGTGCGGCTCATGCAGGGTTACCGTGAATGGTGAGACGAAGTTTGTCTGTGTGGATGGTCCAGAGTTCAATGGACACTTGGTTGACTGGCCAGAGTTCATGAACCGACTAGCGCGATATGAGAAGATGGAAAAACACTCCTTCGAAGCTTACAGAAAAGTATGTGGGGAAGAAAATGGCTGAAATGATACCCACTCCTGAGCGAATGAAAAGGTCTCAGCGCCCGATGCCCGAGCAAGATCCTAAAAAAAGGGTCTGCAATTTTGACGAAGTGCCGCTAGGATACACTACCGAAGACGCCATCTACGAGGCGCAGAGGTGTTTGCAATGTAAACCTGCGCCATGTGTGGAGGGCTGTCCGGCTGAGATTCACATCCCACAGTTCATCCTTAAGATAGTTGAGGAGGATTTTGCTAGCGCATATCTTGAGATATTAAAAACAAATAGCCTCCCCACTATGTGTGGAAGGGTTTGTCCGCAGGAGGAACAGTGCCAGCGCGCATGCGTTTATAATAAAATGGGCAAGCCGATTTCCATAGGGAGGCTGGAACGGTTTGTCTCCGATTGGGCGAGAAAACAGGATACAAAAGAGAAATTGCCGGAGAGGAAAAAGAAGGGTAAACTGGTTGCGGTCGTGGGTTCTGGGCCAGCCGGGTTGACCTGTGCAGCAGACCTAGCGAAGATGGACTATGATGTAACGATATTCGAGGCGCTTCATAAAACGGGAGGTGTTTTAACCTATGGCATTCCTGAGTTCAGATTGCCTAAAAAAATCGTGGGATATGAAGTAGACAAAATTAAGGAGCTTAGTGTGAAAGTTGTAACAGATTTCGTGGTGGGGCTTACAAAAGGCGTCGATGAACTAGCTGGGGAGTTTGACGCAATATTTCTCGCGAACGGCGCTGGCGCACCCCAGTTTATGCACATCCCTGGAGAAAATTTAAACGATGTATACTCTGCCAACGAATTCCTGACACGTTCTAATCTCATGAAGGCTTACAAATTTCCTGAATTTGACACACCAATCAAGGTGGGTAAAAAAGTGGCTGTCATAGGGGGAGGGAATGTAGCTATGGATGCCGCGAGGACCGCTTTGAGGCTGGGTGCGAAGGAGGTGCATGTGGTTTACAGAAGGACCAAAGAAGAAGCGCCAGCTAGGGCGGAAGAAATTGCCCACGCTGAGGAAGAGGGCATAATGTTCGATTTTCTTACTCTGCCCGTGAGAACTTGGGGTGATGAAAAGGGCAACGTTACCGGGATGGAATGTATTAAGATGCGGCTGGGGGAACCAGACCAATCTGGGCGAAGAAAGCCGCTTCCCATCGAGGGATCTAATTTCGTCATGCAAGTGGACATGGTTGTCTGCGCAATTGGAACGACAGCGAATCCCATCGTGGCGAGAAGTGCAACTAACGTGCAAACAAACAAACGTGGATATTTTATAGTAGATGAAAAAACGCGCGCAACGAGCAGAGAAGGGATATTCGCGGGAGGGGATATCACTCGTGGGTCGGCTACCGTGATTTCAGCGATAGGGGATGGAAAAAAGGCTGCTAGAGCGATAGACCGCTATCTTTCTTCGGGCGGTAGCTTGAGGAAAAGTAAAAAATAATAATTTCGCCAACCTCTCTCAGTATTTTTTAAGTTGTAGTGTGTTAGGCGATGTGGCCGACTTAATTCATTATTAACGATAACTTAAATCCAACCACGAATTTTCATTGCTTCAGCGACCCGCTTAACAGCAACTATGTAAGCAGCCTGGCGCATGTTTACATTATATTCCTTAGAAGCTTTCAGCACCGAAGAATATGCGGCCGTCATTTTATTCTTTAAACGTTCGTGAACTTCTTTTTCACTCCAATAATACATGTAGAAATTCTGCACCATCTCAAAGTAGGAAACTGTTACTCCGCCAGCATTGCACAAGAAATCGGGTATCACATGAACACCATTTTTATATAGGATATCATCAGCTTCCGGTGTAGTTGGACCATTGGCCAACTCAGCAACGATTTTGGCTTTAATGTTTGGCGCATTCTTTCCAGTAATAACATTTTCTAAAGCAGCAGGGATGAGTATATCCACTTCGAGCTCTAGGAGTTTTTCGTTGGAAATAGGTTTAGTATTTGGGAAATTAATTACTGAACGTGTCTTAGCCTTGTGCTCGCGAACTGCCTCCGGGTCAAGACCACCCTTGCTGAATATACCGCCCTTGCTATCGCTTACAGCAACTATCTTAGATCCGAAAAGAGTTTTGGCAAGATATGCTGCATAATACCCCGCATTACCGTAACCTTGCACGGCAATAGTAGCTTTCTTAAGGTCTATCCCGCAAACTTTTGCCGCTTCACGAACTGTGTGTAGACCACCCCGGGCTGTTGCATCACCGCGTCCGGCAGAACCACCTACGCCGAGCGGTTTACCGGTGACGACACCAAATCGATTTTTTCCAGCGATTTTTGAGTATTCGTCCATCATCCAAGCCATTACCTGAGGGTTGGTGTAGACATCGGGTGCGGGAATGTCTTTATCCGGACCAATAAATTGCCCCACCTGATTTATGTATGCCCGACTCAAACGTTCCAACTCACCTTGGGACATTTCTTTAGGGTTGCAGATTACCCCGCCTTTTGCCCCTCCAAGAGGCAAGTCAAGAAGAGCACATTTCCATGTCATCCAAGCTGCAAGTGCCCGCACTGTATCGATTGTTTCATCGGGATGGAATCGAATTCCTCCTTTTGTTGGGCCTCTCGCATCATTGTATTGAACCCTGAACCCTTGGAATACTTTGGTAGAGCCGTCATCCATGCGGATCGGCAAGGATACGTGAAGTTCACGCATCGGGACTCGAAGGATTTCATGCACGTTAGAATCTAACTTTAGAATCTTTGCACACTTGTCCAACTGTTTTTGCACGATCTCAAACGGGTTAAGTTTCGTCATTTTCTTTTGTCACCTTTCCTAATTTAATCTAAATATTTTTTTACCTCGAATATTTATGAATTGTCTTTCCTATATCCTTTATCATGAAAGAAATAAATAGCGCTGTGGTACAGGAACGTTATGAATTAGAAGGCAGGCGCATACAAGAAGAAAAGTTAAGGAGGTACTTCCAAACAGAAAAAAAGTTTTTGAAATCGGGTAAAGAGATATGAATATCATTGGACAAATCAGAAGAAGAGTATAATGGATGGTGGGTGAGATTTTGAGACCAACAAAAGCTGAATATTATTTGGGAATTGCAAAAGCCGTATGTCTCAGATCTCCATGTTTGAGGAGAAAGTTTGGGGCTATCGTAGTCCGCGAGGATGTTGTGGTAAGCTCTGGATATAACGGCCCAGCCCGAGGAGTGATCAACTGCTCCGAGGTTGGTTGTATTAAAGATGAGCTAGATTTGCCCCACTACTCGAGCTATGATGAATGCCCGGGAGTCCACGCCGAAGAGAACGCAATCTTGAATGCAGCGAGGCATGGGGCAAACGTCCTAGGCGGAATTCTTTATGTTTTAGGGCAAAATTCGGATGGTTCGCTAACTGAAGCTAAACCGTGCAATAGATGCAAGCGGGTGATAATCAACGCTGGCATTAAAGAAGTTGTAATAAAAAAATCAGATGGAAGCATAGCAAAAATTGATGTTTCGGAATGGGCGAGCGAAGATACCAAACGATACCTAGAGCGAATGGAAGAAGTTCGAAAAACAAAAAAGGGAAAATAATTCCAACAACCAAATTTTTCTCGCTTTTTGCCATCTTACCTACAAAGTTTTTGGGAGGTGCTTTGAACTCCTAACCTCGCTCAAGATTTAAGCGAAAATTCAAATACCTGAAATTCGATTAAAATTGGGCGATGACGAGAAGAGGATTATGCGACTTCAGATGAGCTAAACTTCCACCCGAGCCCTCTATTCTTGAAACTTCACATCGAGCTCCATCAGGTCGCGTGCCACGACGGTGTTAGAGAAAATTCGTTGTGCTTGTTTGAGGAGGATTGAATCATCTTTGTAGCGCGGACTCACGTGCAGGAGCACGAGTTGTTTCACGTTCGCCCGCTTGGCAACCTCCGCAGCTCCGCTTGGGGTCGAGTGTGTGTTCTCCGCCGCTTTGTCCGCAAGCTCGTCGGAGAGCGTGCAGTCGTGAATGAGAACATCAGCATCGCGCGCGAGTTTGATGATACTCTCACATGGGCGGGTGTCACCAACATAAACAATCTTTCGTCCGGCTCGAGGGGGACCCATCACCTGCTCCGGTTTGACAACGCTCCCGTCGCGCAGTCTAATGGTTTTGCCTGACTTCAGGCGGGAGAAATCTGGGCCTGGCTTCACGCCTAACGCAACCGCTTTTTCAGGATAAAACTTGCCCGAGCGCTGGTTCTCAACCAAGGCGTAAGCAAGCGAGGGCACCGAGTGCTCGGCATCGGAAGTTAGAATGCGGTATCCCCGGCGTTTGACTTCATCCTCCGGCTCCAGCTCGTGCACTGCTACCTCGAAGGTGAGGGTGTAATGGGGAATTTGGAGGTATCTCTTAATGCGTTTACCCTCACCACGGGGACAGTAAACTTCGAGCGTTCGTTCTCGGTCCAGCAACGACATCGTCTGCACGAGCCCGGCGAGTCCAAGGAAGTGGTCGCCGTGCAAATGGGTTATGAAGATTGCATTGATCTTTAGGGGACTGAGCTTTGCTCTGGTCATCTGGCGTTGCGTTCCCTCCGCGCAGTCGAAGAGCAGGAGTTCGCGTTCGTGCCGCAGGGCTATTGCGGGCAATCCTCGTTGGGGGGTTGGGATGCTTCCGCTGGTTCCTAGGAAGATGAGTTTCACCCTACTTCCTCCTGAATACGTAAATTCTTCTCGTCAAACTTCGGTGTACCCGCTGTTCATGTTTTTCAATTGTTCGAAGTCCAGCGCTTACAGCTAATTCTTCAAGTTCTAACTCCTTGGGCGAGGTGATGCACGCGTACCCCTTGCGCCGGAGTACACCTGCGATTGAAGGTAACGCTTGTTCATAGAGATCTCTCAGTTGGGCCCCAGCCGTAGAGGCTTGGCGACCGAATGGGGGATCAGTTGCGACGGCATCGACCTCGAGTGCCGGTAGCTTGCGGGCATCCCCGACCATGAGCTGGAAGTCGACCACGCCGCTCGCCTCCAAGTTTTTTCGCGCCCCCTCAACCATCTCGCGATTGATGTCTATGCCAACGAGTTTCGCCCCGATTAACCCCGCCTCGAGCAGGATGCCGCCCACACCGCAAAATGGATCTAATAGCATGCCACCTCGAGGGGTCCGAGCGAGGTTGATCATGCAGCGGGCGAACGAGGGCATAAGGGTACTCGGGTGGAATGCAGGCCTGAGCGTTGGCTTGCGTCGCGTGAGCTGGCGGCGGTTCACTCTCGCAGCCGTTATCCCAAGCGCGCACAGTTCCCCAGTCAATACCCCCAAGAGCTCGATATCGGGGTGGGCCAAATCGACCTTGAACTCGACCTCTTCCGCGATGGTGTTAGCAATAGTCTTAGCGAGTTTCAGCGTATCGATCTCTGGTGAACTCCGCTTCACGCGCTTCAGATGCACCGCGAAGCTTTTTCCATGGGGAACAAGATCCACAATGTCAGAGCTTCCCACGGACTCGAGGATATCCTCCTTGCTTGCGTGAGCAGTGCAGAGGTGTACGCATATCTCGCGGCACATCGCTAGACGCGAGGCGAGCACCTCCGGGCTAGCTTTTGTTTCAGCGACTAGCACTTGGTTGAGCTGTTCAAGCACCCGGTAGGCGCGGTGCTCGGCCTTGATTGCGGCTACTGCTTCAGCCGTTGGCAATGTTGGATGCTCGCCTGAGAGCACGAACATTAGTCTTTGCATGTTAAAACCCTTGATGGATAGCCCCTGCGATAAGGGGGGCAACTGAGACCACACTTGTCCGGTGCTCGATGGTGTCGGTGGCAATGACTGCTTGCACGTCCACCTTCAGAATCTTTTGTAGGGCATCCCCCGCGAGCACTGGATGGGTACAGGCAGCATAGATTTTGTGCGCTCGTTGGCGTCGAAGGATTCGTGTTGCCTCGATGATGGTGCTGCCCGTGCTGATAATGTCATCCACCAAAACCACATCCCGCTTTGCGACATCGAGGTGTTTTGGTTGGATAGCGGTCTTCTTCGGGGCCACTCTCCGCTTCTCTAAGTAATCATAGTCGGCCTTCAGCTCGACAGCTACCCTTCGAACGCGCTCAAGTAATCCTTTGTCAATCCCTAGGATGATGGGGTCTTGGAGCTTGAGTTTGGCAAGGTATTGTCCTAGCAAGGGAATCGCAGTGAGGTTGTAGGTTGGGATTGAAAAATTCTGTATGACTCCATCATTATGCATGTCTACGGTGAGGAAGTCGTCCGCCCCCGCGTGCTCGATGAGCTTACAGATAGTGTGGACGCTTGTAGCTTCTCCTGGCTTGAATCGCTTGTCCTGCCAGAGCGATGTGAGGTAAGGAACGGCAGCTGTAACGTGTCGAGCACCTAAATCCTTAGCGGCATCGAGCATCAGAAAGAGCTCGATGAGGTTGTCGTTCTGTGGCTGGCTGGTTGACTGAACAATGGCTACGTCTTTTCCCTCAAGTTTGGTGTCGAGGCGTACGTAGAGCTCGCCATCGGGGAAGTGTTTTAGCTCGGGCTTTAAAAGTGGGCACTTTAGCTGCGTTGCAACCCTCGCCGCGAGCTTAGGTGAGGCGGATCCAGCGATGATTATCAAGCTATCCCTGCGCAATTCTTTAGCGTGACGATTTAAAATATATGATTGGTGCCCCCATGTGGCGGGTCTTCAGACCTGATGCGGTGACGGTGCTCCGCGACCAAAAGGCACGAAAGTCGCTTTCACGCTACTTTGCGGTCGTGGAGCGCAAGCTCCCAGCACGCTTTTTAGTATGCAAGCGCGTGAAGGTGAAGGTAGACCTTTCGGTGAGCAATGGGGAACTCTGGAGGGCTCACGAACAAGGATTGAAGCAGTTTCGCAAGTTACTAGTCGATGTTGACGATGGTAAAGTCAAACTCAGTGATGTGAAACGGCCTAAGGTTTCGCTTCTCGACCTCAAGGTGGAGCTTGCCCGGAGGATTCTAAAGTCGTGCCACTTCTGCGAGCGTCGGTGTGGAGTAGATCGAACGGTTGGCAAGGTCGGTGTGTGTGGGGTGGGAGAGCGTTCACGCATAGCATCTGAGTTTATGCATCACGGCGAGGAGAGCGTTTTGGTGCCCTCATACACAATTTTCTTTACTGGCTGTACTTTTCACTGCCAGTTTTGCCAGAATTGGGATATTTCTCAATACCCGGACTCCGGTGTGGAAGTTTCGCCGCAAACTTTGGCTAAGCTTGCTGAGGGTGCTCGGAGGAATGGTGCACGGAACGTAAACTGGGTCGGAGGTAATCCTGATCCCAATCTCCACACCATCTTGGCGGCTTTAAACGAGTGCAAAACAAGCATCGCATCAGTTTGGAATTCTAATATGTATTACAGCTTGGAAGCCGCAAAATTGCTGTTTGGCACGCAGGATGTTTACTTAAGCGACTTTAAATGGTATGATAGCAACTGCGCGCTTAGATATTCGAAGGTGCCCAAATATCTTGAAGTGGTCTCACGAAATCATAGGCTTGCATTTGCGGATGCAGAGTTAATCATACGACATCTCGTCATGCCCGGTCACATCTCATGCTGTACCGAACCAATCCTAAAATGGATAGTGAAAAATTTGGGGTTGATGGTCAGGACGAACGTGATGAGCCAGTATCGACCTATCTATCTAGCGGATAAATATCCGGAGATAAATAGGCGTATAACCTCAGAAGAGTACGAGAATGCCTTGAATATTGCCAAGGAAGTGGGGCTACAAAATCTTGAACCGTAATTTTCCTAAAATGTCTGATGGGAGTTTTCGTGAAATTTGCAAGTGTAAATGCAATAGTGGGAAGAAATTTTTTGTACGTCTATAAAGCTTATTAAAAGGGCAATCAAAGGCTCGTCCATGCAGGTTCACCAAATCGGCGGCTTGGCCTTCGACTCCAACATTTATCTAATAATCGACGAGGTCATCACGCTCATCGACGCCGGAACAGGAATGAACTTTGAAACGGTCAAACGAAATTTGAGTAAGTTCAATCTAACAGCAAATGATGTCGAGCTCATCATCAACACCCACTGCCACTACGACCACGTGGGAGGCGACCGCGATTTTGTCGAGGCTGCGGGTTGTGAGGTGGCGATTCACGAGCTCGAGGCGGAGCTGCTTCGAAAAGGTGATCAGATTATTACACTTGCTGGTGGTCTCGGCAGAAGGCTCGAGCCCATTGAGGTAGCGCGCGAACTTCACGATGGTGATCGGGTTAAACTAGGGGAATTAATGCTTGAGGTTCTCCACACGCCCGGTCACACCCAGGGCAGCATAAGCCTTTACGAGCCCGAGCGAAAAATTTTGTTTTCCGGCGACACGCTTTTCTACGGCGGCGTTGGGCGCACGGACCTGCCGACCAGCGACGGGAAAGCGTTAGCTAATTCGCTACGGAGGCTTGCAAAACTTGAGCTGGAGCGGCTGTACCCCGGACACGGCCCGTTCGCCGAAAAGGGCGCACGCAGGCACGTGTTGGAAGCGCTCGAACTCTTCGGTTAGCGTTGGGCAATACCTCAAATAGTAAATTGGCTAAATTCTACTGATTTAAATGGGACCGCGCGATGTGTTGAACAAGCTGAAGTGGGGCGGCGAAGACGAGTTACAAAGTTCTCGAGTGACGATTTTGCATCGTGGCGCCCCAAACGATGAACGTGTCATCGAAGGTAGTGATATCCTCGGGCTTGGGCGTGGCTTCATGCGCGTAGCTTCGCCCGAGGGAGAAGTTGAAATACCTTATCATCGAATTTTGCAAATCGAGGCACGAGGTGAAATTCTCTGGCGGAAGACCTAGACATCACATAACTATCTTTATCAGAGCAGCGATTCCCGCGGTCGCTGCGGCAAACAATACCATCTTAAAGCCTGAGAGCGCGAGGTTCTCCCTCGAGACCCTGCCGATGTATATCCCTATGGAGAAGAAAAGCGCGAGTGTCACAGCTATAGACCACTCCAACGCCGGAAGCGCGGGCAGAATGAAAAACGGCAGTACGGGGATTACCGACCCGCCGATCGTCGCCAACCCATCTATCACGCTGCTCAAGAGGATCCTCTTCTCGGTCTCTCTGTGTAACTCGCTGTTCTTGATCGCGCCACGCTTGAGCATTGCTCGCTCGACCTTCTCCAGTTCCTTGTGGGCAACGGTTTTCTCGGCTGCAAATGCTCCGATGATATTTGAGAGCCCGTTCGCGATTCCGCCTCCAATCCCGGCGGCTACAATAATTCGTGCCGCTTCCGGGCTTAGGCCGATAGCGATGCTGGCACCGATAACTATACCGAGCGTGGACAAAGAACCATCGATTAGACCACGGATGAAATATCTGACCATCGGGTCTAGGTTCCTCCGGTTTAACCCCAGTAGTAGCTTGTATTAAATGTCTCGCCGTCTATTTCACCTACGAGAGGTTGAGATGTGGTTCGATCTGCTCGTGATCGTGGTCTGCTTTGTGGTCTTCGAGCGCGCCTCGGACTACCTGATCGAAGGTCTGGCTTCAGTTCGGGCTGCTGAGCAGCAGTGTCACCAGAACTCTTCGCGGTGATGGTTGTGGTGACGCTTACGACGACGTTGCTCACGCCGGTGTTCTTCAAGTTTGTTTCTAAGGGTTGAGCTAGATGGTAGAAGAATTTATCCTGTACGTCCTCGCGTTCGTGGCCGCCATAGTGCTCATCGCCAAGGCAGGTGATGTTTTCGTCGACTCGGCGTGCAGGATCGCCCGCGCACTCGGCGTTTCTCAAGCTGTAATCGCGCTCACGCTGGTAGCTTTTGCTACCTCAGTGCCAGAGTTCTTTACCTCTATCATGGCGGCCGGGTTCGGCAATGTCGGTATCGCGTATGGAAACGTGGTTGGCTCGAACATCATCAACATCACCCCAATTTTGGCGCTCGCCGCGATATTCGGCGTAGCCCGAGTTAAGCGGGAGAGGCTCAGCGAAGGAATTATCATGCTGGTCACCGGCGGGGCGCTAGCGGCGATGGCGCTCAACGGCGTGATCGGGCCCGTGGAAGGTCTGCTCATGTTAGTGATTTTTGCGCTCTTCCTGAGATTCGTGTTGAAGAGAGAGGCGAGGAAAACCAAGAAAAAAATCCCAAGCGAGCAGAGGAGGTTGAATAAATCGGTCCTTCTATTCATTCTGAGCACGGTCGGAGTAATTATCGGAGCGAGGTTATTGATTTACTCCGGAGTGGGAATTGCTTTAGGGATGGGTGTTCCTGAGGCAGCAATAGGTTTCACATTAATTGCCATCGGGACATCGATTCCCGAGCTGGTAACAATAATAATTGCTATAGGCAAGCGGTTGCCGGAATTTTCGGCGGGCACCATTATAGGCTCGAACATTTTCAACACTGCACTCATTATCGGCAGCGCAGCGCTGATAAGGCCTTTGGCCGTTGACTCCCAAGCGCTCTGGTTTAGCAACCCCATGATGTTGGTCGTGATGGCCCTGCTGCTTGTGTTCCTGTGGAGGGGACAAAAGTTGACGCGCTGGCAGGGTGCGGTGTTGGTCGTGTTTTACGCAGTTTACCTCACCGGGCTTGTCCTGTTCTACGGTCCCGCAGTGGCCACCCTACCGTGATTTTTCCTTTATAAAGAACCCCCACCTAAAGCCTCGGCGGGAGTGATGTCAAGCGGTGTGGCTGCGTCGGACGTGATTCGATCAATGATGCGCATGGGGTTCTCGCATGATGAAATTTACGATGTGCTGACCGGAGTTGGTTTGCCGGGCGAGCAGATTCAACTGCTTACCGACCGCGTTTCGGCGGAGTTTCACGAAGCAAAGCTCGAGCCTCGGACTTCTCGGTTGGGTGTCGAGGTCGAGAGGGTTTTTGAGGGAGCTTTCGAAGAATTACGGAGTGAGCTGTTTGCACGCATGGACTCGGTCGCGCGGGAGCTGGAGTTCGTCAAGGTGAAGCTCGAGAAGCTTGGCATGCAGGTAGTCGAACTCCAAACCCTCGTTGAGCGATGGCAGTTAAGTTCGACTTCAGGTCTTAGTCGAGTACGTTGCAGAAGGGTTAACAGGGTGTCAACTAAAAGGAAAGTGGTTAAAACAAAAAATTAACCCGTAAAATTTTGATCCAATAAGGGACGCCTTCAGGATATGTTGAAGGGCCTCAGGCTGATGATCACGAGCCTGAAGTTGAATGTATTACTTGACATCTCATGGCGGTACGCGAGCGGCTTGTGAGTGATGAACTCTTCACCCATCGCGTCATAAGTCAGCGGCAACGTTGGGTTATCAAAGTCAAAAATTTCCTCGATGGTCCCATCCTCGAGCTCCAGAGTTATATCCCATTGGGCCCACCATAACGTTACACCTATGAACCAGAGCGGGATCGGAGTGGGCGTAGGCGAGCCAAACCAGCCAGCAGGGTCCGCCCGCCCGTATCTAACCTTCTTGATGCTGAAGTCATGAAACACGGAGAGCCCAGGTTGGGATTGGATTGGGGGTGGAGGCAGAAGTTCGTAGAGTTGCTCGCGGTCAATGCCAGAAAAATTCCCCGCATTCAGCTCAAGTTTTTGCCTGAGCGCCTCGTCAATATCTACGCTCATAATTTCATCGAGTGCTGGTTCGACACTCCCAGAGAGCCTCTTCATTTCGTCGAGATTATTCCTTGCATTTTGTAGGATAATTTTGAGAGTGCCGATTGTGCCATCCCATTCACCATCTATGTACACAGGAGTCATTTCTTCCACAGGGTCGGGTGGCTCCCCCTCATAGCTACCGGGCTCGGCGTAGCTGGTAAACCCGATCCAGTGCTTCGGAGCGGGTCCGGCGAGCAATTCTTGAACAGAGGAGGTAATTTCATCGAGTAAATTCATCATCGAGTTTTCGAGCCCAGCGACGGTGTTGTCGGCGCCTGCCTCTTGCGCAAAGCTGCTGATGTTTGTTTTGAGGTCGTTGAGTTTCGCCAAGGTGCCCTTGACTCCCCATGTGATCTGCTCCTGAGGCGATGGATAATCCTTCCTTATCCGCTCTACGAGGCTCTCGCGTAGCGCTCCCATCATCAAATTTTGACCCGCCGAGCGCATGGTGAAATTGATGAGTTGTTCAAAATGTTGGCCGACCTCCGACACATGATTTCGAGCTTGGGTGACGCTTACAACGGCATCCCAAAGCGCTGTTTGCACGTTTTCGAGTGCTGAGTTAGCGTTGTCCGTGTTTTCATGGATTTGAGCGAGGGCATCGTTCGCACGTTGGGCATGCTCTTTCGCTCCCACTAGCGCGCTAGATGCTTGGGCGAGTGCTTCGAGTGCGCGGTCGATATATCCGCGCATTACATCAACATCAACGGCCTTCACGGGTGAGACGATCAAGCTGGTACTGGAAAGGTCAGAGAGGATATCTTCGCTTGTTTTGTTCACGGCAGTGGCTGCACTGGTCAGCCCGATCGCCGTCGCCGTATAGTCGGCCGAGCCAAAGATATCGAGCTCATGCGCTGCCCAGGCTAGTTCAAAGAACGCTTTACTACGCGAGACGTTTAGTTTGACGTTCCCACTCAACCACGCCCCGGCCCAAGCCGAAACGTACTCCATTACCGCCCAGTTTGTGCTTACGTTACCGATTCTGCTGATGAATGCCCACATGCGCTCTTGGAGCAGGAAGTATCTGGAATCGATGAAGGTTTCGAGGTTCTCACAGGGTAGTTCGAGCACCAAGCTGTTGTCCCAGGAGCTAATCTTTACACGTGTCCCTTTTGGTAGCTTAACATCAGCCAATGTGTATCCGTCATCACCCTCTCGCAGATTGAAGGTTGACTGAGCGTTTGGATATCCGAGTTCGAGTTCGATGCGTGCATCGTGGTTCGCGTATGCGTTTGGCAGCGCAGCGGCTCGCTTCGCGAAATATCTCGCCGCGAGATTTTTGATAGCCAGCTCCCTCGCCTCATCGCTAACATAACTGTCCGCGTCTTTGCTCACGGCCCAGAGAGCGTCGTAAACGGCGTATCGCGCTGCAGCTCGCAGGTCATTTTGAACGCTAGTGGCGATTGTCAGAAGTGCCGAGCTTGAGGCATCATCTACCGTGTTTAGCGAGCGCTGGTGTCTCAGTCCTACAGCCTGCCCCACCATTGCCACGACGAGCATCACGATGGCAGCACCGACAACGCTGAAAGGTATAAATCCACGCTCTTTCACGAAGACCACAGTTCCAAGGTTATCTCGACGGCGATGTCGGGTTCGAGTTCTAAAGTGGTGTCAAGCACTTTCTGAATTCGTTGGGTTAGCTCCCCCTGCGAGATGGGCAGGGTTGCAACAATTGTTTCTGAGCAAAGCTTCCGTTGCGCACCCTCGTCGAAATTTTTGATCTCGCTCTCGAAGTGAACCCGAACAAAGCCGAGATCCAATGGCAAAGTTCTCACGATCAGGCGATATCCGAAACGTCCACCGATGAGCTTATCGAGTACCCCCTTCAGAAATTCTCGAAGCTCGCTTTTCATGCCCCAACTTGGCCCGGGTGGTTCAAGCCCAACTCCTTCAGCTTCGATGTGCAAGTTGAAAAGCGCATCCTCAACCAAAAGTTGTGTGAGAGCTTTATGGCGCAGGTTACGTTTGGTCGACCCTTTGAGTACAGGCACGTTTGGTTCAAAACTGAGGGTGTCAAGTTGATATTCAAATCCGCCGAACTCATCCGCGGTCGAGTGTTGAAGCGCCAGTAAAGTGCTCTGCGCGAAGCTCGCGGCGTATCGAGTACTTTCAATTTTAGGATCGATGGGGCTTGCCCCGACCAAAAGTAAACTGGCGAACGAAATCAAGAGCGCGAAGACCAACATGTCTACTATGTAACCAATGCCTTGTTTGTCCATTTTATCTCCTCCACACCCACACGACTAACTCGCAAAGCTGCGCCGACCCTTGGCCGCGCGTGACTGCCACCGGTAGGCTGATTGAACAAGGTGGCGAGAAATATCCCCCAAGCTGGTTTTGCTCGGGGCCGTACGCTAGCAACACCTCTCCCCCAAGAGTTCTAACCTCGGCTCGCAGCTCGATGCCCTCTCGAGCAAGCAGTTTGGAGTAGTCCTCAAGCTTTTTCATCGTTAAATCAATCGACCCGGGTGAAGCGGCCAACACACGATTTTTGATGTCCTCGGCGATGTTCAGCGCTAGGTCGAAGCTCTCGTAGGCGTTCTTCCTCTCCGCGTAGATGGAGTAAGAGTGCACGAGCGCCGCAATGAAAAGGCAGAGTAGACCGACGACCGCGAGCGTCGCGAATAGATCCTCGCCGACTGAGAGTTGCTCCATCTAAATCAATTCCAATCGAACCCCGCCCGTTTTGCTCAGGCATATCGCGCTCGGGCTCTCGCGGCTGATCGAAAACTCTCCACCGTTGACTTCGTGGTCGAGCATCAGGGTACGCTCGACTCGCTCCTGCGACTCCACGATTACACGAATTACTTGTATTCCTTGGTTGAGTTCACCGATGATTGTTACCTTGGTTTGATGCGCGATGGTTGGCAGCGTCCTCCTCAGCTCAACCTTGCCGGGCATGCTCTCAGCGGCTCGAATCGCCCCTGCAATCGTGTCGGCGAGCGTCGCTAGGTCTTCTCTCTCCGCAGTGCGCTTGAACCCCAAGGACATCGTGAGCACAGCGCCAAACAAAGCCAGTGCAACAAGTGCGACGCCGATTTTGCAGGCGAAAAAGTCGGCCAGCACCCCGCGTTCATTTATGCGAAAGCCCCCGTACTTCCAGAAAATATCCGTCTTCGCTATCACGGAGTTCGATCGTGTAGCTCCCGGCACCGATTTCGAAGCCCCCGCCGTCCAGCACAACTGAGAGCGGTAGAATCTCGCTTCGCAGTATTTCCTCACCGTAAGTTAGCTGCACGAGGTTCATATCGACGACGAGCTTGCCCCCGTTCAGCCCGAGCTCGATCTGCCGTATGCTGCCGATGCCACCAGCGCTGGCCATGCGAGCCTGCTCAACGAATGAGTTGAAGCTCTCGATCGCGTGCTGTCGTTCACCAAGCCTTTGTGCTCGGTCAAGGCAAGCGGTGCCGATCGCCAGCGTAGATGCAGCTAGCACGGCACCGAGTAGCAGCACTACCGGCAGGGACTCGACGCCCTTAGCGTTGCGTCGCGTCATGCTTACTACCTTGTTCTATGAACTGCAGCTTCCCCTTCCCACGGGATGTAGCCGCTATGCGTTACGCGCACTGTTACTACGGTGTACGATTTTGATTCCATGGGTATGGTGAAGGCGTACTGGTTCGAGTTCGTCCCTAGCGTGTGGGCTTTCATACCCCCAAGATACTTCGCCACGACGGTCGCCCCTCCTAGGGCATCGCCGCTCGCGGCGTCATACACCCGGACGGTCAGTCGATTGCTCGAAGTGCTAAAGGTCACTTTCATGTCTTTGAACACCGTTCGTTCGGCCGTCCCCACGAACTGCGTCAGCACGCCCATCGCCATGGTTCCGATCACTAGCGCCATCACCAGCTTTATCGGCACTCCCATGAGCTGTCCTTTCTCTTCCATCTCTCCCGCCGAGGCTTTGGGTGAAGGTTGTTTATAAAGACGCAAATTTTAACCATGGACGCCCAGCCGACAATCGTTTATGGGCGCGCGGTTATTTTGAAGCGAATAATATGTCGGGGACCTACTACGTTTACCTTCTGAAGAGCCTGAAGGACGAAAAGTTTTACACGGGGCAGACCACCGACCTCAAAAATCGTCTTGCGCAGCACAATCGCGGCAGGGTGCGTTCGACCACGGCAAGACGACCATTCAAACTCGTCTACTGGGAGTCTCTCGAAACGCGCAGCGCCGCAATGAAACGTGAGCGCAGGTTGAAATCACTCAAACACGCTGATAAACTGAAGCTGGTTAAAGTGTTCGAACGAGGCAAAATAGGTTAGACCTATTTTTTAATCTCCAAAGTAATCTAATCTGGGGTTGAGTTGGGAGAAAGAGCTCTAGGTTGGGGCCTAAAACTGCTGGGGATAGCTCTGTTTGTAGGCCCATTTATTGCAGCATTTGCAGTTCACAATTGGGATCTTAAGGCGACGGTGATGCCCAGCCAAGAGGAAATGGATGAGATAACGGAAACGATTAGTGGGCTGTTTGGTGAGGGGTTCTCAGAAGACACGTTTACAATCGGAACCCCAACATCTTCCGGCAACACGATTAGGATACCAGTAGGGTTCACATCCCCCATCGATCTGCCAATTAAGATTACAGATATCTCCTTTGCTATATCCGACCAAGGCGTAGAAGTGGCTCAAGTGGAGATGGAGGAGACAGAGGTAGAGATTCCGGCCAATGGAACGGTGAATTTTACATTAATTGGGTCGTACGCGGGAGCACTCCCAACTGATCCACAGCCTACCGACATGAACATAACATTTGAGGCGTACGGCGTAACTTTACAGGTACAGATGGGGCAGGGTGGGGAGGTTTAGGATGGAAACTAGCCCCCCTGAGGCCAGCAGGCCAAAGAGGCGCTTTCCGCCGATGAACTGGTTTGGCTTGGTCGCGGGCGCGTTGATGCTGTTACTACCGTTTCTCGGCCCGTGGTGGCGCGCCACGGTCGGGACCGGGGCGATGGACGTTGCGCTCTCCCCCTTCGACTACAGCATAAGTTTGTTGGGGCAGTCAATTTCGTCGACATTGGTAGGATACTTCCTCTTGGCGGCTAAACTCTCGGTCATAATTGGCGGGGGGCTGATGATCGCCGGCTCCGTGGGGGCCAAGCGATGGTGGGGGAGGCGCTTGGTTCGGTTCGGGGCGATGAAGGTGTTTTGGATGGTCATCGGGTTAATAGCGTTGTTGCTGTTAGGGGCTTTTTTCCTGGAAAGCATCTTGCCAAACCTGATGTCGGGAATGGTTGAGGGTGGGACGATGCAGTTTAACGTCCCCTATGTGGAAGGGGTCGCGACATCGACGATCCAGATGGGGGACGCAGCCACGATTACCGCGCCGATAACAGCATCGCTCACCGAGATTTTCTGGGTGGCAATATTGGTGGCGGCTCTCGGGATTGCGGCGAGGATTTACCACCGAAGGTTAGTGAAGCCGGAGAAACCCAAATAACGGATTTTGTATAGTGCGGAGGCTGGCTTTAGTGTTCAAACTAGCGAAATCACTGTCTTAGTTGCCAAGTTTCTTGATTCTTGGGAAATTCCTAATCCCGGATAACATCAGGATTCCCATTACTCCGCCCCTCGCCAGTTTCCCGGTCCACCGGATTGGGAGATCTCCCGCTCTCAACCTCGCATTTGGCATGGCTTTTGTGATCCATTGCTTGCTCCTCTCAATTCCCGATCTGGGCAGCTCTTCTGAAGGGCCGACTAGCAGGGACAAAACGTTTTTCACATTTTTCATGTCGCATTGGGCAGTGGTCCTTGCAGATGCGTTGATGATAGCCATCTCGCACCTGGTCGTGATATCGAGCCTGTCGATCGATGTTTTCTTCCTGAAGATAGACAGGAACCTTCTCGGAGCTCTTACCTCTGACCATCCAAGCACGGAAAAGCCGTCTAGTGTCGCCATGATGTCTGAAGCGTCAACCACCTTAATGCCGACCTTCTTTCCCGTGGTTTCTCCTGCCTGCAACAAAAATGGAAAAGCCCTCGCGAGTTCGTAATTCATCATTTGATAACTTTTCTTTAAGGATACCCCATCCGTGCTCCAGATTTCATTGTCGAATAAGATTATGCCGTCGGTCACTTTTTTCAACTCGTTGATAGTTCGTGCTGCATTAGCCTCCATCAATTTCCCCTCGGCCTTGCTCGGCAGGACTCCGATGACGTGCACCGGCAGCTCGTAGGTGTCTGCGAGTTCCTCGGCCAGAGCTGGTGCGCTGCCCGATCCAGTTCCACCCCCTAGTCCGATTGCGATCAAAAACGAATCGAGGTGGTAAGTTTCTTCCGTCCCGATCTCCCGCTTGACCGAACTCAATTCCTGCTTTATTATCCGTTTACTAACATTTCGCTTCAGCCCGACCCCGTGACCTCTCGCTGTCGTTTGGCCTATGAGGATCCTGTTTTTTTTCGGCACTCTTTTCAACCCCATTAGGTCAGACTTAGCCGTATTAATCGCAAAAGAAAACGGGACCACTTTTTCTGAGACTTTTACATTTTTCTCAACACTTTCTAAAAGCGAATCTGTTATCCGCCCTCCAGCTTGTCCGATTCCAATAATGCCTACCCTCATTGACTTCACCTCTATTAATTTATCAAACGGTTTTTCACGGCGAAGTATAAAAAGATAACGGAGAAACGAAGATTAAAATTTCCATGCTAAGCGTTATCAGTCCTAGTCATATTTGCTCAATAGGCAAGAATCTTGCTCATTTTGCATATTTTTAGTGGTGCGGCCGGATAGGTACAAACTAGCGTTCAAATCTTTCAGATAAATTTAGGCAAGAATCTGGCAAGATTTAGGCAAGGTTTTTGCCCAATATTAAAAGTAGGCGCCGATTCCCGCGACGACAAGGACAACGACTATCGCGGCTGCCTTTATGGTCTTGCTCATCCCTTTTTCTTTCACCGACTTGCGCCCCAATCTAAGTTTGTCGAGTATCAATAAAAACCTAACACGAGAGCCACGGATTGCCTGTCCTGATCCGTTGAAGCTCCTGCTAGAATACCTCTCAAAAATAAAAGGGTAGGGTAAGTTAACGGCATCAAGATGGTGCGGCAGGATAGGTTACTTCTAGCGTTTAAATCTTTCATGCAATTTTCCGGCAAAAATTTGGCAAGGTTCAGGCAAGATTTTTGCTCAATATTAGATCTCGCTTGGATTCACATGAAGCGAAAATTTGGAGCATGAGCGACAAGAAGATCGTGCGGTGAGGAACGAGCTGCGGTTCCTGCTAGCACCGAAGATTGAGGGTGTAGTACGTAACTTTAAATACCTGTAGTACGTAACTAATAACGGGTGTATACCGTGGTGCATGTCAGGCTAAGGACGATTAAAGGCAACAAGTACCTTTACCTCTACGCGTCCGAGCGCATCGGCGGCAGGCCCAAGTCCAAATACATCGCCTACTTGGGTCGGGTGGGATCGAACGCGGTGAAAAGGCTGCCGAGGAAGTACAAGTCCAGCGAGCTAGTGGAGCAGGTCAGGGCGCTCGAGTTCGACACGAGACTGGACGAGATACTCAGAGACTGGCACGACATACTGGTGAGGCTCGGATGAAGTCCATATCCGACCGCCTGAAGGTGGAGGAAATACTCAATATCAACCAAAAGCTTGCCAGACACGACGTTCCATACACAGGCTCTGAGGATTATCCCGTTAGAAGGGAAAAGGTGGAACGCTTGGTCAAGAACGTCCCGGCCCAGAGCCCGATTAGTGTTGCGGCATACTACCTCAAGAACCTAACCCTCCTGCAGCCGTTTCCAGATGCCAACCATCGGACTGGACTAATCGCGGCGCGGATGTATTTGGAACGAAAGGGGTATCGCTTTGACTTTACGGAGGATGAGGCAGAACAGCTGAGGGATCAGATGCTGAACCTGCAGTTCAAGCTCTATGGCACCTACGAGGAGCTGTCAGAAGTTGTAACCACAGAACCCGACAACGAGATCTTCCGCCTGTGCCGCGATTTCATAAAAAAACACGCAATGCGAGCCCGTCCTAAGACTCGACCGAAGTAAATGCTGTTTTAAAAATTTGGTGCGGCCGGATAGGTACAAACTAGCGTTCAAATCTTTCAGACGATTTTAGGCAAGAATTGGGCAGGATTTTTGCTCAAAATTGGTTCGACGTAAATATTTTTATTAATATCATGAAACGATTAAAGGGTTCGGATGAGCAGGTGAATAACGGTGGTTTGAGATGAAACGGTCTCTCTTCATGGTGGTTGTCCCTCTTTTCTTTCTAGTGCTATTTTTAGGAGTGAGCAATGTTATCTGCGCGTCACCAGGTCAGCCAGAGGTGGAGTGGAGCAAGACCTTCGGAGGCAGTGTTGATGATGTAGCAAGCTCGGTCATCCAGACTTCAGATGGCGGTTATGCCCTGGCCGGATTCACAGACTCTTACGGCGCTGGCATGTGGGATTTATGGCTCGTGAAAATAGCAGGAAAAGGCGAAGGCTTACCTTGGGATTGGGTAGGCGTTGGAATCGCTGTCGTCGTCATAGCAGTCGTAGCATTGGTCCTGATGCGGAAAGGGAAGTAGAATATATGATTGTATTAATTAAACAGGGGATTGGCAATTTCCTCTGCAAATGACAGATCTCTCGGAATAAAGAATTCATCGCCATAAAGAGTGACTTCTTCCCGAAATAGTAAGTCTAAGCCGTGCTCGTTTGGCCTAGTGTTTTGGTCTCTAACATTTTTAACCTTTGGTGCGGCCGGCGGGATTCGAACTCGCGCTACAGGCTTGGAGGGCCTGAGTCCTGACCAGGCTGGACCACGGCCGCACAATAACTATTTGTGGTGGGAATAAGAATTAAGCTTCTTGGGATAGCATGCGAGCGATTGTTACAAATGGCCTAACCCGAGAATTCAATGGCTTAACCGCGGTCGACCATGTAGATCTCCAGATAGAAAAAGGCGAGCTCTTTGGTCTCCTCGGTCCTAACGGTGCGGGGAAGACGACTCTCATTCACATGCTCTGCACGATTCTCCCACCAACGGAGGGCACGGCGAAGGTCGCGGGCTTTGGTATAGACAAAAAACCAGATTCGGTTCGGGCGTCGATAGGGATAGTATTCCAAGACCCTTCCCTTGACAACCGCCTCACTGGTAAGGAAAACCTAGATTTCCACGGGCGGGTTTACGGGATGAGTAAAACTCTGAGGGCGAAGCGGATCGACGAAGTTTTGAAGTTAGTTGGGTTAGAGGACCGTGCGAATGCTTTGGTTCAAACTTACTCGAGTGGGATGAGGCGAAGGCTTGAGATAGCTAGGAGTTTCATGCATCACCCGAAAATAATGTTCTTGGACGAGCCCACCCTCGGGCTAGACCCCCAGACGCGCAGGAAGATTTGGGAACACATCCAGATGCTTAACAAGCAGGAGAAGATCACGATCTTGCTCACGACGCACTACATGGATGAAGCCGATTATCTCTGCGACCGCGTGGGCATCATCGATCACGGTAGAATCATAGTGTTGGACAAGCCCAAGAAGCTCAAGGATCAGCTCGAAGGCGACATCGTCTCCCTTGAAGTTCCTCAGCCGAAAAAGTACGCTGAAATCTTTCGGGGGAGGAAGTACGTGAAAGAGGTGAAAATAGTAGGGGATTATTTGTATCTCACGGTCACGGGCGGCGAGAAGGCTGTCCCAAAGCTGATAGATATCGTCGCGAGGCATGGGGGCAAGGTGCGCTCAGTTGGATGCAGGAGCCCGACGCTGGAAGATGTTTTCATTCGCTATACAGGCAGGGGCATCCGCGAAGAGGAAGGCGGGATAAAGGAGCAAATGCGAGCGCATATGAGAGCCCACATGAGGTGATGAGATGAGTGCTCAAGCGATCTATGTGCTCTGGCTCCGCGACATGAAGTGGTTCCTACGGGCCAAAGCTAGGATAATATCCACAATCGTGATGCCTTTCTTATGGCTCGCGATTCTCGGGATGGGTTTAGGCGCAGTCACCCAAATTCCAGGTGTCGGGAACTACATCGATTTTTTGGCCCCAGGAATTGTGGCGATGGCGATTCTTTTCAACGCGACGATGTCTGGGGTTTCGGTGTTATGGGATAAGCAGTTCGGGTTCATGAAGGAGATTCTCGTAGCCCCAGTTTCGCGGATATCCATCATGCTCGGCAAGACATTTGGAGGGACAACGACCTCGATCATTCAAGGGGTAATGTTGCTTTTAGTCGCGGGATTGATCGGGGCAAAAATGCCTGGGCCCGCTGGGTTTCTCTTGGCTTTACTTTTCATGATTGTTCTCGCCATCGGTTTCGTCGGTTTGGGTCTAGCGATTGCTTCGAGAATAGAAGATCCAGTCGCGTTCCCGCTCGTGATAAATTTCCTCATCATGCCACTCTTTTTCCTGTCAGGGGCAATTTTCCCAATAAGTATGGCGCCTGAGTGGCTGAGGTCAATCTCCTACATCAATCCGGTGACGTATGGGGTCGACGGCTTGCGGGGGGTCATCATTGGGGTATCTGAGTTTCCGATATGGCTTGACTTAGTCATTTTGGCGATTTTCTCGTTGGCCATGGTTCTATTGGGCGCATATTTGTTCAAAAAGATGTCAGCTTGATTCCCAGAGATTCATCAGAAATAAATATGTGATACAGATAAAACACATTGCGAAGTTAAGAAATCCGTCAAAGTTAAAATGGTGAGATAATGCCAATTGAGGGGCATGTAGAGTATAAAAAGCGAGAATTTTGCAACGACGTGAGATGTCCGGTGCAGCTGGCTTTAAACTCTCAAAAGGAGGGTTCGGAAGAATACGAAAAAATAAGGCAAACTTGTAAAACAAATTGTAAACATACCACGTGGGGGTTCCATCATTGGTTAATAGAGAAAGGGTATTTAATCGTCAAACCTGAAAAATAAAGGAGGCGTGAGAATGGATTGGGGAATGAAAAACAGGCTTGCACAACTAATTCAACGTGATGGTAGGGTTCTCTTTTTGCCCATAGATCACGGGTATTTTCAAGGACCCACACGTAAATTAGAAGAGCCAGGCAAAACCGTAAAGCCCCTTCTCCCTTACGCGGATGCGATCATGCTCACGAGGGGAATATTGCGCTCGTCAATAGATCCCGAGAAAACCAAACCGATTATCCTTAGGGTCTCCGGCGGCACGAGCATGGCTAGAAAAGAGGAACTGTCTCACGAGGGAATTACCACCTCGGTGAAAGAAGCCATCCGGCTCAACGCCAGCGCGGTGTCTCTCTCTATCTTCGTGGGCAGCGAGCGCGAGCATGAAACTCTGTTGAACCTATCGAATCTCGTCAACGAGTGCGAGGAGTACGGTATTCCGGTGATGGCAGTTACGGCTGTTGGCAAAGAGCTCGAAAAGCGCGAGGCAAGATATCTCGCTTTGGCCTGCAGGATCGCCGCGGAGCTGGGCGCACGGGTGGTAAAGACATACTATTGTAAAGAGGGTTTTGAAAAGGTCACAAGAGGTTGTCCCGTCCCGGTGGTTATGGCAGGTGGACCCAAAGTAGAGTCCGAGCTTGAGGTTTTCGAATTCATTCACGATGGGATTCAGAAAGGTGCCATAGGCGTGAATTTGGGGCGAAACGTTTGGCAGCACGATTACCCAGTGGCGATGATTCGCGCGATTCGTTCGATCATACATGAAGGCGCCAACCCGAAAGAAGCACAGAAATTATTCAACGAAATTAAAAGCGGCGAGAAAAAGTGATCTGTGAGAGATAGAGTTGTAATTTTCTCTTGCAGGCTTGTACATAATTTTTAATAGCAAAGTAGGTAAAAATAATATGAAGTTAAAATAACGCATTACAGGACACACTAGTTGTAGATAGCGGATGGTTAATTAAAGATGAATAAACTAGGTGGGGGAAAGGAAGTGGTCTTATGAGCAAGCGGGTAAAAGTTTATTCCACATCCACTTGCCCTTACTGCGCTATGGCAAAGGCATTTTTGAGAGAAAAAAACATCCCTTTTGAGGATGTAAATGTAGGGGATAATCCTGAAGCGGCAAAAGAGATGGTTAAAAAATCAGGTCAGATGGCAGTGCCCGTAATTGATATTGACGGAAAGATAATTGTGGGATTTAACAAAGAAGCAATTTCTCGGGAATTGGGAATCTAGGTGCATGATCTAATTATCGTTGGAGCAGGCCCTGCAGGCATAACCGCCAGTGTTTATGCGGCGAGAAAAAGAATGAATTTTCTGGTTATTACCCGTGACATCGGGGGGCAGGCAGCGTTAAGTTACGATATAAAGAATTACATCGGTTATCAGTTCATTACCGGGCCGGCTCTGGCTCAAAAATTTAGAGAACATATGGAGCAATTTAATGTAGAAGTGAAGGAAGGGGAGAGTGTAACTTCGATAAGTAAAGAAGGCAACATTGTAAAAGTGAAAACGGATAAAGGAGAATATACGACAAAAACTGCGATTATAGCTTCTGGAAGAGTTCCAAGAAAATTGGGTGTTGAAGGAGAAGAAGAATTTAAAAATAGAGGGGTTACATACTGTGCCACTTGTGATGCTCCTCTATTTGCAGATAAAGAGGTTGCGGTAATCGGAGGTGGAAATTCCGCGTTAGATGCGGCGCTTCAATTAATCAAGATCGCAAAAAAGATTTACCTTATTAACATTGGCCCAAAGTTGCGGGCTGATCCAATAATGGTTGAGAAGGCAAAAAATAGTGAAAAGGTGGTCATTTACAATAGCACTAAAGTGGAAAAGATTAACGGCGACACATTTGTTAAAGGAATTAAAATATCCCAAGAAGGAAAAGAAGAGAACTTAGCAGTAGAAGGAATATTTATCGAAATCGGCTCAATCCCTGCTTCTGATTCCATAAAAAATATAGAAAAAAATGAGATTGGAGAAATAGTCGTAAATTGTTCATGTGAAACCAGTATTCCCGGGATTTTTGCTGCTGGTGATGTAACGAATGTTTATGCCAAGCAGATAATAGTGGCATGTGGGGAGGGAGCTAAAGCTGCTCTGGCTAGTTTTGAATACATAAGTAAAATTAAGTAACAGAGTTTTTCAAGTATCTGTCTGAGTCGTTCAAGTTAGGCGACACAATAAAAAAGCGCAGCGCATAGTTGAAAAGTGGGAATTATTTTGAAAAAGTGCATAACTTGGAAATCGCGCACAACTTGGCGGGAGAAACTGGAGAAAAAGCAAGAACCCAAAGTAGTAAAGGTTCCACCAAAAATGAGAAAAAGATTCGGATCAGGGACGATGCTTGTCCCAACGCCTCTTCTTGTCGATGCATTAATTCGGAAAGTTAAAAAAGGAAAACTTGTCACCGTGACCCAGATCATGGGGCGATTGGCAAAAGACTTTCATGCTGATTCTACTTGCCCGATGACTACTGGAATTTTCATTCGAATCGCAGCCGAGGCAGCAGAAGAGGATCTTAGAGGAGGGAAGAAACAGATAACTCCCTACTGGCGGGTACTCAAGAAAGATGGTAGATTGAACGAAAAATTCCCGGGCGGTGCAAAAGCACAAGCGGTCCGCCTGAAAAAGGAGGGGCACGCGATTCAACTGGGCAAAGATAAAAATCCAATTAAGGTAAAAGATTTTGAAAAATCATTGCAGAAGATGTGATTGCAAAATCGCCGAAAAATCCTTTAACTCGAAAACCATTAAAGCCGTTCATGCGCGTTGCGATGTATTACAGCAACCGGGATGTGCGTTTAGAAGAGTTACCAAAACCAAAGATAGGTCCCGGCGAGTTTTTGATGAAAGTAATAGCGTGTGGCATCTGTGGCAGCGATGTGCTGGAATGGTATCGCATCAAAAAAGCTCCTCTGGTGCTGGGTCACGAAGCCACTGGGGAGATCGTTGAAGTTGGGGAGAAGATAGGACGTTACAAAATAGGCGATCGAGTTTTCGTTTCTCATCACGTTCCATGTGGTACATGTCGTTACTGCTTGGGTGGCCATCATACCGCTTGCGAAACCTTGCACGAAACGAATTATGACCCGGGTGGTTTTGCCGAATACATACGTGTGCCACGTATAAACGTAGAGCGTGGTGTTTACCTTCTACCCGAGGATTTATCGTTCGAAGACGGGACGTTTATTGAGCCGTTAGGATGTGTGGCGCGCGGGCAAAGGTTAGCGCAAATACAAAAAGGAAATAGCGTGCTCATCCTAGGCAGCGGTATTTCTGGACTACTCCATCTGCAACTTGCCCGCTCACGGGGAGCAGAACGGATAATTGCGACAGACATAAATGAATATCGTTTGAATGCGGCGAAAAAATTTGGAGCAGATGCCGCGATACACGCCGAAGAGGATCTACCCGCAAGATTGCGTCAACTCAACGAGGGCAGACTTGCAGACCGAGTGATAGTTTGCACGGGAGCCACATCAGCGAGTAAACAAGCATTACAATGTGTGGATCGTGGAGGTACTATTCTATTCTTTGCGGTGCCGGAGCCGGGTGTTGATATTCCTGTTCCGATTACGGACTTCTGGCGTAATGAAGTAACCCTAATGACTTCATATGGCGCGGGGCCCGAGGACCTTAAAGATGCGCTGGAACTGATTAGCGAGCGTAAGGTAAATGTTCACGATATGATCACCCACCGGTTAAGTTTGGGTGAAGCGGGTCTGGGCTTCAAGCTTGTTGCCGATGCGGGGGAATCTCTCAAAGTGATCATTGAGCCGCAGAGATAATTTTTGTTGCTTCAAGAGCTTGGATAAAGTCCGCCTGTGGATTCACACCAGGTTGATATTCTAGACATTTTAGTCCTCTAAACTTTTCACGGACAACTTTTAGCACAGGGACAAAGTCTATGCTTCCTTGCCTCGGTGGAGTTGAGTTGGTGTCACGTAAATGCAGTTCCATAATCTCTGTGGCGTATTCTCTGATGGTCTCTGCCACATTTTTTTCGTTGGCATGGATATGCATTGTATCCGCCATCAAGCGTACATGATCTGAGCCAACATCTCGGACCAAGTGGTAAATTTCGGGCACGCTTGGAAGGAATGTGGTTCTGTCCCGATTTAATGCCTCAATAGAGATTATGACATCAAGTTCCGCCCCGAGTTCGCCAAAACGTTTGAATAGATTGATACATTTCTCCCGAGGATTTCTGATTGTCGGATCCACGTAGGTAGCAACTGCCACAACATTCTGTGCTCCAACTTTAGAGGCTATTTTTATTGTTTCTTCTACATGACGTACAGCAATTTTTTGATCCTTGTCTTTCGCACTTAACATTCGTAGGTCATGTAACAGAAATGCTTGGACAGACCTAATGGGAGTGTTGAAATTCGGCAATATTTCTAAAATGTTCTTTAATCGTTTTTCATCAAAACCGTCGTTGACCAATTCCAACCACATTTTATGCGACTCCAGAATTCTTAATTTATCTTCTAATGTATCCCCAGGCACTGCGAATTCAACACATCCCAAAGTCACACGTCTCACCACTACAAATAGGGTGCCTAAGTATAATTTGGTTGAAACTCATAAGGAGATTGATAATTTTCAGGAGGGCAAGATCGAGATGGTTTTGAAAATAAGCACGGATTTGGTGGAACGCTTTCCAGGGCTGCGCGTTTTGGTTGTGCATGTCAACGGGGTGGGTGTTGAAAAAGAAAAAGTCGAGCTGCAGCAGTTCAAAGAGAAGGTGATTGAGGAGATAAAGCAGATATACGATCTTACAACCGTAAAAGATGTTCCAATTTTCAGGGCATACAGGGACTTCTTTTGGCGCATCGGCATCGACCCAACGAAAAACAGGCCCGCAGCTGAAGCGCTCATCCGAAGAGTTCTGGCCGAAAAGCCGTTACCGACGATAAACGCGCTCGTCGATGCCTATAATTTAGCCTCGATCAAAACATGCATCGCGATAGGCGCATTCGACGCGAGCCGCATCCATGGGGACCTTGTGCTGCGGCTCGCACGCAAGGGTGAGGAGTTTACAGGCATAGGTATGGAAAAACCGATGGTGCTTGATGGTAAAGAAGCGGTAGTGTCAGATTCAGAGAAGTTGATTGCGGTCTACCCATATCGAGATGCCGACGATACAAAGGTGACTTTATTGACGAGAGACGTTCTCCTGCTCATCTGTGGAGCTCCGAGGATAGACGAAGATATCCTGAAAAACGCTGCACGGACCACAGTCGAGTATATAACAAGATTTTGTGGTGGTGAGGAGGGGGCTGAAACTTGAAGCGGGATTTCAAGGCGGTGCTATTCGATTTAGATGAAACTCTCACCGATTCATCCGCTGGATTGGAGGCAGCACATCGCGCGGTAACGGCGAGGCTGCACAACTACCTTAGCCAACACGGGGTCGAGGTGAACGAAACCATCCTGCGTTCGAAGCTCAATGCATTGGAAGACAAAATGAATATAGAAACGAAATACGACCGGGACGAGTGGTGGCCAGAGCTACTCGCCGAGCTTGGGTTAAAGCAAGAGATGCCCCGCCAAATAGCAGAGGAACTGACGAAACTCTACTGGACCACATATTCCAACGCGGATTATCCCTACGCAGATGCGGAATCGACGTTGATTTATCTCAAGCAAAAAGGTTACAAGCTGGGCCTCATCACGGACACGGATGGCAAGCCAGGAATAAAAAATAGAAGACTGGAACGTTTCGGTTTCATCAGGCTTTTCGATGTGGTGGTCATTAGTGGTGAGGATACCCTTAGAACGAAGCCGAGCCCGGAGCCATTTTTGTTCGCCGCGTCGAAGCTGGGTCTGTCCGCAAGCAAATGCGTTTTCGTCGGCGATAAGCCTTTCACCGACATCAAAGGCGCAAAAGCTGCGGGCATGCTAACGATTTTAGTGAAGCGAAGGGATTGGGGCATCGGCGAGCGAGCGGATTTCACCGTCAGTTCTTTGGCTGAAATTCTCCGTGTGCTCGAAGAATGAATAGAAAATCTTATAACAAAAACCCGTCATCTTGAATCATGCGTAAAAAAATTCTGAGATATCCAACCGAGCCCCTTGAGGTCTGGCCGGAGCGAAAAGTCAGCGAACTGACAGAAGGGATGTTGGAGACAGGATTTCAGGGAAAAAAGTTGGCTGAGGCGGTTGAGGTCTGGGCGCGAATGCTTCGGAAGAAAAATGCTTTAATCTGGCTCGGTTTGGCGGGAGCTATGGTCCCCGCGGGAATGCGGCGGCTTGTATCTTACTTGATCAAGCGGCGCATGGTCGATGTCGTGGTCAGCACCGGAGCAAATCTCTATCACGATGCCTACGAAGCAAAGGGAAAGAAACACTATGTCGGTACCCACCTGATTGACGATGTGAAGTTAAGGAAATGCAAAGTGGATAGGATTTACGACATCTTCGCGGACGAAGCGGGATTTTACAAGTTCGATAATTGGATAGAGAAGAATTTTGCATATGGCTTGAAGGACAACTACCCTTATTCCTCTCGTGAGCTCATGTTTCTCTTCGGAAAAATCTTAAGTAAAGTTGGCAGAGAAAAGGACTCAATTCTGGTGAGCGCGTATCGTAAGGGAGTCCCGATTTTTTCTCCGGCCCTGAACGATAGCGCCCTCGGTTTTTCGATAATGTTCGCCAATAGAAGGGGCCGCAGGGTGAAGGTGGGGAAGACTGTCCGCTATATCCGCAAAAAAATATTAATCGATGCGCTCAAGGATGTGGAGGAGAGTTCCCGCATCACTGAGAAAGCAAAAATGACTGGCGTGGTCTATCTTGGAGGCGGCATACCCAAGAATTTCATCCAGCAGACGGCGGTCATCGCCAGCTATCAGACCCGTCACGATCGCAGTCACAACTACGCAATCCAGATAACGACGGACTCCCCCCACTGGGGCGGGCTCTCGGGTTGTACCTTCGAGGAAGCGCAATCGTGGGGGAAGGTACATCAGCGTGCGGACAAGGTAATGTGTTTTGCGGACGTGACGATCGCCTTGCCGATCATCGTCCACGCGCTCAGCGAGAAGTTCAAGCGATTGACGAGGGAAGTGCCGGTTTTCGAGTGGAACAAAGAGGGCGTGGACATAAGCTACGAGAGAATGAGGCTGTAGTTAATTTTTAGTGGTTTTGATGGTGCGGGGAGCGGGATTTGAACCCGCAACATTCGGATATGGGCCGCCTGCAAATTTAATTGCATGGCGTCTTCAGTCCGACACTTTTGAGCCGGGGTTTACCCGATCTCCCATTTCAATCCAGCAGCGTTTAGCTACCAGATGATTGAGTTATCCCCGCACATTTTTATACAGGTCAAGAAGCGGTTTAAGCTTTTTCGCTTTTATTGATGCAAAAATTTAATTTCCGCTTGAGGAGTGGGGAATTCCTCGCGGCGTTTTTATAAAGCTCGGAGCAGGTCGGCATCCTGCACGATTCCGACGAACTTGCCCTTCGCGGACAAAACTGGGGTCTGCTCAATTTTGTGCTGCTTCATAAGTTGTGCTGCCCTGCTAACAGGAGTTTTGCGGGTTATCGTTACGAGTTCCTTCGTCATCACGTCCTTCACGAGCTTATCCGGAACCTTCAGCTCTCGCTTGGTGATGTAGATTCGGTTTTCACTGTCCCATGTCCAGCTATCGCCCTCGCTTCGCCCCGCCATCTGGCTCATTTTCGACTCGGTCTCGACTTCACTCACCTTGAGGATATCTGTGTCATCGATGATTCCAACTAGGTTGCCACTTTCGTCGATCGCGGGCAAGGCTCGGAAGCCGGAGAGGTCCATAATCTCCACTGCAGCCTTAAGCGGGATCCCATCCCAGACTGCGATAACGTGAGGGCGCATGAAATCCGATGCCGGGCGCTCCAAATTCATCTCGGCGATTGCGCGGTAAACGATGTCCCTTATCGTAACGATTCCAACGAGTTTTTCGTTTTTTAATACAGGCAGTCTGCGGACGTGAGCCGTGAGTAAACGATTTGCTGCTTCTTCGAGCTTATCACTCAGCGCAACGGTCGGAACGTCGCGGTCCACAAGCATTGCGAGTTGATTCTCATCGGATTTCTCGAACAACTTGCGGAGCGTCACCAGCCCAACGAGCTCATCGGTGCCCCGCTTCACCACAGGAACCGCGTTTGTACCTAGTTTTCTTAAGAGATCGAGGGCCTCCGCTCGGGTACCGGGCACTTCCGCCCACTTAACTTCTTTGGTCATCACATCTTTGACCTGCATGTTTTTCCATCCACTATTCGCTGCGCTAGTTAACCCCTTAAAACACCAATTTTTGGTTGATTCTCAAGCTTATAAAATTTTGCCGCGCGCGTAAATCGCACGGATGTTGTCCGCTCTCGCCCGATTAACCAATCCTGCAGGTACGTTTGTGAGGTTCGTGAGATTATTTCCGCGGGTGAGCACCATGAATGTCGCGCTCCCTCCCTCTTTAACAGGTTCCCACGGTAAATTGAAAAGCTTTAGGGGTTCGATCGTTGCGGCCTGCAGAAGCTTGCGCGCCTCTTCGCCCCCCGCCGTTGGATCGGCTCGGCGCAGGCACGCCCAAACGAACGAGAGTTCCTTAAACATGTTCGGCTGGCAAACCATCGCGTTGTCCGTTCCAAAGCAAAAACGAACGTTGGTTGCGAGTGCGAGGTGGATAGAGGGGGTGCCGACACCCAGCAAGCTGTTCGCCCTTGGGCAAAACACAACGGGGACATCATTCTTGTGTACAGACACGAAATCTTCTTCGTCCGCGTGGGTCGCATGAACGATAAAAGATGGGCGAAGTTCAAGTGCTCGCTCGACTTCATTTCGAGCGGACTTTAACTCGGCAACATGAACCGAGAAAAGTTTCTTCGCCCGCCTAGTTTGATTAGCGATTGATTGAAGTACCTTCTCATCAAAAGCATTGAGCGAAGGCAAACCGATCCCATCAGATTTTTTTAAAATAACGTTTAGTTCTTCGAGTGTGGAAAAGCGGCCCATGATAATTGATTTCACCGCTTTGTGCGATGCCTCTCGAAGGAGTTCGACCCCTTTTACACCGCCTTCCCTGAAATCGCAGTGGGCCAGAGTGCCAGTGCGGAACATGTCCTGAAGCGTTGCGCGAACTGATGCAAGCAACTCACTACGCGAATGTGAGTTCAGAGCACGAAATTTCTCTCCGTCCGGACCGACAACTTCCTGTTGTGTCCTACCGATGTAGAGTTCTTTAGCAACGGAATCTACGACGTGAGTATGCGCGTTCACAAAAGGTGGTAAAATGAATCCCCGTTTTAGATCAGTGGCCCGCCCTGAGGGGGAGCCTTCGGAAATTTTTTTAATTATGCCATCGCGGATCACTAGATAGCCGCGAGTGACCTCGAGCTCCTCTCCCTCGAAGATGGTCGCATTGGAAAGTACTCGCTGAGTCACGGGGTACCCAACCCGCCTTGTTCAATCATTACTTAAAAGTTTACCAAACTCAGTTATAACCGAGACAGATGGAACTAGTTGTGTACAACGCTCGGGAATGCGACCCGAAAAAGTGCACTGCGATGCGCTTACATCGATTCGGAAAAATTAAGATGGTTTTTCAGCCCCATGAGTTGCCGCAAAACGCAATTTTGCTTGATCCATTTGCGGAGCGGGCGCTTTCTGGAGAGGACGCCGAAATTGCGAGTAAGCACGGATTAGTGGCGCTCGACTGCTCTTGGAAGCAAATCGAACAAATTTCCCGCATCCGAGCGCGAATGGTGCCTCGGGCCTTGCCCTACCTGGTCGCCACAAACCCCACCTACTACGGGCGCCCGACCACGCTGAGCACTGCCGAAGCACTCGCAGCGGCCTTAATAATTCTAGGTGATAAAACCCGTGCGGAAGAAATCCTCAACAAGTTCAAGTGGGGACCAACTTTTCTCGAGTTGAACCGCGAGCCGCTCGAAGCTTATGCCCGCGCTAAGGACAGCACGGAAATAGTTATTCTCCAGCGTCAATTCATGCCTCAAGAGTGATAACAGAGAAGTTAGTTTATCTCCACCTTCGTCTTGGTTTTCTCCGGAACCTCGGACGCATCTGCCCTCGCAGATCGGAAACGACGACCTGCTCACCAAATGTATATATCTCGTAGCGCGGCTCGTCCGTCTCAAAGTCCAAGACCTCGATTAGCGGCCTCGCTAGGTCCGCTTCCGTCATGCCGTACGGAACTCTGACCATGAATCTCAGCGAATAGACCGACCGAATTTCGCCGTCCTTGATGAAAATCACGGTGTCGACAATCATGGGAATCATTCCGAGCTCCACCCGACCGATCAATCTTTGCACGGCGTCGATTGCCCGCGTTGAATGCACCACACCTACCATGCCCACTCCAGCCAAGCGCATGTCAGTAAATATCTGGAAATCGCTCGTCTTTCTCAGCTCGTCGTAAATTGTGTAATCTGGGCGTACGAGAAGTAGCAGGTCTGCGGTTTTCGCCATGTCACCATCGAGAGCGGTATATTGTGTGATTTCATCGCTTACTTGGAGGTCACGAGGAGATTCCATCGTTTTGACTATTTTTCTTTGCAAGCGATAGAACTCAGCCAACGCTTGAGCAAAAGTTGTCTTACCTGCGCCAGGCGGACCCGCGATGAGCACCCCCTCCGCGCGTTCTCGCAGACGCTCCTTCAGCTTCTCGGACAATCGGTAGTCCTCGAGCTTAACCCATACAACTGGTCGGACGGCAGTGATTTCGAACCCATCGCTGAATGGAGGGCGGGTAACGGCAATGCGGTATTCGCGGAACTGTATCATGCTGGCACCTTCACGCTCGAATTCGATGAATCCATCAGGATCGCGCGTGGCAAACTCGAGAATCTCTCGCGCCATCTCACGAAGCTCCGTTTCCTCAAGCGGTTTCTCATCTAGGACTTGAACTTTAAAATTGCCTGGGCGACCGATCTTGGCCATGGGGCGCACTCGTGCCTTCAGGTGCACCGACATCGTGTTCTTGTCGAAGTAGTGCAGGAGCCTCGGCTTCTCCTCCACGCGCGAGGGCTCGAAGTACTTTGTTTTCAGTCCTTCTATTCGTGCGACATCTGCCATCACGGCATTACTCGTGAGGAGGGTCACGTCTTGGGCCCGGGCTATCTCTCGAACCTCGGCATCGATGGTGCCAAAATCCGCACCCATCATTTGCGCAACGCTTGGGCGTTCTCCCGCGAAATTCAGTTTTATCTTTCCCTGCTCGGCCAACTCCTGTAGGCGTCTGAGCTCCGCGAGCCCGCTTAAGCCCGAGTCCTTACCCAGCGTGGCTTGATGTTCGATTTGAGCGACGACCGCGTTGGCCACAACAATCTCGCCGCCCGCTAGCTCACCCTCAGCCAACCGCGTCAGTAAACCGTTGACGATGATGTTCGCATCTGGGGCGTATTTTGCCATTGTAATCAACGATAATTTAGCATCCAAGTAATTAAAACCCAGCCGCCGGACGAAAAGACTTAAACTCTAGAAGTCTAGAAAAATGATCGTGGTGCGATGCGCAGACGACGAGGAGAAGAGATGCCTCCCACGGGCGCTGGGCTGATACGTTACTTTAAAGAGGAAGGGCACGGCATCAAGATCTCGCCAAAGAGTGTGGTAATTTTCACTATTGCAATTATCATTTTTGAGATATTCCTGCGTTTTTACGGCGAAGCTTTGCTCGGGTTCTAGAATCGTCCAGTTTTGGCCATCTCTTCAAGCCGTCGAATTCGCTCCTCGGTCGGCGGGTGGGTCGAGAAAATTCTACTCATGCTGACCTTTGCGAATGGATTAACGATGAACATGTGGGAGGTTGATGGGTTGCCCTTCTGCATGGGCCTGTTCCTGACCGCCGATTGGAGGCTTCGCAAGGCGCTCGCCAATGCAAGTGGGTTACGCGAGATGCTGGCCCCATCGCGGTCCGCCCCATATTCGCGTCCACGGGATATCGAGAGTCTGACCAACATCGCGCAAAATGGTATCATGATTAGCGCCAAAATTGCCAAGATTCCCCCTCCTCCATCACGCCTGCGTCCACCACCCGCGAATATCGAAAACCACATCACATAGGTTATAACCGCCCCTATGATTGCCGCCATGGTGTTGATCAGCATGTCGCGGTTCTTCACGTGAGCGAGCTCGTGCCCCAAAACACCCTCGAGCTCATCCTTGTTCAATAAGCGCATCGCCCCCTGCGTCACCGCGACGACCGAATGGGAGGGGTTACGTCCAGTTGCGAACGCGTTTGGGGTATCCGTGGGGATGATTGCCACGCGGGGTTTCGGTAGACGCGCACTCGATGTCAGGCGTTCCACTGTGCGATGCAACTCGGGCTCCTCTGCCTCGCTCACGATCTTGGCCCTATAGATTCTCAGCACCCATCGGTCGGCAAACCAGTACATGCCGATGTTCAGTACCACGGCCATGATTAGGGCAAGGGTGAAAGTGAAAACTAGGTTGGTGCCGGTGAGGTATCCAGCCGCGAGACCCATCACCAGCAAAAGTCCCGTGAGCATACCCATCAGCAGTACAACTCGCGCGGTGCCGCCCATACCATCGCCAAATTAAAATCATTCGACATTTGTTAAAAGACTTCCTTCTGACTGTCCAACCCCTATAGGTGAAATGGCGTTTCAAACGGCGTCGTCTGCGGTGACAAGGCGTGTTAGGGCTAAGGGAGACCCCGAGTGCATGAGCGATCAAAAACAAAGGATTGGGGGTTGCGGGGGGTTTACAATCCCTTCCAGGTATTTTGCCCCTAACCGTAGCCGGTCTCCCATCCGCTTGTGAGTCGGTTGTTGCGGAATATCGTCAAGCTGCCGGCATCGGAGTTGTCTGCTGTCACGCCGGCTTGATAGAGGTCGTTGTTGATTACGAGGTTGTAGTCGCAGGTGTCCCACACGCAGATGCCGTAGCGCTGCTGGTTGCTTCCAGTCCCGCGCCTGATCGTGTTCCCCTGGATGTTGTTGTAGCTGGAATTCGTACCTACAGAAATGCCGTCGTAAGTGTTGTCGTTGTCTTGGGAGTTGCCCACTATCGTGTTGATACTAACGGTGTTGTGGCTGCTCCATTCGTACAAGGCGATACCATGGAACCTGTTCCCTTGGCTGGTGTTGCCGCTCATCATGTTGTTGTTTGAGGAGTCCAACAAGATGCCATAGCTGTTCCCCTGGCAAGTGTTTCCGGTGACCGAGTTGTTGAACGCGGAGTACAAGCCGATGCCGGCGTTGCTGTTCCCCTGAACGGTGTTACCGCTTACCGTGTTGTTGTCCGAGTTGGACAAGTAGATGCCCCAATTGTCTCCCTGAGCGGTGTTGCCGCTCACCGTGTTGTAGTTCGAGTAGCCCAATTGGATGCCGGACTCGTCGTTCCCTTGGCAGTTGTTACCAGTGACCGTGTTGTTGCTCGAGGAGTACAAACTGATACCATGCTGGCCGTTCCCTTGGCTGGTGTTGCCAGTAACTGCGTTGTTGTCGCTCGAGTTGGCTAGGTAAATACCTCGTCCGTTGTTTTTCTGACAGGAGTTGCTAGAGATGGTGTGGTTGCTCGAGGAGTCCAAGTAGATGCCACAGAGGCCATTCCCCTGACTAGTGTTGCCGATGATGGCATTGCTGTTCGAGGAATTCAAGCGGATGCCAGACTTTCGTAAGCCCTCCACCCAACAGTCAACGATTTTCGAATTCTCAACTTCATAGAAATAAATCCCAAGCATGATACCAGAGGTCTGGTTTGTCGTGTTCCCGTCTATGTGCAGATCCATGATCAGCAGGTTGACCTTTCTCGACGCGTAGATGACGTTGATGTTCGCGTCGAGGGCGTCCTTGATCTTGATGACCGTACTCGCCCCGGCCCCTATCAAAGCCACGTTGTTCTTCGAGATGACGATGTTGTCACTCACGACGTAGGTTCCCTCCCTTAGGTAGATGGAACCGCCGTTCTCCGGCAGGTTATCTATCGCCGCGTTGATCTCGACTTGGTCATTCTCGCCGTCACAGACGTAATCCGCGTTCTCGTTGTCTATTGAGTTGCACGCCGCCACGACGAAACTCGCAAACCCATAACCGCGCAGCCCTTCAGGCCCAGTTGGTCCTTGCGCTCCTGCCGCTCCTGCTGGTCCCGCTGGTCCAGTTGATCCCGCTGGCCCCGTCGCCCCCGTGGCTCCAGTCGGCCCTTGAAGCCCTTGCTCTCCTTGAAGCCCCTGTGGTCCCGGAGGCCCTTGAGGCCCCTGAATGATGATTGCCGAAACCCCCGCAACAGCCGCGATTATGGAAATGATTAAAGCGATAACAGCGACTTCGGAAATCGGGACGATTGCCCGTTTTTCTTTCATTTTCCTCCAACACTCCTTGCGTTATTTTCCGCAAAGGTACGTAAAGAACTAGGATAAGCCCATAATAAATTTTTCCTTTTTAGCATGCAGTTGTATACTTTTTAGAAATATTTTCAGTATAACCTAGAAAATTTTCAATAATTTAGAAAAAACCAAATAGATATTTTCAGACAGTAGTTCCAGAAAATGGATTGTCTTCTCATCTGAGTTGCTTGATTTTTCATCGATACGTGAAAAACTTGAAAATTTCCATAATAACTTTTTCTACACGAAATCACTCGACCAGAATTATTTTTTGTAATATTCCTCCAGCCATTTGACTTTGCCTGGCCTGAGCGAAATCTTACCAGCCAGCGCGTCCAGGAATAGTTTAACCGCAGCGCCGGGCTTTAGTCTCGTGGTGTTGATTTCGTAAACTCTGTTTATACCATGAATCTTGACCGCTTCCCACAAAATTATATCCAGCGCCTCTGCCTCGACATTTTCGCGGGTTTTGGTCTTTGAGTACTTGCGGGCTCGAAGGCGTCGCTCGAGAATCCTCGGTCGGGTGCGGAGGACTACAACGTGGGTGAGATACCTTTTAGGTAGCGTGTGGGCAAGCAGTCCCTCTACGACGGCCGGGCCGCGAGAAGCTCGAACGGCACGGACGAACTCCTTCCGCATTTTTGGGAGATTGGCAATCATCGTGCCGTCGACATCGAGCCTGTAAATCCTCTTCTTTTTGATCAATGCGTTGAGATCGATCACTCGAGCGTTGAGTTTTTTCGCGAGCGCCCGGGCAAAAATCGACTTCCCTGTCCCTGGGGTGCCGCTAACCGCGATTACCATCCGCGCCATTAGAGTTTCTCCGAGCGGAGGTCGATGATGTTTTTGATGTCCTTGCCCGTCGAGACCAAGGTGACTGGTACCTTGAGTTCACCTTCGATGTGCTCGATAAACTCTTTTGCATTCGCGGGTAGCTGCCCGTAACTTTTAATTCCCGAGCTTCCCTTGAAAAGCCGGTCGAGGCAAGTTATCGTGAGCTGGGTGGCACCGTTTATCATCACCGAGCGTTTTGCCAGATCGAAGTCGAACGCTCCGATGCGCCTCCGCCGCCTGGTGACCGTGCCGTACTCGACTATTCCCAATCGCTCGGCTTCTTCCATGGCCATCTCGGTCGGAAAAGGCCCTTCACCGACCCGGCTCACGTATGCTTTGAAGATGAGCATGACATCGTCCACTTTAGTCGGGCCCACACCGACATCGGCCGCAAGCGTGCACGCCGATGTGTCCTTGCTCGTGACATAGGGATAGGTGCCGTGAATCAACGAAAGACCAAAGCCCTGCGATCCCTCAACGAGTACGAGTTCGTTCTTTCCTAAGGCGTCGTTAACCTCCTGGGGGACATCAGTGAGAAAGCGTTGGAGTTCGGGGATGTCCTTGGCTAGCTTTGCGACGCGGTTCACCCTTGCCACATTCGCGGGGCCACAGCCCGTTCCCGTAGTGCCTATCTTGCCCTTTAGGTGAGCTGAGGATCGATCCTGCTCGATGTGTGAGGACTCGATGACTGTGCAGCGCTGGTCCACGCCAAATCTATCGCCAGCATCCGTCAGCTCAACCTCCTTCAGCACAACTTCGGGGTTGACGAGCACCCCGGGTCCGATGAGCAGGCGCGCCCCCGTATAAACGAATCCGCATGGAAGCTGGCGTAGGCCAAATTTTTTCTCCAGCGAGTATACCGTGTGGCCAGCGTTTGGGCCCACTCCTGCCCGCGCGATGATTTTCGGCTTGTCATTGAGCGCTAGATACGCGACTACCTTTCCCTTTCCTTCATCGCCCCAAAATCCTCCAGCAACAATCATGCACGGCAAACTTTTCACCCCTTGGTTATTATGAGGCACTCGCTTAAATTTTTATTTAAACCTACCGATACGGAGCGCATTAAGAAAAAACGCCACGTGATTTTGATCCCAATCATGATTAGCGTGAGCACGTACAAAAATTTCCAACTCATGCGGAGCCATTTAAAACTCGATTTTCACCAAAACCACCGATTTAAAAGCCTATTTGAGGAAAGATTTAAATACTGCCCAAATAAATGGAAAATTTGCCCCATAAGTGGCTTGAAATAATCGAGGAGGCGGATAAATGGTTGAATTGCCTGTTGCGGCGATAGATCGTATCATTCGAAAATCAGGCGCCAGACGAGTGAGTGAAAGCGCAGCCGTTGCATTAGCCGAGGTTCTTGAAGAGCGCGCCCTCACAATTGCGAACGAAGCAGCTAAACTCGCGGAGCACGCTGGACGAAGGACCGTTCGAGACGTAGACATACGATTGGCCGTAAAAAGAATATAGCTAAATTTTAAATTCTCTTCACTCCAATAATTTTGGGGTTTGATTGAGCGAAGCCGAGCCACACGTAAGTGAGATGCCACGCCTCTATAACATTTTCGACATGCCAAAACTCATGTCAGTACGAACAGCCACAACGCTTCGCTCAAAAGTTGATCTCGCAGAAATTCTCAAGCGCATCCCCCGTGCGCGTAAGATGAAAACATCGAACAAGGAGATCGTGAAATTCGAGCTCAGCCGGGGCACTTATCTCCTTCTTTTTCCTTCGCGCTACGTCGAGGTTCACGCCCCCGATGAAGGGAGCGTTCGCGAGGTCTTGCTAGCATTCAGGGACGAGCTTTTCAAAAACGGGCTGATCAAATAGCTGGTTCTAGCATGCGCGAGTTGTTAAAAGGTGCACGAATTGCAGTCAAGACCTGCATGGGCGTCAGGCGGGGAGAAAGTGTCCTCGTGGTCACGGACCCGCCTAGGCTGAAGATTGCAGAAGCCCTCATCAAAGCTGCTCGCGCGGCTGGAGCTGAAGCCACGCTCATCTGTATGCAAACGCTCAGTAGGCACGGCGAGGAACCTCCCGAAGTCGTCGCGAGCGCGATGCGTGCCGCTGATGTCGTGCTCGCACCAACAACTTATTCACTCACCCACACACAAGCGCGACATCAGGCCTGCAGGGCCGGTGCTAGAATTGCCACCATGCCCATGATAACTGAGGATATGATGCAGCGAGGCGCGATGCTCGCCAACTACCGCGAGGTCGACAGGTGGACGAAAAAAGTGGCCGCGCTTTTAAGTAGAGCTTCCGAGGTTGAGGTCAACTCACCCGCGGGGACGGAACTCAGCTTCAGCCTTAAGGGGCGAGAAGCTTACTTCGATACCGGCATTTTTCATCGACCGGGTGATTTTGGAAATTTGCCAGCCGGTGAAGCATTCATCGCGCCCATCGAGGGAACCGCAGAAGGACGGGTGGTTGTTGGTGGAAGCATGGTGGGCTTTCCCCGCGAGACGGTCGAGATAATTATCAAAAAAGGAATGGCTTCCAAGATCTCGGGTGCTCACGTCGCCAAGCTGAGGAAGCTGCTGAAAGAGGTTGGACCCAAGGCCTACAATTTAGCTGAATTAGGCGTGGGCACAAATCCAAAGGCTCGGCTAATCGGCAACATAATCGAGGATGAGAAGGTACTTGGTGCCTGCCATATAGCGCTCGGCGATAATTCAACTTTTGGAGGGAAGGTCAGGGCGGGTGTTCACATCGATGGCATCATCTTGCGCCCGACGATTAAGTTGGATGGAAAAATTATAATGAAACAAGGACGGCTCATGGTTTATAATCCTCGTGTATTTATCGGGCGCAAAAGCTGAGCTGGGCAACTTAGATAATCGAAATCGACTTCTTCACGTAAGGGTAACTTAGAGCTCTCCGCCAGCTATCGCGTAAGTGTATGCAGCCGCCGCGGCGTCTCCCGCCCCAACAGTAGATGTGAAATTCCTTGCTCCACAGCAGGGAGTGACTACCAGCTCAGCAGCTCCTATCTTGCCACCGTACTTTTTTGTTGCATGCCGAGTCATTTTCAGGCCTTTCTCTGAAAAATTTTTTATTTTCATTCGTTTGGTGAGCCTCCCAAGAGTTGGGTAGACGCCTTTCTCAACTCTATAAACTCCTGCAGCTGCTGCGGCAACCTGCGCCCTTTCAAGCAGTTTCTGCCCATATTCTGTGCTTAGCGAGGCCTGGTAATCGAGGGAGTGGAGCCAGACCGTGGATGGCATTTTCAAGGATTTGAGAATATTGTGCATGGCTCGAAACTCGTCCCTCGCCCCAGCTTTGATCGCTCGTGAGATCTGCAGCACCTCGTCCTCGTTCACAGAGAGAATATCGAACAGAGAGTAGACCCTGCAGAGAAGGCGCCTCTCCTCTTCATCGAACGCCGCCAGACCTCCCGTATCGGTAAAAAGGGGAGAGTCGGTCACGCCACGGATTCTTTTTATCACGCCCTCGACCAGGCGAAAATCGCGATTACTGATTCCGTTTGCGAAAATTACGTGCCATCCAACCAAGTTCACCATGTTCAGTCTGCCGTACTTATCGATGATTTGTTTTAGTAAGCTCGGTAGCTTCCGCAAATATGGCCGAAGTTGTTCAATCCTTCGACCCTGCCCCTCACAGAGGATGTACCTATTCGCCCCTTGGGCCTGTAGGATGAACGAGGTTGGATTATATTTTTTGAAAGTGTGAGCAAATGAGAGATCTGCCCCTTCGAAAAACCTTCTAGTCTTAAGGGGTAACTTAATCATCTGATTGGGGAAAATCCCACCCATAACGATAACATCTGACCCCAGGGCTTTGAGCGCTGCAACCTCCTGTGCCCCATTTCCACCGAGCCTGCACTTAATGTCTGCACCCAACTCCCTCGCTCGCCTCACAAGTTCCTGTGCGTCTTTCACCTGCCCGTCTATAGACACCTCGTTGCCCCTCCCCGCCTTTACCGTTTCATATCCTTCCTTCACATACTTGGCAAGACCTCCCCTGTAATCTCGGGCAAATCTCGCGAAGTCACCAAGGCTGGGAAAGGTTACCCACACATCGAGGGTGGATTCAAGCCCAACTCCCATTGTCGGCCCCATCTCGATCCCTTCCTTGAGAATTTACGCAATTCAACGGGAAAAAGATTACTCGGGTGGGGCCTCTGCTACACTTCTGGGTTTCCATGTCTTCTTCGCGACCTGGGGCACGAATTTTTCAAGCCCTTTGGGTGGAAACTTGAGTTTCTTGCCCCTCTCAGCAGCCATGTAGCAGGCCATCAGAAGCTCGACCACGAAGGCCCCGTCTTCCCATGTCTCCCTTGGCATCTTGCCGTCTAGAAAGCTCTCGACCATGTGCCTATTTTCATCCCTAAACCCATACGTGTTCGATTCGTCTGATACAACTGGCATTAGTCCTTGGTCGGCGGCTTGTTTCTCAAGCATCTCCTCTCCCGGCTTGCCCTTGACTTCTCGGCTGAAAAACACGTACAGCTCCGGGTTTAGCGTGTTGATTTGCATGTAATACTCGGGCCCCAAGAGTTCGATATCCATCCTTAATCCGGGTCCCGTAAAGCTCCATGAAGTCCACGACTCGGTCATCACCAAGGCTCCATCAGGGGTTTCATATGATATATTGGCCCTAGCGAAGTCTTCAACGGGAGCTTTTGAAAAGTCGATTTCCCCCTTGGTCGTCTCTTTTAAGCGTTTAACATAATAGGGCTTAGTCCACTTTAGAGATGCTATTTCTGCAGATACCGTGCGGGGTTTAAGAGATCTGGGCTCTTTCGGAGCCGTGAGCAGAAACCTAGCACTTTCCAGACAATGGGAAAGCATGTCGAAGAGGGCACCACCCCCTTGTTTCGCCCCATCCCAATACCAAGCCTTATGCGGGCCGCCGTGTTCTTCTCCACACCTGGCCAAGTAAGGTCTACCCGTGCTGGATGCTCCTCGCCGCCATAGGATGTCTTTGCCTTTGACTATCGCGGGAGCGAAAACGTGATTTTCGAGATAACCATGCAACAATCCCGCTTTTTTGACAAGCTCTAACATCTTACGCGATTCTTTCACGTTACGAGCCAAAGGTTTCTCGCAAGCAACGCCGACGAGTTCAGCCCGCCCCTGCGTCACTTCTTCGGTTATCGCCTGCATCACCGGAATCCTAGCGAAAGTCGGCACGTTTATCCATATGGCATCGACTTCTGGGTCCCTAACCATCTCGCGTACATCCGTGTATACCTTGGGCTCACCTATTCGAGATTTCCTACAGAGTCCCGCAGTGACACTCGCTGTAGCTTCATGACGAGCACAAACCGCGGTAATGTCAGCGTGCCTTACTCCCCTCCAAGCGTTCAAGTGGTATGTATTCGTGATGAAACCCGCACCTACAAAACCGACACCGAGTCTCTCCATTTGTTCCACCAAACTATACGGACCTGTTTGTCCTACTAAGCTCACTCACATTGCTCGCGACTTTCCTCAGCGCAGCTACGACATCTCTTAGGTCGTCTTCCGTAAGGGTCTGATATGCCGGCAGGAGAAGGTCCTCAGAGGATAACTTTTCCGCATTCGGGCACAACCCCTTTTGGTACTCAACTTTACTGCCGTACCAAGGGCAATCAAATGGGCAGGATGTTCCGCCATACCCCACTTTACCCTTAATCACCTCTTGAAGGTGAACCGGTATCGGGCAATAGCCTTCCGCCCTGATTCCCTCCGCAAGAAGGGCTTTGGCGAATGTATCTCTAGAGATGCCGAGTTCCTCCCCGATCACCCTGGCGCCGTAGGCCCAATAGACATGTTTAACGTCGTCACGCACATAAGGCGGTTCAATGCTTTTTATTTCATCTATATTCTTTGTTAGATAATCTGCGTTTTTCCTTCTCTGCGCATTGAACCCGTCCAATTTTCGTAGCTGAACTAGACCGATTGTCGCTTGAATCGCCGTCATCCTGTAGTTGTAGCCTATGCCGGTGTACACGTTGTGCGCGGGCACGTTTGGATATGGGGAAACCTCTGGACGGCCATGATTTCGGATAGACCTAGCCTTTTTCGCCAGCTCCTCATCATCGGTGATTATCATTCCACCTTCCCCGCCCGTCGTCATGTTCTTGTTGAGATAGAAGCTGAAGCAGCCCATGTCTCCGAATGTGCCCACTTTTTTGCCTTTATACTCGGCCCCGTTTGCCTGAGCGCAATCCTCGATGATAACTAAATCGTGACGTTTGGCCGTCTCGACGATCGGATTCATGTCGGCGGGCTGGCCAAGTATATGGACGGGAATCACCGCCTTGGTCTTTTTCGTGATTCTCTCCTCAATTTCAGTTGGATCGATATTGTAGATCCTCGGGTCGACATCCGCGAACACTGGGACGAGGTTCTGATGCAGGATGGCATTTGCAGTAGCCATGAAAGTGTAAGGCGGGAGGATCACATCACTTCCGGGGCCAATTCCGGCAGCAGCTAACGCGACGTGCAAAGCCGTAGTTCCAGAATTCACCGCAATCGCGTGTTTGACACCATAATATCTAGCGAAAGCCTCCTCGAACTCGTCAACCTTTTCACTGACTAATTGTGAGAGTCGCTTAGTTTTCAGGACTTCCAAGACTGCATTAGTCTCCTCTTCATCAATATCTGCTTCTTCTGGAACAAATGGCAAAACTTTTTTCCTTACGGGTTCTCCGCCCTTTAGCGCGAGTTTCTCCATTTGATTACTGCCCCTCTCTGAAGTCTAGGATAACACCCATAGTCTCGGCTCTATTTTCGATGAGCATCCTGTAAGCTCTTTCAGCTTCAAACCACGGATACTTATGACTTATGAGATGGTTAACTTTGATTATGCCTCCTTTCAAAAATTCAAAGAAAAGTTCAGTGTTTCTCTTTAAAGTCCATTGGTTGTAGGGGGTTTCATATTCCGGCTGGCTGGTAACGTGAGTTCCTATTATAGTGCGGCTTGGAGCGTTAACCTCATCATGAAAATCCAGCTGTGTTGGCCCTCTAGGGGAGCTTAAGACTATGAACCTACCCTGGGGCTTCACAAGCTTTATAGCCCAAGGTATAACCGCGGGGTTTCCTGTAACCTCAAATACCACATCTGCCATTCTGCCGTTTGTGATACTGCGGACTTTCTTCTCCACATCCTCCACATCACTTTTCACGGTTTCTGTAGCTCCTGACTTCTGGGCTATTTTAAGCCTCTTTTCAGAAAGTTCTATTGATATCACAGGATACCCCCCTACAAGCCTGCTAAACATTACTGCAAACTGGCCCAGAAGACCTGCACCTATTACAACAACGCTCTCACCCATGGAAACTTTCGCAAGCCTGATGCTATTCATGACCGTTGATGCGAGATCATGGAAAGTGGCTTCCTCATCTGAAACTCCCTCCGGGATTTTTACCACCCCCCTTGGTTCTTTCAGGGGTTCCCCTACATCTGCAAGGGCGTATTGGCTGTGCGGCGCCATACTAGCTACCCTATCACCGATCTCGACCTCTTCAACATCTCCCCCCCGCTTTATGACGGTGCCAACATTGGAGTAACCTGGTGTAAAAGGATATTTGCTAACTTCAGCCCAATAGGAGCGAGGTGGAAACTCACCAGTAAGAGTCGTGAGTTCGGTGCCCGTGCTTATTAAGGTGGTTAGAGTTTTGACAAGAACTTGATTCCCGGAGGGCTCGGGGAGTTCAACTTCTTTCAGAGCAATTTCCTTAGGCCTTTCGAAGACAACTCTCTTTGTCTTCATTAAATTCCATTTATAATTATAACTATCATCACTTTTAAATTAACCAAGTTTTTTTCTCGGGATTCGTGGTTTAAAGCTGAACTTGGGTATATGGTTGGTTTTTTGGGGTTGGCCGACAAAGGAAGATAAAGCATGAGTTATCCTCTTTCGTAATCTTTATAATAAACATAAAACACCATTAAATTGTATAAAGTAATAAAAAGGAGGTAAAAATGAAAGAAATTAAAGGTTTAGCGACCATAACGATTGCAATAGTAATTATAGTGGTAGGTATTGCTGCAGTGGCCGCATATGTTGTACTTACACAAGAAGCACCAGTAGAAAAAGCAATAACCATCGCGTGGACCGAAGGGCCTGAATTCGACTTTGTAGAAGCGCATATACCTGAGTTTGAAGCGGAAACGGGGATCGAAGTAACTCTTAGTGACATACCCCGTGCGCATATAATCGAGAGAATAATGTTGGAGCTGTTGAGCCCGACCGGCGCTTTTCATGCAACGTGTATGGATGCTACAGAGTTGCCCACAGTTGCCGCAACAGAGGGACTCGTGGACCTTTATGAATTCAAGCCTAAATCAGAATGGTTGGCTGAAGGGTTTTACGAGAGTCAGTTGGAGGTTCCTACAATTGATGGTAAACTCTACTTAGTCCCAGGCTTTTGGAACGGGGCCCTTCTCCTGTATTACTGGGAGGAGTACTTCGAGAACACGGAGTGGAAAGATGAATTTATGGCGTGGCCAGACCGAACTATGGATGAGCTGAGGTTGCCGGAAAATCCCGAGGAGCTACTCGAGCTGGCTGAGTTCTGGGATGTTGTTGAAGACGGAACAGTTAACGGCATAGGTCCGGATGGAAAGTATCCTATTTATCTCCAGGCTACCACCGAGGAGTTGGGGACCGCTGGAGCTATGAGCCTCTTCATCCCGATGGCAGAGTACTATGGTGGGGGCGTATACGATTACGAAACTGGTGAGATTCTTGTTAATAAGCCGGCAAGCATTCAGGCGATGGAATATATATCTGAATTGGCACAACATGCGCAGCTTACTGTTTTGAAGGACGGCACATTTGAGGCAGAGATCGCTGTTAAGGAAGGCACGTGTATAATGGCTGACCAGTGGTCATACATGTTTCCAATGTTGGACACAGAGAATATGAGCCCGGAGGCCATGGGACAATATAAAGTAGCTATGAGGCCAATGCCGCACAATCCCGATATGTTAGGAATCGCGATATTAGATACGCCCAAGAAAGAACTGTGTTTTGAGTTCGTTGAGTGGATGAATAGTCCAGAGATCGCAAAGGGGTTAGTTCTGGCCACTCCGAAGGCTCCTAATCAGACGGCTGTAGCGGAAGATCCCGAAATTGCTGGTGCTGAATGGCTCGATCCCCTTCTAGATTCATATGGACGAGTACAACCTTTGACCAAGCTAGTTAAAAGTCCCTTTATCGTGGAGATATATGCTGCCACAGCGTACCGTCTGAGCCAGGCTCTTACGGGAGAGCTGAGTGCACAAGAGGCATGTGCTGCTGCTGCTGAAGACATAGAAGCTATAGTGGGTTAATGCAACAAAGCATTACCCACTTATTTTTTATTTTTTATCATTTCACAATCGGTTTAATGTTAATGACATCACAGATTGCCAATTAGAAAACAATTTAATATCGTCAGACTTATTGTTATTGGTATAAAGTTGTACGGATTTCATCGGCTTTTGAGATCTAAAAAGACCCTCGGCATGCTTTTTGTCCTTCCGGCCGCTGTTGTTCTGGTTCTAGTTTTCGTTTATCCTTTAGTTTACAATGTGGATCTAAGTTTCAGCGAATGGAGGTTGGCGGTTGGAGAGGAAAAACATTATGTAGGATTGAACAACTACAGCTATAATTTTTCGGATCCTCTTTTTCATAAAGTGCTGAAAAACACACTTGTCTTCACAGCCTTGAGCGTCCCCTTAGAAGTTGTAATAGGATTAGGTCTGGCCCTCCTGATAAGCAGAAAAATTAGAGGTAGAAGTATATTTCTAGCTATACTCATTCTCCCCATGATGGTCGCGCCCGTGATAGTGGGGCTCACTTGGAGATGGCTTTACGCATGGGAGTATGGCCTAATTAATCCCCTTATAGGGGTGTTTGGCGTTGGGTCAATAAATTGGCTAGCCGACCCCTCAATCGCTATGTTCTCAGTTATAATCGCTGATGTTTGGGCCATGGCCCCTTTTGTATTTCTATTCTGTTACGCCGGACTTCGGATGGTTCCTCGGGAACGTTATGAGTCTGCAGAAATAGACGGTGTTTCTTCTTGGCAGAAATTCAGGTACATAACGCTCCCATCGATAAAGGGCATCCTTATGATCGCTATTCTGATAAGGGCTATGGACGCATTTACAAAACTTTTCGATGTCGTGTATACGCTCACGGGGGGAGGACCTGCCTATGCCACGGAGGTATTGCCCGTATATACCTACAGGGTTGCTCTCGTGTTTTTCCGGTTGGGAAGGGGGGCAAGTATAGCGTTGATAACCCTTCTCGTCACAATTGTAATGATTTCAATCATATGGAAAATGACAAAGAGGTAAGGGGAGGTTATGCAAACAAATCCGAAATTTCGGGCAAAAAAGATTCTTGGAAAAATACTTATTTACGGCGCCATTTCATTAGCCTTAATCGTGGTGCTTCTGCCACTTTACTGGTCACTTTCCACATCCATCAAGCCAACAGGAAGAATTTTTCAAATCCCCATCGAATTTTTCCCCAGCGGTTTCACTTTGAGTCATTACTCAAATATATTCGACATAATCCCCTTTTCCAACTACTTTGTGAATAGTGCGATCATAACGGGGGGCACTTTGTTCATTTCGTTAGTGTTTGGCAGTATCGCGGCTTATGGTCTTTCTAGGTACAAGTTTCCCGGCAGCAGCGGTGTTTTGGGGCTGATCATAGGCGCTCGGATGATCCCGCCAATAGCATTTGTTATACCACTATATTTGATGATATCCTCTTTCGGCTTGCGTGACACTCATTTGGGAGTCATACTGACTCATTGCTCCATCGTTTTGCCTTTCACAATTTGGATCATGAAAGGCTTCTTCGACGAGTTACCGAGGGACTTTGAAGAGGCCGCCCTAGTGGATGGTTGCTCTAGGCTGGGCGCACTAAGAGTTGCCTTACGACTTGCGTTGCCTGGAGTGTTCGTGGCGGCGATATTTGGCTTCATAGAATCTTGGAATGAATTCATGTTTGCGCTAACGATTACCAGTAGCCCAGCATCAACGACAGCGACAGTGGGGTTAGTTGGATTGCTCCAAACTCCTTATCAACCCCCTTGGGGTGAAATAATGGCGGGGGTCTTTCTTTTTACCCTACCCATATTTGTGCTTGGTTATTTTGTTGAGAAATATATGGCAAGGATATATGTTGTCGGCACCGTAAAATAGGGGTAACCTTACAGTATTGTCGAGATTCGATATTTGAATGCTGGCAAAGTCTTGATCAAGCTGAGCGAACGAACTCCAAACGCACACACACGAAATATTTTTTTAATAAGAGATCATAATTAAATTGGACTGAAATGAAAGTTACTCTTGAGAAAGTAGGAAAAAAATTCGGCAAGACCATTGCAGTGAACAACATGAACCTAGAAGTTAAGGAAAAGGATTTCTTGGTACTATTAGGGCCTTCAGGTTGCGGGAAAACCACAACGCTCAGATTGGTGGCGGGATTGGAAACTCCTGATAGTGGGAATATTTACATCGGAGATACTCTCGTAAATGACTTGCCTCCGAAAGATAGAAATGTCGCGATGGTCTTTCAAAGCTATGCGTTATACCCGTACATGTCCGTCTACGATAATATTTCATTTCCCCTCAAAATTAGGAAGGTGCCTAAGGGAGAGATCCGTAAAAGAGTACGCAATATAGCAGAGTTGTTAAAAATTGAAGAACTGCTGAGCAGAAGACCAAGAGAACTCAGCGGCGGTCAAAGGCAGAGGGTAGCGCTAGGGCGCGCGATGGTGAGGGAACCAAATGTATTCCTGATGGACGAACCGCTTAGCAATCTAGATGCAAAATTGAGAATGCATATGAGGGGAGAGTTGAAAAAACTGCATCGAAAATTAAAAGTCACGACGATTTATGTGACTCACGACCAAGCAGAAGCTATGAGCATAAGCAAGCGAATCGCAATAATCCATCAAGGAGTTCTACAACAAGTGGGTTCTCCTAAAGAGGTCTATGACCACCCCGCAAATGCATTCGTCGGTGGGTTTATTGGAAGTCCGTCGATGAACATGTGGGAAGGAGAAATCATAGAAGAAGATGGAAAGCTGAAAATCGATACGGATTTTTTCAGCTACCCTTTACCTCTGGATTTGAAAGAAAATACGACTTCTAAGATTACATTAGGTGTGCGTCCGGAAGATGTCGCAATAGCTAAAGGAAGGGAACCAAATGCCATTAGTGCTAGGGTCGATGTCGTAGAACCTATGGGCCGAGAGTTACTTGTAACTTTAGTCAGTGGAGGTGCCGCAATTAAGATGATAACAACTTCGGATAGAACCCTCCGCATTGGAGATAAACTCAAGATTAAGTTCAAAGAAGAGAAACTTCGTATCTTCGAGAGAAAAATCGAAAAAGGGTAAACGTTTTTAGGCGGATGGACCTTTCCTTAATAAAAGATTTTTCCCGATTTATCATTTACTTATCCACCTCATCAGATACTTGTCTCTGAAGTTCTTTTTCTGGCAATTCCTCAGTCCGATCCATGTAGGTCACCGAGAGTGCCACGAACCAGAGCGGGAGGAAGAGCCAGACGATAACCGTCCCGACGACGGGTATGGGCTCCAAGAAAAACCAAACCAATACAAACAGAAGACAGAGCACGAAGGTTGTCCCGATGTTTCCCCGCGTTACTTTAAAGCTATTCCATACGCTCCCCCAAGGCGAAAGGGAGCGAATCACGATTCCTTGCCAAATATAGACACAAAAGAATATGAGCAGAAAGGCCGGAAGGATCAAAAACATGCCCCAGGGATAGCTTAAAAAGAGATATAAAAACCCCACCAAAGGGATGGCAACCATGAATGCGGCCACCAACATCTTTAGATAGTTTCGCCCCGTAATTTTCAGGATATCTCCGAGTTTTGCACGCTTCTTTTTCAACATCTTCTGCCGAGTTGTATTTATCGCTATCCCGCAGCAGAAGGTTAGGCCGAGAAGAAAAGCGAGATAACCGATTATTGTATCCTTGAACTCGGGGGGCCGAATCACCTGATAAACCAAGCTATCCTCTCGGCAGATGACTTCCGCATTCTCCGTTATCACCCTGACTCTTATGGAATTCTCATCGCTTAGGTAATTTTCAATGTCGGTTATTCTTTCAATCACCCAATTTTCCTTTTCTATTCCCACCTCCTCGAGCTCACCATTCTCCCAAGAATTTTCAAAAAAATCATAGATGTCAAGGTGATAGGTTGCTGGGATGCTTGAGGCGAAGCTCAAGCAAACTTGGATCCATCTATCATGAATTTCAGGAATGGCCCTTGAGTCATGCACGACCTCCAGCCTATGGTTCTCGTCGGCCCTGACTTCGAAGTAATTTTCATCGTTATTATCGAGCAGGTCTGGAGAACTCAAGTTTTCTCCGGCGATTATAATCGTGTTATTCTCAAGATGAAATGAGACGCTTCCAGCGCCGATGAAACTGAAAATCGCCGAAATCGCAATCGCCAAGGTGAGAAACGGAATTACGAGCGTCGGGAAGTTTTGCTTGTAGACAACCCACGATTTTTGGATTATTTCACCTATGTCCATCTGTGCACCGTTTAGTAGGCAGCCACGATTGCAACGCGCTTGCCGATGTACTTTCCCAAAGCCTACACGTCTACAACATTTTTAAATCGACGTGCTAAAAAGCTATGCGAGGGATAATTTGATAGTTATCGCTGGGTCTGCTTCGTCCAAGCTTGCGGCGAAGGTTGCAAAGCAGCTCAAGTGCCCATTCGTGAAACCCGAGTTGAAGCACCCCCCCCACGGCGAAACTTACGTACGCATTGGTGCCAAGCTAAAAGGCGCACATGCTATCGTCGTACAGTCGACCTCTTACCCCCAGAATGACAATTTGATGGAGCTTTTTTTCTTACTGGGTGCTGCAAAAGATTCGGGCGCTAGACGTGTTACGGCAGTCGTGCCATATCTTGCTTACGCACGACAAAGCAAACGCTACGAGCCTGGAGAAGCGATAAGTGCGCAAACAATTTGTAAACTCATAGGGCGTGAAGCAGATGAACTATTTGTTGTAGATATTCATGATGTTGAAATAATGAAAAATTTCTTGATTCCGGCTCGTGACCTTTCTGCTGTACCCCTCCTCGGACAGTACTTCTCTAGCCTTAATTTGAAGCGTCCTCTAATCTTAGGGCCTGATCAAAAAGCGTTTGAGAGTGCACGTCGCGCAGCAGTAGAGCTTGGGGCAGAATCGGACTATCTAACAAAGAAGAGAATTACCCCAACCAAGGTGATTACACAAACCAAATCGCTTGACGTTGCAAGGCGTGATGTGGTGATAATTGACGACATTATCAGCACGGGCGGCACTATCGTCGAGGCTACCAAATCTCTTAATCAATGTCGTGCGCGCAGAATTTATGTTGCCTGTACGCATGCTGTGCTCGTTGGCAACGCGCTGCAAAAAATTACCGCCGCTGGTGTGACAAAGGTTATAGCCACAGATACGATTAATACTCCGGTGAGCGTTGTCTCGGTCGCGCCGGTCATTGCTGAGGCGATTAGAAAATGCGGGGGATAGAAAAAAGATAAATTCCGAATAATTAATTTTACTGGGTGTTTAAAAAATGGCACCATTCAACGAAAAAAAAGTACCGCATGATGAAGAATTGATAAAGAGGCTAGATTCAATAGCACTCTCCCTTAGAAGAGATTCTCTCATCATGACGACGACTGCTGGTTCAGGGCACATAGGCGGATCTCTTTCAGCAGCCGAAATCGTAGCGGCTCTGTATTTTCATCACATTAGGCATGACCCCAAAAATCCAGAGTGGGAAGATAGGGATCGTTTCATATTATCCAAGGGTCACGCTTGTCCAGTAGTTTATGCAGCATTGGCGAAGGCGGGGTATTTCCCAAGAGAAGAGCTTTGGAAGCTAAGGAAAATCGGAAGCATCCTCCAAGGGCACCCTGACATGAGAAGAACACCTGGTATAGAAACGTCTACCGGAACTCTCGGTCAAGGCTTATCCATAGGCGAAGGAATGGCCTTGGCGGCTAGGTTAGACGGGAAAGCGCATCGAGTGTACGTCTTGCTCGGTGATGGGGAACTAGATGAAGGGCAAGTTTGGGAAGCGGCGATGTCAGCATCACACTACCGGATAGACAATTTGACCGCGATAGTGGATCTCAACTCTCACCAGTTGAGCGGGTCTACTGATAAGGTCATGTCGCTCAAACCTGTAGCCGATAAATGGCGGGCATTCGGTTGGCATGTGATTGAAATCGATGGCCACCAGATGAAGCAAATCCTCGACTCGCTCGACGAAGCGGAAAAGATAAAAGGCAGGCCCGTTGTGATCATCGCTCGCACGAACAAAGGCAAAGGTGTCTCATTCATCGAAAAATCTTTCGCCGGGGGGCGCTGCAGGTATCACGGGATCCCCTTAACTGAATCAGAACTAGCCCAAGCCTTGGAGGAACTCCATGAGTGAGCACTTCGAAGATGTACGGAGTGCATACGGGGCGGCTTTAATCGAACTTGGGCGAGTCAACAAAAATTTGGTGGTCTTGGATGCGGACCTCTCACCCTCGACTAAAACCTGCAAGTTCGCTGAAGAATTTCCAGAGCGATTTTTCGACGTGGGGGTAGCTGAGGCAAACTTGATTTCAATGGCTGCCGGGTTCGCCTCCGCGGGGAAAATCGCTTTCGCAAGTACCTTCTCGGTCTTCGGCACGGAAAAAGGGTTGAATCAATTCAAGCAATCTGCCGCCTATCCCGAGCTCAACGTGAAGCTCGTGGTGACTCACGGGGGGATAAGCGTAGGGGGAGATGGGGTATCTCACTTCTGCATCGGGGACATAGCCGTTATGCGCTCGTTACCTAACGTGACAGTCGTAGTTCCAGCAGATGCTATCGAAACCAGAGTTGCGACCAAAGCGATAGCCGAATACGAAGGACCGGTTTTCATGAGGTTGAGCCGCCCCAAAACACCCTTGATTTATGAAGAGGGTTATCGATACGATGGCACTGAGTTGAGTTTTCAGTTGGGCAAAAGTGTGACTCTAAAGGAGGGTAAGGATGTGACGATCGTGGCCACAGGCCTAATGGTGACCGAGGCACTAGTTGCAGCGTCCGATTTGGCGAAGGAAGGCATAGATGCTGGCGTGATTAATGTCCACACCATTAAACCTCTTGACCAAGAGGCGATTTTGAGGGCGGCAAGAGAAAGTGGCGCGATAGTCACGGCCGAGGAACACAACATCTTAGGAGGATTGGGTGGGGCAGTGGCGGAGGTGCTCGTGGAGAACACCCCTGTACCTATGGCAAGGGTGGGAATTAGAGATTCCTTCTGCGAATCAGGATCTTGGAAGGAGCTATTCGCCAAGTATGGTCTGACTTCCTCCGATATCGTAAATAAGGTAAAAGAAGTAATGAAAAGGAGGGGCTAGATGGGGTTAAAAATAGCGGCCTCGTTACTCTCTGCGGACTTCAGCAGACTAGGGGAAGAAGTTAAATATGCCGAGAAGGAGGGGGTCGATCTCATCCACTGGGACATCATGGATGGTCACTTTGTGCCGAATATCACCTTCGGGCCAGCGATGATTCAAGCGCTAAGGGATAAAACTAAGTTACCGTTTAATGCGCATCTCATGATTGAGAACCCGTACAATTTTATTGAAAAGTTTGCCGAGGCTGGTAGCGATATTATATCTGTTCATGCTGAGACATGTGATGATTTGCAGCATATTATCCGGGATATCAAGGGCTTAGGAGTAAAAGTAGGGGTGGCACTTAATCCTGCAACTCCGCTGAATGTAATTGAACACGTGTTAGATAATCTTGATTTCATTCTGATTATGACGGTGAATCCTGGCTTTGGGGGTCAAAAATTCATCTCGGCCGCACTACCAAAGGTTCGGGAAGCTAGGCAAATGGTCGAAGCTCGCGGATTAGACATCGATATTGGAGTAGATGGGGGCATAAACGAAAAAACAGCACCTTTGGTCGTGAAGGACGGTGCCAACGTTCTTGTAATGGGCTTTGCTCTTTATGGAAGAGAAACAAAATTATCCGTTCGAAAGCTTAAAGATAGTCTATGCTACTAAACCTACAATCATTTTCCATTTTCAGCAAAATTTAAAAAGAAAAGAATCTAGGTGATGTGATGAAAATATTTATTGACACGGCTAAATTAGGCGAAATCAAGGAAGCGTTTTCATGGGGTATAGTTGACGGAGTAACGACCAACCCCAGCCTGATTAGAAAGGCAGTCGAGGAAGAAAGAAAATTGGAGGGGAAAGTGGATTTAGAAGTTTATGTAGGAGAAATATGCAAAGCAGCAGGAAAAGGAAGACCTGTAAGTTTGGAAGTGCTAAGCCAAAAAGCAAGCAAGATGGTTGAGGAAGCTCAAATCCTATACAGGAGATTTAATCCCATTGCTGGAAACGTGGTCATAAAGATACCAATTAACACGTATACTGGACAAGAAGTGACCGATTACGAGGGTTTGAAGGCGATAAATAAATTGAGCGGGAAGAGGATCCCTATAAATGTGACTTTGGTCATGACCCCCGAGCAAGCGCTTTTGGCGGCTAAAGCCGGAGCCGCGTATGCGAGTCCGTTCGCTGGGAGGGTGGATGATTACATAAGGAAAAATCTAGGAATTGATTTCAAAAAGAACGATTACTTCGACTTCGAGCTGATGAGGGAAATTTCCAAGGCGAGGCTGGGCGAGTACTTGAAAAATTCGACTGCAGAGGAAATTTCTTCGCTCTACTTAGAGGAAAAGATAAAGAAAGCAATTGGCGTTGGAGAGGATAAGGGAATAACCAGTGGGGTAGATTTGGTGAGGAAAATCGTTAACATCTTCAGAAAATATAACATAAAAACGAAGGTGATTGCTGCCAGTATGAGGAACCCCCAACAGGTTAGAGAAGTGGCTGAAACTGGATGCGAGGTTGCGACTATACCTTTCGAAGTAATTCGAGAAATGCTTAAACATCCAAAGACGGAAGAAGGTGTTAAGAGATTTTATGATGATGCGGTTCAAGCGAAATACGAGGAGTTGTTTACAAAGTCTTAGCAAACATTAGAGATTTTCGATTATCGTTTGATAGGCGGGTTGAATAATTAAGGCTGGCAACGCGCTACTCCAAATTCGATTTTTGTTACCCTTAGCTCTTCTCGAGACACTTACATTTGATGAGTAACTTCTCGTTTGCGACGTATCTAAGGCCTATCTCCTTGCCCGAGTGCTCTTGCTTCGCCGTTTCGAGCGTCTTCTTTGCCGCACCCGCAGAGGTAACGATTTTCCCGTCCACGATTGCAACGTGCTTGCCGATGTACTTCTTTTGTTCCGCCGTGCTTATTTCTGGGAACTCCCGCTCGGGCGCTTTTTCGATTTCTGGCTTCTCTACTTCGGCTGCCTTCTCCTTTTTTCTCTTCCAAAATCTAGGAAGATTTCTCAAGGGTTTCAATCCCATCCATTACCACCATCAAAGCTTTTTGTCGCGCTCCGTTTGTATATGTAAGATGTTAACGTTTTATCCTTTGATAAGGCACTTTGGATTGCCACGTAATCCGCAAGGGAGATAAACTTATCCTTGATGCTGCCTTGCGCACCCATCGTGCCTTTAACACGCTCCTCGACTCCCACCAGTTCTTTCTTCCTCAGCTCCCTGAGCGCTTCGTCCAGCTCTCCTTCATCGACTGCTTCGGGATCTCCCCTGAATGCATTTAATAACGCAAGGTCTTGAATGAGTTCGGACCTCCAGCTCACTCCCTTGTTAATCACGAGAACTCTGAGCACATCCAGCATCGCGTGAGGTAACCCACCTTGCTTCTCGCTGGACAACATTTCCGAAACCAGCTTTCCGATGGAGGTTTCCATGCACATCATTTTTGATATTTGTGGAACGTTTTTAAACTTTGTGATGGAAATTCCGATTCTTTCGTTTAGGATTGATGAGAAGTGATATGACAAATTTTTTGGCCATTATCTATGCAACACTCGTCGCCTTACCATTACGTTAGAAGCCACAGCCATAATTAGTAGTATACCAACAGCTATCATGAAATAATATGGAGAGATGCCCATCATAGTAAGCCCTATGCTCAGAACCTTAATACTCAGCGCGCCCAATACAGCACCTAAAATAGATCCAACACCTCCCCAGAGCGAGGTCCCCCCTACAACCGCTCCGGCGATCGCCTCAAGGTTCCACGTTTGTGCCGTCCAGGGGGCTGCTACATGAATCCGGGTCGCTTGTATGATCCCTGCAAATGCTGACAAAACCCCCACTACCATAAAACAAATTATCTTTACCCTATCCGTGTGTATTCCCATCATCCGCGCTGACTCCCTGTTGCTTCCAGTAGCGAATATCCAATTGCCAAACTTGGTATGCGCAAGCAATATCCATAGAAGTATAGCAACTAGTATTAGCCATAGAAACTGAACAGGGATGCCCAAAATTTCGCCACAGAAGAAGTTTACGAAAATTGGGGATGTCTCTGCGGGATAATAAGGTGTCTCATACCCTTTGGTAAGAAGAAGTGCTATCCCTCGAAAAGCCCACATCGTTCCCAACGTTGTTATAAGTGAAGATATTCTCAATTTAGTCACAATTATCCCATTTATAAAACCCAAAACACCACCAAGGGCTAAACCAGCGAGTATTGCCATGGCTGGATTTATACCATAAGTTGTGTACAAGATGGCCGTGATTACGGCGGTAAGTGCATAAGTCGAACCTACTGAGAGGTCAAATTCACCGGCAATTAAGAGTAACGCCATAGCCACTGTAACGATGGCTATCATGGGCGACATTTCTAGAAAAATGTCAATAACAGGACCTGAGATAAACATATGTCCGGGTGTGATCGCCCAAAATGTTACGACCAATCCGACCAGAATTATAAATACACTAAATGATCGGTAGGCAAGGATTTTGTTTAAGTAATGTTTAATTTGGGTTAAGGTAGTCATAATAATTTCCCCTATAGATAAGAATCGCGGGGCTCTGCTGGCACCGCCCATCGAAATAAATCCCTTGCTCCATAGTGGGATATGACTGCCAGTTCTGCGTCCTCAACCTTATCTGATACTTCTGCATATCTTTCACCATCCGTGTTTTGTCCGTACGATTTTTATAAGTCGAGGGAATTTAAAGATGCGGTTTTTACTTCAAATTGAAAATAGATAGGATTGATATAGTTCTTTTTTCTCTAAATAAGACGAATACGTTCGTAATATTTAAATAACGTGAAATAGAGGATAACCCGTAAAAAATAAAGGAGGGATTGATTAATGGACGAAAAAAGTGGCCAAGGAGCCGCTGTAGTGATAATTGTTGCAATCGTGGCAGCAGTCGTCGCGGGAGCCATAGTTTACGTTGTTAAGCCGACTCCGACTCCCCTCGATACGATAAAAGTAGCCTTTGTATGTCACGGCAATCCTGCAGATGCGTGTTGGGTAGCATACCATAATGGTGCGGAAGCACTGGCGGAGCGTCTCAGAAATGTTGAGGTGGTTTATAGGTATTCTGTAGAGGACATAGCCTTACAGGTTGACATGGTAAGGGAAGAAATCGCTCGCGGCGTTGATGCGATAATTGTATCAATAGCAAGTGCAACTGCGCTTGATGAACCAATTCAGGAAGCAAGGGATGCGGGAATTGTCGTGATCGCTTACGATGTCGACGATCCAGAAGGAGCAGCGGGCAACGCAAGGCAAGCTTTCGTCACAAGCTCCGTAACAGGGGGGGGCTTATGCTATGATACCGGCTACCTGAGGGGTCTGCTTGTAGGAGATTACGGAGTTCCTGCGGGCGGCGATATATTCACCCCAAACGAGGGTCCGGGAGCATCGTGGTCGATGGACGCTCAACAGGGACTCTTAGATGGTCTCGAGGAGAAGGGTTACATCGAGGGTGTAGATTTCTTCGTGCACGAGATAGAGGCTACTTACGATCTGGCGACGGCAGAAGAGCGTATAAGGGCATACCTTGTGGCGCACCCCGAAACTGATATACTTGTCCCCGTTGGGGGCTGCTGTTCAATTGCAAGTGTTCTAGCGGAGGAAGCCCTTGAAATGGAACCAGGAGAGTTGCCCATCTTCTCGTGGCCGCACGGTGAGGTGGATGCCCGAGGGATACAAAGTGGATTAGTCATCGCTGGTGTAACTGACTCGCACTCCAGCGTTGGAGCTATTGCCCTATATGAAGCAGTTATGGCCGTTCAGTTTGGTTTTGGTCCGGTTGATGTAACCATGCCATTAGTCGTGGTAGACGAGACCAACATTGATCAATGGGCACCAGGTTGGGAAGCGCTGTTATACTGAAAAGGAGGGTGCAAATTAAATTTTGCACACCTCTTTTTTTTATTTTTTTAATTTTAGAATGCTGCAATAGAAATTCGGATGTTGCCGCCTTCTTCGTCAAATCGCTGAACCTACGCCAGCAACCCACGAGCCATTGGAAAATACGCAACAATTGATTACTCATAAATCAACGGTGTTATTCCTTGCATCTTACAAATCGCTTTCAATTCTTCAATGTAATCCCCGTAAACCAAAATCCAGTGAAAGCCCTGCCAGTTTTCAAGAATCTGTGAAGCATTATTTACCTTTACTTCTACTTGAGAACGGCAAATCCTTAAATCAGGGGTTCCCACCACTTTTCCTTTTACAATAAGCATCTTATCCAGATCAAAAGAAAACCCCGCCACCGTTACCTCCCCCTCCTTAAAGGTTGGTTTTGGCGTAGCTCCATAATTTGACTCATGGTGTGTCCTCACCTGATAAGGAAAGTTTGGTTTATCAAATCCAAGAAGTCTGGTGGGTGAAGTGCAATGAGCTAAAATTAGCGTTCCATCTTTTTCATTCACCGTTGGATCCTGAAAGAACGCGGGTTTTCCTGAAATATATCGCATAAGGTATTGCAAACTCATAGCTGCAGGATCTGCCTCGCAGGTTGCCACGATTCCTGAATCATTAAAAATAGAAAAAGCCATGCAAGGGGTGGCGTTAGTTTTTCCCACCAATTCGCTCAGGCAATTTACGGTAATCCAATCAGCTTCATTTTCTCTGATATATTTCTTTAAAACTAGATAATAAACCGCGGCACGAAAAAGTTTCTCTTCCGTGGGCTCTACTACCTTTGTACTCTTAGATACAAAATCTTCAATTATTTTTCTCGCTTCTCCGTGTTTGTTTTTATCTTCACAAAATTCCATAAAATCTTTTACAAATTCATCGTAAGTGTAAAATCGCATATCATGGCCAAACATCTCAATACTTTTCTTAAGAGTGGGCCATCCCCCCAGTTCTGCGTTTATTGGCCCAACGCAGACAAGCCTTGCTGAAGAAATTTTTTCCAAGGCGTAGATGCTTCTTAAGATTGTTTTTAGCTTCTTCTCATCTCCCTCTACTTGGAAGACTCTATCCACAAGATGATGTCGCTTGAGAAATTGATAAGCGGGAGGTGTAAATAGAGTTCCTGCATAAATATTTGGCCCAAACTTATCGAATAGGATAGTGTATTTGGAAGCAGCGGTTATCGCGTTTATCAATTTACTGCACATCTCAGGACGGCACCACTCTAGAGGAGAGATTCCTAAGATTATGTTTGCGGCTGTGTTTTTCAATTCATCAAATTTTTTTAATACATCGTCTAAATTCTGAATTTCTATTTCTGGTAAAAACTCAATTTCTATTCTCTCTTTTTTTAAATCTGAGATTAGACCCTCAATTTGTTGGCAAACCACAGATTTTTCCCTTTCATAATCTTCTTTGCACCTGACAAAACCCCAATAACCATCTTTTACCGGTTCCTCGGAAAGCCAGTGGTCAGCGGGCTTGCCGATCACTAATCTCACTTTTAAGGCAGAACCCATTAGAATCCTTGTTCTGTTTATAGTCAATTGTTTAAAACTTTTTTGTGATTAAATTAAACCTAAATCGCGCTGATTAATTAGGATGGGCTGAATCAATTTAAATTGCATCTTCTTCAATCTGCCGCTTGATGCTCCGTGCAATTTCAACACCAACGTAGGGCACCTTTGCGAGTTCTTGTTCTGTCCCCCGTTTGATGTCTGCAAGCTTCCGATAACCCGCCCTGAAGAGGCTCCTCGCCCGCACGCGTCCCACACCCCGAAGTTGCACCAGCTCCAGCAGCTCCTCCTTGACCCCGTAGCGTACGCGCTCACGCAGCTTTCGGAGGGGCCCCAGCGCTGGCTTGGATTTGAACAGCTTGGCGAGCTCGTGGGCAGCGTAGAGGAGCCACTCAGCCGTGCTCACGTTTCTCCGAATGTCGCCGGCCCCCACGCCGAACTGCTCGTGGATGTCATCCTCGCGCGTCTCCTCGAGCCAAGCCTGCAACATCCGCGCTGTCTTCACATCAGCTAGGAAGAATTCGTATTTGTCGGGTTCGTATTCTTGATCGGGTATAGGCGTCAAGAATTCATCCGCATGCTCTGTGAGGAACAGCTCGAGGTCGGAGTAGTCGCGCCGCCTCAGGTAGAGTCGCCCCATGTCGGGTGTATCGCACACGAGGTGGAGCAGGCCGATGGCGGTGGGCTCCTTGGCGGCGATGCCTTTGATCCCGTCTCGGAGGATGACCGCTGACATCGGGTCAATGTAGAGGCGAGAGACATGCTCGCCGAAAGGGGTTGCGAGTAACAGCTTCCCCTGCGTGCGGATCATCTCTTCCCGCTCGAGGAAATCCAGCACGCGTTCGATGATTCTCGCCACTTCTCCCGTCCCATACTGATAGGCGAAGAAAGTTTGTTTCATGAACTCCAGCAGTCCATCTGCATCGTTTACGTAGCCCGCTGCAATTGAGGCGAGCACGTGGGTCCGGAGCGCAGGTTCGGCAGCGAGCTTCGAGGTTATTCGTTCAGGCTCGGCCCGTATGAACTCCTCGAAAAGCGCCTCGACTTCGCCTCTCCCTTTCGCAATCACAACCGCTTCACCGTACTTGTCGTATTGGGGTCTTCCAGCGCGACCGCACATCTGATGGAACTCTAAAACTGGGATGAGCTGGAGCCCGTAGGGTTCAACGTAGCGGCGGTAGTCGCGGATGATCGTCCGGCGCGAAGGTAAGTTAATGCCCGCGGCCAACGTCGGAGTCGCACATACTACTTTTATCAGATTTCTTCTGAACGCGTCCTCCACCGCCCTTCGCTGGGCGTGGTGCAACCCAGCGTGGTGAAAAGCCGCACCCTGGCGAACGCAGTCGGCCAGCTGACGGCAAGTTCGCGTGGATTCTCCAAGTGCGTTTTCAATAGTTTTCGCCACGGCGGTCAGCTGCTCGCCCTCTGTGGGTGAGAGAGTTCTCTTCGTGTGTTTCGCTAGGAGCGTGGCTGCTGCTTGCGTGGAGCGGCGCGTGCTAACGAAGACCAGTGTTTGTCCCCCTTCCCGGACGGTATCGATGGCAAGCGCCGCGAGTTCGTCTTTGATTTCAACTTTCACCACCCGCTTGCTCCCGTCGTCGAACTTTATCTTTTCGCGGTAGTACACACCTTTCTTCAGGGGAACGGGGCGCCATTCGCTTTTGACGAGCTCCGCGCCTAGCCATTCAGCTATCTCCTCTGCGTTTTTCACGGTAGCGCTAAGCGCGAGTGTTTGGATTTCAGGGTTGACCTGTCGGAGCCTAGCCGTCAAAACTTCGAGCGTAGGGCCACGTCCCGGGTCATCGATTAAGTGAACTTCGTCGAGCACCACAACCGAGATAACATCGGCGAGCCATTTTGCACGGTGGCGGAGCAGGGAGTCGACTTTCTCGGAGGTCGCGATGAGGATGTCGTAGTGAGCGAGCCTAGGGTCGACAACATCGAAATCGCCCGTGCTGATCCCGACTTTCACACCGAGTGGCCCATACTTTTCCTTAAACTCCTCGTACTTCTCACTCGCCAGCGCTCGAAGCGGGACGATGTAGAGGCATTTGCCCCCTTGCCCGAGCACGGACTTGACCATGCAGAACTCGGCGACGAGCGTCTTGCCGCTCGCGGTCGGGATCGCCAGCACGAGATTTTTCCCATCAAGGGCACCTTTTTTCACCGCATCCAACTGTGGAGGGTAAAGAGTGGTTACGCCCGATTTTTCAAGCACGCTCGCGATTTGTTCAGGCAGCCCATATTTCTTGCAGAGTTCCTCGACTTCCACCCGCACACCATCAAGAAAATAGCCTTGAACGCAAATTAACTTAGGGGGAGATGGTGGATACCTCTTCGACAGCTTACCAAGAGATCCTGCAAAAGATCTCGAGCGGTGAAATCGCTGACGCGCGAGGACTAGCTAGGGCTAAAATTCAAGCTTGTCGAAAGTTCGGATTATTGAAACCGTTCAGAAACTCGGAACTCTTGGCGGCAGCGACTGGTGAACAGAAGGCCAGAGTAATTCAACTGCTCAGGCTGAAGCCCGTACGCTCGATTTCTGGGGTCTCCGTCATTACGGTGATGCCAAAGCCTTACCCCTGCCCGAAACCCGAGCCCTGCATTTACTGCCCGGGAGGGCCTAGTGTCGGCGTTCCGCAGTCATACACGGGAAAAGAACCCGCATCGGCAAGGGCCCTACAAGCAGGTTATGATCCATACAGGCAGGTGCAGACTAGGATCAAGCAGCTTCAGGTAATAGGACATGTGGTCGACAAGGTAGAACTGATAATGTTCGGCGGCACGCTAACTGCTTACCCCCCCGATTATCTGGAGTGGTTCACCGTGCAGTGCCTGAACGCGATATCGGGGGCTAGCGCGGTCACGATTGAAGAGGCCCAGCGAGCGGCCGAGGACGCGCCGATTCGAAACAGCGACATCACGCTTGAAACCCGTCCCGACTACTGCAAGGAGCCCCACGTTGACTTCATGCTTCACCTCGGTGCCACGCGAGTCGAGCTGGGAGTGCAAACACTTTATGATGACATCTACAAGCTCGTCAATCGTGGCCACACCGTGGAGGACGTGACTGAGGCAACACGAATAGCGAAAGATTCCGGATTTGCGATAGTGCATCACTGCATGCCCAACCTTCCCGGCTCCAGTTACGAGAGGGACTTAGATACATTCAAAACCCTCTTTGAGGATGAGCGATTCAAACCCGATGCCCTGAAAATCTACCCCACACTCGTCATGCCGGGCACAAAGCTCCACGAACTATGGCGGCGGGGAGAGTACAAGCCATATTCTTTCGAGCAAATTGTGGAACTCATCGCTGAGGTGAAGCGACACATGCCGAAGTGGATCAGAATTCAGCGCATCCAGCGAGACATTCCAGTCAACCTGATAGCGGAGGGCGTTAAGCGAGGCGATCTACGAACTTTGATTCAGGAAAAAATGAGAAGAGAGGGAACGCGCTGCCGGTGCATAAGATGTCGTGAAGTTGGGCATGTTAAGTACAAGCTCGGGTTAGAGCCAAAGCCTGAGGACATAGAACTAATAGTCGAGCGGTATCGCGCTTCGGAAGGCGAGGAACTCTTCCTGTCGTTCGAGGATGTGAAACAGGACATCTTGATCGGGCTACTCAGGCTAAGAAAACCCTCGGGCATGGCACATAGGCCCGAGCTCAAAAAAGCTCGTGCGATGCTTGTGCGTGAACTACATGTATACGGTCCACTGGTAAGGGTCGGAGGGAAGGCCCTGGCGAACCACTGGCAGCATCGGGGTTGGGGCGAAAGTTTGTTGCACGAGGCGGAGCGGATTTCCCGTGAAGAGTTCGACGCGCGCAAGATCATTGTGCTGGCAGGCATAGGGACGAGGAATTACTACAGACGCTTCGGCTACCAGCGCGAGGGGCCCTATATGGTAAAAGAGCTGAACTGATGCGCTCCCCAATCTGATCGTGCTAGACACAGCGAGGGCAAAGGAGGGGTGCTGCTGCTGACATTAGCTCTTGGATTTTAGGATTTGTAAAAAAGGCGCTTTGGGCAAATCCTTCACAGCGCTGTGTACTATGAAAGTTTCGGTTTCCCTCACGCCTTTAAGCCTGTGGATTCGTTTGACAAGCTTGGTCAGCTCCTTGCTATCCCTGACCAAGACTTCCAAAATCGCGCTGTACCTCCCGAATAAGCGGTAAAATTCCGTGACTTGATGAAATTGCTTGATCGCTGCCATATTTTTCCGTCTAAGTTCTTCTCGCGAATCCTCGTGTAGAAGGATGTAAGCTTTCGTGCTTAAGCCAAATTTTTCTGGGTTCAGCCTAGCCGTGAAGGAGGCGATAACTCCCTCCGCTTTAAACTGTTTTATCTTCTTAGCTACGGTCTGCCTCGAGGCTCCTACTTTTTTTGCTATTTTTGTCACTGGCTGTTCGCTATCTTTTATGAGTTGGAGCAGTATTTTTTGGTCAAGTTCCCTCATTTGTTATGCCTTTAACATAATGTTAACAGAAACGCTTAAAAGGTTAACGTTTTAAAGAAATGGGGATTGGGTGAAACAAGTGCTAAAGGATGTCCTTAAAGCAGTAACGGACCTGCGTAACAAGCCAAACGTCTGGCATCCCACTTACAAGCAGCTTCGCCAAGAATCAGAAAAATATGGGGTCCGTACAAAGTGGGGCAACATCGTATTCCACACCATGGTCAAACACAGGATTGCCCCGTTAACGGTGCACGTGGGAAACCCTGAAGTTAGACAAAGGAACCCAACGGCAAAGCAAAAGGAGCTCCTGAAGAAGCTGCCGCAAAACCTGAAACTCGTTCACGCTTACATGAAAAGAGTCCCCTTCGTCTGCGTCGAGCGCACAATGGGTGAGTCGGAGTTCACCCCCCACTGCACGTTTTTCATATCTACGCAGCTCAAGGAGATGGTGCGCATCGCCTACGCTTGGGCCACGTTGCTTGCGCCACCTAAGAAAAAACCAAGGGGGCCAAAGTTCTACTTCGTCATGATTCCAGAGTGGCAGAGCAAGGACATGCAGACTCTGGTGTTCCCTGAAGTAGGGGTCACCTACGCGCTGGGCACGAACTACATCGGTGAGTGTAAGAAGGCTTTCCTACGTATGGCGATGTGGCATGCAAAAAAGCGCGGGATGCTGGGGCTACACGCAGGCTCCAAGATAATTCTCGCGAGGGATGCAAAAACCGGAAAGATCAAGGAATACGGTGCTCTCATCTTTGGCCTAACTGCAACCGGCAAGACGACTCACACCTGCCATGATCACGACTTGAAAGGGCCAGGGGAGGGAGTCAAAATAGTTCAGGATGACGTCGTTTTAATGAAATCAGATTGCTCCGTGCTAGGGCCTGAGAAGGCGTATTACTTGAAGACCGAAGGACTGAACCCAAAAACTCAGCCTTTGCTTTACCAAGCGGTGGCCAAGCGTAACACAATTTTGGAGAATGTGATGGTAGACTATCTCGGAACCGTCGATTTCGATGATCAAACGCTGACGGGCAACGGGAGGGGAGTGATCCCGCGAGAGAATTTCCACAAGCAATACATAAGCGAGAGGCTAGATCTTCCGCCTGTCAAGAGGCTGGATGGACTTCTCATCTTCATCATAACAAGGAGAAACACCGTAGTCCCAATCGTCTCGAAACTAACCACCGAGCAGGCCGCGGCAGCATTCATGCTTGGCGAGTCTGTAGAAAGCACGGGCGGCGATCCCAAGAGGGTTGGAGAGTCCGTCAGAGTAGTTGGGACAAATCCATTCATCATCGGAGATGAGTGTGAGGAGGGCAACAGATTTTATGAATTTATCAAAAAGTACCCCGCCAAAGTTCGGTATTACCTCCTAAACACGGGCGGCGTTGGGGAGATAATTGATAAAGCTGTGGATGGTACCAAAGTTGTCAAGCAAAAGGTATTGCGAGTCGAGATTCCGGAGATGGCTTCGATAATAAGGGGCATTGCTCGTGACACCATCGAATGGGAAAAAGAACCCCACTTTGGAACTCTCGTACCAAAAAAAGTTGACGGCATCGACATGAAAAAGTTCGATTTATCCAAATTTTACTCCAATGGGCAGATCAGAGCATACGTGAGCAAGTTGAAACAGGAGCGCGTGGAATGGCTTAGCCAGTTCAAAGAATTAAACTCGGCAATTGGCAACGCGTTTAAGTAATCAGAAGAACTCGTAGAGCTGCTTGAAAATTGTTTTGAGCTCCTCAGTTTGGTCTTTGAATACTTCAATTCCGCCCTTGTACCGAAGCGCGTAGATAGTTCTTATGGGCAGGAATCTCTTGAGCACGACTGCGATGCGCCGAGTATGAGCTTAACGCTGGCTGCGCCGCCGTGCAGTTGATGATTCGCAAGAGCTATCGATTTAAGCCCCCGCGCATTATCGTAAGCTGATAGCGATGTCCGGATACAGGGGCAGGGCTCAGCGAATTTTGAAGGCGGCCTCCGTGAAAGTGGGGGACAGGATAAAGGTAGAGGACGCCGGCAGGAGCTACGAAGGCGTGCTGATGCCCCGCACCGAGCTCGGAGATCCAAATCATCTAGTTATCAAACTCCCGAGTGGGTACAATTTGGGTGTAAAGATAGGTACTAGCACGAAAATCAGGCTGCTCGAGCGTGGAAAACCCCCAAAACTCAGCGTCCCAAAACTCGAACTCAAACCCGACCCATCGAAGCCAAACGTGACGATAATCGGCACGGGCGGGACGATAGCGAGCAGGGTCGATTACCGGACGGGCGCGGTCTTCCCGGCCTTCACGCCCGAGGAGATTTACAGCGCGGTTCCCGAGCTCGCGGAACTTGCGAACGTCAAGGTCGTGGAGGCCTGCAGTGTCTTCAGCGAGCACATGACCCCTGAACTCTGGGTCAAGATAGGAAGGGCGATTGCGAAGGAGATAAATGGCGGGGCCTCCGGCGTGGTGGTCGCCCACGGCACCGACACCATGGGTTATACTGCAGCGGCACTCAGCTTCATGCTCAAAGGGCTCCACAGGCCCGTCGTGCTCGTCGGGTCGCAGCGCTCCTCGGACCGGCCCAGCAGCGATGCGGCCCTGAACCTGATTTCGGCCGTCACGGTAGCGGGCAAGTCCAACATCGCTGAGGTTTGCGTGGTGATGCACGGCTCAGCGGAGGACGATTTTTGCCTGATCCACCGTGGGACAAAAGTTAGAAAATGTCACACGAGCCGCCGCGACACCTTCATGAGCATCAACGACATCCCGATAGGAAAGGTCAGCAAGCGCGATGTGAAGCTTTTCCGCGATGACTACAAACACGCGAGCTCGAAGGGCAAAGTGGAGGTGGATGTAAAATTCGAGCCCAAGGTGGCGCTCCTGAAGGTCACGCCGGGGATGCCTTCGAGCGTCATCGAGGGTATGCTCAGGGCGGGGGACAAAGGCATCGTGCTTGAGGGAACCGGACTGGGACATGTGCCGGAGTCCTTGTTCAACGGGATAAAGCGCGCCGTGGCAAAGGGGGTGCCGGTGGTGATGACCTCGCAGTGCCTCTGGGGGAGGGTCGACATGAAGGTATACTCGACTGGCCGTGACCTGCTTCAGCTGGGCGTGATACCCGGCGAGGACATGCTTCCGGAGACCGCTTATGTAAAACTGATGTGGGTGCTCGCTCACGCTAAGGGGATTGAAGAGGTTTCGAAGCTGATGCGCACGAATTTGGCTGGCGAAATTACACCACGGACGAGGCCCGACGTATTTCTGAAGCCTGTCTTCACGCCAAATCCGTGAGGAGGTTCCAGCGTGGGGCGTGCTGAAATCAGGAGGCGTCAGGAAAGGCATAACAAAGGTAGGAGTGGATTTAAAAAATTATTTACTAAAAAGGGGATCAAGAATTTCATCAAAAGCCCCCGGGTGGCTGCCCCAATTTTGGCATATCTAATTTTGCTGGGCCCAACCCTTTACCTCTACTCAGGCTCTCCACCTGAGACTGAAGTGCAGGTTTACAAGGGCTCTTGGTGCCCTGTTCTATTGCCCAACTCTTTGGCTGGGATGAAGGATATGGGGATGAATACGGTCTTCATCCAGGATTTTGGCCCGTTTAAAGAGTTATTAGTTGCTAACATCCAAACCGCGCACAGGAATGGTTTGAAAGTTGTATTGACTACGGGGTTCATGCCGCCTTATCCTAAAGCGGCAGATTTAGATTTAGAAGATTTGAACTCCAAAATCATCGACTTGGCCAAATTGGCGGAAGAATATGGAGTTGAATTCTTTTCCCCTTTGAACGAGCCAGACTGCATATTTTGGGAAAATACTGCAAGGTGGGGGCAAGAAATCCGCCCCAGAATAAGAGAAGTTTACCATGGCGAGATCATTTGGAAGGGCGCCATATTTTGCTTTATTGACATAATGCGACCTCCACCCGATGCTGAGGCTTCTGAGCAATCCGGAGAATGGCCAACGGACTTCTCAGGATATGATTATATCGGGTTTAGCATGTCCCCGCGTGCTGGCATGACGCTAGAAGAGTACCCCCAATTTGTTGACAACGTTTTAAATGCGACGCTCGCTTGGGCAGAAAGGGACAATTGCAAAGGAGTCATGGTTACCGAATTTGGCACATGGGAGTGGGAACCCTGGCATAGTGAAGAGGATGTTGCGAGGGCCCATGAGATAGTCCTCGAGAGGGGAGAGAATAAGGTCGTTGGATTTTTTGTCTTAGACTTTCTAGGCTCGGGTACTGGGGGAAAGACAGGAGAGGTGATTAGAAGATGGTACAAAGAAATTCTATAAAAAAGAAATCGAGGCTAACAAAAAAGAGAATTGTGGTGCTTGGAGCTATCATCGTTGCAACCGCCTTTTGTGTGCTCGCCCCGTTGGCAGCTACAGTATTGCTCATGTTTGGAGCAGCCATGCTTACGGTGTTTTTCCCTATTCTAGCGTTTTTACCCATTTCAGCTGTTTTGTTATCGATATTTGCCGGGCTCGGGGCAATCATGGTCTGGGCGTTCCGCAGGCGAGACTTGAAACGAGTTTTGAAACTCATCAAGTTCACATTCGGAGCAATAGTGCTTTCATCATTCCTTTGGGTAGCTTTATGTGGCTTACCCCGCATCCTCACGTTTCTCGTCGCGGGCTTGGTCGTCGCTTATCTGTATTGGCCCGGCAAAAAGCGCGGATTGTTCTTAGGGGTGCTTGAGCCCGTTTTAGCGTTAGAACTGGCATTGCTCTTAACGATAAATCTAATGATTTTTTGATTAAGCTTGGCAAATGTTAATTCCGCCCCAATAAGTGAAAATATAAACCAAAATAAGGAGATATCTCAGCGTGAGACAAGCTGAAATCTGGAGTTTTAAATGACTATGAAAGTTCAACTTTTGTATATTCTAGATTGCCCATGGTGTGTGAAAACTAAAAAATTAATCAAGGAAAGTTTAGAAGAACTTGGAGTGAAGGCCGAAGTAGAAGAAATTCTAATTGATTCAGACGAAAAGGCAAGGAAATATAACTTCGTGGGCTCGCCAACCGTCAGAATAAATGGAAAAGACATACAGGAAGAAGTTAGCAAGGGGCAATGTTTGCCTTGTGAGGAACTCGCTGAACATACGGAAAAAACAACTGAATTTGTCAAACAAGAATGCAGATGTGGGTGCAGAATCTATTTCTACAAAGGCAAACAGTATCCCTATCCGCCAAAAGAAATGATTGAAGACGCCATTAAAAAATTGAGTTGATTCGTCACTTTAATTGGTAAGCGTTAATGGTAACTACAGTTTATAATCTACCAAAACCAAATATTAATCGGCGGCGTGCCCAGATGGAGAGGTTAAAACAAAGCGTGCGAATGCGTGGTGAAACCGATAAAAGGCTCGCACCGTTATGGGCGTTCATCCCGCTCCTATCTTTCGCCGCGGCAGCAAGTGTCGCGGTTGCAGGGTTTTTAATGTGGCGGTGGGTAATTCCTACAGAAATCACCCTGACTCATGCTATCTTCATCTCGGTTATTGCCTTGATAGGCATCACAGGAGCTCTATTGCTACTAATTCTAATTTACAAGCTAATCAAGCGCAGGAATGAACACTTCAAGCGCCATCAACTACTGGAGGAAGATATAGTCAGAGTTCTCGCCTCATCGGCCGGGAAAAAAAGAGCCAAAATTGAAGATAAGCTGGCTTCCATTGAGCGAAGCACCAGAGAGGCAAAACTAAATGAGAAGGAGGAATCGGCCTTCTTGTGGGCTATTTTATGTTTTTTCATACCCTTCGTCGCTTTGTATGTCGCCTATTTTCTAATGAGGGACTTTTACCGCCACGAAAGACGTGAAGATTTCTTTCTGGAGGATTTGGAAAAAACCGCTGAACCCATCGTGGCTTTAGAAATGCCGCGCCGGTTTCACTCGATCCCGGACCGAAACGTCATCCTCTATATTGTATTGACCATATTGACGGCAGGTATTTTCGGCATCTATTGGCTGTACTCCCTAATAGTCGACCCGAACAACCATTTCAACCACCAAGTCGCCTGGGAAGACAAACTGCTTTCATCGATGCCGAAGAGAACCCGCGCCTGAGATAGGTTCGTGAAACAAGAATACGCTACTTCCAAATCAGGAGACTGACTATTTCGAAGTTCGTCCCGCATTAGGCGCAACTATTTTCCCTTATCAAAAGCTGGAGTATTGGGGATGAGTGGGTTAACCTATTTACTAAAATACCCCACAGTAAAAAATTGAGGCGGTGATATGGGACTAGGCTACGAAAAACTCGGTCTCCGCGTCGGGTTTGAGATACATCAGGAACTCAACACTCACAAGCTGTTCTGTAACTGTCCCTCGAGACTGCGTGAGAAAGAACCGTCGCTGAAGGTGAAGCGGAGACTGCGCCCGACCCAGAGTGAGATGGGAAAGGTGGATCGTGCCGCGCTGGCCGAAGCTCTGAAAGGTAAGGGGTTTGTATATCAGGTCTATCCAGACAGCACATGTCTTGTGGAGCTGGATGATGAACCACCGCATCCCATCAACGAGGAAGCGCTCAACATAGCTCTTGAGGCGGCGTTGCTTCTCGGAGCCAAGCCGGTCGACGAGGTGCACACGATGCGCAAAATAGTAATAGATGGCAGCAACACATGCGGTTTCCAGCGTACTGCCCTGGTGGCGCTAGCGGGTGGGATCGAGACCGACGGCAAGAGTTTCAGGATACCAACAATCTGTTTAGAGGAAGACGCTGCCAGGAAGATGGATGAAAACCCAGAGTACGCGAACTACCGGCTGGACCGGCTGGGAATTCCGCTCGTCGAGATTACCACCGGGCCGGATTTCTCAGACCCCGAGACACCAGCGAAGGCAGCTCTCCATATCGGACAAATCCTGCGGGCCACCGGGAAGGTCAAGCGGGGCATCGGGACGATTCGTCAGGACATAAACATCTCAATCGCAGACGGTGCTCGCCAGGAAATCAAGGGAGTGCAGGAACTCTCGCTGATTTCGGAGGTCATCGAGCGGGAGGTGAGGAGACAGCTTGCCCTGCTGGAAATTCGCGATGAATTGAGACGAAGAGGAGCAAGAAAGGTAGAAGGGAAGGGCACCGATGTCGCAGAGATTTTTTCCGGTACCAAGTCTGGCGTAGTCCGCAGAGCGCTCGGAGCTGGAGGGAGGGCGCTTGCAGTAAAATTACCCAAGTTCGCGGGTATTCTCGGCAGGGAACTGCAACCGGAACGTAGATTCGGCACGGAACTCGCGGACCAAGCAAGACTTTACGGAAAGGTTGGAGGCATTTTCCACACGGATGAGCTGCCCAGATATGGAATTTCAGAGGAAGAGACCGATAAACTGAGAAGCACGATCGGAGCTGCGGAGGATGATGCCGTCGTGTTCGTGGTAGGTTATAAAGAGAGAGCAGAGCTTGCGTTGAAAGCTGTTGTGGATAGGGTGAACCAAGCGCTCCAAGGTGTACCGGAGGAGACGCGTCGAGCCCTGCGCGATGGAAACACAGAATTCATGCGTCCGCTGCCTGGTGCAGAGCGAATGTACCCGGAAACGGACATCCCGCCAATTCCAATTACTAGAGATAGATTAAACAGGATCAGAAGAAAATTACCGGAGCTCCCTGAACAGAAAGTTAAGCGATTTATCAAAGAATACCACTTGAGCCAAAATTTAGCCAGCCGCATAAGCCTTTCAGAAAATGTTGCTCTGTTTGAAGAGATAGTAAAAAAATGTCGTGTAGATCCCACATTAGTTGCTTCCACTTTAGAAGAAACACTGGTAAGCCTTCGGAGAGAGGGGGTTCCAGTCGAAAATCTCAATAAGAAGCATTTGGAGTGCACGTTCAAACTCCTCTCGCTCAGGAAAATCACAAAGGAATCAATTCCCCAAATCCTTAGCGCCTTGGCGAGGAAACCACGGGAAAAGGTTGAGAAAATTCTGGATGAACTTGGACTCAAAGCGATGTCGATGCGTGAGCTTGAGGGCTTGGTTTCTGGAATTGTGGATAATAATATTGAGATGGTCAGGGAGCAGGGTGAAAAATCGCATAAAAAATTAATGGGCATTGTAATGAAAGAAGTGCGTGGCAAAGCAGATGGTCAACTTGTAAGCAAACTCCTGCAAAAAGAAATCAAACGATTACTGGGCAAATAAGTTTGCCAGATCACAGGACGCATTTAATTTTTTGGCTTAGAACCCACGGTTTTGGCGCACACCTCAAGTTCCTGCATCCCAAGCTCTGCGAGTTCCTTGGCCCTTTCAGAATTTTTAGCCTCTGAAAAGCACCTGAAAATTGGTTCAGTCCCGGAGGGCCTAAGTAGCAACCATCCGTCATCAAAATCCACGCGTAAACCATCGATCCTGTTTAGTTTGTACCGAGCGAACCGTTCTGAAAGCAAATTTAACACTTGCCCTTTGATCTCATTCGGACATTTTATCTTCTGCTTGATCAGGAAATATTGCGGTAGAGTACGATCAAACTCCGAAACTTTTTTTCCTGATTGGACGAGAGCCTCGATGAACTTTAGAGCAGTCATCACTCCTTCCCTACATAAAGCCCAGTCCGGAAAGATAACACTCCCAGTCTCCTCCCCACCTAGCTCACATCCGTGCTTCCGAATCTCCTGCGCTATCTCGGGCTCACCCACGGGGGTTTTTACAACACTTCCACCCAATTTTCTCGCAACATCGTCCAGCACCGAACTGACGGAGATATCTGTTACTATCTTCTGATTTTTCTTTCCCCGAAGGTGGTGAAAAGCCACCAGCGCGAACACCCTGTCTCCGGCGAGCACTTCTCCTTTTTCATTTACAATAGCGGTTCGGTCGGCATCTCCATCGTGAGCTACGCCCAAGTCCGCACCGCAGGCCACCACTGCCTTTGAGAGTTCCTTGATGTTTTCTGGAGTTGGTTCTGGGTTCCTTCCTGGAAAAGTTCCGTCTATTTGACAATTCATCGATATCACCTTGCAACCAAGCTCTCTGAGGAGTCTGGGGGTGACCAAGCTCCCCGTTGCATTGGCGCAGTCCACTACCACTTTTAATTTCCGCTTAAACTTGGGGATGCGGTTTAGAATTCCCTTAATGTAGGGGGTGAGAGCGTCGGCTTGTCTGATTTTTCCTATTTTATCCCAAGGCGCCCGCTTCCAAGATTTCTCCGAGATTACCCGCTCGATTTCCTTTTCCCCTTCGCGGGAAAATGCGCCTCCATCTGAGTCCCAGAGCTTGATGCCATTATATTGGGGCGGGTTGTGAGATGCTGTTATCATCACTCCGGCATCACAGGAGAAGTGGCGGATTGCAAATGATAAAACCGGAGTTGGTGAGGTCCCGATGGCGACCACATCACATCCCCCCGAGATGAGTCCGGCAGTTATCGCCTGCTCGAACATCACGCTCGATGTTCTTGTGTCATAACCTACTGCCACTTTTCCGCTTCCTTTCATGTAGGTGGCGAGGGCGAGCCCCATCTCAAACCCAAACTCGGGCGTGAGTTCTTGATTGACCACGCCACGGACTCCAAATGTTCCAAATAGTTTAGGCATTTGAATCGCCCATAGTTATCTTTCTTCACTATTAAAAAATTGTGAGATTTGCTTGGGCCTCGTGAACAAGGAGCAGAGGTTAGGGGTGTTCAATTAAAAATTCTCTAAATCCAATTTAAGTCAATAAAGAGTTTTGAGGTCGAATGTACCGGGTAGGCGAAAAGAGCTTTAAGAAAATCGATTTTCGTCCTATTTCTATAATTCAGTCATGAAAAAATCCCCAAACCAAAGCCTTTAAAAATTATCTGTATACTTTAATGACTGGGAGGTCGACATGAATCAACAACCCGTTAGGTTTTACCTTGATTCGAGGTACCGCTTCGTCGTGGAGAATTACAACTGGGCCAAAGCGTTCTCCGATTTTTTCCCTGGAATCGGAGGCAAATGGGGGATCCCAATGTGGATCTACTATGTCAGCAGGGGGCAGGGCATCTGCAGTATGGGTGTGAGGGATAAAGATCACGCGATTCTCGAATTCTATTCCTTTAATAAGGCCCTTCAGCTCGTCGGTCAGCAGGGTTTCCGGACTTTCCTAAAAATTAACGGCCACACGGTCTACGAGCCCTTTCAAAGAAACAAAAAGAAAGAAATCAAACAGAAAATGATTGTCTCTGCCGAAGAACTGGAAATCAACGACCTCAACCCAGAACTGGGGATAGAAACAAACGTGCTCTATTTTCCCCTGGTCAACGAGCCGATACCAGCCCTCGTGAGAGAACTGAGGATAAAGAATCTCAGTGCCCGTCCCATCAAACTGGAGTTAATTGATGGTCTCCCACGGTTTCTGCCTTATGGTCTGAACCAGAACCACCTCAAATTTATTCCTCAGCACATTGAAGCCATGATGGGTGTGGAGCAACTTGATGGTGTCCTCCTTTTCCGTCTGAAGCAGACACCGGAAGATATTTCGCAGGTTGGAAAGTTCCGCGGGGGTAATTTTTATTTAACAATTCCCAGCGAGGAGAACAAAATATTGAAGGATCATTTTATAGCTGATTCATCCGTCATCTTCGGCGAGTCACAAACCTACGATCATCCTTGGGTTTTTGAAGAAAAATCCGTTCAAGACCTCCTGAAAGTAAAACAGATTCACGAAAACAGAACCCCCTGCGCCTTTACAGCTCTTTCTTTGAACTTGCCAGCCGGTGGGGAGATCACCTTATACTCATTGGTTGGGAGCACCCCCAATGAAAAAAAATTGCGCAACCTTTTGAAAGTTCTCAGAAAAAAGAATTCCCTCCGCCGCAAACGCGAGGAACACCTGAAGATCATCGGGAAAATTAAAAGCCACGCCTTCACCGTCTCAAGTTCCACGGAGTTCGACCAGTACTGCCAGCAGACATTCTTCGACAACGTGCTCAGGGGCGGCATGCCTCTCGTGCTCCGTACGGCAAGGGGAAAAAGTGTTTTTCACCTCTACTCTCGAATTCACGGAGACTTGGAGAGAGATTACCACTATCTCATTCTGGAGCCCACATATCTCTCCCAAGGAAACGAGTATTATCGCGATGTCAACCAGAACCGTCGAACCGGTGTCTGGTTCTTTCCCGAAGTGGAAGACTTTAACATGGTCACCTTCCTCAACCTGATCCAGACCGACGGTTACAATCCACAGGTGGTCACTGGGTTGACTTATACCGCCGAGGATATCGGGGGAGTCAAAAAATGGCTGGGGGGTATTGTCAGGGACAAAAAGCTATTCGGCGAGCTTTTAGAGATGGTCAACCGGCCATTCACTCCCGGAGAGTTCATCATGAAACTGGAGGGGGACAAGGCCAGGAATCCAAGGGAATACGAAAGAATTTTGGAGGAACTTTTGCTTTTCTGCCGGCAAAATGATGTAGGCGATTTACATGAAGGGTTCTGGATGGATCACTGGACCTACAACATCGACCAAATCAACAGTTTCTTGGCGATTTACCCGGAAAGGCTTAAAGAGATTTTTATTGGTCGAAAAATCTTCACTTTCTACGATAACCCAGACATCGTCTTGCCCCGAGATAAAAAATACGTTTTGATTAATGGGCAGGTTCGACAATACGGTGCGGTAATTCGCGACCCCGAAAAACTTCGAATGATCAAAAGTCGCCGGGAACTTCCGACTCAGGTACGGACTAAATACGGCCGTGGCCGCATCTACCAAACCAACCTTGTAGTGAAGCTCCTCTCCATTATAGCCAACAAAATCGCTACGCTAGACCCGCAAGGAATCGGGATAGAGATGGAGGCCGATAAGCCCGGCTGGTGTGATGCCATAAACGGGCTGCCAGGGCTTCTAGGGTCATCTCTATGCGAAACTATAGAACTGGAAAGGCACTGCCTGTTTCTAAGGGAAAATTTGGATAAGCTTAATCTAAAAGGCAGCGCTGCGGTCACTCTCTATGAAGAGTTGTATGAATTCATGAGGGGTTTAATCCGGGCGATGAAGAGAAGGTTAAACTCCAAAAAAGGAGAAAGGGCCCTACTCTACTGGGAGGAGAGCAACCGGCTGAAAGAGCGTTACAGGGAAAGGACAAAAATGGGGGTCAGCGGGCGAGAAAGGAAAATGACCGTTGCCGAGGTGAAGCGTTTCTTGGATGCATGTCTGAGGATTCTCAACGAGGTTTTCAAACCGGAAAACAAGAACAAAATCTTTCATAAAAATGGCGTCTGTTATACATATTTCGTTAACGAGGTCAAAGAGTACGAGCCGATATGGAAAGACCGGAAGAAAAAAATACCCGCGCTCAGCCACTCAGGATATCCTTTAGTTAGGGCCAAAAAATTCTGCCAGCGCCCGGTTTCCCTCTTCCTAGAAGGCCCGGTTCATTTGTTGAGGGTTCACCGAGAGTGGGGCAAGCAAATTTACGAAAGCGTTCGAAGAAGCCCACTCTACGACAAGAAACTTAAGATGTACAAGGTCTGCGAGTCCTTGGAAAAAGAACCCTTTGAAGTCGGGAGGATTCGCGCTTACGCTCGGGGATGGCTTGAGAACGAGGCCATCTACCTCCACATGGAATACAAGTGGCTTTTGGAGATGTTGCGGAGCGGTTTTTACCGAGAATTTTACAGGGACATCAAAACCGCCTTGGTCCCATTCCTCAATCCGGAAATGTACGGGAGAAGCATTCTGGAGGGGGGATCCATCATCGTCAGCAGCGTCTTTCCAGACAAGAAACTCCACGGTTGGGGATACCAGCCCCGCTTAAGCGGTCTCACTAGTGAGATGCTCAATATGTGGTTTCACATGGCGGTGAGTGAAAATCCCTTCTTCTTGAATAGAAAAAAGCAACTCATGCTGAAACTCCGGCCCGCTCTCCCCAGTTGGCTTTTCACCCAGGAAAAAAAGGCGTTCAGTTATTACGATGGAAAGGGAAGATTAAGAAGAGTAGCAATCCCGAAAAATGCTTTCGCGTTCAAGTTTCTCGGCAAAACTCTGGTGGTCTACTATAATCAAAATCGAAAAAACACTTTCGGCAAAGATGGAGTAAAAGTCACCTCTTATCGGCTGAGATATTATGACGGAGAAGAGAAAATTGTGCCCGGAGATACCCTGAAGACTCCTTTAGCGCGGGATGTTCGCGAAGGCCGGGTGGAACGGATCGATGGGGTTTTATCCTGATTTAGATTTTTTGCCATGCCGTCCCAGCAACCCAACAATTTCGACTAAAAGTTCTAATTTAACTGGTTATCTTTTAATCATAAGCTCGGTGAGTTTACTTACCGAAGTATCCTTTTTCAGGCAGTCTCCTACTTTCTTTCCCCGAACAAGAATAACAAATCTATCCGCAACAGGGTACACATGGTGGAGGTTGTGAGTTATAAAAATACTCGCAATCCCTCTGCTTTTCAATTCTTTAACGAGTTCCAGTACTCGCCGAACTCCGGCAACTCCCAAGGCTCTTGTTGGTTCGTCCAATATGACAAGCTTAGCTTTAAAATACATCGCTCTTGCTATTGCTATCCCCTGTCTTTCCCCCCCAGAGCAAAATCTAGTCTCTTGGTCCATGGATGATATACTTAAACCAAGCCCACTCAATATATTTTTGCTTTCTTTTTTCATTTTCTCATGATCGAGAAGTTTTATAGGACCTATGGATTTTTGAAGCTCTTTTCCCATAAACAGGTTTCTTGTCACGCTTAAATCATCCGCCAATGCTTGCTCTTGATATATCGTTTCAATCCCATTGTCTCTCGCTTCTCTTGGGGAGGAGAATTTAATTTTGTTTCCGTTGAAATATATTTCCCCCTCATTTTTTGAAAGAACTCCCGTCAGGATTTTAATCAATGTGCTTTTTCCAGCGCCGTTATCTCCTACTAATCCCACAATTTCAGAGGGGTTTACGGAAAAATCAACACCCATTAGCGCATGAACCTTTCCAAACCACTTGTGAATATTTTTCATTTCCACTAATGCCGAGGTCATGAAGACTCCCCTTAAAATTAAACACTTATTGAGATTAAAAAGTTGGGTTTGGTGCTTTTTTAACCAAAATTAGAATATTTAGTGAAAAATAACTAAATATAACTCGTCAGAACCGCAATTTTTTTGTATCTAAAAGTCACATTACTATGTGGCGATGACGCAAGGCAGGATGGATAACCTCACTTGTGGAGTTTTTAACCAGCTTAAGAGGATTGAAAATATATGAAATGGGCTGGACTTTTTTTGACTGCAATGCTGGCTGTAGGGGTTATTGGTGTGCTAGAAGCTGCTGAGCCAATATCCGCTAATCCCGGGAGTACAGTTTGGAATTTCGAGTGTCACACGCACACCCACGCAAGTTTGACTCAATTAACCGAGAATGAAATTCGTGCGGAGTTGGATGTTGTGGACGCTGCATTCACAGCTCACGGTTTAGCTATCCCAAAACACCACGCGTATCCATTCGGAAATTATGACGACACGGTCGAAGCAGTACTCGCGGAGTATCGACTCAGTGGCAGGATGGTGTGGGGTGTACAGAATATATATCCTATAACAAACTGGTATGAACTGAAAGCTGCTCAATTAAAACGCTCTACTCCATTGGGCAAAATCCAAGGATGGATAGACGACTGTGTGGCGGATGCTGCGCTATTGGTTATATTGACTCACGATGTGAAGGCAAACCCCAGCACTTATGGTTGTACGCCAGAAAAGCTTCATCAATCGTTGGACTATGCCATTGGAAAACAGAATGCTGGTCTATTAGAGATAGTGACGATAGCGGAGGCTTACGACTACTGGAGTACTGCCTCGCAAGGCAAGGCAATGGTGGTCTTCACCTTCGACGATGCTTGGAAATCCGACTACGAGAATGTATACCCGATGTTTAAAGACCACGGAGTGGCCGGCACGAGCTACATCATCACTGGCGCAATCGAAAATGAGAATTGGGACGACACGGCAGATCGTCTGACTTGGGCAATGATAGAAGAAATGAGCGCGGATAACACGCCGCCGGTGATATCGAACGTGGCTTCTTCGGAAATCACGAGTTCGAGTGCAAAAATCACGTGGGATACGGATGAACTCAGCGATAGTGTGGTCAATTACGGAACTTCTCCGGCTCTGGGGAGCACGAAATCTGATGCGACGATGGTTAAGAGCCACTCAATAACACTCACTGAGCTTTCGGCATCTACAACCTACTACTATGAGGTGAAATCGACGGACCCGAGTTCAAACACAGCAGTTGACGACAATAACGGATCGTACTACACGTTCACCACCACGGCGCCGGACACAACGCCGCCCACCATAGAAAATGTCGACGCCTCAGCCATAACGAGCAATTCAGCGACCATCCTGTGGGACACGGATGAAATCGCGGACAGCTTGGTCAAGTATGGCACATCACCGGGGAATTACACGGAGAACAAATACGACTCAGCTTACGTAACGTCGCATAGCATCGGACTTACCGGCTTGACTGAAAACACGACTTACTACTACGTCGTCAAGAGCACAGACCCGAGCAACAACAGTTCCGAAAGTTCTGAGTACAGCTTCACAACACTAGAAGCGGGGGCAGCGGTTATGCATGTCGCCAACATCGATATGTTTCTTCAAATTCTTGGTGTAAACACAAATGCTATGGCAGAGGTGACTATCTACGATGCCGGTAACAATCCAGTTGAGGGTGCCACGCTGTATGGTCACTGGGAGAACGCGACCAGCGATTCCGATTCTGGAGTATCAGATAACAATGGGATAGTAGAGAGATGGAGCTTACAATCTGACTCAATAAAGAAGCCCCCAAGTGGGACGACATTCACTTTCGTTGTAGACAATATCGTTAAAGAAGGGTGGACGTACGACCCCGAAGCAAACGTTGAGACGAGCGACAGCATATCGGTGCCATAGTGTTAGATGGGGGCAAAACGCAACCCCCATTATTTTTTTCCTTTTTATAATTCCATGATGCCCCTTTTGGCCAAACTTCTCAGATTATATCCTACGAGCAAGCATTTTTAACTTAATACTTTAAAATCGGATAGCGTCTAAGATATGGAGGTGGAGTAGGATGAAGGGATTATTGGAGGATGAAGCCGGAGTTGAGCCGATCGTGATGAAAATCATGGCTGGCATAATCTTGCTCGCGGTGGGGCTAGGCATAGGAGTGGCGCTTTACCAGCAAGCGGGCATGGGCGCGCAGGAGGCGCTTAGCTTTAGCGTAAACGTTTCGCCCACGAGCGCAACGATTGGAATACCAACTAGCGAGGACACGATTAATGCACAAGTCACTGTCCAACCGGTGCTGGGTTACGACAAGCAGGTGACGCTCAGCGCGACTGGAATGCCAACAGGAGTAAGCGTAAGTTTCTCCCCCCAGAGCAGCACCCCAGAGTTCGGTTCGACCATGACCATAAGCGTTGACAATAATGCTGATCTCGGCACCATTACGATAACTATCCGCGGGACGGGAGAAGACGATACCGAAAAGAGCACAACATTTGAGCTGACGATCGTAGACTAGAAAGGATGCCAGCTTTCAGGACCCTCGCACTAGTGATACTCGCTGCTTTCGTGGTTTCGATATTCATCTTAGGTTACCAGTTCCTTCAGGGCCTCGACCGCGAGCGTAGGGCAAGGGACGCTGCACTTGAACTGAACAAAGGTGTGCAAGCAGTGATTGCGACCGGAAATCCACAAACCGTCGAGATTACTGTACCCGCTGGTTACAAACTCAAGTTTGAAAATCAACGTGTAACAATAAATGGCTTCGCCATACCGGAAAATGGTTATCAGCTGCCGGTGGCCGCTCATGAGTTTAGCGAAGGTTCCTACAGGCTAACCATAACGTTTGAACCCGAAAATGACTTAATCGTGGTGAGCGAATGACGCTGACTCAGATATTTAAGACGCTTATCACGTGCATCCTTGTAATATCTTTTTTGATGATAACAGTTTCCGCTTACCAACAACACCGTACCATTTCTGCGCTCGCTGAGCTAACCGATGTCACTTCAGCAATCGTCACCCGCCTGTCCGTAGAGGAGCTGGCATACGTAGACAACGATGAAAAGTTGCACATGTACTCAATCGATCCCGCAAAACTTGAAAACTGCTCCACCCGCTGGGAGATCGGCGGAGAAAACTTTGATTTTCGGGTGTCGGTGAGCTACGAGGCTCGGGGCGAGCAGGTTCTCGGCCCCTACGGTTCAGCCCCACCCGATGATAAGGTGAGGTGCTCGTTGGCGGTGGCATGCGCCCTCTACGAGAACGGCCGGTTTCTACCAGCCAAGTTAGGAGTGATTGCATGGCGCGCTTAGACGATCGCGGAGTTGCAGATATTCTCGCAATCGCGTTCATGTTTGTAATGCTAGTCCTCGCCGCGGTGTTCATGCACACCTACAGCCTGAGGCCACTCCGGGCAGCCACTGATCGCCAACTCGAACTCAAGAGCGAACATTTGTACATGACATTGGAACTCGCCTGGGTCGAGCCGTATAGTGTAAGCTTTCTGCGCGCGGCCACCGAGAATATCTTGTTAGAACAACCAACCGTGCCCGGACCCTACTTGCGCTCCGCCGTAGAGAACACTCTCGAATACCTTTGTCCGCCTAGATACGCTGTGGCGATCAGCTTAAGTTGCGACGACTCTTCGTGGGAGCTTTCATGGCCTGAGGGTGTTGGGCTCGGCATAGACGCGGAGAAACAATTTGTTAGACAAGGTGAGGTGCGTTTGACTATGGCCAGCGGAGAAAAAATTGCTGTACCAGTGACCGTGAGGATTTTCGAAATTGATGGGACCTGAATCAATCAAATCTCTCGGGAACTGTTACTTGCTCGACCCTCGTCGGCTCGTCCGCGTCCTTGTTCCGGGAAAAACGATAGAGGTAACCACTCACCGCTTCCTCCAGCCGCTGTTCATGAGTTATGATTATTATCTGCTGCACGATCTCGGGAAGGCGCTCCCTCAAGACTTTCGCGAGCTCTCGGATGCCCTCCTCATCGAGGTTGTGCGTTGGTTCGTCGAGCACGATCCAGCTGAGCGAAGGTGCGAGCACGATTGCGAACGCTATCCGGAGTGCCAAGCAAGCATCGGTGCGTTCACCCCCGCTCGCGACCCCCTCGACCGGAATCCAGTTTCCAGCGCGATCGCGGAGCTGCAGCACGTAATCGCTTCCTCGCTCGCCCCCCTCGACAGCGAGCTTGATGCCTGTTAAATCTCCGTAAGGATAGATGCTCTCCCAGAGCTCGCTCATCGCCTCGTTAACCCCATCGATGAATTCTCTGCGCATAGTCGCCTGAGTTCGCGCGAGCGCGGCTTGAATTGTGGTCAGACTCCTCGCTGCGTTTTCTAGATGTTTGACCTCCACCTCACATCGCACAATCGTTTCACGCTTTTCCCGAATGCTCTCGATGAGCTTTCGCGTCTCCACGATCAGCTGTTCTTTTCCGACGAGCTCGGTGCGCAAACGCTCGTGGGTGCGAATGAGCTCCTCGTGGTGGCGCTCGAGCTCTTTCGCCCGTGCCTCGTCGTAGGTCCGCCTCAACTGCTCAAGCTCGCGCTGTACACGTAATTGCTCAGTAAAATTTTGCTTACGCTCGATCTCGAGCTGGTCCAAGTCAAGCCTTAGCTGAAGTGAATGCTTGGTCGCGGTGAACTGCCCGCGGAGCGCTTCCGCTTCCTTGCGTGCCCCCTCAACCTCAATCGTGAGCTTTCGTGTTGCTTCCCGTACGTTTGGAAGTTCCCGTTCAAAATTCTGAATTTGTTGGGAGAGCTGAGAACGCTCCGCCTCTCGCGCAGGAAGCTCCTCGATCTCCTTCTCCAATAACTGGGCTCTCCTCTGAAGTTTGAGTTTCTCATTCAAATTTTTATTTAATTCTTTCACGTGCGCCTCAAGTTCGGCTGCGCGTTTGATTTTCGCCTCAAGCTGTTCTTTGCGCTCCTTCAATAATTGCTGCTTTTTACTCTCCTCAAGGGGACTTTCGCAGACTGGACATGTTGAACCCGCTGCTGCAAGTTCATCCATCACCTGCTGAAGATCCTGCACTCGGGCATGAGAAGCTGCAAGTTCATCGCCAACGCGTCTAGACTTGAGCTGCAGTTCTTCAATCAGCCTCGCCAGTTCTTGTGATTTTAATTTTTCCAGCTCCTCGCTCAACTTGTTTTTCCGTTCTATCTCGCTCGCGAGATTTTCCAAGCGTTCATGAATCATCCCTATCTTGGTTTCCAATTCCTGCGCCCTCGAGCTGCTAGTAGTTAAATTTGAGTTGAGCTCGCTTGCCCGGGCATCGACTTCGCGGCAGGCTTGTTCGAGTTCTGTTACTCGTCGTTTGAGTTCTTCGGGAGCAAACCCGACAGCAGCCCCTAACCTCCCTTTGATCTGCTCGATTTGACGATTCAGCGCGTTTATCGCCCCCTCGAGTTCTCGGGATGAACTCTCCAACCGTGCGAGCTCCTGCTCGGTTTTATGCAACTGCTGAAGTTGAGAGGAGACCGCTTCCAGCTCCGGCTGAATTTGCTGAAGCCTCCTCTGGGTTTCCTGCTTCGAGAGTTCCATATTATTTATCTCCTGCTCGTGAGTTGGCAAGAGAGCTAGCGAGGCATCCTGTCCGAGCTGGCTTATGGTCTTCTTTCGTTCCTCAGTGCGGTCTCGGACGCGGTTCGTGAGCGAGCCGATTTCTTTGCGTGCCAGCTCAAGTTTGTTTATACCCAAAAGTTCATCGATGCTTTCCATCCGTTTGCCGCGCGGCAGAGTCAGGAAATAATCCAAACGATTTTGTTCTGCGTAAATCGCTCGCTCGAAGAGATCGTAATCGAGTTTAAGGAGGGAGCGGATGTTCTCACTCACGCGTGTCGCGCTTGGGCTCTCGACCAACTCGCCGGTAGCCTTCCGAAGTTCCGAAAGCACCGTCCCCTTCCCCCGCTCGATGACACGTTTAACCGTAAATTCGTCGTTGTTAGGTGTGAGGAATCTAACCTCGACCTCTGCCCGATCCATCGTGTCAGGCCGGTTCATGATTAGGTTATCGAGCCTGATGCGTCGGGTCTGCACCGCTGGCAGGGTCCCAAAGAGAGCGTAGGTAATCGCATCCAATACTGCGGACTTTCCAGCACCCATGGTTCCTACGAGAACGTTCGTGCCGTCGCCAAAATGTAAATCGGTGTTGCGGTGCGACTTCCAATTTTTTAGTTTAACTTGGGTTATCATCTGATTTCCTCTCCAGCTCAATTTTGACCTGCTCTTCCACCACATCGAACACCTTTTGAAGCGCTTCCCCCCCTCTGTCCTCAACCAAAAGATTGTAGAGCATGCGTACATCGAATGGTTGGTCGTAACTAACCTCGCGAAGGTTTGCCTCGAGCAGACCCATCGCCATCTCATCTATTGGCAAGCGTCGCTCTCTCAACTTGCGCAGGAGCTGCACCTTCTCCTCGAGCCCTGGAGAGGTGAGGTCGCCTTTGCTTATAGCGACCAACGCTCGATTTGCGAACTCCTGAATGATTGATCGCTCGTCGAACTCGCTGCGCGATGCCTCCTTTGAGAGCGTCCCCGTGAGTCTCAGCCTGATCAAGGGGAGCTTCTCGAAATTTCGCCTGGGTCGCTCCAGAAGCTCCTGTACCTTTGCCCTTACCACTTCACTCAACTGAAGGATCCCAACGCTCTCGAATTTCATTTCTTCATAGTAAAAATCTCGCACACTCTTAAGCTCGATGAACTCGTAGCTGAGGCTGTCATCGAGGTCGAGTATGTAGAACCCCTTTGGCACCTCGGCCTCTACTTGAAGCAGTTGTGTGCGTTCGGTGCTTCCTGGAAAGAGTAGTGACTTCCCGTGAGCTGTAGCTTCTGTATGGTAGTGGATATGCCCGCAGAGGTAAAGATCAAACCCGGACGGCAGGTCCGCAAGGTCAATCGTTGGGGACTCCTCGCTCGAGTACACGTACTGTCCCACAGATTGGTGAAGCATCATGATGTTGAACGCACCTTCCACAGGCTTGGGGTTCCAAGTAGCGAGCACATTTTTTGCATGTTGTTCGGGCACGTTGCTCATTCCGTGAATCGCTAGCGTGCCACTTGAGGTGTTAAAAACCAACGTGTTATTATGCAGGTGGATGAGGAGGCCCGCAGCTTCAAGAGCCTCTACAGGGTTAACGAATCCTCGGGTGCGCCGCTCGTGATTTCCGTGTAAAGCGATCACAGGTGTCCCGCGGAGCGCCACAGGGGAAAACTCATCCTGATTTTTGTCGATAACACGGCTGAGCGTGATCTCGTTCCGTCCCCTTGCTAGTGGAATTGAGAGAATGCGCATGGCTTGGGCCCAAACTTCTTGGCGGGGGGTTCTCATATCAAAAATATCGCCGAGCACGAGAATGAGTTCCGCACCAAGTTCAAGCGCTCGCTCGATGGCCTCTCTAGTTTGCTTGAAAGAATCTTGTTCCCGCGGGGTCCCCCACTTCGTCCCCAAGTGAGTGTCGGCGATGACCGCAATTTTCACCATTATCCCATTCAGTATATGGGACTAAGACTTAAGACAATTTTCAGGAGAGGGGTCAAGAATATTCTCTGTTTTCCGCGCCCCAATCATTTTAATCAAACCCAGCCAAATTGTGTTTGGTACCTCCATGTCAGAATCTTGGGTCGATAAGTACCAACCCCGTAAACTTGAGGAAGTAATTGGACAATCCCAAGCTCTTAAAGCAATGCTTGACTGGGCTGAAGGGTGGCGGAAGGGTAAACCAAACAAACCCGCCTTGCTGCTCTACGGGGCGGCGGGGACGGGGAAAACAGTTGCCACCGCTGCATTGGCCCGGGAATTTGGGTGGGATTTGATCGAGCTCAACGCTAGCGACAAACGCACTCTTAAAATAGTCCAACAGGTTGCCGGCACAGCAGCGACGACGGGAACTCTTTTTGCGGGAGCTGAGGGCAAGCGGTTGGTCGTGCTCGACGAAGCAGATAACGTCTACGGAACTACAGACCGAGGTGGATATCGCGCGATCGAGGAATTGCTCAAGCAGACTCAGAACCCAGTGGTGCTAATTGCCAATGACCAATATGCGATTCCGTGGAAAATAAGGGGCATCTGCCTCGCCATAAACTTCAGGCGCTTAACTAAGGATGTAATTGCAAGCGTGCTTCAACGGATATGCCGCGCGGAGCACATCGAAGCCGACCCGATTGCGTTGAACGTAATTGCTGAAACTGTACGGGGCGACCTGCGCTCCGCGATAAATGATCTGCAAACCATTGCGGTCGGCAGAAAGCGCTTAGCCATAAAGGATGTCGTGCTTTACCGACGCGACCGGGAAGCGAGCATTTTCGACATGTTGAAGCAACTCGTCTATGCCAAGGGAGTCAGGGAAGCCCGGGAGTTGCTGTGGGCGCTCGACAAGGCGCCTGACGATGCTCTCGCGTGGATTGATGAAAATATCCCACGGATGTTTGCCGACCCGACTGACCGGGCTCAGGCCTACGACGCCATTTCGCGGGCGGATACTTTTCTAGGCCGCGCCCGAAGAAGACAAGCTTACGGGCTGTGGAGGTACGCCAGCGACTTAATGAGTGCCGGGGTCGCTCTCTCTCGTGAGGGTGAGCTAAAATTTGTCCGCTTCCAACCCCCCAGCTCTGGAAAATATTTTGGCAGAACTAGGGTTGCTCGAGCCGTGCGTGATAGCACAGCGAAAAAAATTGCCGCCCGTTGTCACACCTCCTCGAAGGTTGCTCGAAAAAACTTCTTGCCCTACTTTCACCTGATATTCAAACACGACAAGAAGGCTGCATCTCGAATCGCGGCCGAACTCGAACTGAGCGACACTGAGGTTAATTATCTTAAGTCAATGCGATGATTCGGAAGGTTTTCCTGTGAAGATAGTTGAGAGGCTCAAACTGGGTAAACTGGCGACCGCCCTCATAAATAAGCGACTTCCCGTTTACAACTGGTTTTATTTCAAAGAGGCGTTCTCCCGAGACCTCGTGTTCTTACTTGCTGAAACTTGGGGGCTTGGCGAAGGTGATCTCGTACTTGACCCATTTGTTGGCTGCGGAACGACGCCGCTCGCCTGCAAACAACTTGGGGTAGACAGCGTCGGTCATGATGTACATCCGATCATGTTGTTCGCCTCGCGCGTGAAACTAAGGGGTTACGATGTGGAGGCGCTCAGGGCAGCTGTCCGGGTGCTGATGAAATCGAAGTTCGAGAAACTAGAAGTTGAAATGCCGGGTTTCGTCGCGCGTGTTTTCTCCAAATTCCTGCTGGAAGACATCGCATTCTTCAAGCGAGAGATACTAGAGGTTGAAAACGAGAAGGTTCGAGAATTTCTGTTACTCGGGTTGATGAATGCGGTGATGCGATGCAGCTGGGCGCACAAGGATGGCGCGGCGATAAGAGTTGTCAAGAAGCCGGTGCCCCCCCTCCGAAAAGCGCTCAAAAGACAACTCCTGCGCATGTGTAGCGATGTCGAGCGATTCAAGGGAAAAGCCTGCAGGGTAACAGTCGAGCACTGCGACGCGAGAAAGCTTAAGCTGGCCGACGAGAGCGTCGATGCAGTCGTCACCTCCCCGCCCTACCTGAACAAGCGGGAGTACATCAACGCGTATCGCATCGAGCAGCAGTTGTTGGGCTTGGATGCTCCAGCTTCAGATCAGCTCATCGGCGTGCGCGAGGAGGGTGCTGTGGAGAATTTTTCTGAAGTTGGGGAATTTGTTGAGGAAAAACCGCTCGAAGCGAAACTTTACTTTAGGGACATGTTTGTGGTGCTCCAAGAGCTTTATCGCGTCTGCAAGCATGGGGCGAAAGTTTGTTTGGTGACATCAGATGGATGTTTTCCGGAAGGTGTTGTTGAGGTCTGCGAAACGCTCAGCAAGCTTGCCGAACGCACCGGGTTCAGGGCCAAGCGCGTGATCGTGGTAAACAAGCGCTTCTGTACAACTCCAGCGAGAAAGAAGGTCGGAATAGCGCGGGAGGGCCTGCTGATGTGGGAGCGGTAAGTCGTGATGGCTATTCTTGCTGAAAGAACATTATCCACTTGTAACAACTTTGGCGCTGGGGATAATACTTTTAAAAGAAAAGTTTGATATTCTTTAAACGGGTAATATTTTCACGGGGAAAAATCAAAAAGAGGTGAAAAAAATGAAAGGAAGCCTTGCGGGCGGAATACTTCTTTGTCTCATCGTCGCGATTGCAATCGTCTATTTTCAGGGTTTGGACTTGGGTACCGAAGAAATCAAGCAGGCTTTCGAGGATCCAGCGGCGGGAAAACTTCTGGCGTCGAGTTTTCTCAGTTACCTTTTGACCCCTTATACAATGTATAACACCTTTGGCGTTCTCCTTCCGATGGTGGCCTGGGCTGTAGGTGGCTTCCTTGGGGGGTTGATTGCGAGAAGTCCAAGTAAGGCTGTAATCATGGCTATTTTAAGCGTGGCGGTCGTGTGGGTTGTTTTGGGATTCATAAGTGGATCTATGGCTGGGCTCTCATTTGATCAGACGATTCGAACCTTGGTCGATGGGGTCAAAGGAATGGAAATGAACTTGGCTGTTGCTTTTGTCGCATGCGTCGCGGGGGGGATTTTTGGTGGGACCATTACCAGAGGTGGAGAAAACAAAGAGCTGAAGAGAAGGGAGAAAAAGAGCGAAGAAGCAATAAAGAAAGCAGAAGAGGATAAGCAAAGGGCCGAAGAGGCAATCGTGGAAAAGCAGAAAATCGATTGGGAGCTGAGAAAGGCCGAGCGGAAGATCGAGACCTTGAAGGATAAGATGAGGGACCTAAAACCAGAAGAAGAGGAAGTAGAGTAATCGAAACCTGAACTGGTAATGTTGGCGGTGCACAACATATGATTACGTGCTGATGTCCGATCAGAGCGTATACTTTTAATCTCGGATTTTCTGATTTCATGATATAAGTCCACATTTTCGCTTGGTTAGTTGCGGCGTCGCGAAGTGATCCAACCTAATGGATTGCACTTTCTTAATCTCCACGTTTGCTCTTACATTGGGAAAGAAAGTTAGAGTGAATCGAGGATCTATTGCTACAGAGAGAAAGTCTGCGAAGTAATCTTTTTGTTTAAGGTCCGCGTGAGACAATAGGGCGATAGCATGGTGGCCCTTCGAACCTTGGCGAGTGTGATCTTCGCTACAATTTTCCTCTCGATCTTCGCCGCCCTCTACTTACAATATCAGAGCGGGAGCGCGGAGGCCGTTTTCAGGCGCCAGGCTGAGCAGCTCGCGCAGCAGGTAAAGCTTCTAGCAGATCAAGATGCAGGGGCTTCCCTCCCCTTCGACATCGTGGTGCCCCAAAACTGTGAGCTCCGATTCGAGGAGAATTTGGTGGTGATCGTGGTCGGGCAGACGCAGGAGAATTTCGATGCAGGCGTTGCGGTCAGCGGGCCGACGCTCAGCGGACAACAAGCGCGGCTAGCGCTCCAGCGCACAGAGGACGGGGTGACCGCAAGTGTCTAATGCCCACGAGCTGCCCTTCTATCTGCTCTTTGGGGTCCTCATGGCGATTCTGCTCGCGGGGGTCTTCTTCATGCAGCTGACGAAGCAGCGGGAATTCGAGGTCGGTGCTCAGGCCCAAGCGCTCGCGGACGATCTAGCCAAAACTTGTTTTTCAGCTCTATCTGGACAGCAACCCACTCTTGACCTGCCCTTGCAATTAGCTGGTTCAGGTTATGAGCTCGAAATAGACGATAATCGCTCGACATTCATCGTGCGGATAACTGGGGGGACTGGAGCAGGTGAAAGTTACTGGACCATCGCAAACGTCGGGCTGCAAGTGGAGAACACAAGCCTCACACCTGGAGAAAGGGTTTACTTCATGTGCTCGGGTGATGTCGTGCTCGTCAGCGCCTCTCCGATTGAAGCGTTGCCTGAAAACATCCCCCCAACACCCTCGGGCGAACCACCGGAATTCTATTACTTCGCGCGAGAGAACCAGCGCGAGGCAACGGCGATCGTCGCCGCTTACTTTGACTTGTTCCGTGACATTAACGCGTACAAATGGGAGAACAGCGATTCGATACTCGTCCGTGCTGGTTCGATCTGGCTCCGCGTTCAAGGGCACGAAAACTGGGAAAATGTCGGGCTCATCGATAACGCTTGGATTATTTCAAACATCGAGAACTACGCGGGAGAATTTACCGATGCATTCCCCTGCCCAAGTGCAGAAAACGCCTACTTGAGCGGGTGGCTGTACTCGCCCGCGCAGGCGCTTGGTTATTTACGCTCGCGAACTTGGCGGCGCACAAGCGATAACGCGGTAGTAAACATACCAAATAACGCATCGATTCGAGCTGCCGCAGCGATCACCAACATTTCCGCTTACCTCACTTGGCGGGTCGAATTTGAGAGTTACATCTTACACTATCAAGCGATGCCATGGTGGTATCTGGAGAATACTCCTGGCTTTGTTTTTCAATCAGAGCCAGAGTTAGAAGCCGTGGTTTAAGGAACGAGTACTCCTTGAGCCCCAAAGATGTCCTGCACGGTCACCGAGACTATGCCGTTCTCATCCTTCAGCTCCACCGCAAGCCCTTCGCACGCATAGTTCTCGTTAAGCGCCCGCTCCAACTCCGCGAGGTTCTTCTCGCCAGCCACCAGCACCGCAGATAGCTCGGCTACATGCTTTATCCGTTCGAATCTCGGGCGGGACATTGTACGCAAACTTAACCCGAATGCTCTAGGGCCCATCACGTGCTCAAAGCTGGCATCGAGGTAACCCCGCGCGCGAATGCCCCCATTAGGTAACCACTCAATCGTGAGCGAGTTCTCGTCGCATAGCGGCACGACGACTTTAAGGGTTGAGCGCGAGGAGGCGTTGATGTCGTAAATATGCGCGTTCATGTACTCGCGAATGTAATTTTCCACATTTTCACGTGTACCACCCTTTAAGCCGACATCGTACATCGCAGCAGCTATCGAGCTCTCGAGCGTCGAGTTTAGCTCGCTCTCAACCTGCGATGCTGTGGCGCGAATCACATCAGCGGCGCTCTTCAGAATGATCGTTGAGGCCTCTCGCTCCTCCGAAGACTGAAAAGTAACTATCGCTACACTCGAGCATAGAATCACGAATATCGTGAAGACCGCAAGCGTTGGAGCGGAAGCGCGTTTGTTAATCTGCGACTTGGACATCCTAACCGCCAACAAATTTTAATTTTACTTTTCAGCTTAGTGTGTAAATTAAAACAGTCAAACCTTATTAGAATTCACAAAAGAAGTTAAAAAAATACATAGCAAGGGGAGAGATTACAAGATAGAATTGACGCCAACTTAACAAATTTTTTACACCATAATTGTTACACTTTCAGTAACACGCAAAAGCTTTAAATAGTGTAATGTCGTTGAAAAGCTAATTGTGGGGAGGAAGCCAGCAAAGAAAGCTGAACTTTCGCCTAAGGGCAAAGGGGAGTCATGGAAGAACCTAGCGCGGCTAGGGAAGGCAGTGGATAAAGCGCGCGGTAGGGTGCGTTGAAGCTGAAGTGCTGGAAAAAGATCGCACGGCAAAAAGCGCGGAGAGGGATGACCGAACCGCCGCGGAGTAGTCGCGTGGTCGAATCCCCGCACTTTCTACGGCAACGTTGAGTTTGGCTAATTACTTTGCGATGTCTTCGAGGCCAAGCACTCTCAGACGCGAACGTGGTACCCAACCCGCTCTTTGGTCCTAAAGGTGGTGAGAAATTTAAAAAGAGTTTTGAAATGTTGGTTCTGTTGCAAACTCGTGCGAGTAGTTTAAATTCAAAAATTCGCTAGATTTTGTATCCGTGATTTTTTTTTAAGCACGTAAATGTAATATTATACAGAATGAGAAAAAGGAATAAAATGCAAGTTGATGATGCATTAGCAAAAGGCGAAAAGATTACAAAAATATCTATATTCACATTAATTTCTCTTGGATGTCTTTTACTTTTCACAGGACTTCTATCTGGCAGTGTTGCACTGAGAGGTGACGGGGTTCACACAATTGCCGATGCATTTGTTTCATTAATTGTATTGATTGGCTTGAGGATGTTACACAAAACCCCTAGTGAGAGATTTCAATTCGGATATTACAAGATTGAAACTTTTGCATCAATGATCGCGGCCATTTTTCTCGTGTTCATTGGAATTTGGGTATTTTATAGTTCATACTTGTCCCTAATTCATCCCGAAGAGTTAACTTTCCCCATCGTGGCGTTAATTGTATCGTTGTTCTCCGCTGCAGCCTTTTTCCTATTGGCCATATACAAAAGAAAAGTGGCAAATGTGCTCGGCTCAGTAGCACTGAAAACAGATGCGAAAAATTCAATAAAGACAGGGTTGGCGTCATCAATAGTTTTTTTGGGGTTGGCCTTTTCTTATTTGGGATATCATCAAGTAGAGGCTGTTGCTGCCATGATAATAGCTGTTTTTATCTTCGCAATTTCATACGGTGCGATAAAGGAATCTTCGCTCATCCTTATGGACGGTTGTGCCTGTCCTGGTACTAGAGGTAATGTCAAGAGTATAGCTGAAGGCATAGCGGGTGTTGAAGAGGTTCACGAGATTAGTCTCAGAAAATCAGGACCATATGTTGTTGGAGAAATGCACATTAAAGTCGATGGAAATCTTTCTGTTCATGCTGCGAATGAAATAGTAGAAAAGATTGAAAAATTGATCAAAAAACGTATTCCGGTGATGAAAAAATTGACTGTAAAAGTTGAACCGATGAAGAAGAATTCAAAATAAAATGATTAAACCTTTTTTTAAACAACAAAATAGAACTGTCAAAGCGCTGGCAAAAGTGTTTTTATCTCCCAATCGCTGACTTGGGCCCTGTAGCTATCCCACTCATGCCCCTTGATGTAGAGGAAGTGGCTGAAGAGGTGCTCCCCCAACGCTTCCCGCACCAAGCTGCTTCGCCGCATACAATCGAGCGCTTCTCCCAAATTCTCAGGGAGTGATTCTATACCCAGGGCTTCTCGTTCTTCGGCGCTCATGCGGAAGATATCTTTCTCGACTGGTTCGGGGGGCTTGATCTTGTCGTCGATCCCCTTCAATCCAGCGGCGAGCATCACCGCGAACTGCAGATATGGGTTGCCGGCCGGGTCGGGGTTGCGGAGCTCGATGCGCGTTCGTGCCTCCCTACCAGCTGGCACACGTACAAAGGCGCTTCGATTTCGGTTGGCCCAAGAGATGTAAACTGGCGCTTCGTACCCTGGAACTAGGCGCTTATAGGAATTGACCGATGAGGCGAGAACCGCGCACGTCTCCCTCGCGTACTTCAACATACCTCCAATGAAGTGGAGTGCGAGCTTGCTTAGCTTATACGTGCCCTTGGGGTCGTAAAAAACGCTCTTGCTTTGCGCCATCAGCGACTGGTTGACATGCATCCCAGAGCCGTCGACCCCGAAGATCGGCTTAGGCATGAACGTAGCGTAGAGCCCGTGCTTGCTGGCGATCGCCTTCGTGACGTACTTCATCATGGCAACGCGATCGGCCGAGGTTATGGCATCGGCGTACGCTAGGTCAATCTCGTGCTGCCCAGGTGCAACTTCATGATGGGAAGCCTCAACGTCAAAACCCATCGCGTTGAGATAGGTGACTATTTCCTTTCGAACGTTATCGCCGCGATCGCGCATCAAGTCAAAGTAGCCCCCGTAATCGGAGGGCTTCGTCGTCGGATCCCCCCGCTCGTCCGGTATGAAGAAGAAGAACTCGTACTCCGGAGCGGTGTTGAACATCCAGCCCTTCTTCCGGGCGCGACCCATCAATCTTTGGAGGGCCGCCCGTGGATCGCCATCGAACCGGTTATCTTCATGATCGTAAACGTCGCACACGATGCGGGCTGTTTTCATGTTGTCCTGGAGCCAAGGGAGTACGACAAAGGTGTTCAGGTCTGGCTTGAGGCGCATGTCTGACTCCTCAATCGTAGCGTACCCCAACACCGAGGACCCATCGAAGAACACGCCCTCGTCAAGAGCCTTTTCGAGCTTGGTGGTTGGAATCGTGACATTTTTGACGGTACCCAAGATGTCCATGAACTGCATCTGGGCGAATTTTACTCCCTCTTTCTTCACGAGCTGCATGATTTCGGATTTGGAAGCCATTTCATCCCCGACCCATGTGGTCAGGTGTTGCATTTAAACTTGGCGCCAAATGTACGGTAAATTATGCATCATCGCTTCTTCATGCCACCTTGATTAGGCCGAACCCTAGATAGGCTGCGGTGAAGACGATTGTAGTGAACAGGACTGTTTTACCCACCGTTGCGCTTATCACTGCGATGTAGCGCGCCATCACCGCCGCGAGGGCTATCGCCGTTAAGCCCATCACGAGCTTCAGGAGAACGAGTTCGCTGGCCTCCATCGCGCCCAGCAGGAAGGGCAGGTTCATCAATCCAGCACTCGCAGCCTCCCCCGCCACGGTGAACGAGACACCCGACATGAACTCCATAACCCAGACCGACATCGCGCAGACGATTACAAATTGCCAATCGACCCCCCACCGGTTCACGAGAGTTCTGCTATTTTCTTCTTTATCTCTGGCTGCTCCGAGAATTGCTTGAAGAGCTCCTGAGCGTGCTCCATCATAAAGCGGTTGTAGAGTTCTTGTATTTCGTCGGAGTGCTTCAGCTTGGTGTCGATCTCCCGTGCCTCGAGCACATCCAAGACCATCGAGCACTGGCTGCAGAACTTGGCCCCCGCTGGATTGCTGAGCTTACAGCGTGGACACTTGACTGGCTTGAGTACCGTGTCCTCCCTAATCTTCTCCTCGCACTTGATGCCGTGGTGCTCAAGTAGTGTTGCATCGACATCCCTGCCCGAGAGGTGTACATAGATGGCCGGCATATCGGAGCGCTTTGTCCACCCGAAGAAGATCCGCATCTGGGCCTCGGTAAGTACGGTCGCTAGATGTGTCGCCCTAGAGTGTCTCAGTAGGTGGGGGTAGACATGCTTTTTTATCCCGGCTGCCTGTGCTTGAGATACAACGATTTATATTATAATTTGATAAAATAAAAAATGGAAAAGGCATAAAATCAAAGAAGATGAAAAAATGCAAGCAGATAACATCTATGAAGAGAAAATATTCTTAAAAGGTACAACAGGCGTATTGGCTGTTTTTACAGCTGGGTTTCTTTTTGCATTGGTCTATCAAATTTTTCCTGTTCTAAACTGGTTTTTCCTACTTATGTTTCTACTGTTTCTAGGAGTTACGATTAATTTTAATAGACTGGTCATCAGAATGACTCCTCGATCTATCGCTGTTGGTTATGGAATTTTTAAACGCACAATCATCTGGGAGAATATCGTGGGCTGTTATTTGGATGAGGCTTCAACCATTAGATATGGGGGTTGGGGCATACGCATAGGGAGAGTTAAGGGAAAATGGATATTGGTATACAATGTTATACGATGTCCTCGAGTTGTGCTATCATTGAGGGAAGGTAGATTCAGAGAATTTGTATTTTCAACTAAAAGCCCTGAACAAGTAATAAAAGTAGTTAAGCAACAGATAGGTGGAATAAAATGAACACCCCTTCGTTCGCACTATCGCCTAACACAGTTATACGGCTCACTCCGTTCGCCAAAATTTCGGCTGCGCCGAAACTTCGTATACGCTGGAAACGATAGCACGAGCCCGATGATCCACAACTTTTTCATCCTAACGACCCGTGTCTATATTTAGCGCAGAACCCAAAAAAACACTATTAATTTAACTATATAGTTCAAGCTCGACTGTCTGCCCCTTCTCAAAACCCTCCACATCCTCGGGAATCAAGAAAAAGCCATCTGCATGCGTCATCGAGCTCAGTATGCTCGACCCAGTGACTCGGATCGGCTCAGCCAAGAGTTCATCAGCCTCACTCCAGACCCGCACTCGTACCACGTCCACGCGTCCCAACGCTTGTTCGAACGACACCATCTCAGAATCCAGAGGTTTTACTCGCGAGAGTACGAGCTTCAAGACATCCTTGAGCCTTGTGTAACTGGCGAAGCCACGCATTCTAACTCGCATCTCACTCACGTGCGTGCTTGATGATGTGCCCCAATTCGGGAAGGATGAGTTTCATCGCGACTTCTACTGCGTTCGGGGTCCCAGGTAAGCAAAAAACAGGCTTCCTCTCGATGAGGCCTGCAGTAGCTAAGGTCAAAAGCGCCGCCGTGCCGACCTTTTCATAACCGACGCGCCGCAGGATTTCACCGAATCCCGGCAATTCCTTTTCGAAGAGAGGGCTCAACGTTTCGATTGTGACATCACGTCTTGCTATGCCAGTGCCGCCTGTCGTTATCACGGCATCGATTTTTTTGTCCGCGATGAACTCTTGGACCGCTTTTTTTATCTTGCGGGAATCATCTGGGACTATCGACCTAGTCGTCTCGTGCCCGACCTCGCGCGCGCTTTGTTCGATGAGTTTTCCAGAAACGTCTTCGTCGCGTCCTTCGCGCATCGCCGCCGCCCGAGTATCGCTCACGACAAGGACTGCTATCATCAGGTGTTTTGGCGCCCCCCTGCGGTGCTCGATTACGCTCAACCTTTCACCTTCTTTAACACGCGAATATCTTCAATCGAAGTCGTGGGGTATTGTCCGGCCTCGTCCTTTTCCAAGCTTTTCACCATGTCCCAGATTGTGAGCAGTGCACCCGTCACACCAACCAAGGCTTCCATTTCGACTCCGGTCTGCCCCGTGCTCTTAACCTCGACTTCGACGTGAATCCCCTGCTTCTCCGACTTAAAAATTACATCAGTTCCTGTAATTGTAATTTTGTGGGTTAAGGGGATGAGTTCCGGAGTGCGCTTGACCGCCAAAATTGCAGCGGTTTGGGCGACTACCAGCACATCACCTTTGGGTACCTCACCCGCCTTGATCTTCTGGAGCGTTTCGGGTTTCAAGCGAATGAAACCGCTTGCTCTCGCCACTCGGGATACTGATGGCTTCGATCCAATGTCGACCATCCTGACTATCGGACCACCTTAAAAGCATCTCCCGACGAGCAATAAAAGTTTAGGTCCTTTTATCGGGACGCTTTCGCCAAAGTCGCGGCCCAACCAACTCACAAGTCGCTCGATCTCGCAAGGATCAAAAAAGTCGCTCAATGGTGCGAGGTCCGGCTAGTAATGCATTGGAGTTAGATGCGGCTCCTCGACCGGAGACCAAACATAGTTCTTGCCCAGCTTCATGCGCTTCGCACGACCGGAGTTCTCTAACTGGCGAAGCACGCGATTGATTTCCCGGACTTTCCAATCCAAGATATGCGCTAGGTCCGGGGCACGAAGGGCACCGTGGCGGCGGAGGATGTACTCGATTATCTCCAACCTTATCGTCTCTGGCCAGTTTTCTTCTTCATCTATGAATTCGGAGAATTCCTGCACGTGTGCACCAATTTGTAGTTTGGTGGGCTGTATTCAAAAGACTTGTGCTGAGGACCAACAAACAGCTTTTAACGTGCAAATTTTAGGTGATTAGAGAAAAATGTCCGACATTCTCGCAAACTCCTGCTCGACCACGGGCACAACTCTAAAGCTGTCAAATGTGAACTTGGAGAGTTGAGCTCAAAAAGAGGTGTTTATTAAAAGTGGATTGAATGATAACCTAAGATGAATTTGGTTAAGAAAAAATATTGGAAGTCTATGGCCCAAAGACAATTTTGAGCTCATTGAGGAAAAATAAAAAAGCACAAGAATAGTTTTGGAGAGGGCTAGAGAAAAGGGATTGCTGCAAGGGAAGCTGTAAATGAAATTGCTAAGGAAAGGTAATGAAAGAGGTGAAAAAGGAATGCTATGAAGATTGCAATATTTTTCGTGCTTTCTCAAACATTTCCTTAAAGTCACTCTCTTTGAGGGCACTCCCCAGACCGATACCCGGACACTCCTGCGAAACCTCGAACTTATAGCCGTTGTTGCACCTTTTGAGCGAGAAGGGGTAAAAGTTGCAGATGAGTGGCCTGGTCTTGTAGATTCTACACGCTTTTCCATAGAGGAAGACGCATTTCCCCCCTCGTTTTTTCATTCGGTAGCGATAGGGTTGAACGCTCGACGAATGGGAGGCGAACGAGAGAGGTCTTGACCCCGTTGCTTCAGATATTTGTTTAACTTCGGGTTCAAGCAGCAAGATATTTCGCCCACGGTGTGAGCCATCACCGCAGCACTTGGCGCATCGCTGGCACTCGAAATGCACATTTTTTGGGTAACGTAGGTTCATTTATTTACCTACTTATACATGGGCGTGATTGTTTTAACATTTTTTCCTCAGACTCAGAAGAAATCTCTTGTCGTTGTTTCAAGCCCGTGGTGTAAAAAACCGCATCTCCGTGACTTAAAGCGGCTGTTCAAGCATACGTTTGTTACGTAATCCGTGTGGATTTTAAAGCGGAATAGGGAGGAAATTGCTAGCCAGATGGTCGGGATATTTAAACGCCCCGCACCTGCAATTTTTCCGATTCCTTGAGCGTTTTGATGTCTATCCCACGCATAGGTTGTGGCAGGTCCTTACTTGCTTCTAGCAACGCTTGGGGGTCGTCATAGTGTTTTGTTGCTTCCACTATAGCTCGCGCCATCTTTGGGGGATCGCTAGACTTGAATATTCCTGAACCAACGAAAACACCGTCAACACCTAACTGCATAACCATCGCCGCATCACAACTGGTGGCAAGCCCTCCAGCACAGAACCAAACAACTGGTAGGCGCTGCAGTTTCGCCGTTTCTTCTACGAGTTCAACAGGAACCCGATATTCCCGTGCTTTCACTTCAAGCTCGTCATGCCCGAGTTTAGCTAGCTCCGATATCTGGCGCTTGGTAAGCCGGATGTGGCGGATAGCCTCGACTACATTACCGGTGCCAGCTTCGCCCTTTGTTCGAATCATTGCAGCCCCTTCGTCTATCCTCCGTAGTGCTTGGCCCAAATCGTAGGCGCCACAGATGAATGGGACCTTGAACTTGTGTTTGTCGACATGGAATTCCTCATCTGCGGGGGTCAAGACTTCCGATTCGTCTACCATATCTATCCCCAATGCTTCCAAAACTTGCGCCTCTGCGAAGTGGCCTATCCTGCACTTGGCCATAACCGGGATGGTAACGGTGTCCATTATTGTCTTGATCATCGCTGGGTCCGCCATACGAGCGACGCCACCGGTCGCTCGAATGTCGGCAGGGACCGCCTGCAAAGCCATTACCGCTATCGCTCCGGCTTCCTCAGCTATGATTGCTTGCTCTGGGTTCGTCACGTCCATGATTACGCCACCCTTCCGCATTTTGGCAAACTCGCGCTTCAGACGCTCAGTGCCGAACGCGATGATTTTTTCTTCAGTTCTCTTTTGCACGCTTCCACCAATTCATCTTTAATCGCTCCTGCCTAAAAAAGAAAATGGTGGCGCTGTGCGGTACGCTAATGGTTGGCAAGCGAAGTGCGATGTCTGCGGCAGGGAAGCTGAGGATATCTCGGCCACGCTCAAGGTCTGTGCCCGATGCGTGCGCGAAAGGTTCGAGGATGCTAGGCCCTACATCGAGGCAGCGCATGCCAGCATTAGGAGGCGCTACGGTTTGCCAGCTCGAGCACCTAAAGATTCCAAAGGCGTGCGATGCGGTGCTTGTGGGAACGACTGTCGTATCCCAGAGGGAGAAAAAGGGTTCTGCGGCGTGGTCGAGAACATCGGCGGCAAGCTCGTTCGAAAGTTCGGCACGCCTGACCGAGGCCTGCTGACTTGTTACTATGACCCCCTTCCCACGAATTGCGTTCCCGCTGAATTTTGCGCTGGGTCAAGCGGCGCGGGGTATCCAAAATGGTGCCGGACCCCTGGAGGCGACATCGGTTACTACAACCTGTCAATTTTCATGGGAAGCTGCACCTACAGTTGCCTTTTCTGCCAGAACTTCAGCTTCCGAGAGCTCACCGTTGAGGGAAAGCCGGCCATGACCGCTGTTGAGCTTGCCGAAAAAGCAAACAAGAGCGTGGGGTGTGCCTGCTATTTCGGGGGAGATCCGGCCAGCCAGATGCCGTTCGTGATAGAATCGGCAAAACTCATGCGTGAAGTTGCCGAGCGGGAAAATCGTCTGCTACGCATCTGTCTCGAAACTAACCTGAGCATGGGGCTACAGAGCCTGAAGCAGTTCGGTGAGCTCTCGATGAGTAGCGGGGGCGGAATCAAGGCCGATCTGAAGTGCTGGTCCCCTGAGGTTTTGTATGCATTATCAGGCATAGAACACCGCGCGGCATATGATAATTTTAAGTGGTTGAGCAGGCGTCATCATGAGCGTCCTGAGGTCCCATTCGCCAGAGCGAGCACGCTGTTGGTGCCGGGCTATGTGGACGAGGAGGAAATTCGGGCGCTCGCATCATTCATTGCCGACTTGGACCCGACCATTCCTTACTCCTTGCTCGCCTTCCACCCGCTCTATTACATGGATGATATGCCTTACACCAGGCGCAAGGATGCCGAGCGGTTTGTGAGGGTATGCAAGGAGGAAGGACTTCAAAAGGTTAGAATAGGCAATTCTTGGCTCCTCTGTTAAAAGCTTTATTGAAGTTTAACAATTCTTAATTGGGTGTATGCGTGGTGGTTCATATAGCTGAATGTGTGTTAGGGGTGTTCGCGTTCGATGACGAGGGGCGAATGCTGGCGTCGAAGCAGTTTCCCCGGGATGTCGTCGAGGTGGCCGGGCGACTGGCGAGCATTCAGATGGGCACTCCCACGGAAGAGCACCGCGAGCTCATCGCCAAATTAGTCGAGAAAGGCTCCCTTGAATTCACCCTCGAGTCTGAATTGCTTGTCTCACGATTGCGCAAGGAATTCCGACGCACCAAGTTCGAGGTGCAACTACCGAATCGGGCAGGCGAGATCTTGCGTACCAAGTTTAAGGAGATAGCGAAAGAGATGGGGTTCGAGGAGGCGGACAAGCTTGCCCGAGAGGTAACCCGCATCCTCACGCGGCAAAAGCTTCGGGCGGAGGCTGCCCGGAGGGACAAACTCGTCATCAGAGCCATAAACATGCTCGATAAGCTGGACAAGTTCGCCAACATCCTCTCCAGCCTAATCCGCGAGTGGTACTCTGCCCACTTCCCCGAGCTGGACAGGCTTGTTCCCGAGCACCAACCTTATCTGAAACTCGTCTTGGAACTGGGCTCACGCGAGCGATTTACCCAAGCTGCGGTAAAGGACGTGACCGAATTGTCAGATGATGATGCCGCGCGCATAGCCGTGGCTGCAATGAGTTCCTTAGGCGCCCCGTTCGACGAACTCGATATCAAAACACTGAAGGGTTGCGCACGAGAAGTGATCGCTCTTTATGAGTTCCGGGAGCAAGTAGCCGAATACATCGATGGGTTGATGGCTCAGGTGGCGCCAAATCTGAGGACGGTCGTTGGTAGCTCGGTTGGTGCACGACTTATTTCACTAGCGGGCGGTTTGAAAGAACTCTCTCGTTCGCCCTCGAGCACGCTTCAAATACTCGGGGCGGAAAAAGCACTCTTCAGGACACTCCGCACCCGCTCGAGGCCCCCCAAGCACGGCGTGATTTACCAGTACCCCGAGGTTCGTGGGGCGCCGAGGTGGCAGCGGGGAAAGATAGCTCGCGCTCTCGCAGGCAAACTCTCAATAGCCGCGCGTGTTGACGCTATGTCGGGCGAGTTCGTGGGGGAAAAACTCGTGGCCGACCTTAAGGCACGCATAACCGATATCAAGACGAAATACAAAGAGCCGAGGAAATGAGATGAAAGTAACCAAACATAAACGCTTTGCTGGGGTCTACTGGGTCGAGCTTGAAGACGGGACGCGCAAGCTTGCCACCGTAAACTTGGCTCCGGGCAAAAAAGTCTACAGCGAGCGGCTCTTCAAAATTCAGGGGATTGAGTACCGCCTCTGGGACCCCTATCGGAGCAAGCTCGCGGCTGCCATCTTGAAAGACATCAAGAAGGCCCCGATTGACCAAGGTAAAAGTGTGCTCTACCTCGGGGCCGCCAGCGGGACGACTGCCTCGCATGTTTCCGACCTAATCGGCTCAAGTGGCTCTATCCATTGCATTGAAATTTCATCACGCCCGTTCCGTGATTTGCTTGTGGTCTGTAACCGGAGGCCCAACATGGTGCCCCTCTTAGCAGACGCTCGGCAGCCGGGGAGCTACTGCATGCTTATCGAGAATGTAGATGTGGTCTATCAGGATGTCGCCCAGCCTGACCAAACAGACATTCTGCTGGCGAACGTGAAAGCATTTCTGCGCAGAGGGGGTCATGCGATACTGGCACTCAAGGCTCGGAGCATCGACATCACCAAGAAGCCGCGCGATATATTCAGGGATGAGATAGAAAAACTCGAGGGGGAGCTGGAGGTCGTCGACGCGAAGATTCTCGACCCCTATGAGAAGGACCATGCGATGATCGTGCTACACAAATGAAATCATATGCTGCAATACCCTTTCTCATCAAAACATCTTTAAACAGGAGAGCACGTAATTCCTTTTCTCATCCCTCAGATATTGCGTTAGCTTAATCGGCCCCGCTCTCCTCAAACGTGACCAATCGCAGCCTTAGCGCGTTATCGAGTAGTTACCTCGCAACCGTCTTCAGTCACGATTACCGTATGCTCAGCCTGTGCCACCTTACCCCCCGCCCGCTCGGCCAGTACGTGATATGGCCACAGTGCCCCGACACCCACCAGCTCTCGCAGGGTCAGCTCGAGCCTAAGCTTTGACATCTTTTTGGCAAGCCACCGCTCCGCGAACGGGAGGCCATCGTAGGCTCGCTTAACCTCGTTGAGCAGTTGTTTTGCCATTCGAAGTCGCACTGGGCGGTCGTGTAGATAGCGAAAGATGTAAACCTTCTTTTGATCTTCGACGTACCCAGCTCCGTCAGTCACGAAGGGTTCGAGGGCTACAACATCGCCAACTTTCAGCTTCTGTCCTGCTTCTTCCTTGACGTTTGGTACCGTCAGGCCAGCGTGCAGGTTCCATCGCGCTAGGCCGTGGCCTGTGAGGTTGCGGATGGGTTTGAAGCCAGCCGCAGTTGTGGTTTCTTCAACGATTTTCCCTATCTCGCCTACATCTGTTCCTGGCTTAATTGCACCAATCGAGGCCTCAAGAGCCCGTTCGACCGTCTGCACAAGCTCCTGTTTTTCGCCCGTCGCGACGGTGAACGCGGAGTCCGCGATGTATCCATCGAGGTGGGCACCTATGTCGACCTTGACCATGTCCCCCTCTTTGATGCTCGTTTCGTCATTTGCGAGCGGGCTGTAATGGGCTGCGACCTCGTTGACCGAAACGTTGCAGGGAAACGCTGGTTTACCCCCCTTCTGCTCGATCGACTCCTCCACCATTTCGGCTATCTCAAGCAGCGTGACTCCGGGATTCACGAGGGCACGTGCTTCCTCCCGCACCTCGGCCACGAGCTTCCCAGCCTTTCGATATGTCGTGAGTTCCTCTTCAGTTAGCATCCAAATGCCCTCCGAGCAAAAGTTGTTTAATCCTGCATCCAAATTAAACTTGATGTCATGGGCAAGGGCACCTTCCTAACCGAGACGCAGGCGCGGGTTCTCGAGTTCCGTATGAAAGGATTGACCCAAGCGGAGATAGCGCGGATTCGAGTCAAGCTCAGCACACTTGATGTAATATCCAAGATCCGTGAAGGGGCGGGGGATAAACTATACGGTCGGTCGGTAACTCAAAGTTTTGATGCGGTTTTGACCTCAAAGGGCGAATTGTTCATCACGTGAACTTCGCTAGCTTTACCTGCTTTTGCCGCTCGAAGCGCAAATCCTCCTTCTTGTATCCCAAAACCTCCATAATCCGCATCACCGCGGGTAGAACTTGGTGCCCTACATAGTAGTCAGGGTCGTATTCTCTACCCTTGAAGTCCTCCACAGGAATGGCGCGCTCGCTTATGCTTCCCGCACCCTTGGCTTCGATGTAGGCTATCACCATCCCGGGTTCTACCTCCCGCCCCATCTCACGGAGCCTCTTCGCCGCAACCACGTGGGGGCCTATTGAGCGGTAGCTCTCGATGGGCATCTTAAGCCGGGTGTAGATCACGAGATCGTCCAAACTGGCACGACCATCGAGCACGTCACGGGTAGTTTTGCGTATGAGTTCGGCCGCTTTCTTCGGAGAGCCATCTTTGAGGATAGCCCTGAGCACCTCTTCTTGGGTTTTCTTTGCAAGCGCTGCCCAGTCACGACGGACGAACTCTAGGCCTTTAACTACCATTCTCCCCTCCTCGTCGATCATCGCGTAGCGTTTCTTGGTGACGAACACGCCGCGGGGATAAAAGCCCTCGAACTCGAGCTCGATGATGCCTGGGAGGCTCTCGTTCACCTGCTTTAGAAATCGCATCGCATCCTCGCGGCTTTTACCGTTGAGTTTACAAAAAAGTGAATCCGTATCTCCGTAGATGGCCTCAAGACCGAAATCCTTCGCCATTTCAATCATCTGGCGGATGTAGTATCTTCCAAAGCTCGTAACGCTCTCGGCGCATTGTTTGAAGTACCAGCGTGCTCGCGGATAGCCCAACATACCGTAGAAACTGTTTGCGATGATTTTGAGCGCTGTTTGCTGCGCATCGAGTGAGCGGTATTCCTTGCTCCCCCGCGCGTGTTTTTTCAGCTCCTGCTTCAACCGCACGCGCTCTTGAATGAGTCGTTCGAGCGTTACCGGTATGAATCCTCTCCGCTTGGTACAAAAATAATAATCAAGCTCTGGAGCTTGCGTGGCCTTACTGGGCGTGCAGCACTTGCAGTTGATAGTTGAGGGGTCAATGTTGTGCGATACTACTATACTCGGGTACAGGCTCCTGAAATCGAACACTACGATGTTCTCGTGCAGACCTTTCTCAGGTTCCATGACGTACGCGCCAACGTAGGTTTCCTCGAGTCGTTCCTCGTACTCCTCACCCACGGGCCTAACGGGCACGAGTTCGCCTCGTTTGTGCGCTTCACGGATGAGCAACCATTCCACGAGCTGCCCCGGCGTCATCCTGCTGACATCGAAGGGCGTTTGTCCGACGGTCTGCGTTAACTCGAAAAATAGCGGGAGCAACTCGAGTCCCAGCTCGAGCGTCGCCTCAGCATCCGACATCGAGTACTCGAGCAATTTTCTCGCAGGTTCTCCCCCATGCTCCCAAGCCTTGATTATTTCAGTGAATTCGAAATCAGGTTTTTCCTTCCCCAGCATATGTCGGTAAACGTCCTCGAGGGTGTAGTGGATGAGCCTTATCGTCCCTATCGTCGCGAGGAAGTTCACCATCGTGTAAACGTCGATGTGCACCCGCCCTCGAGCCCGAGTAGCCGTCGCGAAACGCCGCTTGCGAGTTATCACTTCCGAGCCATCCCGCCCCAGTTTCAACTTTATTTTTAGCTGTTTCGCCCGCTCGCGCAAGTAGGGAAAGTCGAAGAGATCGGTGTTGTACCCGAGCAGGATATCAACGTCCCGTTCCCTGACTAACTCGACGAAGCGCTTGAGCATTTCCCTCTCGTTCTCCACTACCTCAACGTAATCGAGTTTCGCCTTGAGGTCCCTCCAAGTGATGACTTTTTTGAAACCTCGATTGTCGGCCAAGCTCATCATGATAACCGGGTCCTTGTCCGGTCGGGGGGTTCCCGCGGGATTGTAAACCTCGATGTCGAAGCTCATCACGTTCAACTTTTGCTCAGGCACATCGGCTGGCTTGGGTGAGCTCTCAAGCATCAGCATTTTGATGCCTTTTTCTTCCTCCATCTTGCCGCTCACGCTGACGCCCGACATTGGGGTAAGCCCTCGGTCGACTAGGTAGCGCCTCGCGGAGGGGATGTCAAACTCGTAGATCTCTTTTACCCCCGGCAGCTCGCGTATCGCATGTCTGAGCCGGGACATGTCTTTTGGGTGGTGGAAAGCCACCTTTACGGTCTCGACCTCACTTCCGAGAAAAGTCCGCTTAAAAACATTGACAGACTTCGGCTTGAGGATGCGCCCGCGCTCGCTGAGTTCGAGCTTGGAGATGAGCTTTGCCGTTTTTTTGGTGTCGCTGGTTGTGACATAGAGATATTGTTCAAATGTCGGGTCGATGGCGACGATCATCTCGCCCCCGCTCTTCAGAAACAGCCTTATGCGAGGTTGCGCTTCTTCTTCAGCGTAGTCGACATCAAGCAGTAAGCCCTTCATGCGCGTCGTAAAAACAATCGTCTGCTTTTCAGATAAAAGTTGGCCCAGGGGCTCCCCTCGCCGTGAACGACAGGATTTCCTCCAGCTTTTTC